>JGI20166J26741_11517585_pt1 | contig 12516 bp, 8 predicted proteins | sample TergutCu122P5_FD_26741 | JGI IMG/M metagenome (IMG submission 26741) | reverse complement strand
GTTGGCCCTCCTTCATGTATTGTCTCTGTATTGTGATAGAATGTTTTGTGGTATTTTAGTAGCTAGAATATGGGCTACTCTGAGTATAGTGTCTTATCTTGTCATAATATTATACAGTTGCAACTTGCATGTGTGGAGATGGGATGTCCGTGTTTGCCTCCTGCGGTTGTTTTTCTTCGTAGAGTTATACAGTGTGGTTTGTTGGAGTCCTTGGGGCTTCTTAATCACTTCTTAATGTTTAGTTCACTGTCATGCTGTTGTTCCTGGCATGGTCTGACCGGTTCTGCCGGTGTGGGTTAATGCCTTTGGTATTTGTTAATGAGGTTGGCGTCATCACTGTGTTCTAATGTGCATTCTTCTATGTGCGGGGTTGAAGTTCCCTGTGGGGTGAACGTTGGATTAGCGCTTCAAATATTGGGTTGGGCTGCATGGTTAGTGTTTCATTAATTTGATTACCGTGTTTAGTCTCCCTGTATACATAAAATTTTCTAACATATTGAGCATCTTACCTTTCTCTGCGACGTGGACTACTTCTGTTATTTCATTCATAGGGCCAAAGCTGTGGCCTTCGTCTATAACGTGCTGTGCAAACTTAGCTGTGTTGTGTGCGTATTTGTAATCATTGTAGTGTTCGCGAAATCTCACTCTAAACAGTCGGTCAGTTTGGCCAATATACTTCTTATTGTAGGTGGGGCATTCAAGTTGGTACACTCCGTTCCCATCATACTTGTCCAAGTTTTGATCTGTTCTTGTGGCTAAAAGCTTGCCTAGGTTGTTTGTAGTGTAGGTAATTCTTACATCAGTGTTTTTGAAAAGCTTCATGATGTATCTCGTTTCTCTCCATATGTATGTAAATTTTGCCCACTTCTTTTTTCTGTTGTCCTGTTCTTGTTTCTCTCTTTTGTTGCAGATTTTGTTCAGAGTTAGTGTTTCATACTTATTGCTTTTGACGATGTGTTTGACAGTGTCCATTTCTTTTTGTCTTTTTTGTTTGGTCGAGATTGTAGGTGTCAGTCCTATTAACGTAGTATCTTATGGTGGCCATTTTTTGTTCCATTGGATGACATGAATCGTGTGGATATTGGTGTCAGTGGTAGTATGTATTCTAAATATGTCGAAGGAGAGTCCACTCTCTGTTCTCGTTATTGTGAGGTCTGAGAAGTTTAGTTTTTTCCCTTCTTCCCATTCCATGGTGAAGTTCAAGGCAGATGTAATATCATTGAAGGATTTTTAGACTTCTTCTATATTGATATGGTTCTTGTTGTATACTGTAAGTATGTCGTCGACATACCTGTAGTAGCCTTCTGCCCTTCAGCTGCGGAGGATGTCAATTATCTTAGTATTTTCTGTGAACTGTAAATAAATCTCCGATAGGACAGAGGAAGTGGGGGCCCCCATTGCCAAACTGTTCTTCTGTAGATATGTCTTATCTTGGAATTTGAAGTAGTTCTGTGTGACTATCAACCTGGTTAAACATAGAATTTCTTGTCTCTGTGTGGGATCTAAGCCGTTGTTGATGCATGTACTCTCTATAATGTCTAATAACTCCTTTATGGGAATGTTCGTGTACATGTTGGAGATGTCAAGTGACGCTAATCTCAGAACTGGGGTGGCTGGGATGTTTGCTAAGTCTTTCATCAGCCGTACTGAGTTCTGAACATGTAAACCGAGGGGAGTGGGATGTATTTCATGAGTAAATTTGTGAACATCTTTGCTAGGTTATAGGTTCGGGCATTCTTGAAGTTCACAATGGGGCGAATGGGTGTGCCTTCTTTATGTACTTTTATAAGTCCTCTTAATACCGGGGTGCCTGGGTTTAAATTTATGTACCTCCATTTTTTGTTTGCATCAATTATTTGTTTACACTCGTTCAAAGTGCTTCTGAGGTCTTTTTTAAATTTGGCAGTGACATTATCATTGGTTTCAATTGCTTCACTTTTGGAAATGAAGTTTTTAACTTTCTGCACATATTCATGTCAAGGAGTATTGCTACTGCCATTATCTTATATAATTTCAAGAATTATTGCTTATTACTTGTTTTAAGTGCATGTGTTGAATTGTTCCATGTATATTTTGAAACCTGTAGCTAATTATGTTGTTATTACATCTATGTACAATACACTTGATGGTGTCCACACCTTATTGTGGTGATAGGTTTGTGTCTGCTAGTGACACTGAGAGCTGTACTGGCAACAACATATTTATAGGCACAGCCTCTGGTGCTGGACAGATGAAAGGGTATATACTGGACAACAGGAGATGCACTGCATGTACAGAGGCAGTGAGGTGGCAACGCGAGCACTAGACTTATCGTTTGCAATACTGTCACTTGGCCAGGGGACCATATTACTTAATGACAGTCTTATGCTTTGATATATTAAAACCAATACATTTTTACTAAATGGTGTTCATATGAGATTGGTGAACATATTCTTGTAGTACTTGGTGTGTCCACTTTTGTAGATGTTTTAGGCTTTTTGTTCTTAATGTGTGAATTCTTTGCTATAGACATGTGCCAACTGCACCACGTGGATCACACTGTTGTGCAGGATGATCATTTTTATCGTTAACACATACGCCTAGATATGTTTTTCATGTTCTGACTGCCTTATGTTTCAGGAAATATGGTGTTCAGCTTTAAAGAAAGGTATGTGCCAGCATAGAAGCTTATATAAATGTGGAAGTTTATGGTATTCAGTATCATATTTACTTGTGTAATTTTTCAATTTTGTTATTACTGTTCTGTAAAGAAACAAGTCATTGAGTTTTTAAATATTTCATATTCACTTTTCATATGTGTTTAAGTGCATTATGATTTCTAAGATATGCTTTTAACTATTTTTTGTTATATAAATGACTGTCGATGTTTATGAATATTTTTCCAGTTGTGGGAAAGAAAGATAGCTATACAGCTTAAAAGAAATAGTGCTAAAATACACAATATAGACTGGAAACAGTGCTCGAGAATGATGGTTTGCTGCTGTAGAAGGGTGTGTATGGTCCTGGAGAGAACCAAAATAGATGTATTTTAAAACTAAGTTGAGAAAGGAATTCAGTAAAACACTACCAGACTGGTAGCCCAAGACATTTATTGAATTCAGTGTCTCTGAAAGCTTCTGATTATGCATTGCAATGGAATTGTTCCAAGGTTGCAGGCATTGTGACTAATTGTTTTATAAATCAGATCTGCTAAGCTAATCTCATTTTTACCTGTAAGAAAATTTATTTCAAGAAAATAACATACTCCAGTTTTGGAAACAGAAAATCAAGAATGGTGGTGCATACAATGCACAAGTAAATGTACTTTTCGAATGTAACATATACATAAGTTCTTTCTAATTAATAGCTATATTAAAATGCTTTTAAAAGCAGAATGCATTTGATAATTTTGCATTTTAAAAAGGCACATCATATCTGAAATTATTCCTTGACTTGAAAGTGCATGCTTTGTGCTTATTAACAGAATGTACCACAAGGTAGTGCTATCTGAGCACATAGTAGCTGACATTTGCAAGCCATTTCTTATGTTGAGCAAGAATAAAACCAAGATATTCATTAATGAAATATTTTGATGAATATGTAAGTTTAAATCAGTTAAGAACCTCTTTAATGTTCACATAATTGTTGACACCATCACTGAAATGTTGATAGTTGATGGTATCTGATATGAAGTGGAAGAATATTCAAAACTCCTCAGATGTAATCTTCAGTTTCAGCCACTGTGTATTGTGTAACTCTGTCTTCATGCCCTTGTTCATGTTCTAAATACATTTTCCTGCCTAATTCTTCTAGGAGTTGAACACTCAGTTACTGTCACATCATAACACCCAGACATTTGATTCCAACTGCATGAAAATTAAAATGTCAGGTCTTTTGTCCCAGAGGTGCACATGATGTAAAATATGAAAAGAATGGTAAATTAAAAATTTTTCTGTCACTTCCATACTTTATTCTTCAGGACACCATTTCTTCCTATAAATGTGTGTATTCCTGATTACTTGAATCTTGGTGGGTCATAATGACTAAGCCATATACGTATGTACTCCTGGATAGTCTCTTTCCAGAAACTTATGTACTAACTGAAAGGAAAATGCTATTTAGTATCACATATTTCATGCATATATAATTGTAGATGTTGCAAGTAACATGATTTGTATGTTCTTTTGTGAAAATGGTGGGAAGGAGAATTAGGCAAAAGTTTTTGTGTGTTGATGAACCCCATACAATCCTAATTCTTGAGCATGATGGAAGTTTCATATTAAAATATACAGATATATAAAAATAAACAAACTTTACAATGAAAATTTTTTAAATATAAAAGCAATCCAGGGAATACATGGTATGTGTATGTTACTCATTATACACCCAAAATTGGAGGCTGTCTTTTCCTTCAGTGAATTCATGCCACTAATGGTAGCTCCAAAGGTTAAATTTCAGAGTTGTCTTCTAGAAAACATACCTATGAATGTCACATGTGCTGGAATGACATCATAATTTTGCAGATTAAAACCAACAGATATTAGAAATGCAAGGAATCAGCTCATATGGATTTCTGTCATCACGAAGAAAGTTATCAAGTACTAGAGAAGGCCAGCAGGCTCTGGTAGATTCCTCATGCTTATCTTTCATAATTTACTTTGTAGGTTCCTTGCTGATCCTTAGACACCTTTAGTGGTATTTGGGTAATGCATATTATATCAATTTTGAATTTCATCGGAGTTGAGTTTTTGGGTTATATTCTAGGTTTAGTTTGATGGTTGCTTTATCATTCATTTTTCATAATTTTATATCAATGGGTATTTTTACATTTTAAAATTTCCCTATTCTCTTCCATCCCACACTGATGAAACATTATAGATTCATAAGTAGAGGTAGTTGATTGACATGTTCCTTGATCAAGATAGCTCTTTCTATTAGACAAAATGCAGGGGGTGCATCCCCATTTTTTTTTTCATCAGAAGAAGGAAACATGTTTTTGGAAATGCTGTATTCTTTTTGGAATGTAAGACAATGGGTAGCTTTCAGAAACCAAGTGCTTTCCAAGTGTAATATACCATTGTTAGGGCCCTTTAAAACTACCTTGCTTTTTTTTAGTCTTCCATATAAGATTGAAAGAGAAGGTGGCACAGGGTGCATGTGCTTGAGAGTGTGACTTGGTGGTTGTTAAGGCCTTGTCCAATTTATGCTTGTGCACATAAAGTCAAACTACTGGTCCTCAAAATATGTAGCCATGTGCCTTCTGCACTTGTAATGAGATTCTTTACTTCTTATTCCTTGTCCATTTTGCATAAGATGAAGACGTCATTATGTTGGCAGTGAATACAAGCATATACAGCTTAGACCACTATGAAGGATGAGATCTCCTACATGTGAATATAACATAGTTGCTGGAACATAAGACAACCCTGCACCTGACTGCATAAACTTCAGTTTTGAGGAAAATGTGTGTATGGAACTTGTTTAAATTTTTGTGCAATTATATGGTGCCCCACATTTTCCAGATGATGAATTAGAAAACATTCCTCATCTTATGTTTGGGTATAGACAGTAGCTAAATTACCCTTTGCTGAGCTGTTTTTATTTATGTTATTCTGTTTGTTTTGTTTGAACAGTGATGACTATTCTAGCTTCTGAGATGAAAATTCAGTATGAAATGCTATTATCTCCTTATTCCAAAATATTGTGTAACAGAGATTAAATGGTTTTAGTGAAAAGAACATGTATTTTTCAACAAATTATCATAGAATGAACAAAATGTCCACCTCACATTCTGTAATGGTGTGAAAATGAACCTGTACTTCATGATTGGTGGTCCAAAATAATCTTTGAACTTCTTGCAGAACCCTCTTTGTTATAAGAACTGTTGTCATTGCATTTTTACTTTATTTTGTAAGAAACTTGTTTGTATGACCTCTAGATTGTAATTGATATGAATATTCTGCTTTTGAAGTTCCCCATTCCACAAACAGAATTGTAACTTTTTGAAGTGTTGCACACTTGTACTCTTCAGTACCTACGTGAAATAAGGGAATTTCATCAGTTTTTACATCCTGTGAAACTGATTCTAACAGAAAAGTTTAATGTACTTCATGTGAAAATTCAAATATAAAGGGCCCATGGGTGCACAAATCCTGAGTGCCATGTCACCATAATGACTAAACTTTGTTTGGTGGTGCCTAATGTTTGTGGGTCCTCAAAATGACGACCATGCTTCATGTTACCATCCTGGCACCTAGAATTTTTATGTGGCTTCTAGATTTTTAGGAAGTTTGTGTACTCCTGAATGGAACATTTTTTGGAAAGAGGAGTGGTAATTTTGATCAGGCCAATCTAAATAAGATACATATGGAAAACACATGATTTCATGTCTTTTCCTTTCCTTATCATATGAAATGGGCCTGAAAAATGTTGGAGATACCATCCTCTGGAATGTGATGCTGTGCAGTCATTTGAAGTTTATGGCATCACATTTCACAAGGATGTATTAGTTACTGCCGTGAGAAAGTATGTGCAGAGTACTTGCTCAGTTTATTTATTGTCCTGAATTAACCTTATCAGTTCACCTAGTTTGTTTTTGTTGAGCACATTTCACAAATGAATTTTGAAACCAATCTTGAGCATCCTGAACTCAGTGTTGACGACTGGGTTCATTGACTGTGTTGTCACAGCAGAAATTTACAGAAGCCACTCAATTTGCATCACAGTTGCCTCATCAAAGAGACATGTTGGTTTGTAGTTTGTTGGCCTGTCTGTTGCCCATTCCCAGAATGGACATGCAAACCTTGCAAAAACTGCCAATTATTCTCACTTGTTTAACACACTGCTATGACACCAGACTTCTAAAACTTACACAAAACATTTAATTTTGCTGATGACTGTGACACGTGAAACAATGCTTATAACACCATACATCTGCTTCTCATATTTTCTGTTTTGTGTGCAAATTTAAGAGAGCGGGCATGTCTTGTCCTTCACCATGTATGGAATGTGTAGGGTCATTAGTTTACCTCATAAATGTTGATTGCTTCACACTGTTATTCCAATATTCTGGAAGGCAGGATCCACACACTGTAGTTCACTGTATTTTGGTTGATGTACAGTTTTTAACTATTCTGTTTATTTAAAGAAGGTGCTGTAAATTGTTCCTTCAACTTGCAGCCACATTTAATTTCTAACAAACATGTCATTCATTGTGCATCAAAGTTGATCCAACAATTTCATTGCATATCTCCAATCTAGCACCAGTTTCATCCATTTTTTCATGAGTTAGTACATGTCATCTTTGTGTAATATTCCTCTGTAGAATGGAACTGGTTGCTTGCAACCTTCACACTCATTTGCAAATTGTTGTTGTGCTTGAAACAGGCACATCAGGAATCTTTCATCTGAATTTATGATGACAATTCTTCTACCAACTGTTTTTACCCTGTGTCATACAGAAACAATGGTCCAGTGAGATCCCTACTCTTACTGTCTGTTGACAATTACATAACTAACTGCTGTCATATAACACAAGCACTGGCAGGTCGCTTAGCGAGCCAAGTTCTGTGTGATAGGCTTGCTGAGAGGAAGTGACAAAATATGTCACATAAAATAAGGACCCTGTATGCACTTTCTTTTGTTGCTATTTTGAGATATATATGAAATGGGATTATGTATCTAAGCCTACTGAAAAGGGTACAATGCATACAAAGAAGCCTGAAAAATTATCAGCCATTTATAGCAGTGGAACAAGCTTCTGTTTAGGTTTCAAAAACACTTCTTCAATTGGAGATTTAATCCTGCTGTATGTAATGGTGTGTGGTGTGTAGCACATGTCATATTGTGCAACTATATTGCACAATCTTTGTTCAACTTCTCTTTTCTGTCGAGTTTTTAGGGAATACTAGAATTGTTTCTTTTCCAAGCTTATGTACATGTGTTTACTCTGTATAGTGTGCATGGACTTCACTTAATATTTTAATTATACATGTGGGTTTTTTGGTTCTAATGTACAGTGAAATATAATTTACAATAAAATGTGAAATCCATATGGGCTGCCTTTCATAATACATATAGTCACATTTCCTGACTCTCCCAGTTCAGCAAATTGCCATGTTGTAAGGGAACTTGCATTTCATAATGAGGCATCACTGTAGGAATATTCCATTTGACTTGGCCTTCACATCCTCAGGTATGACAAAATGTTTTTTTTATTATTGGTGAAATTATAATAACTTAAGGAAAACCATTACACAGCAAGAAACACTGTCCCAACACCATACTGTCCAAGAAGTCCCATGGGGACTGTCCTATGACAGAACCTGTGTATGTTTAGCAGTGAATCTAATTATATCAATGCATCACATTTCAATTCCCCTCAGAGCTTTATTAATGACTGTACACTAGCAAACAGAAACATCCTTTTACTTCCAAATGTGACCCATTAATAAGAACAAATAAAGAACCAATGCTTAAAGGTTTCTACAGCCATTCATGTGATGTGGTTAGTAATGCATATAGATTTATGAAGAGGAAAACTGAAAGTAGAAGTCAACATAATTGACTTGGGATTTAAGGGAGATCAATTTAATGAACTACCCAAATATTCAATACTACTGAATCTGATTCATAAACTTCATTTGCAGCACCTCACAGAGGGAGTGTTAGGAATATTCATGAAAAAGCATGGGAAATTAAACATTGTTTGTCACACAATGAAGAATTCTGTTTCACATAGACCTACCATGTAAAAAAAATAACACAAGTTGCAGAGTCCTTGAGAAGCTAACTACTTCAGATAGTCAAGCAATTTTCTGCATCTTTTGGAACATCAGGTTCTGTGTAATTTGTTATCCTTGACACTTGTCCCTGTCCACAGCCAAATGAATCCAGTTTACACCAACCTCATATCATTCACATCTATTTAATATATATATATATTTATCTTCCTATCTACCCTGAGGTCTGATGCGTAGTCTCGTTGCTTCCGGTATTCTGCATTTCTTTTCTGACCCATGTGTGCTACATCCCTTGTCCATCTCATCCTCTTTGATTTGATCATCCTAAGAATAGTTGTCAAGTTCAGAGTGTCAAGCTCATTGTATGTTGATAATTGGTAGTCACTTCCTGTCAGCTCCATTATGTTATGATCAAAAGCCCATGCACCAGCTGTCCTCATTGTCAAGCCCTGGCTTTTGCTGATGATGTTAATATACTGCGTGAAAGCATACAAATTGCACAGAGAAAAACACAGCAGCTTTAGTAGCTACTTGTAAGGAGATTGGTCTAGAAGTAAATGCTGAGAAAACCAAGTATATGGTCATGTCTCAAGAGCAGAATGCAGGACAGAATCATGACAAAGATAGGTAATAAATCTTGGGAAAGGGTGGAACAGTTCAAATATTTGGGGACAACCCTAACAGGCCAATATTCCATTCATGAAGGAATTAAGAGCAGATTGAAGTAAGGGAATGCTTGCTATCGTTTGGTGCGGTGTTTTATGTCTTCCATTTTGCTATGCAAAAATTGGGCCTATGAGGGATGAGGTAATAGGGGAGCAGAGAAAGCTACATAACAGGAGCTTTATGATCTGTACTCCTCACCAAATATTATTCAAGTGATCAAATGAAGAAAAATGAGCTGGATGGGGAATGTGACATGTATGGGAGACAGGAGAGGAGCTCCTGAAGGTGTGCTGTGATTTTCCTGTTGCCCAGCTTGGAGCCAATCCCCAAACAAATTGTGTCTTCAAGCCCATGCTGTTTGGCAGCTTCTATTACAGTGTTACATGAAGTGCTATGAAAAGCTCCCTCAATGTCCAAAAAGGCTCGAAGTGCAACCTCCTCTTTTTCCATTTCCTCCTCTATATATGGAATTACATGGTGCAGCGTAGTTTCAGTGGACTTCCCTGGTTTGTAGACAAATTGCTATTGATGTAGGACACACAACTCCGAAGTCTTAACCGTAATATGCCTGTCCAACAGTTTTTCCATTGTCTTCAGCATGAAAGACATTAGACTGAAAGGATGATAGCCTTCCCAGGTTTATGTATGAATGTCATCTTGACCTGCTTCCAGGCTATGTGTGTACATCCCCTTGCCAGACAGGCTGTAAAGATTTGGGATAAGTGAGTCATTAACTATTAGACTCCCTGTTGCAAAATTGCAGGTATAATTCCATCAGCCCCTGCCAATTTAAATGGTTTTATTGTCTTATTACAGACTGATCAAGAACCTTCTGGATAATTACCAGTCCTCCCTGTGAGCCATACATGTCCTCAGGTTTGGCTGCCCCTGCCTCTGCTAGGTCTTCTTCTACAGCAGACCCCAGGAAGTGAACTCTTCTATAGTTCCTTCAAGGTTTATATTCCTATTTGTCAGCTGTCTGGTAGTTTGATACAACTGAACCTATTCACCAACTGACTGGCCATAATCATCATTAGGCCGGTTCTGCTGGGTACATACTCAATCCCCCGACAGTAATCTGTCCTAGAAGAGAGTTCGACTTTTCTTATTTGCTGTGATAATTTGTGAGGGCCATTTTAAGGGATTTCCAGTCACCAGTCTTTTTAACTGTATTAAAAAGCTGTCATGTAGAGGCTTTAAAGTGGCTCAATTCTTTATACCACCAAGGAACTCACCATGGTGAGAAGGCCAACTTAGCTGGACATGTTTGGTGATAGGAGAAGAGTTTGGCCTGCTGCACTGAGTCAACAGCCAGCTTCACATCCCACACCAAGTGTGCAACTCCTGGTACAACCCCCAGTTAACCTTGAGGTCTTCCTCACAAGATTCCAAATTGGTTCTTGTAGGACTGCTGAGCACCAACAATGAAAAGGCCTGAACAGTATTTCTAACAAAAATACAGGCTCTAGGAGCAACACTGGGTCCTATGGTACACAGTGTCCCCCTTTTATTGCATAACCTCCTGATCTGGTTCCCATACACCCATGGTTCCTAAATAAGCACTAGATAGGTGGGAGGGTAGTCAAAAACACAACTCGTATAATATATAAAAGATGTATATTCTTAAGATTTAAATCAAAACAACATGTTTCAGCCGTATATGGCCATCATCAGGTTTTATCAATTAGATTTCACTATATAAATTGCGTGAAATGCAGTATGATGTAGAGATCTCCCGTCAGATTATAGTTCCAATGTACCTATGTATAGGCGGATACTATGCTACACTGATATATAGTGTCCCTCCAGTGGTACAGGGGTCTCATCCAATTAGACGCCCCCAGGATGAGACCCCTGTACCACCGGAGGGACACTATATATCAGTGTAGCATAGTATCCGCCTATACATAGGTACATTGGAACTATAATCTAATGGGAGATCTCCACATCATACCGCATTTCACGCAATTTATATAGTGAAATCTAATTGACAAAACCTGATGATGGCCAAATATGGCCGAAACATGTTGTTTTCATTTAAATCTTAAGAATATACATCTTTTGTATATTATACGAGTTGTATTTTTGACTACCCTCCCACCTATCTAGTTTGCCTACACAACGGGGATGACACTCCTTGAAGTTAAGCACTATATCTCTCCCCCCCTATAGCAAGTTTCTAGTAAGATATGCTGTCGTAGTCTTGCTATGGTGCAAATTAATTTGTACGTATACATTTCTGGGTCAACTTGAGCCCATTTAAATTTAAGCATTTGTAGGGTTTGATCCCCTTTAATTAACCACTTTAGTGGTAAGTTTGGGCTCTATGAGAGTCCCCTTTCCCACAGCCTGTACGGTGGGTGTACCAGACGTCTTAACCTCTACTGGAACTTCCCTCGGCTGCTTTTCCCAGACCCCATAGAAGGTACTGTCTCCACCTCCCTTCCTCTTTACCCCAGAGTCTACAGCCCAAGGTCTTCCCATCAGCAGCCTGACCTCTGCCCATGCAGTGTAGCCGCAACCGGGTCCTGCATCACATCACACTTCCGAGTTGCAACACTCCGTCGCCGCTTCTCCACATCACGCAGGAACTTCGTGGGAGGTTCCTCGTGTTCTACCACAGCCCCGAAGGCATCACCGGGTAGGATGCATTCAAATTTTGTTTCCTTGGAAAGTTTGCCAACTGAATATTATTATTGTTAAATTAGTGTTGTTTAAAACTTGTTTGGTTTGATATCTGTAAGGTTTTCCCCTAGGACAAACGCCTATGAAAATACTGTACGACAAGGGCTGAGTTCAGATACAACAAAACCAAGCGCACCAAAGTGTGAATGAATTTTGACTAAATAAGCGTATAAGACAGTTGTGGTTAAGTGTAAAAGCAACATGTAAGCAGATAATGTTAGCGATATTTTTGAAGACAGTATGTAGTACTGTAGCAGAGGCCATGAAACTAATTACCAATCCCTCTGATGGTGATAAGAGGAAGTTGCGAGAATTTATTGAAAATGTGGAAGTGGTATTCGAACCAGCCTCCTTGAGGTATCTCCACCTTGACGAAGGCATCTTTTGCCGGGTAAGGAGGCTTGCGTGGTGCAATGATCCTGAGAGCTAAGCCGGCGGTAGCGTA
>JGI20166J26741_11517474_pt1 | contig 12517 bp, 4 predicted proteins | sample TergutCu122P5_FD_26741 | JGI IMG/M metagenome (IMG submission 26741) | reverse complement strand
TGTTTTATGACAAATACGTTTATAATCAATATGACTGTTTCCACATCCATGGTTTTACATATGTATGGATACATGGAAAATAAAGAAATGAATGAATGAAGCAATATGACACTGTTTGTGGAATGTATGTTGTTTATGATAAAATGTGGGTAATACACATTTGTACTAGAGATCTGTGTTGTGTCACTACCCTGAAGCAATATGACACTGTTTGTGGAATGTATGTTGTTTATGATAAAATGTGGATAATACACATTTGTACAAGAGGGCTGTGTTGTGTCACTACCCTGAAGCAATATGGCACTGTTTGTGGAATGTATGTTTATGATAAGCACAGATAATACGCATTTTGTACCAGGATGCTGTGTCATGCCACTACCCTTAAGCGTTATTGGACTGTGTGTGGAATGTCTTTGTTTATGATAAAGTGTGAGCAATACAGCCATGTAATATTATGCTGATGGCCTTATCAGTGACAGGCATGTCCAGAAATTGTCTTGAATGATTAGTAGTTTATTGTATGTAATTGTAAATTGTTTTTCATGTGCGAACCAATTTACTGTGTATGCACATATTTGTGTATAGACAATTGATGTGATACTTTGTGTGTGTGTGTGTGTGTGTGTGTGTGTGTGTGTGCATGCTTCTTTGTTAAAGGAACGTGAGAGAGTTGTAAAATGATAGTGGATGAGTTTGACCTGAGAATGGACACTGTGCTCAGTTTGTTATAATAAAAACAGAAATGAGAGAGAGAGAGAGAGAAACATAGTAGGTGATTTATAAAGTCTACATAATTGTTAAAATATTTCAGTGACCAGTCTGGGAAATTTTCTGAATAACTTAAAGGTAAAGTATTCCCCTAGAAGTGGTTGGTGTGCAATGTATATACATTTAAAGTAAATTCTTTCGGTTGTGAAGATTCATTCGACACTGTATCAACTATGGTATCTGAGCTGCAACTGTACCTGTAGCCAGTACTTTTGAACACAGTGAATGGTTAATTTATTGGACAGGGTTCTTGGAGAGGTGTACATGTGATAGACCAGCAAACTAGTTTCTTAAGTTGTTCCCTCATTATTTCCATACATAAGCCTCAGGTAATTTTCTGGTAAATAAAATACTTGTATTCACTTCCTGTTCTTTACAGTTATATAGATATGGTCTGTTGTAAACGCTGTTACAGTATGTGATTCAGTTAGTGTGATTTTGTGGTTCACATTGTGTATCAGGCTCATATGGTACCACATAATTATTATGAGGTAACTGTTAAACACTGCGTAACTGTGGCATTACGTGCTAGACTGTATGTTCTGTTTGTTAAACTTTTCCTTGCTACCTGCTAATGTAACAGTACTTACCAAGAATACGTACTGTTGTAGTAATGCTGGCTTTTCTATTGGTGGATATGAATCATGTTGCTGCTAGCAGATGAAGTACTGGTACCATGCAGTGCACGACTTGGAAGCACTGACCAAGCTTTTGGAATCATAAAAGTACTAGACAAGGTTTAATCCCTCAAATACGCTAAAAAACCATGGAGAGAAGCCCAGCATTGCTGGCTTGCATAACAAGTAAAAGTGCATTGCTAAAAGGCGTGTGTCAAATATTGTTTTATAATCAAATACTGGGGGTACGCAGTGGCACAGTTTGGTTAAGGTACTGTGCTATAAGCCAGAAGGTTGATTCCCAGTGGTGTCATTGGAGTTTTTCATTGATGTAATCCTTCCAGCCTAGGGTCGATTACCTATTACCCTAGGGTCGATTCAACCTCTAACAGAAATGAGTACCAGGAATGTTTTCTTTTGGGGGGGGGTTAAAGTGGCCGGTGCATAGGGCTGACAACCTTACCACCTTCATATGCCATTTGTCATGGACTCTGGGATTCTTAACCTCCAGGAACCTGTACCTTTTAATCACATACTGTATCTTTCTTTGTCTTATCCATTCTCTTAGTTTGAAAGCCATCCTGTATGTACATGTATAGAGTTCATTTATATTCTTTCCAAAGTGGATGTGCTAATTATGAGTGTATTGTAATGTCATCACTACATGATGGGCCAGTATGTAATTGTAATTTATGGTAAGCAATTGTAACATGACAGATATAAGTTCATGGAAATACAATGTTGAAAATACCATTGCCAAAGAGTTGTTACTGTACATTAACACTAAATTCATGCCTTTCATTTCCTAGCCTGTTAAATTATATTCCCCAGTTGAGCAAGTAGTTTGCTGATACAATTGACAGCAAGACGCGAGAAACTAAGTTGTGAAAAAGCAAGATTCTGAGATTGATGATGTGAGTACAGATGACCATGGAAGAACAATTTTTATTTTTCTTCACAGTAAGCTTCTTTGACTGCAGTACAGCAATTTTATTCTGACATTTGTTGAGAAGCAACAAAAAAGGACACCTATGGAGAACACGTACATCCGTAACCTCTTATTGGCAGCCATGCAGCTTGTCGGATTTTAATTAAATTGGGTATAGAAGTACTTTACAAAAAGTTGGAGGGTGATTGTGGGTTTTCCAAATTGGCACAGTATCGGTCACATTTCACAGGTGTTTGTAAATGAATTTTTACCTGTAATTTCCATGTTTATTGGCCGTTTTTTTAATGAAATTCAGTGTAGAAGATCTCCACGTAACATTGACAAGCAGTTGTGTTTCAGTAAAATCTGTACAGAAAAGGGCATATATTGCTTGAGAGTATATTTAAATTGTGCCCATATTTTCATTTTTTGCCTTATAGTATTACAATTCGGTATTGAAGATCTCGTCTTAAAGCTGTTGAACAGTTTTGAGTTTCATAAAAATCAGTACAGTCAAAGACGTCATGTAAGGATGTAAATGAAATGTTGCCCTATTTGCTACGCTAATCTTCCAATGTTGATACAGTTCTGCGCATATCGACAAAAATAATTTAGTTGTGAGTTTCATGTATGTCAGCGCAGTAAAGGTACTTCACTTAGGAACATTAATGAATTTTGTCTGTTCTCTCTACCTTTATTTGCCACTTGCGTGAAATTAGGCATAAGAGAGCTGCACATTATGATGTTGAGCTTCTGTGGGTTTCGTGAAAATCATCGAGGAGGAAGCTGTACTTACATGTATGTCATTTGGAAAGTAGAGTATACCTTGGTATGGAGTATACCATTTGCAACCTTGTTGTATCTTTCGAAAACGTCCAAAAACAGTTATCCAGTGCATCCAAATGAACTGGACTTATTTCGGCGGTTAGCTTCTCCTTGATGTCCTCACATCCTGAAATCTTTTGAGGACAGGTTGCACTTTAAAGAATACCAAAAGTGGGCTGTCATGAGGTCAGTTAAGTGGCATGGGTGGCTGGTCTTCACCACCCAGTGATTAGCCATGCAGCACCTCACTACCATGGTAGAATGAGCTCCTTCACATTCCATAAGACCTACAGATTCATTCACATCCCAAGTGGATCTTGCTGAACTGCTTGACCACTGAAGATGAGGGCACCACACACCTTTGAAATGAGGGGAGCACCACTGACCACCTGATATCTCACAAGTAAGTCTGCTAGCAATAAGAAGCCATATAGTAAATAGACTTTTATATTTTTCTGAGTGCTTTGATCAGTTGATTAGATATTAGTTTAGTCCTAGATAAGAAGGGAGTGTATAGATTAAAGTTAAAAAGAATATTCATGTTTGAAGTTCACCTTCTTTTGAAGTTTGATAATTTGATTGATAATATGGTCACATTTTTAGTGTTCTGAAGGGATGTAATTCACATTCAGCCTTCCCTAATTTTTCTGCTGCTTAGGCACTCTCAACAAAAACCTGCTAATGTGAAACCCATCCAGGTAGTCTGCTTTCATTCACTTCTTGTTCTTACAACCTGCTTTGCATTACCCATCTTAGTATTACTGACTCATTTGTTCCTGTCTTGCAGATGTTTTTTTTTTTTTTTTGGGTAAGAGTTTCCCCTACCAATTTTTGTATACATTCCTTCTCTGACCATCATAACCTCCTTGATTTTATTAATTATGCCACATAAACTGCTGAGATTATTTGGCATTGAAAACTATACATGATGTATCAGAACAACAATGGATGTTGCTGTCTACTGTCATTGCAGGTGACTGTTCCAGCATTTATTTTGAGGGATTGAAGGAAATGACAGTCATTACAGTCAGGATTCTGCACTAAATATTCCAAATGCTGTTTCATAGGATGTCTTTTATGTGCTTAATGACAGAAGTAGCAAGCATATTTTTCTGTTAGCTTGGGGAGGTGAGGGGGACTTTTGAACTAGTCATGGGAATGTTCAGGTACACTGTTGGAACAGTATTATGCACCAAGCACCAAGACAGCCACATTGACCCTGAGGAGCCAGAAATAATTGCCCAGAGTACTCTGCAGAAAACCTTAAATTTAAATGGCTGCCCATTACTTTGCAAGTTTTTGCAGCATCACAGTGAGGAAGTTCTACACATACTGGCCATGTTTTTAATTATTCAGGGAATGAGTTCTGCAGGGCTTTGTGACAAGGTGTGTTATATTTTGCTATCTTGCTCACTTCACTGACTGGATGCAACCAGACCCTGAATGTTACTAAGAAGCAAGAGGGTGGCTGTCAGTTCTGTAATTTATTTTTATAAATGTTAAAAGAGTGATGCAGATTTACTGCACACAATTACTGTGATGAACTGTGAAGCTGGAGCATGACAGAACAATGAAGAGTAATGGCACAGACAACATATGTTTGTTTGAGAAACATTTCTCTACAGAACGTGATACGTAGCCCAGCGTTAACTTCTGGTTGTTTAGGAAAGTGTGCTAATTTTAGTAGGTTTCCTGAGGGCTGCTTTGTGTGAATGAATCATGTTGTGTTAGAATGTCATAATGTGAGTTATGTCACTAGATGTGGGGAGGAAGACAGGATGTAATGGGAGGGAGCCAAAGGATGTAACTTTCATTTCTTGAAAAGTTTTGCTGTGACTGTCACAAAACTGAGAGACTTATATTTGGTTGTATTATAAAGTGTCAGTACTTGTTTTACTGAAGGGACCAGAATAGCTGAGTCGATATAGCAACTCTCTACAGACTGAACGGTCTGTGGATTGAATCCGGGTGGGGGCGAGATTTTCTGCACCCATCCAGACTAGCCCTAGGGTCCACCCAGCCTCCTATACAATGGGTCCGGGTCTTTCCCAGGAGTAAAGCGGCCGGGGCGTGGCGTTGACCACCCATCCCCATCTAGCGCCAAGGTTGAAGGAAGAGTAAAGCTATATATCTGGGCCTGCATGGCCTGTTCGAGGGTGAACTTTACTTTACTTTTACTTGTTTTACTGAACCAAATGAGTGATGCATTGTACGTGATAACACATAGTTTCATGAATCATCCATAATGATGTAAATAACCACAGGAGACACGGGGATATTTCCCTGAAAACAAAGGTGAATTATTGCAATAGATGTTTGCAATTCAAATAATGACTGTAATTATATACATTCTATACTAAGTTTTTAAATTTTTTAACTATTTTCATATCTGTATTTTAACTGTTATTTGCACATCTGTGATATAACTAGCCATTATTGTACAGGCTACAAGTGTAGGAGTGTGAGCAGATTGGCATTGCTGTATGCAGGAGGGATGCTGTGCTGGGGACAATCATAGGAGCCTGAGTGGTACAAGATCCCATACAGAGTGCAAGTGTGGGGGTGATATACAGAGGGATGTACCATATTTACCCAAATATAAGACGAAAATATTTTTGTTAATTCATTTTCAGAAAAACTATAGAGTGACCTTGTAATGGCACTGAAATTTGAAGATGTTATGTGTATAGGGTGAACGTTTTTGCACCTTCTGTAGCTAGAATTCTACACAGAGGTCACATATATGAGACTGAGCATGTCATCACTGCCACAAATGCCAGAGGACCAGATTATCAGAACTGTATATGGATACTGTGGACACTGGTCTACCCTGAGGCTTCCTGTTGCCAATACTGATATCTCACGGGTGAATGAAAGAATTACTTCAGGCAATCAGAAGAGGTGGGCCAAGTATCAGCCATAGATCAGGTGACCTGGCCTACTGAATTGGCCAGTAGGTTCAAGGACTACAAAGCAGGATAACTAGTAGACAAGAGTGGGGAGTGAAAAGTAGTGACAAGTGGCTTAGCCTGCCTACTGTGTTAGCTGTGACCTACTTCTTCAGTCAAAGTGCATCTGGCTGACAGCTGTATTTTCCTTTTGTTCTGTTTATATTGTGTTAAATTTATACTTTGGGAATGAATTAAAGAGCCTCGGAAATGTTTTATTAGAACATAGATCTTAGCTTGGCATCAGGGACTTAACAGGTCATGAGGGAGTGATGGGATTATAAACCTGTTTTTACAAACTAGATAATGAAGCCAAGAATGTATGATCCAAAGTTAAAAATGTTCTGTATTGATATTGACTTTAAAATGGAAGATTGTAACTCGGGGTCATTGTATATGCAGGTATGTGTATGCAGTATTTGTAAAAATGACAGTAAACTGATGCTAGTAATTGTTAAGAACTGTATCATTGGTGTGAATTACATACAAAATTTCATGCATCATTCTTCCCTCAAGTTGAACTTCGGATCTGATCAAAATTATTTGTAATCACTCGTGTGCATTTTTATGTATCAACTGCACGTTATATATTGTGTATTCTTTGGTACTGGAGATAGGGGAATTGGAATTAATGAGGCAGTATGTATGTATGTATGTATGAGACAGTATATTTATGGACTTTAATAACATACAGCTTACAAAATTGTAGATCTTCCTTATCTGTATTTCATTTGGTGTCTAGGTAGGTGTTCATATGGTTCTGAGGCTACAGTATGACCTGCACAGTCTTATAATGTGGGATTATCACCAATTCAGGTTCCTGGATATGTTCTGGTAGCCATTCAGCTGGATTCTCAACAAGAAACTGGAGGGCACCAGCAGGCTGGTTCAGAGTTGTTACTGTGGGGCAAGTGGGATTGTTCACTGAATGGAGCTGTAATTTGAGACAACTATGAAATGTAGTAACAAATTTCAACACTTATCAACTTTGAGAGAATTGATAAAACATATCAAGGTAGGAAAGTGATATGTTATGCAGTGATATTTCCTGGGGATTAAAAAAAAAAGTAAAAACACGGTTGTGTTAGACTTAACCATGTAAGTACTGAGGGAAAGACAGTCCACTAAGCAGAACCCTCATGTTTGGTAAGGCTACATGCAATTATGAGGTCACCCTAGTATCCTAGAGGGCATTCCATCCATGACAGACTATCCTGCTCACCTTCATCCTGCCTTGTATTATTCTGATACTGTGCTTTTCGTTAAAATGTGTGCTAAACAGCAGTGATTAGCTAAAAGTTGAAGATGGACCTGCATTAACACACATTACCGTAAATATAAGACATATGTTAAACTTGAATTCCAAGTTATGTAAAAGATAAATATGCACGTCCAGGCATCTTCAAAATATGTCATGGGTTTGTGGAAAATTAAGTGTTCACCTGCAACAACTTAAGAATATATTCTCTGTAACAGTTTTGGGTGGTATAATGTTGAGATAAATTTTTTTTTTAAACGGCCATAGTAAACTGTCGACCGATTTACCAAAGGACTTTCATGTTATTTGTCAGAAATGTAAGTGAAATTTCAGGATTAGAATGGAGCAAAGATCCACGTGGCGTTCAGTTATTACAATGAGGTACTGGCAGCACTGAAGCACTGGAAGAACTTTTTGTTATATCGCGGTTGTATGTATACGTGTATCCTGCCGGTCATTTGTGATATGTGCTGACTGTTGTCCAATGAGGTAAATCGTTCTTTTGTTATTTGAACTAAAGCGCTCCTTGTAGTTGCCAACACCTACAGTCCGTTCGACAAGTTTCAGTACACAGCGGGCTAAATGCAGGTATGCACTGATAGCGATTCAAGAGTTAATGTTACTAAGTTCTTTGAAAATTTGGGAATTGTACCAAAAATTCAAATTTCTTCCGGGCACAATTTTTAATGTGGATGACAGCCCCCCCCCAACAGTTCTCAACCACGTTCCTGGAATTCCAGCAACTCTTTAACACTTAACATTTAGGACCAGTACTACCAACATGGCCGCGCGGCTAAGGACCACGGATATCTGTGCCATAGAGTACGGTACTAGATAATCTGTGGTAGCAGCGATGAGTGACATGGCATGACCATGAGCTACCATCTCGTACCGGAAGGTGGAATTACATTATTGACTGGGTCGCAAATGGAAACAATCGATTATTCGCTAGTATAAATATGTAGGAACTGTAGGAACACGTTGTAACCCATTTGCCCTAAACGGTGGTGGAAATGACTTTTATGAAAGACTTTTTGTGTTTGAGATTAGTGGGTAGATCAGTCCTATTGAGGCAGAAAAGCACATACTTTATAACTACGCCCATATTTTATGTGAACGCTCGTGAGTTTCAATATTTGTAACATAACCTATGGAATTCCATATTCATTTATAAAGTTTTAAATTCCCATATTCTTGGGTTATGGTTATTCTTTTTATTTTGATTCTGGCAGTTAGACGCAAAGCGTTTTCATAATAAAGGGATAACAGTAATTTAACTCATATACCTTGAGGGTTTTAGGCCTTATGATCTGTTTCGGTAATTTAAATATCATTGAAAATATGTTCGGTGAACCTGTTAAGGATAGGACGCTTATTACCATCTGTGAGTTGGTTTCGTTATTTTGATTTTATACCGTGGTGGGAAATGTGAATCTAGCCGGCCCAAACTAATCGTAGGTGTTGGACGTGATTGTTTTATTTTGTGTTGAGGTTATGTTTCACTAAATTGGATCATGATTATTGAGAAGTTTGATTTGTACGCTACACAGGGTAATAAAACATGTTGCTGGAACAGTGGCAGGCCAATTAATGTTTTACCAGTATATGTATTATATTTTTATGTTCTTGTGCAAGCTCCACACATCGGCCATGTGTACTCTGCGGTTATTGCTGATGCAGCTCACCGTTTCCAAATGCTGTTGGGTTGTCAAGAGACAGTGTTCAGTACAGGAACTGATGAGCATGGAACTAAAATTCAGGAAGCAGCTGTACAATCTGGAAACCCTCTGCCACAATATTGTGATTATATCTCACTACAGTATCGGACACTTTTTCAGTCTTGTGGTATTGGTTACACAGATTTTGTACGGACAACTGAAGATCGCCATAAAACAGAAGTTCATAAATTTTGGGTGAGAAGCACGAAACTTTAATTTTTATTTCTTTTTGCATAATGTTCTAAATTATTATTAATTGAATGAAAAATGGACTCAATGAAGAGATGAATGTAATGTTATAATCATTTTAGTTATGACTTTCTATTTTTGCAAGTTAAAAACTTGATACTTTTCTCACCCTTCCCTTCTTCAAATTCCTTTCATTATTTGCATTTTCATCATGCTTAATTTATGCATAAACAAACCTGAACTTAGTTATTCAATTCCCTTTATGTTTGCATTTACTGAGAAAACTAAATTTTATTGATCACTTGTTGTTCACATATAATTTATCCAGGAATAGACACAGGAATTATGTTATTATTGCTAGCAGTGTATCCCAGACACACGTCTAATGCTCAAAGTAAAACTGAGTACAAAAGTTAAAATCAAATGATAAAAGCATTGTTGTTGTGGGTAAATTTTTAAAGTAAAAATAACTGGTTAACAGGTTTTGTGTATGTACATAAGCTGTGTTTTCAAGTATGTTTCAAATTTCTGTGAATTTGTACTGATTTTTGTGCTTATGTCAAAACAGCAATGTAATTTTACGAAATTGTAATTTTCCATTTTTGAATGGTTACAACCCTTCTGCAAAGCATTATTAAGAATTGCCATATTTACACACACACACACACACACACACACAGGATGATTCTGCTTCACAGTACTCAATTTTCATGAAACAGTCTGTGCAGAATATGTTTAACAATGTGCACAGTTACAAAATGAATCCCAATTTTTAAGATGATGAATTAGGAAAAATGTCTTATGTTATATTCAGGTAAGTACAGTATATGAGTCATCCCAATGTGAAACCTTAAATAAATCTAACAATATGATTATATAACTTGAGGTTAAAGGTCAACATCAAGAACTCAAGGTGCCCCAAAATTCAACAAGTATCACACTAAAGGAAAGCCCCATTTCAGTATGGGTAAGTGTTTTGTGTTATTATTTCCATCATGGTTATAAATGTTTTGGTGATTTGAAATAAAATGTAAAGCATGTTTGAAATAAAAGCATTTCATTTATGCAGTTAGTTAACACAGGACAAACCCCTATTATGTTATTAGGATCAACAAGCTTGCCAGATCTTAACTAGAATCCCTGATGATGGATGATGTAATATCTTCTGTTAAACTGTGTTTGGTTATCATAGAATAACCCCGCTGTTTATCACCTATATGTTATTTGTGTTGTACTGTGTGTGAAGCTGTACAACGAGGTTGTTACAAATTTTTTGTAAATGCTACATTATGTTGCTTATTTATAGAGATGCAGTCTCTAAATAATATTTCTGGAACACTGCTACAGTGTCTAGAAGTTCTTTTGTATTCAAAAATACCACAACTTTTCAGGAACTGTATCTGTTCCTCTTCTCATTCGAAAGATTGGAGAGTCACGTTTGACTGAGTTTGCCCCTCTACTCTTGCATCTTAATTTGGGAACAGATCCAGTTATGAAAATTTTGCCTTTTGAATGCAGGCCAATTTACAATTAGTAAACCTAGGAATTCTTCATTTTGGACTTCTAGTCATGGAAATATGATGCAATCACTGATGCACAGATTTTCTGGCTATAACTGTACAGTACTTTCCTGTTTACATAAAATTTGAATTCCTCATCTAAACTCTATAAGAATTAAGAAAGTCATCCATTGACATCAGCCAGATGTGATGCAGTAAATGGATCATATAATGCATACTTTTCCAACAGAATCTGTTGAAGGATGGAGGACACATATATGCAGGAAAATACTCTGGGTGGTATTGCACTGCGGATGAGGCATTCCTATCAGAGAATCAGCTGGAGGATCGTCATGGGCCAGATGGGTCTATGTACAAAGTTTCATCTGAGTCGAGTCATCGTGTGGAGTGGACTAGTGAGGAGAACTTCATGTTTAAATTGAGTGCATTGCAAGATGATCTGCTGCATTGGCTTGGGAAGGGTGAGAGCAGAAACAGTTTTTAGTGTTGACGGTGGAGTGTACTTGTTTTTGAAATATGCTTGTATCTAGTCTGGAGCTTTTGCACGTGTTTGCCATAAAGTTGTCATATGTTTGTCCACACCAACATGACTTTTAACCACGAAAGCTTGGTCAATCAGTAACAATTATGACAAGTATTTGAGACTGTCTAGTTCAATTCTTGTATGGGACACCATCTATTCTTATGAAGGTTTTTGTACTTTTCTTTATTCCCTTTAGACAGATTCCAGGGTAGATCCTTGAAATGGTCTATGACCAATTCCTTCCAAATCCTTTTTGAGTCACCATTCAGTCTCATCCAGCCATATGTGGTTTGAGTTACTGACACTGTCTTTAAATAAATGGTAACAATAAATAAATAACATAATTTTGAACTTGAATTTTTCAAGTAGTTCATTGATAAAATTCATAGGGTCTGCCATCCAGGAGCACAAGGTATGAGGTTAAAACATTTAAATCATTTACTGCAAGAAAATGTTGGAGCTTATTTTATGATGTGTTTGTTACCCATTCTTTCTAAAGCACGTTGCTTTCAGCCTGTAATCATAAAAATTGGTTTCTAGGCAGTGTAATTAAGTATTGACATTCTGATGTTTTTTATTTGATTATTGATTGATGTTGTAGTGAAGAGTTGGATGTTAATTCAATGTCGATGCTTTTCTTAGTTTTGAAGGGAGCATGTTTAGTGTGAATGGGTACAGAGATGATTATGGTTATAAAAATGACATGCAGGCAGAAGTGTCAGTAGTTGGCATGAGAGTAATATTCCAAGACTAGATTGAAGTCCATTTAAATTTGATTAGGGAATTTTTAAAAATGAACTTTGTCAAAAATATGTAACATCACTCTAGACAAACAAAAGAGATATAGTTCAGGTCTCACATATAAGACCCCAGAAGGAATGTGGGAATGGTAGCGAGAATGATGGATCACTTGCTGATTTATTGATTAGCTCTGTAGACAATTCTACTTGTCGACTGTCATCTTTTCTTCTCGTTATTCTTACGCTGAACATTTTCAGAGGCCAGACTCAAATGATGTAACATATGGACTGCTTTATCTCTTAAGGTGCCCTGTGACAGTATACAAAGGCTTTGAAATAAGCATTTCCCATCTGTAGCTAATATTTATAGTTTTATGTTCAGTAAGACCTATTATAGTGAAGGATGAGAAAGGAGATTTGGTAGCAGACTCCCACAGTATTATGACAAGGTGGAAGAACTATTTCTCCCAGCTGTTGAATGTA
>JGI20166J26741_11517363_pt1 | contig 12517 bp, 11 predicted proteins | sample TergutCu122P5_FD_26741 | JGI IMG/M metagenome (IMG submission 26741) | reverse complement strand
CCCCCCCCCCCGAAAGAAACACTGCTTGAAATAAGGGGCAGAAATGTTTTCACTGCCTAGGGGCGCCAAATAACTTAATTCGCCCCTGACTACTGCCCGGTTATTCTGTGATACCCTCCTTCTTGCTTTTGTCAGAAATTTCCATTGTGCTACCGTCCTTTGTTACCCGTACAAAGACCTGACTAGCTCGCGCCGGTTTGCATGTTCTATCTCAGAATATTTACGTGTAGGCTGTATCAGATGGACTTCACAGTGTCAGCACTAGCTACTGACAATACATCATTTATTTTATTTACCACTTATTTCAATTTAACACCAACTTTTAGCAGCCAGCAATCTGAAGTAACCACGGCAGCGGTTTTTAGTTACAAGACCAGCAAACGACATTTACCTCCCTTGAGTGCTACCACTAACGTTGAACTCTTCTCCATCGCTAACGTAACTTTCTCTTGTGATTTGCTACTCCCACGCTTGAAAATATTATACAAATAAGACTTCTAGCAGTCAGTTATATTCGGACAGTACTAAAACAGAACAAAAGTCAAGTTTCTCATCGTCCATCCTGTCGTAAAACTAAAGAAGGTTCCTTACAAAATATCAGTTGGACACGCTTCCGCACTCCAGAAAACCCTGAGCATTATTTACAAACCTGCTGTTAGAAAGTCAAACTAGCCTTCAAACTGGCTAATTCCCCCCAAAATTATAGTGACAACCTGGAGGACTCATAAATCTACGTGAGGACCAATGTACAACCTTACAATGGGGTTAGCAAAATGCTTTGAAAAGAGTTTGATGTTAAGACCTGTGAATGTTCTGGTGTTTGTTGTGGAGGTGTAATGATGGCATTCCTCCTCCTATCAGCAACAACATCTCTACTGGCAGAGACCACATCAGGATTACTTGTGCTTGATGATTCTCTGCTAGATGTACCAGGCACTGGAGAAGCCTTGCGAGTTTTCTTCTGTGACAGAGAAGCAGCTGCTGGCGTCTCAAACACTGTCAGAAGGTGGGAGACTTGAGCATCCTCATTTTGTGTTACAAGACTGGGAGCAAATTTGTCATCAGGAATGACTGAAGGAATAGATACCAGTGGCATGAGATCCTGCTTTAATGTTGTCTGGTTTGGCTGCTTTATCCCATGCGATCTGTGACATGGCTATAAAACAGCCGAACCTGTTCGTCCCAGTAATGTTCCAATGGTCCAAAGACATATTTTTTCATAGGTTACAGTTCATGTGTAGTCTTACTTGGAAGGCATAACAGTGTGATATCATGGCGGTCTGCATCTTCCACTGTGCTATGATCAAGGTGTGATATCGCCCTGTCAAACACCAATAGCAGGAACCTGCAAATTTATAATGGCTGAAATGTGTAAGCCAGTTAACAAAGGCTTCTGTTATACTGCCACGACTGGTCGTCTGAACTGTAGATCCGGGATGTAAGGCATCAAGCCATTCTCCCATCATTCTTTGTATATGGATCATACTGTGTTTGCCGTGTTTGTATAGCTTCACAATGTGTTCCCACTTAGCAATGATTTGCAATGTTGCACGTCCTGCCCCGACTTCCCAGATCTTCAAATCATTCAATGCAGTCAAATTTCTGATTTACCTGGACATTCTTTCTGATCGCCATTTCATCAAACAAGAGACAACAATACTGGTCTTCCTCAGACATTTTCTGCCAATAGTGGCGAAGTGCATCCACCACATGTCTCTCCTAAAATGAACAGTACTGGAGCGGGATTGCAAGGTTCGTCCTGATGTAAGAGGGAATAGCGTCTGAAGAAGAGTGTCAGATTTTGGGTGACGCTTAAGAATTCCACCCCTTTTACCCTCGGCTTGCCTCATTACGTAGTCACTTCCACTCCCCTGTCACCTCGTCCCTCCTAGACCCAAATATCCTCCTCAGCACCCTATTCTCCAACACCCTCAGCCTGCGTTCCTCCCTCAATGTCAGCGACCAAGTTTCACACCCATACAAAAACAGGAAAAATTATAATTCTGTATATCTTAATGTTTAAATTTTTGGATAACAAACTGGAAGAAGGTGGCACATAATATTCGCCCTTGTTTGAGTGAGTGAATGAATGAATAAATGAATTATTTTGGTTCCCTACGAATTGCGCGCTGAGGTCGAAGATACATTCTATCATTGTACATCATACTTAACACAATGGAATGCGTTCTCTTTTTCACGAGATTGAGTTCAAGAATTGGTGGACGGCAGTAATGCATGCATTGCTCTAGAAGTGATGAAAATAGAGACTAAAGAGCCAGTCATAGCGTAGCGCTTGGGTATATATGGCGGTAACACGGCTAGCTCGCTACGATTAATGTCGTTTGTTGTGTTTGTGAGTGAGTGGAGGGTGATTCTCTGTGATGTACGAACTGCAACTGAGATCTTATAATGCATATTACAAACAGATGGCAGCACCCTCATAGATGTGGTTGCCGAGTGTCCATGGTAACAACAGAGTTTTTTTTTTGTGTATGACTTCAGAGACGTTGTTTTGATTGCCATGGAAACCAAATGATTGAGTTCGTTAACATAGCACCACACGGTGACTACGCCCTAGATTGTGATTTTTTTTTGACGTGTGACCAGATTTTGATTTGATTGGCCTCTGTGGTTTCGGTGTTCCAGTGTAGTAGCACACGAATATAATGGCAGATGATCATGTGTTGGGAACAGAGCTGGTGGCGGTTGCGGTGGTGGTGATTATAATAATAAATATAGTATTACGGGCTTACAGATTATGGTTCTGTGTCATGTGACGCGTTGTACCACATCTTCTGCTCTGGAGATGGGGGAAACAGTTTTGTCCCATATTTGGCACCTATCTCGTGAACCAAGGGATGACTCTTCTAAACCCTTGATCTCAGTTTCGCCGCCCTGAGCAGTTCAGGTCTCATACAAGTTGTTGGAACTTGTCACTCTTAAAAATGGACGGACAAGGGTTGAACGACAGGAAATCAGTTTCTAGCATAGGAAGATGTGTCATAATCCATTTGACAACCTCGTCGAAACAATTTTTGAGGTTCTCTATTGCCTCCTATTCTGTTTATTCCGAGTATTCTCAAGATATTGTGTCATTGCTGCATCATCATCAACACCTGCGAAAACTTTGTAACGAACAAGTATTCGATGCATACGAGTATTTACCGCTTTCGACTTCTTATTTCCACAGTCAGAAGCACTGCAGAAATCAAAATTCCTGCCGCCAGTAACAGAAAGTACACCGACACTGTTTCCAAGGTCACACTGACGGTTGGGTCCTGTAGAATTTCTTCCGGTTTACGTAGCCAGTAATTATTGTCTATTCGTTGCAAAATACCGGCTTTTCTCGTGTCCTGAATCCTGCTTGACAAAAACAAAATGAACATTACATTCATAAAATGCACATTCTTCAATGGAATGTTTATGACTTAACGGCGGGGAATGAGATAAATGAATAGAAAAATTTAATTAGGCAAACTAAAGAGAAGAGTACGGTTTAGGAGAATTATCAATAGACGTGAATTTAGCGAAACAGGTTTTAAGGAAGTTGTGGAATAGATTGTACTGATTCTCCCACTCAGGACATAATGCCACATCGGCTGTTAGAATTGCACCGAAGTTGCTGTGGAACCTACTGATGCAAGATGATATAGTGATATACAGAAGAAGGACCCTGTGACCGTACGAGACGGTGGCACAAGGAAGATGCAGCTGTAGGGTGAGGGAGAGTTGGGGGGGGAAGAAAGGAAGTGGATAACGGAAAGTTGTCTTCGTCCATAGTATGAAGGCATATAGGGCGAATAGGCGTAGTACTTAGCTCATTTTAACCTCGGCTCTAGATGGAGTGGTCATTTTCTCGCCCCGACAATTTTATCGGAGAAGGATCCCAATACCCACTTAGTAGGAGGCTGACTGGGCCATATAATCGGGAGTTATGTTTTGGAAAAGAGAAAATCTATTGCTCCTGCTGGAAATTGAACCTCGGATCTTCCAGCATGTAGCCTAGTCACTAAACCGACTGTTAACCCAGCTGCCAAAGGAAGATGAGAGAGGGAAAAAGAATAAAAGTAGAATTTATAAACGTAATATTAAAAAATCATATACAAGCAACTTTTGAAGATTCAGCGACTTCAAAAACCATATCTGTACATGACTGTACACTATTTTAACACTACCTTAGCAATTTATATAATAATGTGGTCTTCTGGTATATCCACTGTACAGTCTGGTTCGAACCTACCAATATTTGTGAGAAGCGTATCTGGGTATGTCGAATTTGTACTATTAAGTGGTTAAGTAAGAGAAGAGTAGCCAGTCAGAAATACAAATTTGGAAATTTTGTACCTTCATATCAGACAAAATGATGTCATAGTGGATTTCCACCGTCATGAAAACTTCAAATTTTATTGACTTCATTCCGAATGCACGCTAGGCAAATCTTTATCGGTGAATGTCATCTTCCTTACAAAATGTCCTGTGTTATGAGTAAAACGCCCGTTTCCGTGGTTGAAAAATGTAGACTTATTTCTGAGTGACGTCATAGCCGCGTTAAAAATAGGGCTATCTATATATTTTTTCACGGCTCGAGACACACCACACTCGGTAGGACTCCTCTGGACGAGTAAGCGACCCGTCGCAGAGACCTCTACCTGACAACACATAAAACACTCAGAAGGGATTCGAACCAGCAATCCTAACAAGCGAGCGGTCGCAGACCCACGCTTTAGACCGCGGGCCACCGGGATCAGCGCTTAGATGAAAACAATAATATATATCAGCCAGGTCTAATAAACAAACATTTCATTTACGTGTATCCGATTTTTTTTTAATGTTGTAAGTTTTTTGGAACATGCAGTAGTCATGATAGCAACTTCAAGCATTTGGTGTGATTAGCATTTTGTATTTTATAGGCCAATGGATTCTGAACAGATCTCCCTTTTTTTTCTGTATGATCGGATTGTTACTGATGGTGCGTGTTTTTTACAATTCCAAGAATTTACATGTGCCACCGTTGTCTTAATAGATTGTGTGTTCCAAATTTGAAAGTTATTTTTAAACCACAACAATCATTCGTGGGAAATTGAAAGGAAGTTTTTTCTAATTGGTACATAATTATACAGCACTCACAGGCGTGTAAATAGCCCCTTGTAAGGACTTCCTCGGTTAATGATGAAAGATACTGTTGAAGTGTAATAGGCTCTGCGAATATCCACAAGTTTGCACGATATATTCTGTCCAAGCCCAAGAAGTGTCCTCTGCGTGATGAGAAATCCGAACTTACTTTCTTCACATACACGCTGTAAGCCGTCCTCAAAACTAGTGGGCATACTCTTCGTATTCGTTTTTATCATCTTTTCATACACTTCTTTCAGGATTGGATTTGAAGATTTCTGTAAGCAATAAAATATGGGCGTGTTTTAAAATAAAATCAAAATCATTCTTTGATAATGAGCATGTAAATTGCGTCAGCGAGTAATGGGCTTGTATCAATGAGAATTTTAGCGATTTAAAGCTCATGGTGTCTACATGTAAGTGTGCATAGAATTGTAACATTTAAAATTCTGTCTTTCGCCAAGGAAGTGTACTAATGTATTTTATATGATTCTCGGAACAAAAAGTTAATATTTCAACGTAATTGGCAGATTGGTTTTTACATCGACATAAACTGTGTTGTCTGTGGTGTATGAATTTAATTTCTGTCTATAATGTAATTTATATTAACATCACTATTCAAAGAGTTAATTGTAACCTGAATCTGCTAAAAATCATCAAGGATTAGGAAGAGTTTCTATTTTTATTTCTGACTGGAAAGTTCCCAACAATCACGAGGTGGGCGGGAAATTTAAGTGCAGGAGGAAGAGGAAAACTGTATATAGAAATTTATTCCGTAAGCTTCTAGAGCAGAGGTTACCATGTCCCATTTCTGTTTATAGTTTTTGAGTTATTCTTTTTTATTAATCGCCCATTTTATTACAATTATACAACCTGAACCAACGAAACATTTCCTAAATCAATAATTTATTTTTTTTATTTGTTGACGTCTTCTACATGTTTCGAAACCGAGTGTTCATCTTCAGAACGACTGCTGTATATACAGTTGTGGGTATGTTATACATGCTTAAATTACAATACAAGGCTTTTATAGGATAAAAAAGTAAAGGTCTCCCACGACAGGCCGAGGTGGCCCAAAGGGTACGGGTAGGTTAAGGCCCCGGATTTTCTTGACATTTCGACACTACAAGGGTGGTAGGTCGTTAGCCAAACGCACCGGCCGCCTTTACCCCAGGAGAAATCCCAGGTACTCACTTTCAGAAGCTGAGTCGACCTCAGGGCACATGGTTCTGTCGGGGTACCACGGAAAAAATCCCCAGTGACACCACCGGGAATCGATCTCGGAACCTCCCGACTAGCAGCGCAGTGCCCTAACCACTACGCTACCCCAGGCCCCCTTTTATAGGATATCTGAATATAAAATATTTGAACCTTTTAAATATTTCGATATGAAAATAAGACCTGTGTTTTGTTCCGGTATGAGTTCCTTGTGGTAACAGTGTGATTGGATATAAAATTGTTCATGTGGAATTAATAGTGAAGTTTTTAGTGATTTGTTTTAGGGCAGACATGGGTTCGAAAAAATGTAAATGACATCAAAAATTAAAAATTAAAACATTAATTTAGGAAATGTGCATTTCTTTGGTTGATATTTATAATTACGTTACAATACACGGTGCAAAAAAAAATTAGCCCATTGTATCTTTATCTTTGTTTGGTAAATACATTCTGACTGCAGAAACTGACTTAGCAGACATCCGTATTACAAGAATCAATTAATTAAATCTCTACTAAGTTTTATATATTCCACATCCGTGCACTGAGAAATATTCACACTTATGAAGCAAACCAACAAATGCACACTGATAAAATATGTTTTATTATATAAGCGATATCCGCTGTGGCACATATCGTTAATCATCTAACAGGTATGGAACTATAGTCCCAATCTTTGTTACAAATATACAGTTGTTTGTATGTAATATTGTTAGGATGAAAAATGTAGCTATGCTTTTTTTATTGCAGGGTGTATATCAAATATTAACAGCTAATAAGCAACATAAACTCATCAAATTTTATGTTCTACCACAACATAATTTTATCTGTTTTAATGAACACATAATGTTACACTTTATGGCCATGGGAGCGCTTAAGATATTAATTATAACATCGGATGGATTTAGTTACGCATTTTTTGCAGTTTCTGTACTGTTTGTGTTCTTGTGTGACACCTTGATAATGGTCGCAGAAGCGACTGAAAAATGTCGGTGAGTAGTAATATGTGACAATATATTTTATCAGTTTGCATTTGCTGGTTTGTTACATAAGTGTAACTCTCTCATGTCAAGGAGAGGGTGTGTCGATATCCACAAAATGGACAGACTTGGGTCTTTTCAACGTAAACCAATTACACTAATTACATTTGAATTTTAGGAGAGTTGTGTAGGAAAAATACAGTATGAATGCTTTCCAAATCTAAATGACTGTCTGATTTCACCAGAATCTAGTCTGTAAGAATCTATTTATGGTAGCATCGTCCAACATTTATGTGGTCTACACCAGGCATTTCAAAAATACTTCCCATCTTCTATCGTTGAAGCTATCTGGGTCCGAAATCCATATTGTGTTTGAGAGAAACCGGATGGCATGTCTATGAAAATTACGATTCTGTGATAGATATTCCATCTGACACTAGCTTGAAATTGAAATTAATTTAACTTCCTCTGGATGGATTATGGTGAATTTCGTCAAAGATTATCCGCAGGTGTCTAAATGTGCAGTGCTCATACTTGTTCCCTTTTCCACAACCTATCTATGCGAAGCTGAATTTTCAAGTTTTGTCACAACGGATATGATAAACGGGGGTGCTAATATGTCCTTAACCCGACCAGGAAGGAAACAAGCTACAGCGACCAAACTCGGGATTTATTCAACATACTCCTCATGAAGCTCAATACACTTCTTAGCCCCTTGCTCTAACTTTTGTAAGCCACTCAAAAAAAAATTAAGTTTGTTGTCCGTCCAACCTAGTCTCCGCGGCATCAATGACCTCCGTGTTGGACTAAAAATGGCGACCTTCCTATTATTTTTTCAGTCCAGGGAACAGGTGGTAGTCCGACGGGGCCAGATCCGGAGAATAGGGTGGGTGATCAAGACATTGGAAGCCCATGTAGGCCAGTTTCTTCTGGGTTGCAAGTGTCCGGTGAGCCGGGGCATTGTCGTTCAAGAACAAGACCCAATTGGTGAACTTCCCGCGGCGTTTTTCCTTCAAAACGTCCTTCAATTGCACCAGCAGAGATGAGTAATACTCTGCGTTGATAGTTTGGTCCTTTGGAAAATAATCAATGAGGAGGATGCCGTCTTGATCCCAAAAAAATCGGGGTGAGAACTCTTCCAGTGATTTTTGCACTCGGAAATTTTTGGGGCGGGGTGAGCCGCTATGCCGCCACTCCATTATTGCTGCTTTGTCTCCGCGTCATAGTGATATAACCAGGTTTCGTCCATGGTCACCAATCAAACCCGACAGGAAATTATTTGGATTCGGCAGAAAAAATTCCAAATTTGTTCAGACTGGCACCGTTGACGTTTTTGATCCGCGTTCAGGCATTTCGGGACCCACTTCGCGGAGAGCTTCCCCATGTCCAAATCTTCATGAATAATGGACCCAACTCGCTCACGTGAGATGTCCTGTTGCTCAACTATTGATTCAGCCGAATTTTGGCGGTCTTCCAAGATTAGCTCGTGAATCTGATCAATAATCTCCGGGGTGGTGACTGTTTTGGGTCCTCCAGGACGAGGCGCATCACAGGTGAAGAAAATCACCACGTTAAACTGGGCCACCCTGTTTTTGACAGCGGTATACGATGGTGCATGTTCCCTTAACGTTTCTGTCAGAATGGCGTGAATTTCCTTTGGTGTCTTGCCTTGCAGGAAAGAAAAAACTTGATGACAACTCGCGTCTCGATGTTGTTGAAATCGCGCGCCTCGCCTGACATGCTTCCTTTCGGCCTCTGTAACAAGCAAAGACTTGCAATTCGGCACATGAACAGACCCCTCTTTCCTACGACACTATCGATTCCGTCCTACGACATCAGGAAGTAGATCGGGCTAAGGACTTATCAGCACCCCCTCGTAATTCAGTTGTCTACGATCACTCCCAACTTTCAAGGATTTTGTGATGCGTAGAAACAACACCATTCTTCACCAGCAGCCTATGTGATAAGGTTGAATGTATACACAATTAGGCTTCAGGCTGTAGAAAGGTACATTGTAAATATGTCATGTGTGTAATCGGTTCTGAGGTACAAACTTTTAATTTAGGATATCGAAAATCCGGAAGTCCTGTATTTATGTGAGCAAGGATGCAAAGATCCGTGGTTATTTTTCGAAGCCAAAAGCGTGCGCAGACAAAGAAAGTTTTGGAGACACTGCTGTAGATTTTACATTACTTTAGAGATCTCGTCGTAAATGAAAAGATAAAGTTGATATTAGCCCAAAGAAATTATACGACTTTTTTTCAGGTTGAGCATAGGGAAAAACTGCCAGCTGTCTTGAAGAAGGCAATGACAATTTGCCTTGCATAAAAGGATGTTAACTTCTTTTCAGTTACTGTGACCTTCAAAGAGGGGCCCTGCTTCTTGGATTCAACTACTTTTCCGTCTCAGGTGAGCTCCAGTGAGCACAACAGCTAGAGTTAAAATTTATAAGTCTAATAAAACTTCAAGAGAAATTAAGAAAGATGTAAGACTTAGTTAATTAATGTCAGTATGCGAAATTGAATTATCGTAAATGGCATTATCTTTTACTCAGATAATACTCTTAGAATTATCGATAAAACTGTATATATTCTTAATAATTTTATTACATGATGTTACAAAATAAACTTTTTCCAGTTAGTGTATTTGTGTGAAATTCATTATATCATATTCTATTGTTAAACAATTTTATATAACATGAAATTTTTTGTCGGTTTTGCTGCAAATTCCCTGAATCGTCCTTATTTTTCTATAGAGATTTTTCCTTCCTAACAAAGCGTGGCCCTTGTTTTATGTTTCGAAACCTCTTCACATAAATATGGATTACTGATGCGAATGTCTTCATTAAGCACTTTCGAAAAACCAGCAGGTCTGATAATGTAATTTTGTGACAGGGGAGAAGAACCTTGGCTTCCAAATGCGGTAAGTTGAGACAAGTCGCAAGGGGAGCCACAATTACGTGTTACTTGGTAAGACTTAACCGGGCTCTTCTAAATCCAACATTAAGAGTTCCTTTTCTATGAAAGGCGGAAATGCTGTCGAATAAATGAACAGCTGTGAACTGTGGAGTGAAGTATATTAGTTTTCCCTACAATACGCTTTAATTCATAAGTTTTATGAGGCCGATACATACCTTAAAGTAATCTTCGTGTGCAGATTTAGCTCTAACTCCGATCTTGAAAGTACCATCGTTCAGAAGGTCTTCGAAGTTCTTAAAGGGAAAGTCTCGTTTCCGCACTGCTAGCGAAGATATGAAGTTGGCAGAATAAGCAATATACAGGACAAGAGCAGCGATGTGCAGCACAAGATATACTGCCCTCGACGCCCAGAACTGTTGTGTGGTATTTTGACCTGTATACATTGGAACGGTAACTTGTAGTCATCGTGGCCTAACAGTTAAGCCGTGATTTGCTGATTCCCAGTCCCTCTTACTTGTAACGTAGCGCAGCTAGTTTAATGTAGTGCTTCTGTCAAGTCTTCATTTCAGAAACAAGCGATCAAAGGCCCGGGCCTCTTATTTAAGCTAGGAACAAACCTCGCAAGTACTGCATACAATTGGCAACGTTCGTGGCCATCATGTGGTTATCGGCCGATTATTTTTCGAAGCGGAAGATGATGTCCGCTGATATGAAGAATCATCAAACTCTGGCTGAATTGTACATTAATTAGGCTAATGTGTAAAAATTACATTGAAAAAAAACCGTCCATCAGAACTAAGATTTTTTATTGTTAATATATGGGAGACATTTACAGCACGTTTTTGTCCAAAGGGATCTTCTTCAGGTAATACATTATCCAAAATTACTACGTCCAAAAATTGAGTTATGGGAGTTTTGTGTATAAATGAAATCTCATTTGTGAAACTAATCGGTTTATATTGAAGGGTAAATGGAGTGTGTATAGATGTCATTTTCTCTTGCAGAAACGATCTGGCTAAGTTTTCCTTGTGTCTAATCAACACGCCATGAAGAGAGCATATAGGGGACTTCTTAGTAAAGACTGATGCATTGGGTTCTTCAAATTTATATGATGGAAAAGATCAGTTCCTGATTCCAGTCATGTTTTCGCGAAATAAATATCCTCATGCAGTCGCTGAACTCTAGTCTAGGTGGGCAAAATGTTGGCCTCACTGACAGAGCTAACCTTATAATCACCGATCTTCGAATAATTAAGTGTAAGGGTCGAAAAATATGTAGTCATTACATTCATGCTACAGCATGTTTTGGTCAATATATGTGGCCATCATTAGGTAGTCATACAAAACTTATAAAAAGATTTTTTGTTTTAGGAAGGTGTCTTCCCTTTTAAAAAACGATTATGATACTTTTTTCAGTGTCGTTATTACTCCAAATAGTTGAATAATGAGTTTAATATTATTAAACATTTGAATACTAAAAAAATATTTCTGTTATGCCTATAGTTGTTATATTTAATATTCCTAGCAAAAGTAAACTATGTATTGTAAAGTTTAAAAAGGAAAAATAAATTAACCTTGTTGACAGAAGGCTCCGAATACGTAAAGGCAGGAGTGCAGGAGTTGATTCTCTCTTTCTTTCTGTGAAGTGTAGTGACTGCCGATGATAAATACTGCTGTTTGAATGAGTATGAACAGGAACATTGTGGAAAAGATTGTCGCCCACAGCTCGCTGGTAAATGGAGATATCATTTTGATGACTGTGTTGTGTGTTGTGTCAATTTCTCGTATGTATACAGACACTCTGAAAATGTTCCAAGACATTACAGCAATAATAAATAAATATAACCAACTAGCTAACTTCATGGACCTGTGTCTTTCCTCAAAAGTTAATGGATCCGCAACTGGCTAAGATATTCCATTCCTTCAATGGACCTCGAATGTCCATTAACTTGTGTACAACAGCCCACAAACTCTCAGTAAGCTGAGCCACATAAAATTAGTTCGAGCCCTCCCTAACGATTTCTTTAATATTCATTTCAATATCATTGTCCCTTTACGCCTGTACGTATTTTCCTTCCATCAGGTTTCCACACCAACATCCTGTATGCATTCTCTTTTCCCCATACGCACCACATGCTTCTTCACTCTAATTTTTCTTCAAAATGATCACCCGTAAAATATTAATGAGGAACACAAATCTTGAAGTTCTAACTAACCCCAAGGAGCAGAGTCCTTCTTTAGAAGGTAAGAGGTTCTCAGCTTATTCCCAAGCCAAGCCAAGCCAAGCCAAGCC
>JGI20166J26741_11517252_pt1 | contig 12518 bp, 6 predicted proteins | sample TergutCu122P5_FD_26741 | JGI IMG/M metagenome (IMG submission 26741) | reverse complement strand
ACGCCCATCTTCTAGAATGTCACGCAACAAGTGACTCGAGAGTCAGTACCTCTCTCAACTACAGTTAATCTACGCTCAACTGATGTGGTTTCACCTCTACCCTCTAAGCCAGTGTTTCTCAACCTTTGTGAGACCGCGGCCCGGTAAATTCTTTTTTTATAAGATGAGGGGCCGGTCCCAACAAATTTACTTGTAAATAACTTCCCATTTTTTTAAGTTCATACATTAAACTAACATAAGTATTAATAATTAATTATGGCATAATCATAAAAGTATTAGTACCCTTATATATACGTTGTGGCATTTTGACAAATATAAAATTACATTTAAATTAGTTATCAAGCACTGGACTAGCGAAATCTTGGTCACCGACACTTGCTACGCAGGTGTTATTTAGGCGTTCTGGGTCTGTTATTTTCAACACATTCAAGAATAGTATTCTCCTCAGAATATTTCCACTATAAGATATTTATTCATGAAAAATGCTTAGAAAACTAAAACGACAAATTCCACAAGAACCTCTCGCGGCCCGGTATAATTGATGCCAGAGACCGGTAACCGGCCGCGGCCCGGAGGTTGAAAAACACTGCTCTAAGCGCTCGACATATGATCTGTACCACAGCATCACATAAATAAATTGGGTGATGACACCTCCTTAGACTTCACCACTACTCGTGACCATAACAGCTGTAAGACAATAGTGTAACTTCAGACCTACTGGCGTGACGTTAAGCGATAGTACAGTTACCTAATTCCAGTCTTTAATCGTATGATTATAGGCGACCACTAGCGCAAACACACACACCCATCCAATTGCAAGCAAGAAATCGTACCTGTAGTTCGCTCACAGATCATTTAGTATAAGTTGGCTACCCTGTGGGAGGAAATGAACAAATGATTGGCTGTGTTGGTTTGACATATGGATGCATGAATTAAGAGTGTAAAGTTTGTTGCTGGATGTGTTAGGTGCAATTTTTAAATGTGGGGAACAATTACAATTCTGAGTCATTAATATGAGTAGCTTAGTTTAATTTGGTAGCTGTTATGCGTAAATTGTAGGGGATCGTGACGATAGAAGATGTAGGGTTCGAGCTGTCAGAAAAGTTATTAAAAGTAGAAGCTGGGGTGGAGAATGATGAAGGTATGTCCATTAGGCATTGTCGTGCGTTTGTTATATGTACATATATTTATTTATTCTTAGAATGTGTAGAGGCGCTGGTTTGTACCACATCGGTCCGTCCCACCCAGAACCCTGCCCGCTTGATTATAAATACTAGATTCATTGCGAGAATGGAAGCATTAAACCAAATACTTCGCCTTCTTAACCTGACACCGAATATTGGTTTTTATTATGGTTAGACGGGGTAACATCAGCCGTTTATTTTTTTTATTTATCATTACATTCCAGAGATCCGTAATAGGCAGCGACACCTTCCCAATCCATACCTGATCAGAAGTGAATACAGACATATATGAAATATATTGAACAAAGCTTGGAGGTGGGAGTTTAATGTATTAGAAAAATGAGCTGTAGCTGCACTGTATACTGTTAAAAGGAATTAACCGTAAAAGTTTCAAGTCTCAAGCTCTCATGATGCACATGAGTTATTCCTGAAACACCAAAGCAGGCTTAGAAAGTAATATGGTCTAGAACAGAATAGAATGTATTTCCATTTCCTAGATCATTCATAGTACAAGGCTGTAGAACATGTTGTAATATGAATATCTTATAACATGTTCTACAGGAATATGAAATGCATGTTTTAAACATTTGCTTAGAGTCATCTTGTAAATGTATCACATTATACACACCAAAAATACAATAAGGCATTTATGTCATGATTTATTATTTGTGTACTAGTTGCAAACTGTCAGTTGGCAAAAAAATTTTGCAGAGTAGAAGCAGTGAGTTAGGGTACAGGCTTTCAGTGCTGGCTTAAATATGTCAGTATGGTTTATGATTTTATTGTTAGGTGGAAGAGCATTGTATAACTTGGTTCCTGCATATTATACTCCTTTCTGGTAACTACTGAGGTTAACACTTGTAAAGTAATGGTCATGTGTATGTCTCAGTTTGTGAAATGTTTCCATGTTGTCATCAATGAATGAATGAAGTAGATATTTGCTGATAGGGAGAAGTACATTAAGGTTCTAAAATACTGCAGTACAAGAGGCTCTTTTCTTTATATGTTGCATTAATCTAATAATTTTCTTTGAGTTGGTGAATACTTTCTGGCTCTCTATGGAATTTCCCCCAGAGGTAACTGTAATCCAATAGAAGGGAACTATGCAAAGTAAACTAATTTTGAAGCAGAATGGAATGGAATCAAATTTTTTCCCATACATCCATCTTTGGACTAAGCCAAAGGATGTAGAACATGTCATAATCCAAATTAAAACTGAAGAAATTATTTTACACAGCTATAAATGCAGTATAGAGGTTTCTTATCGTATGTAACATGACATAGTGCAACTATAAAAGTTATTTCATGTACAAAACTGCAGTACCAGTGCATAATGTGTATATAACTATATAATTTTAAATATTGTTTATACTTGAGCTAGTTCAAGATATTTCTTTTCATATGTCCTTATAAAGCTTCAGAATTTTGAATTGATAAAACTTAAGATTTTTTAGTTATGATAAATTCATCTACAGAGTTGAAGGTGTGAGATAGGGAATACTCTTTTAATGTTTCTTGAATAATTTTATATCATTAATTAAACTCTCAGTTGTAGGTGGAGGAATACTGCATAACCTGATACCTGTGTATTGTCCTCCTTTTTTATATTCTTTGAAGTTAGAATGTGGCATGTGAAGGTTGTATGTATGCCTTGTGTGTAAACTGTGTACATCTTAGTTTCTTTGGAATTTTTCCAAGTTTTCCACAACAACTGTTAGGAACAAGGGTATGAATTCACTTTCAAGCAGGAATATATGAAACTACATGAATAATTTTGTATGAGAGACTTTTTTTAAATCCTGCCATTTTTCTAATGATTTCGTTTTTCGTATTAAAAACTTCATTGCTGTCTCTTGAATTTCACTGAGCAGTATGTCTGTGTAACATCATGGAGTGGAAATAAGCAAAGTAAACTAATTAGCAATATCTGTTCTCATGAGTGGTGTGACTGCCCTCATGGAAAAGCCAGCTGAACTAAGTATGGGGATGATATATTCAGTGTGTTTTGTACAGTTTAAGTTATTATCAGTTTTGAGACCAAGACATTTCCCTGTGACCACCTGATTGTTTTACTGCCCTTCCTGTGTGGTACATTCTTATATTATTATTATTATTATTATTATTATTATTATTATTATTTAACTGGTTGGATCTCTGTGCATACTTCTGTGTTCTGTGTGTAGCACTTTTCATTTTATCTAAGAGTTAATGAAGATGTTACAGATTTTTGTACATGATGTAAATACATTTTGATTCTTTCAGGCTAGACCATTGTGTAGTATATTCTGAAACTTTTTTTTTTTTTTTACTTTATCCGTTGTTGACTTGTGATTAAAACACAATGTTTTGGAAACCTGCTGTGGTTTCATCTTAAGGTGCAGGAATGAACCTAACTGGTGGGCCCCTTAGAACAAGCTACAGTATTAACATTTGCTGGCCCCAGTGACTGAGAATAGCTTGTTGTGTTTTAATTATAGATCAGTGGTGGATGAAGTCCAGAAAAGGGATATTGTGTCAGAGCATAAGTACAGTTTTAAACCTACAAAAACTACTGATGAAGTTGCTGATATGTAACGCATAATGGAATACTGCAGTGATGCATAATATGTAATACTGCTGGACTGATAAGCCGACAATATCGGATGGGCCATTTTTTTTAGGAAATGAACATTTCCAAAATTTTTATGCTGTATGAATAAATGTTAGTCATACAGTTTTGACAGCATGTAATTGAGTTCTGAGAGGTATTTTATATGATGAATATATTAATCTTTACATTTTTAGAGAGGAGATAGGAAGACAAAATCCTCTGAACTGGATTGAAGGGAGCATTCCCAGAATGTAATATACTTTTAGATAAATGGATGAATGGATGGATGGATAGATAAATAGGTAGGTAGGTAGGTGGGAGGGTGGATGGGTAGACAGACAGACATTACATGAGGTGATCTATTTAAAAATCTATTCTTTAATTTATTCATGAATATAATTTTGTTTATTTTTATTGTTTATTCCCAGATATTTGAGTTTTTGCTGTATTCCAGTTACATTCATAACTGACTTCAGCATACAGGCACTTTTTCTGTAGTTTTCATCATTTTAGGGTCCTGATTTCACTACAGTAGCTTAGATTCTTATGTAGAAACCATTCAAAAACCCGTACCTGTATATTCCCAGACAGATTGAGACCGATCTTTAAGTAAATATTAAACTGCATAATTTTGTACAAATAATGTTTATAAATCTGTTGCTAGATTTGTATGTAGATGTGCTTAATATAACACCAGCAATGAAACTGCTAACAGTAAATTACACTTTAAAATAAGTTTGTCAGAAGTTTATGACCTAACTTGTGTTGAAGAGGCAGTATTATGGTTTCTTTTAAACATTTTGACTGTTGAATAGCTCCAGTTCCTTATTATTTAAGGCTTCAGTTCATGACTGTTATCAGTACCTCTAGTATACAGCATTGAATGGTAGGATGGTTATAAAATAATGAATGAGAAAGGATGTGGTAGGAAGTGATCATGGTTTGATGATATTCTATCCTGCTGTTTGCCCAGGGGGACTATGGAAAACCATGGATGTCCTCATTGAGGACAGACAGTCTCCAGTTTTGAACCCAAAACTCCTTGTTATGAAGGAGATGAAGCAGGAGTGCCAGCCATTCTTATCATAATATTGGTCTTCATTTTTTCTTACAACACAGATTGATCACTCTTTACTCTCTTTATGCGGTGCATAACCACACTTATTCCACATAACATCCATTTCTCTACTGTTAAGCAAAATTTGTGTGTGCTAAATGTCAAGTGTTGATTTTTTTAATGTAACATGCAAGTGTATCAGAGGTCTGGAATATTTATTGGCATAAAATTTAAGTCTTGTTCTGAAGTAACAAATCTTTGTGTTGGAAATAGTTTAAAGTAACTATTTATTGAAGTTTTTGTTCAGTACTGTTTATTACTTCTCTCAATTATTGTTTATTGTATGTTTTTATGAGAAGATCAAGGCACAGAGTCCATCAGAAGAGAGCTTGTCATCCAAAACAAGCAGTGGTAGTCGTAATGGAAGAACGGATGTTGGTATTACTCCGGTTGAAGTTGTACCAGATGCATGTGGAAGTTATGAAGAGACAGATATTCTTAGTGCTTCTGACAGCTGTGACATAAAGGGTAAGAAACCATCAAGTTCCTCACCTGTAACTGAAAATGGACATGTGTCAGGTATTCTTGATTCATCATCAGCTGTGGCATTGCATCAACAAGAACAGGCAAGCACAAGCACCAGTTTAAGTCAGAGTGAGCAGAGCCTAAATATGGACCTAATCCATGAGACAGTGGGAACTAAGATGGCAAGAGCCAAGAAGAAGGTGAATATACGCACCGATCGTGAAGATTTAGAGGAAGAAGATACGTCAAGTAATGTTGAAACAGTGGCACTTAGACGTGGTTCAGAAACCTCGGATTCAGTAGCGGATCATTCTGGTGTGAGTGGTAGCACAGACGGCTGTCTGACCATGACAGGGACCATTAAACGTGGAAAGAAAGCAGGCCAAAGTGTGGATGTGCGGCTGAATATATCTCGTGAAGAACTGGAGGTACTCGAAGCTGCTATTGCAGCTAAACGCCATAGTTCATCTTCACCTAGTTCATGGTTCAGTTGTGGTCCAAAGAAAGGTCCACATATCACCATGTGGACAGCTCTGTGTCTCCCTTTTGCAGTTGCAGTATCTGGAGTATATTCCTTCTATATGGGAACAATCACATGGTACAATGTTTTCACATATTATACTGATGAGAAGCCCATTTTGTGCAGAATCCTGGTTTCGCCATTCCTCATTCTTCTTTATCCCTTTCTGATTCTAATCTTTACTGTTGGGCTTGGTCTTTATGCTGGAATAGTGCAGATTTCTTGGTTTTTAGATAGTTGGTACAAAGAGATCACTGATTTAGAGAAGGGGTTTTATGGTTGGCTCTGTGCTGCATTAAAACATGAAGATTGCTCCCCATATGAAGTGGTTGTACTGACAGATATTCAGAGTTCTGTAGAAGTAAGTCAACCAATGAGGTCATCTTCTGAGGATTCCACTACATAATGCCTTCCTTTGTGCATTTTGCAGTTTGAAATGGTAATTTATTTATGTCTGTCATCCGTGTTTCCTTCAATGATGTATGTTGCATGCTGCACATATGTAAAGCTTATAATACTTTTCTTCCTTTTGTTGTAACTAAAGATTTATAATTGCATTGCCTACATAGTGCACTAAGGATGGTAATGATGTGTTTGGTTGAGGTGAAGTACTCTTTAAAGTTAGACATCCTATTGTGTCCTCATATAATTAATTACTAAGTAAAAAACTGTTAACACAACTTTAAATTGTGGTTAACTTAAATTTGTGTTAACGGTTTCCAGATTTCTGCAAATCTGGAAAGGTCTGAGAGGTTGAGAGATGTTACAGGTTCATGATGTGCCCATAGGGCATTGCATAAATATGGTCAGTATAGTCTAAGGGCTGGGCTCTCCAGGGTTCAAAACTCCACATGAACAAGAGATTTATCTCTTCTCCAAAATGTACAGACCAGACCAGCTGTGGAGTCCACCTGGCCCCTTGTTCAGTGGGTAACACACACTATTTACCTGGCAGAATGAGGTTGACCACATCCACGTGCTGTGGTTTAAGAATGAGTGTAACTGTACTTCCACTCTGAAATGCCTTCATAACATGTATAGGGAGAACTTTTATTATATACACTTATACTAAGATCTGTCATTCATAATTCAGTTAGTTATGGCAACTGACTGCTAGAGTCTGATCTGTTGTAGAGGTACTCTGACTTTTCTTCTTCTTAATAGCCTTTGCTCCTCCCAGTTTCTGTCCAGGGGTATGAAACTTGATCTAAGATATGAGACTGACTAACTAATTTACTACTCACATCTAAACTGTGTAGAATCTTATTCTTCCATGATAAAGAGCTTAGCAGGGAGAGGTATCATTCATTACTTAACTGTCAATACAAATCCTAATATGGAGAGTACATACGAATGTTGCTGTAAATCTTAGCAATGTAGTCAGTTTATGGGCCCAGATCAAGCATAGAAACTCTGGCATAAGAAGCAAGCGTGCTAACCAAGCTGCATTTCTAAAATATTTACTACATTGAGAAATGTTTATGATAAAGAATTAGAAACCATACTGAAGTATTTAACTTATGCACAAATGTTTTGTATGACAAGTCATTTTTGAGAAAGTGGTTGAAGTTTTATCAGATGTTTATGTAAAGTATTGGACCAAATAAGCCAAAATGAAATCTGTAAGACAGTTTTAGGCATGGGCCTCATTCTGTGCAAGAAACGCTTAAAAAAGGACATCTTATGTTCTGCAACATTGGTGGTTAGGGTATGCTTGGTAGCAGTGAAGCTGCATGAATGATCATAAACTTGCTGCGTGACTCTTTGGCACCATCACACTCTACCCTGTTGCACAATGTTTATTGTTTTAGTCTACAAGTAATGGAATTAATTTTCTGTATCATATCCTGCAACCACTGCAATGGTACTGGACACTAAGTACTTGGAACAGAGAATCAGATGGGTGAGAATTACATTATTTTATCCAAACTGGGAAGATCTGATTTGATACTCAGCTAGGATCTCCTATGCCGACTGAGGGTTTAATACCTTCCACGTGCACATAGTCGCATTTTACTCTGATATGATCAAATGTCCATAGCTATCCGTGTATTTCCTCTGTGTGATACAGTCAAATATCCTTAGCTACCTTATGTATCATATTTCATGTTGCGTAATGTATGCGTTGGTAAATAATTTATAGCTGACTTCTGTAAAGCTAGCTGTAAAAGTTGAGTTTTAAATATACGTACGTACGTGCGTGCGTGTGTGTGTGTGTGTGTGCGTGTGCGCATGTGCCTGCGTGTGCGTGTGCATCATTGTGATTGAAGTCAGTCTTATTCTGTGTATCTTTTTTCAGAATTTCATGTTGGTTATTTAAAACCATAAGTATTCATACTGTCCGTAAATTCTGCATTTACCATGCAGCACGTATCAAGGTCACTTCTGTATCATATCATAACTTGTTTCTGTCAAATTAGCCAACATTTTCAGATCACATAAACTGTGCATTAAAGTTCACAACATTCCATTCATGTTTAGATATTTCTACAATTGTAGGATACTGGTGATTCATCATGGATTATTGCATGCCTCAGTATTGCAGGAGCTTGTGAAACGACACATTTATATGAACAAATTGCTCATTCAATGAGGTTTTTAAATCTTATGCTTAGCTTTGTCATGTTTAAGTGCAGACTTAGTATATTTGTAGGATAAATAACCATTCCACATACTTGAAGACCATTCCATTAAAGAATACATGAATGTTTGAAATAGGCTATGTAGAGTTATTTCCTTTATTGAAGGGGAATCAAACATGCAAAGAAATAAAATGTTGATAAGGCAGAATGAATTAAGAGTTGGTTTAAGGTGTTTAATACGGCAGATATGATGAAAATATGTACTGCCCCTGTTCTGGGGTATGTACAGATGTATGTAAAATGTAATTGTATAGCCATATGGGCATCAATGTGTACTAGTAAAGAACCTGACTCATCTTTTCCTACCTATCTTACTCTTCAGGTTATTTAAAAATAGTTGGTTTTGAGGCCATATGCTCTTTTTAGAGAAATACATCAAGCGTTTACTTAAAATGTGCTACATAGTTGGTACACAATAATGTTATGGTGTTTGGCAATAACAATTTATGTTTCAGGGAAAGTTGTGGAGAAAATGGTTAAGATTAGATGGTGAATGGTGGTCACTGCCCATTTTAAGGTACTACCTATATTGTAGTAGCAGTGTCCAGGAAAGAGTGTGAGAAAGCACAACATTGTAATGGTAGCATCTTGAACATGAAATAGATGTGTTGTATCAGGTGCAAATTTATTTTGATGGTTGCTCTTGTCTTCCATTAATTTTTTAGGTTAAAATGGGAACGCAGATTTTCTTTATCCAGAAACCTGTATTTCTGGTACAACCATTAGAACCAAATATGCATCCTGTACCATGCGTACACCAGTGATATTTGTGTATTTGTCCAGTTTCTGTATAGTCTCAAATTATCACAAAGCACATTGGCCTGAATGTCAGAACATAGCTAAATTGTGCATGTCTAAGTGATGTATTATCCACCCTTCAGCGTTATAGATTTGTGTATCTTGGATCCCAGTTTAGGTTATGTGGTGATATTTTGTAATGTAGTACTAAATTATAAACCATTATTTGCCATGTAGGAAATTGAGGAGTTACAAGAAGGTTATTCATTGGCAAATGCAGATGGGATGTTGCAAATTATGAATGCCAGTCAAGGATACATCCAAAAATATGAAGACCTAAAAAGGAAATTATAGAATTGCAATGCTAAAAAGTTGTGTCAGACTATCAAATTACATATATTTTAAATAGAGCATTAAGTCTTCATTTCTAAGGGATAGAAATGAAACCATTCTGTTGAACATTTTAAAGTAATCTTCTGGGTTCTAAGGCTAAAATTTAGGAGGTGGAGTACATTTCTGGATGTAAAACCCATAGAGCGGCAACTACATATTTTTACTGTTTGGGCAAGAATGTTACAGATCTTGTAACATAATTACATATTCAGTATTAAATATGTATACAGCTCCTGTAGATCCTTTACTATAATTTAGCATGGTATTAACTCTAAGTTAACCTCTAACACTGGAATGTGTCATTTGTGAGAATACTCTTGTCCCACAGGGTAGTGAAAAGTCAATAAGATATATATGTGTGAAGTGAGTTATTGGCTTTTGTAACCAGTGGTTGTCCATTGCCTTTACCAGTACATAAAGCTCAATTAACATAAACATTTATATGACGTGAGAAAACTTTGTTCAGTACAGTAGTTATACATTAAACATAAAATGAACCTAGGCCTAAAGAGTTTTAAGACATTTGAAATTAATGTAAATTTAAACCTTTCCATGCTGAGATTCTAAGCATAAAGATTTTTTTTTTAGTTTCTATGGTAATTTGTAAATTCCTTTTGTGGAATGTTGTAGATGGTTTTCCTGAAGTATCAGGAGATGGCAGAAAAGGTTTTTCCATGATACTGCCTGAAACCAAAAACATACTGCATACAACCAAGAAATGCTGATTTCAAAATATTGCATTTGTAGCATGGAGAGTGTTAAATGATTATTTTATTGTTACAATAACTTAGTGATGGCGTTAATACGGAATTTCCAGAGAATTCATCAGAAACTGGAGATGCCAGGTTGTGGGTATGGTATCTCGTGTTTGGGATTGACTGGAGGAGAAAGTGCTGTCTTGCAAAGTAGAACAATTCAGACATTTTGTTTATGGTATTTGAGAAATTCTGAGAATAGAAAATTGGGTGCAGTTAGATCCCTGTATAGTGCCACTCTCAGTTAGGGCCCATGAATGTCTGTAAACAGAAATTCTCTGTTATGCAGTATTTAAATTTACCACTGCCCTTGATACACTGCCTCAAACTGGGTTGAACAAAGAATGGCACTATATCAGGGTTTGACTGTAGATGAAATAGAGCAAATGATGCTCCATATGAATTTGCCTGACCAAAGTCATGTAGGGACTGTGGAAAAAAAACAGATAGAAGTTCCACAAATGCTCAGACTGACAAATAAAGTCTGTTATTTATAATAGGATAATTAACCTCCAGTTAAGGTGCTAAGTTTCACAGTACTTTCTTCCTGACTTAATGTACACATTTCTTTCCTCTGCCATACTTGTAAAAACTACTGGAAATTATGTTTCAGCAGTGCTTTCAGTGGTCTGTAAATTGGTGTTGATGTATAATTTTTTAAAAATTATATTTAAGTTATATCTGATCAATGCACGGAACAGGGAACATATAAAACTGCTGTTTTCAGATGATTCAAAATAACATCCTTTTAGAAATATAAAGTCACAAGGGACCAACATAGGTGACTAAAGTGGATGTAGCAACATTGGTGCTTGTATTTTGATAAAACAGTGCGTCACCGAAAGTAATGTGTTGCATAAGAAGCCATGTTATGATGCAGTATTCATATGTGCTCCTAAGTATTTTACCTTGTATGAATTTTGAGACATAAATACTCAAAACTTGAGTCTATAATGCTCAATTGTGTGTTGTGGAAGGAAAATATTTATAATGGGTAATTCCTTTGAAGTTAGAGAAACAGATCAGCATGATTTTGACCTTTGATTTTAACATTCATGCTCCTTTCTGTCTTTTGAAGACATTGAATTTTTTCCATTTAAAACTGGTGTGTACTTTCATATGCAATGCAAGAATCAAATCCAATCACCAACCACTTAATGCCACTAAAAAAAAGTAGGTTCCAGTTACTTTTCTCCATAATTTGATAAAGATCATTGGCAGTTTTCATAAAAAATTTCATGTTGATTCTTTCGTATGTTAATTTATCATCCACATTTTTGATAAATATGAAACTTACTGCAACAACAGATGGTACTCAATCCCTGCAGTTGGCTGTCGACACAAAACCGCAATTAAACACTCACCTACCTGTTGCTGTGCAGAGACTAAAGTCCAATTACTGAATCATGAGACCCACATGTCAGATTGTATGCCACCAGAATATACTCATGTCCATGGAGAAAATTTTAAAATGTCCTGGAGTCTTTAGTAATGACAGTGATAAATTGTGGTTTGGTATAAGTGGAGGGGCCTTTCTTAACACTCTTATTAGCATCTGTTTGCATGATACATCTTAATGGACCAGTTCTCCCGTGTTACAAATGAATTTTGTAATATCTGCAGACATTTTGTGCACAAATTTTAATGTATTTAATAGTCCTATGTATTTATATATGCTTTACAAATGTTCAGTAACTCCCTGCAGATGATCAAGATAGATTGAAATGTGTCGGAGTTATGAAAAATGTGTGTAAAAATATAATTTTAACATTTGTGCATTAGTTGGTTTTATTTCGTGAACTGTTTATTAATGCACACACATGAATAACAGTAAGATGTAACAAACTGTAAAAACAGATATTGTTTTTATAGTAAAAAGACAATTGTGTTCACTGAATTATTCATTGATATATTAAGGAGCAGGTCTGTCACAGTAAGCCAAATTTTTTTGTGGCAGAGAAAAATTACTGATCATGCAGGACAGATGATTTTCCTTTCATGTATGTTTTCCATTAGATCTATTCAGAAAGTGACTAATTAGCCTATTAGCATGAAGAGTAATTGCTCATAATGTCATATCACTGAACTATATTTTTCGACAAACTCACTTTCCA
>JGI20166J26741_11517141_pt1 | contig 12521 bp, 5 predicted proteins | sample TergutCu122P5_FD_26741 | JGI IMG/M metagenome (IMG submission 26741) | reverse complement strand
TTCAACTTTGGATATAGGTGTTTTGGGTTATATTGGTATAGTTTAACATAAGGAACACTCTCCCGAAGTATTTCACATTCCTCCTGGGACACCCTGTATTAATGTAATTGTACTGTTATCAGCAGCCAATGGGATTGCCTTCATTGTAATAAAAGTAAAATGTCAAGTAAATGCCAAACAATACTGTAACAATTAATATACATCCATCCAGAGATGTATTATTGTCTCTTTAATACTTGATTTAAAGTTTCTCAGAGTGAGTAAGATTATATTCACATTGTAGAGTCATAACTATCCAACAACTATCGCTGGTCACTTCCTATCAGCCCACAGACCTTAAGGAAACTTAAAACTTGCAATGAACAATGTGTCAGTGATATGAAGGTAAACAGGATCTTCTTTAAATAAGGTGACTAAAAGAATTAACTCCATTACACTGGATTAAACATGTTAACTTTCCCTCCTGGAACACTGAATAGCAGCAAGCATTGCAGGGCCAGCTGTGCCATGAAACAGTTGAATGATGAGCAGTGCAAGTTGTCAGTCCCTGTATTGCAACATTTGTGGACTTTACATGTTGCATAGTAAATATTATTTACTTTGACAGCATATTTAATGTGTGACTTATTTTCCCATTTATTGTTTCATTTCAGAATATATTTCACCTTACCTCCATCTCCAGGATTGTTTTTTATTTTTCTGTATTACATTAAAAGCATCAGCAAATGCTTCAAGTTATAAAACCACAAGTCATTCAAGGTTTGCTGAGCAGCTTGGCATAGTGATACTGTTCAGAACTTGTATTTGAGGTGTCTAGTTGTAATCTTGTCTTGGATGTTATGTATGATGATGGAAGTTGATGGTATTTTTCTGTCTCCAATTGAATGCTAAGATTGTACATGTAAGTAGCTCATGACTGCCTCTTATCCAAATCCTTACCTGCTGTCCTTGCATGATCATATTCTTATTTCAGTCAGTAGCTTATAACTCCTGGGGCTAAACGTGTGTTGTGAAATAACGAAAGATTCGATAAGCAAGAGACTCGTGACTGTTAGTTTCCTGTTTACAGGAAATGGAGCTTAGTGATGACGAAGGATCAGATCACAGCACGCCACAAGCCACACCTCGTCGTCCACATGCACATCATCGACCTAGAAAACAAGAAAAGAAGAAACGCAGATAACTTTGTGGAGATGATGATGACTGTCTTGCATGTGTAACCAGTGACAAGGAATGATGATATTTCAGCATTCTGTAGTGACTTACATAATTCGTTGAATACATCAGGGGAACACATGGTCATTTATTTTTAATGTGGAATGTATCATTCAGCCTCAGAGAATGAACTGGTTTATGACAACTCTTTTCTAGATTCACTAGTGAATTAAAGTTTTGTTCACTGATGCAGATCACATGCAGCAGTGCTCATTTGTTTAAAAACATGACACAGTTTGCAGTACTTTTTAGCCATGTCTAAATACAAATCTCAATCAATATCACAGTATGGATATTCATGTTGTTTTAATAACATGAAATTTACTGATTTTGGCTCTAATTGGGTGTGGTCACAAAAATGAGTCATTAACTTACAATGTGCATTTTGAATTATGTTTTAGATGTGGCACAGGAATGTACATACTTCTCCGTGTCCAGTTTGAAGTAATATGTTTAATTAACTTTTAATCCGTAGCTTTTTAAACTCTGAGTGTAAGCAGACAGCTCAATTGTAAATTAATTTGGAATTATTCACATGAATTGTGTCTTAAGCAGAGAGAAATGGATTCCTCTTCAGTAGACGAGCTGCTTTGAGGGAAGTGTGAGAAAGATAAAGTTATATTCATCAGGGCAGGGAGACAGTCACAAAATCCAACTCATGTGGTGACCAATTTCAAGAAAAGAATGTACCGATGTCAAAACTTTCTGGCACATTTCAGATCAGAATAAATTAATTTTCTTATAAATAGTTAAAACAGGTAAGGGGGGAAGTAAACGCTAAAAGATGCCATCTAATAAAAAGACTGATATACCAAATAATTGCACCATCTTCTACAAATAAAGAGCAATTCTTAAAAATCTCAATTCTGTTTGGAGCTCATAATTTCATTAAGTGTATTTTATGCAGCTGCTTTTCCGAATCACCGCATTTTGAAAATTTAAATGTCCATGTTAGCAAAAAATACCCAGGTCATAATGTATTTTTGGCCAGACTTTAAAAGTCAGTGGCTCGAAGTTCAACATGGTGAGTAAACACCCCAATATAAACTGCACCACACTGAAGTAACACACATGGGCCCCAACTCACAGTCAACTTGAATAGTGAACAGAAGTAACCAATCGTGTAATGAAGGTCATATAAAACGATCTGTGGTAAGCAAGTAAGTTAAGCAACGGTTATGATACATCTAGCAAGCTTTGGTGGAAACGTCCAGGAATTCAACGCTCCTCACCTGCATCAACCACATACCGTCATATCACAAGGATTTTGGCACAGGGATATATTTGGTTACTGTTCACATGCAATAAACTTCTGCCCTGTGGGTTGATAAACTGTATGTACAAACATCAATGAACCTGGAAGAGAAATCCCTTACAGTGCAACAAATAATAAACACAGTACCATCCTTAATTTTTATTACACCACAAAAAGTTGACTTTTTTCCATGCCAATTTCAACCCAAATTTATCCCCTTGGTCAAAGCAAAATCATGGAAACAAAGATGACTTAACTGATCAGAAACAAAAATGCCTTGCTGCTAGGAAGAAAAAAATTCTTAACAGGCATAAGTATCAGAGATGTTAAATGCCACACCATTAGACAGTATACTAAAAACATCAGCATATAAGTTTGAAGTATAATGGACCTTACCGTTTTAGAGATGAAAATAAAGTCTATCATGACTGGTGATAATGAATATTGCTTATACCAAGAGAATATACATACAATCCACCAATCCAAATGTCTCTAACCATCAGTTATTCTATTAACTAAACCACCATTCCAAAAAGTCTATGTTTTTGACAACAGTATTCTGACCAATTAATTGTTTTCCACAAAAGAAGCAAATATCCTTGTTTAAGAAAAATCAGTTACTTTAACATACAATGTTAGCTACTTATTACATAACCTTGAAATTTTAAGCTTAATTTTTAAAGGTTGCACACATATAAGATTTCAGTATTGAATTACGTCTTACGTTTTACTCATCACCAAAATGTAAGCCTGCAATCTGAATGCTACATCTAGTTTCAAATCCAAGAAACCTCCATATTGATTTGGTAAGACATAAAACTTGGGATACCAATAATATGCAATATATGTTTAAACATTTCACAGATAAGGTTATACATTGTATTGTTAAAAGCAAATGGAGATATCCATAATTATGCTCATTAAAAGTAAAATGTGTCATTTTATTTTTATGCTTTTACATTAAGAAAAGCTGTTATACCAAAGACCAAATGAGAGAATGGCATAAGGCAACTATTTCATAGTAAACAGAAGGGAAGATGAAAACTAAAACTTATTCTTTTGAAGTGTAATCATAAAGTTAAATGTCTCCATATGCTTTTATATGAAATTCCTACAGTAACAATTGTTTTAGAAACACAACAAAAATTAATGCTATTTTTAAAATGGAGAAACAAGAGTTTCACTTAAGACTTTGTCTTTTTGTGGTTCAGATGTTATAACCACAAAGATAATACGGGGAAGAAATTTTAGGGGCCCACTTTCACTTAACTTTTTTTGGTAATTTTTTTTTTTTTTGTTTTTTGTTTCTTGAATACATAAATCCTTATTTATAGAACTATTATATGGTGTGACAATGTTTATTATGTACGATAAAAGTTCAAACGTGAAACAAACATTACAACTGGGGATAGAGAGAAAAGCATAAATCCCAGGTTTCCACCAAAATGCAAACACAAACATTTGTTTGATACTGCAAGCAACATACATACATTTACAATGTCTGTCTTACAAAATTGTGTAACAGGAAAAATCTGAATAATACTTTCCCTTGAAACCAGAACATCACGAGAAACATTCTGTTCTTTGAAGATTTCTACTTGTTTATATGTATTTCTTATTATCCCTTGGTGCATGCTTGTACTCAGTTCCGACCAAAAACAAAACACAAAGGAAAAAAAATCACTATTTGTATACAGAGGATAACCATTTTTGATACACCATTTTATACACATGAAAATACAATTAAACGAAGTTATTCTAGAACATTTTCAATTGTGTCATCTATGATTAGGGGCAGCTGTTTTATTATACAAGCTTATACTGATAATTCATTATTAATGCATTAACTTTAATTAAAATCATGTTTAGTAAAAGGAAAAGACAATGCTAAAATAAACTTCACTTGCACTGCACCAGTGACTCGACTGGGCAGTATAAAATTTAAAATGAGCTCTTCATTACCATAAATATGGGACATACATAACACCCTAACTTTTAAGAGCCCTTGTACAAAATACAGTTCTTTACAGTTATGTAAATGCAGATGGGGTATTCCACTCAATATACATGACAGGCAACTGACCAAACTAAACTACAACATGTACTCTTTCCTCTTTTGTAATGGATTACTGTATGCACTACTTTCAACCATGCACATCATAAGGTAAGCAGAACCACTAAATCAGGTCACAGTGCAAGCAAGTTCCCTATAAGGTTCATGTAGACATAATCCTAGCAAGCCTGTACAAAATAAACTGATTTTGGGATAAAATTACCATTTGTTCATAATTCTGTGGACCATGCATTCCACCACAAACAAACCCATTTTTTATTTCATTAATTTTAGTATGTTCAAATTCTCTCTCTATGAACCATTGTTTTCTTTTTGTATATTTACATACTTAAATTATGTACGTTATGTTCATGGGAAAGCTCCTCTTGATGACATCACCAGTGTTCAATAAATGCAGACAAGCCATGTTTAACAACTTTCAATGTTGGATTGATGCATCTTATTTTCAAAACAAAGTAATGAGTCTGAATCCAATTTTAGTGTCTGCTATACTGTGTCACTAGTGTCTGAACAATGTGCTTTGTTTTAAAACACACTGAAGCAGGGGACAGTACTGTTTTTACAACAACAATACTGGATTCACATACCATCAGTTGGACTTACTCCATTTGGAAATAACTGCTTCTATACTGTATTTCTTTTCCCCTCGTGAGGAAACACTGACTTCTGTTGCAATATTTATATTAACACATGGGAAAATTCAATTATAAATCTATGTCTTAAACCTAAGTGCAGAAGGTTGTAATTTATTATTCCTTATACTTCCCTTTATAAATACATTACCAAAAGACAAACAGTGGGCCCCTACAAGGAAAATAATATATTATTCAAGATACTCATCATTCATTTTATTTAAATATAACAATTAACTATAGTATGTTCAAAACTGCGATACAATTTTTTGGGCGAAATCCATTTTTAAATTTCCTATCCACAGTGTTCAGTTTATTAGTCTGACATGATCTTATAGTGAGAGAAATTCATGTATCTTCCCATTTCATTTACCTACAGATGCATTAATAACACATCATGTTATCATGTGATGAAAGGCTTTGAATTTGTTTCCTATGCTGCACATAGAAAAAAGGACATTTCCAATATCAACCTAAGGAAAAACTGCACAATTTCACACATTTTCCCCTGACAGTACATTACTTCCAGGTGGTATATCTTTATGAAGGCCCATAATACCTTCACAATATTAAACATGTTCTGATGATATACATATCCCTAGCTCCTGAAATTTTTGGCAATAGCCATGTTTCATTTTGTATTCAAGATCTTCTGAATAAGAAACTACTGTGTATAATCAAGGTTTTCAGCATAAGCATTTGTTGTTTTAAAATAAGCTTGTAGTAATGTCAATACATTAAGGTGAGTACGTCATAAAAGCTATGTAAGAACATAGTTTCTCATTTGTCTGAACTATCAGAAGTGTTGTATTTCACTTTTCTGATATACTCATCAATACTAGTATATTGCAATGTCAAGAAAATTTATAGGCATGAAATACCCTATTAATGGTAACAAACCACTGTTTAGTATACCCTTCCATAGCAAATATATCAAAGGAAATCTTGAGATTCCTATAGATTTGTAAGTAGAAATCAATGACTCATGAGTTGGTCTTGAAAATTACAGAGGAAGTGTGCTTAAGTTCATTTCATTTCTGTGTGCCATTCATTCACTACTTCATTCAAGATTCTGAAGCACAAAAACATCCAAGTAAATTTTCCCTTCCTAACACTATATATCAAACTTCGATTTTTCACCAAATCTTAATGAACATTAAACAACCTTCTTTTATGTATCTTAAAAACAATTCTCAGCTTTAAGGGTGGCATTCTCATCTCTTTTATCACATTCAACTTCTCTTTTACATTTTTTTAGTAGTCTTAACTGTTCTGGTACCAGTCTGCACCATATAACCAGAAACAACCCTTTCTTGTCTAACACAGTCAGTGCCTTAGCAGGCAGGAAAGGCTACCTTATTCTCCTACCACAAGCAAGACAGGTATCACACTGCCACATTATTCACATTATCCATAAGTAATTTCCATTCTAATGTTCTTCTTTGGAATTTTTAGAAACTAGCAACACTGGTATATCTTCCAAACAACAGTGTCAGTGAATTCATGAGATCAATCAGAATGTTTCAATATCTTATGGTGAATACCCTTTTTTATCAACATTTTCTTCTTACAGATACAATCTTCAAGTATATACAACACTGTCAAGAATTCTACTTCACTATAAAAATGCCATTTCTTGAATGACTGTATTGCAGAACCTTTAAGCAAATGGAAATAAGTGATTTTAAATCCCCTTATGTTACACAACTAGTGAACAGTGTTAGTACTGGAAAAATATAACACTCATCCAACCTGACAGCATGTGTGTGTGTGTGTGTGTGTGTGCATTACAAAATTGAAAGGCATAGGCAGTAAAAGTGAATATCCTCAGGATACTAAAGGTAAACAGAAGAACAATAGGATGTACATATTTCTCATGAACACAAGACTCTAATCCAATGATAAAAATGCACACACATCCAAAGACAAAAGAAAGAAATCCTTGTGACATAGAACTAACAAATATGCCAGATTTGTAACAAGCTGTATATTAAATTTGTTCAACAGAATATGATTGTGGCAAAACTTAAAACAACTGATGACACAATTACAATTATTAAGACAGTGTTATTTCAAAGTATCACTTCCATTCATGCATAGTATCAAAAAGTGCTTGGATATTTAATTTCTCAATAGTTACACAACTGACATAAGCTGTGTGGAATGGCCTTATTGTATATTTCTGTATTTGGATAATAATAAATTAATAACTACAATGCAACAACACCAATTACGCAAATAAATTCCAACCTTGTGTTGCTTGTTGTGTTTTCAAGGGAACTGTTCACTTTTATGCAAATTTATTACGTTACTACAACTGCAAGATCCTGACTGCTAAGGTAACATCTCTATACATATTTGTATCAATTCAAATTAATACAATTACACATTCCTGGCTGCTAAGGTTGCACTTCTTCCTGCATCTGACTTCAATCCCTGGCAAATTGTATTTTTTTTAAGTTACATCATATGAATACAATGTGTAGCTTTGTAACAATATAACAAAATATAGAAAAATAGACTATCAATTTTTTATTCATATTCTTCTTCACTTCTTAAATTATGCTCTTTAAATAGTTCTGAATTCAGTGTTCTTGTTTCATAAGTCCTCGTTCCATTCTAACTGCCACACAAATGTCTAGTTATGTAACGAGTGAATAACACTGATATATTCATTGACTAAAACTAATATGCTTGGAGTCCACATCCTCTTTCCATGTTAAGAGAAATATGCATCACATTCCTTGAAGAATGTTTTCAAAGGAACACGCACTTTCTTGAAACTGAATACACAATATTCACACAAGTCTTCTCACTCTTGCTGATCAAATGTGACGAACTTCTTGCATGTTGATTGCAATGCAGTTATACGTGGAGCACTGTCATTAATAATGTACGTTCCTCACTGAGTTACCCAACCGTATTGCAAACCAAGTTTTTGTCTACCCTTATGTTATACCTTCTGTCTGAAACACAGTAGTCATTATAAAATGGGCAACAGTTGTAGACATTTCCATGTTATGCACATGCACTTGGTTTGCTGGTCAAATAACATCTTCAATGGCATGCATGCTTAAGCGATGAAAATGCTGATTATTTCACTTTCACCAGGACAACTTCTATGATGTAAAATTTGCAAATTTCTGGGTATAACTTCACAGTACACTAATGACTTCATTTCCAAAGAATGAATGATTTGAACTGTCTAAACACCGATTTCAACTTTGTGTGATCCACTTCACACAACAAAAAATTGAACTCAGTACCATTTAGATTATATGTTACAGATGACAGACTGGATAATCCTATGTTATGTAAGCTGTATGTAATAACCGCAGAACATCTATTAAAAAGTTGCCATTCTGTTTGATGGTATTGTAGACCACAATATCCAAAAGGAGACTGAATTACAAATATTCAAATGAGAGTTAAACACAGAACACAATCCTATGCCAATAATCCGACAAAATGATACAGGCAAATCTGGAAATGCCTTTTTGAAATAATTTATGTGGTATTACTTGTTCAATTATAACAGCAGTGAAATGCTGATGTTGTTACCCATCACAATGAAACTTCTATTCACTATACCTCTATACCACGTTTTCCTGCAAGTACTGTTCATTTTTTCTGGCCCCTAAAAATTGCCTGTGTATACATTTTTCCTTGAATTGTCAGTTTACCGTGTCAGTCCATATTTCTGGGCCCTGACCTACAATATTTCTGAAATGTTAATTTTTTTAAAAATTTTGGAACATACAACAGTAGTAACTTGCCCACATCAGGTATTGTTGCAAGCATGCCGCAGCTAACGGAGGAATGTAGGTATGGGGTGACTTAATTTATAATTTTGGAAACCTCAAAAACAATGTTAAGGAACTGATAATAGCAGTTTCATATCATTCTGTTCCCTTTGCCTTGTTGAGTTCAGCAATTAACAGTTGTGCAATTTAGGTTATTATTTGTTCTTATTCCTATTTCCTATTATTATTTCTTATCCAAAAAGCTTACATATTGAAGCTTGCAATGTTGAAATGAATCAACACAATTAAATGCCTGGTATTATGGCTGGATTTGGCTGGACAATGAGTACGATGCTGACTGCAGTTCTTACATATCTGTAAACAAGCAGTCTGCCACACGTGATACTTCCACTATCAATGAGTTGTGTGATGACTCTGAGGGTTGTGGGAACAGTTAAGTAAGAGGAAGAGGGAGATGAATTGGAACCTGAACCAGTGCTGAGCTTTACTGCACAGCATGCTGCTTCTAGAAATGTTAATTCATTCCTGCATGCACACAGCATTGGCAAGTATGATTACAAGAAAACTTTCAATTTGGAACTGGCAGCTTCAGCAGAAACATAATGTTTAAAGTAAACAGGTGCATATTACAGTTTTTTTTAAAAAGATAGATAATATAACTTTTTATTCATTTCTTGTTTTCATATGCCTAAATGGAAAATACATAACTGTAATTCCTTTACTCTCTTTTTTGTCTGTTAAGATTATAACATATTCAGTGCTTTCCCACAACTATCATATGCCCACATTTATTGTTTTTCAACACTGTCCCTTCAGAAATTATGGATAGAAGTTTCACTGCAGTCATAATATTCACATCCCTTTCAACCACATGCAGAAAAAATTTACATTTCCCATTTATGCCCTAAATTCTTAACCATGTCCCAATACTATAAGTTATATTTGTATCAAAAGGTGATTGCAATTTAATACACATATTTGTAAGAATTAAAATCTATGTATATAGTAAAATGAATGGTTCCAATTACAGGCAGAAAAAGAGATGACAACATTTCAAATGAAAATTCGACAGTATCTCAACAACACAACTCTGCATGCACTTTAATGTGACAATTAGAATCCACAACATATGCCCAATGCTGGCCATTGTCACATTCAATAAAAGTGTATATAATCCAGTAAAATTCAAGAATAAGCCAGCATAGATTAAAACACTGCAGAATTCATATTCTTTGTTCATGGCATTGCATGGTTAATGCAAGTGATGTGTACAAAAATGTAATGAAACCAACACAGAATTGTAATTAACATTTTTCCTGTCTTGTACATGATTTCTACTATGGTTTTTGTCAGATTAGTCCAATACATAAAGGTATCCAATAATAAAAGTGTCAAAAATTTAATTTTAAAAATCACACTGAGATAAATAGTTTGGCATACTTCAGCCTGTATACTAGTACACAAGGAAGTGTTTAATTCCGTCTCCTTTTGGACACAAACATTTACTAGAAAACTTAATTTTCAGAAGTTGGTACTCCTGCTAATACTGATGTTGCTGGCTCATCACCTTGGCCTTTATTTTCAATGTCATCTACAACAGTTACGGAGATTTCTACATCGTTTGGTTTCTTCAGACTAGAAGAGAGAGAATCAGAATTGGCTGCTGTAGCAGCTGTGGGCAATACGTCATCGAACTGACCAGGTGCCGCTTTGCTTGCTCCCATGCCAGCCTCTCCACTTCCACCAGCACCACCAATGTCATTACTGAAGAATTCTGACACAGGACGTGTATCACTGTAAAGAGTGAAAACTACTGATGACTTGTCTCAGTGCTGTATCAAGGTGGGGGCCTAATGGGCAGTCACACAAGGCTCCACTCTGGATGGGAGGGGGGCAAGGTTTGGGGCTGAGGGGAAAAACAGGAACTCAAAAGCCACTGAAATACATATGAACTACTATACGCAAGGAAGGAATGGTTTCTCTATCAGTTTACAGAAAAATTAGAGAGCACTGACACTCTCCGTATCACCAACATACGCTGTGCAGAAAACACACTTCCCGCTTTTAGGGCCAGCCCTCTCAATACCACTTGAGCATGTGTCTGGTTGTCTAGGTCTGTCTCATATTTACATATTCACAATGTAATAAATGGGCACAGTCTGTCAGTAAAAGTAAAGGTCAATGTGAGTACTGATTATGATCTGTGCTTCATGTGTAGCAAAGAACAGGTTTTACAGTCCGCTGATTATGCAACTATGGTTGTAAAAGTTACAAGAATTATACATTCAGCATTATATTCTAATCATTATGTATTGTTTGAATGTTTATATTTCTGACATCAAATGTAATAATAAAGTTGCAATTTTGGAAGTGGAATAAGACATAAGGCTGAAGAGTTCAAAAAAACAAGTCACAATTCACCAAACTTATTGTCACTCTCAAAATGGAGCAAATTCATGGTCAATGTTAATTTATGTAGTGTTGGTGCTCAAAATCTTAAAATATACCACAGCATTAGGAGAAATGCTGAAGGATCAATTCAATTTACAAGAAATGGTAAAGGCCACTGACTATGCAAACTAATAATCACTCACTCTCAACATGGATATGAAATAGCTACATTTAGAGTCCACCTCAACACCTCACTTCTTCAAGTAACCATCATATCACAGGAGAGAAACCAGTTGAGACCTTAGTCTTTAAGGAGTCGATTACTTCTTACTTCTCCACCAATGAAGGCCTTTGGGGGACCACAAATTATCAGGTTATGGAATACTGTGTCCTTAATTGTCTTTTGACTTGTCAGAACAAAGTATGACACTTGAATAACTCCATGGAATCTTATGTGATCCCCCTCCCCCCAAAATAAAAACAACAACAACTCCCCACCAAACCACACCCATAAAATATTTACAAAGGCAAGACCTTAGATCATGGATGGAAAAACTTTCAAAAAATCTAGGAGACACCTCAAAGTTTTGGTGCCAGGTGGGTGACATAAAGCAAGTTCTAAACTGAAGGCCCATAAATATCACTGGTCAACAGATTTTGACTTTTTTGTAGGTGTCACATAATATGTTCAGTGACACCATAAAACTTTATTCACCAAGACAACCTGAAACACAGTAAATGTGCACTCATGCATAGACTTGAGGGAATGGTTTATTTTGGTCCACATCAAGAATTGAAAAATACCACACTGTATAAAAATTACTCTGGGACGTCATGATGGAAACTCAGGCATGTATGTCCATCATTCAAGACAATAACAAAGCATACTGTACAATAACAAAGCATGCTGTAGGGTAACAGTTTCAACAACAGCTGAACAATTTAATTTTGTACATCAGTTGAGAAAATACAAAGGCAGATACACATGGACAATTTCAAGAAATTAAACCACTTCACTACATACAAGGTGTGATCAACAAAAGACCGGACTGAGCGCGCAGCGCCTAAACCAGTGAACGAAACGCACTGCGGCTAGTGGCGCTGAGTAGCGGCAACTGTTGGTAATACAACGCTTCTTGCTGCATCACTCTATCACTGCCAGTAAGCGAGCTACAGCCTCTGAAGTAAAC
>JGI20166J26741_11517030_pt1 | contig 12522 bp, 10 predicted proteins | sample TergutCu122P5_FD_26741 | JGI IMG/M metagenome (IMG submission 26741) | reverse complement strand
ACTACACTGAAGGACAGTAAAACTTCGAAACATGTATCTATTTTGTATCAGTTGTAAATAAATAGTTGCCACTATTAAAGTTCCAACCCTCGTACATCCATCAAAGTGATTAGCTGTGGGTTCAGCTGCAGCCAATTAGTGGCAGGATGTTCTTTTTGCTATTATGTCCGAAAGGTCTGTGAAGTCCCCCTGAAAGGTCTTGTTTAGGGGGTGCCAGAGGATCTTTCTGCAGTTGGTGGAGTAGCTGGAGAGAGAAACTGACCACACACCTCCACCTAGCCCTGACTTGTAAATGCACATTTGCTTTAAAATACTGTAAATGGTTATTAAAAATCACTTTAGAAAAAATGTAACTTGAACTGCTCATAAAAACTAACATCTCACACACATGTAATGCAGTTTTTATTCATAGAATAATTGATAGAGTCTCTCCATTCCATATGGTCAGGGTTAGTTTTGGTTAACAAATTGTATAGGAACACCTGCTGATATTCCTGATAGAGTGTGTGTTTTATTGCTGTCTTGCAGCTCTTTTTTATGTTCTTGTTAGGTTAGAACCCATATCTATGCTTGAATGCAATTATTGTGTATAGATTAAAATCATAATTCTTCCAAGCAGAAGTCAAGCACATTTGCTTTTCAAGATATGTATTCATACTCTCTTCAAAATTTCAGTAGGCTACATAATTACATATGGAAATGATGTTTTATTTGGTGAATAGTTTGCAAAAATGCTTTATTTGGTGAATAGGTTGCAAAACCGCATCAAACACACATACACTTAGACTATTTTTAGGCACATACACAACATTGCAAAAGCAGCTATTATCTTTGTCTTATCTGTCTATTTGCCTCTCTGCTTGGAAAAACCTGACTCCCAGTGGACACTTTTTCATGAATTTTATGTTTGTGATTTTAACTAAAAATTGTTACACAAATTCAAGTTGGCTTAAAATTTTACCAAAATAAGAAGCACTTCTTATGAAGACCTATGAACATTTATATGATTGTTCTTTATAATGGAACACTGTTTTCTGTGAGGTATAGACTGATGCTGAAGAATGAGTTGACCTAAAAATAATAAGGGGGCGCATTTATGTTCTGTGTGAGGTACAAGTTGAAGCCAAATAAACTGCTAAAATCTAAAAATAATACATGGGACAGGTTGTGTTCTATGTGAGGTGTGAGCTGAGGCTGAGAAAAACAGCTGACCATCAACATATTACACACCAACATGATCTTCTCTAGATCTAATGCTAAGATATGGCAAAAATGTGTAGGGATAATAAAAAAGGGAAATTGTCAAAAGAATTATGTCCTGTGGATATTACATTTTTATTTCATACTTGGACACATCTGTAATCATTAATGATTTTTACTGATATGCTTTGTGTAGCTGCTTACTTCCAATCACAACTCTGGCATTTTTGACAATCACAACTCCTTCGATGACACCAGTGCTGCATTCTAAGTACAGGATAGTGATTCATTTGTTATCCTCTCTTCCTCAGAAAATATATTACTTAACTAATTAACAACGACACATGCAGTCTGATACATAACAACCTGAAACTTACCATGTAATAGTGCCTCATATTATGTTTGACTGTGATGATACAAGGTGATATGACATGATAAATCAAGTATCTAATACCTAAAAGGACAAGACACACATCACTTTCAGAGCACCCCAAAATGCACTGTGCAATGTGTAGAGAGTTAAAAGACCATGACTAATCATTCTGTTGCTTCAATTTTGAGTCAAAAAATGCAGCTATGATTTATTTACCAAGCTAGAGGTAGGTGGTAACAGCAACTTGTGCATGTGTGTTAATCATTGTTCAACAAGTGGAGTCAATTTTTCATAGAGTTTCCACTTTGCTGGATGTTCAATACAGATGAAAATAATACTCAGCTTGAAGCAAAAACTATTACTTCCGTTACAGCTGACTGATATAAAATGTTGTCAGCATGTTTCCACATGGTTATATCAGTGGCAGTTTTGTTACTCTGCTACATACTTCCATCTACCTTTCATACCATGAAGTCTTCCTTTGTGTGAATGATATTCATATGGTGTTTTCCCTGCAAACAAATGGAACTTCATCACTGTCCTTACAACTGTGTGCCTAAACCTTGCACTTCTTCCTGATCCATAGTAATCACATGTAACCACCACCGCCTGCATTCTAATGTGTAGTAGATACCAGTGCAATGTACAAGGGAAGTTCATTTGTACAAATGATTAATTATATGCCATAATGGAAACTTCTGCATTGCCCCTGAATTGAAGGTCTATTCAAGGTTATTAGTGTTATATTATCCAGTTACAGTATCACATTATTTAGTCCTATTTTTTAATGGACAATTGTAATTTAATCCCTTCACGATAATTTTTATTATTAAGTTTCATCCAAATTTTAAAGTTGAATACATGTGGAAAAAGTAAATTTAGTGCCAGGTAAAGTGAATAGATTACAGTAGCATGTGACATAAGTTATATCACAATTTACTTGATTACAGATATTTTCAAGTACTGTACAGTATATGGTCATATCAAGGACATATCCATTAGTTTGCTAATAAAGACAAAAAGAATTTTACATGAAGATATTCTTATCAATTTTTTTAAATACCTTATTAAAACTCCTAGCAATAGAATACATGAATATGTGTTTTAATATACTAGGAGACTATAATTTATTGTCATATGTATCACTGATATCACTCATCAGGCTTGTTTACTCCAACCTTTCCAGACTTCATTAATTTTGCTTTAATAAACTCCAGTTGTATGTCTTTATCTGTTGTCATTAATAATCATGGTACAGATTCTGATGCAAAATGTGCTTGCTTAAGTTTCTCTTTATTTCAATGTTTTTCAAAAGAATTACTACTTACATGTGAAATTATCAGTGCACACAAATGGTAACTGGTGCTATATAGACAATTTTTGTTGTGTGAATAAAAACAGGAGTATTAGTACTGAATTTATTCTGTATTTGAAATATATGATACAATTTTATTAGAAACTCCCACGTTGTTGAGACTGAGTTTTTCATCTGTCATGAATTTTTTTCTGGGGGGGGGGGGCATAAATAGAACTTTTTTCTAGACTCTTACCTGAAAAATATTTAAAACTGTCAGAAAAAAGAAAAAAATACGCTATAAAGGTATCAATGCAATTAAAGTGAACAAAAGTGCATTTTCTTCAAAGTGAAGAAATAATAATTGGAAACTTTTGACATAATTAATGATTGTTAATCTTATCAGGTTGGGTTAATTTGAATAGCTGAAATTAAATTTCATGTACCAAATTTGCATTTTGGTATCATTTTCCAGATGAGACTTCATCCCCCAGGAAGTGAAGATGCTGAGAATTACGTCTCCAGTGGCTTCATCTACAAAGGAAAGAAAAGTGCTGCCTACGGAAAGAAACCTTGAAATTAAAAGCAAAATTAACAAGTGTGAAACAGTATCTTATTTTTAGTAATTTTAAGGGTCCAAAAAAGTAAGCTTTTCTAGCACTCTTCTACAAATTATTATGGTCATGGTGCTCATGAACTACATGTTTTTAGCTGGATATTATGAAAATAGCCATTTGGAGAAATTATATACATTGTGTATAACCTGAAATCATAATAATACCATTCTTACATTTGATATGAATCAGTGAATTAATGGTATTGGTATTTCATGGCTCCTCTTACATTTAAGTTACTTTCTTTTGTATTCACTTATAAATTTGAATTTTACAGTACTACTTCTATGCTTGAGTCTTATGCATAATGTTTAGGAATTCTGAGGTGATAAAAGGTGACAAGCCTTTAAAATTTGTAAAACTTCAATTGAGTAACTTCTTTCTGTAATGGAAAAATATAAACTTGGTATCTTTATGAAGATTTTATTTACCATTAATGCAGCAGCAGTAAAACTTGGTACATTTTCCCTACATGTGTTATGAAGGTATATAAGGTTGAGATGTGGAGGTTCAGCTCCTCCATTCATTCTTAACCTGGGCACTACTTTGAGGTGAGTAGCAAACCCCATGCCTGTCCAATTTGCCCCCAGTATCGAAGGAACAGGAGTTTGGGTGGAGACCAGAACCAATCTAGACTTTCTGGAGAAAAGAATGTCTTATTTCTGCCATGATTTGAACCCTGGATTGTCCTGCCCATAGCCTGCTACCCAAGCTCCTGTGAAGAGTATTAGTTAGAACTTTGTTTAGCTGAAGATTGCTGCACCCTTGTGAAGCCCAGGAGTAGATGTTCTGCTGGTTGTAACATTCAAAATCTCTACTTTTTGTCTCTACATATATTAGTGTTATATAAACGAAATAAAACAATACCAGAAAAAGTGGCTACAACACATACAGAGGATGGACACAAATAGAATACCAAAACAAGCATTACGATACAGAACAAAAGGACGAAGGAAAATAGGGTGACCGAAGAAGAGATGGAGGGACCAACTCCACTTTGAGGATTAAGGAACAGGGAACGCACCTAACCCTTCACGAACATGATGATGATGATGATGATGATATGACCCTCACAGTAAACCCTGAACAGAATTGACTGGGTTGTCTTCTCTATGGAAATTGACTCTGTGCTCTGTGATATAAACCGATATTATATACACACACATATATATATATACATATATATATATATATATGATATAATTTACAAGGGTTTGTGTTCAAAAGGTTTGAAAAATTCATATGAATTAAATATTTGAGTGTCATGCTGCTAAAACTCACTCTAATTAAAATTAAAATGCTGAATACTAACAATATTTTTATGTGTATAACATCTGAGCATCTGCTATATAATGTGTAGCTTAAAGTATCTGTTAATATTGACAGTTGATTCTTGATTTTGATACTGATTTTGGAAACTTCAGTATCACATGATAGGTTACAGTATATACAGTACAATGCCATGTAAATCCTGACAATGCACTTATTTCTTCAGCTACAGTATTCAGGGTCATCTTAGTATGCTGCACATTATTGAAATGTTGAATTGAATTTATTTACATTCCATGCATCCAAACAGATTAATACCTTGAGTACAGAACAGGTCAGGAAAATATTACATACCTAGAGTATTAGCTGGTATACTTCAACCGATTAAGCTTAGTTTATCATTCTCTATTTACATTAAAGTATTCTTCCACGCAGTATAAAGAGTCAGTACATAAATATTTCTTTAGAGCTGATTTAAATTGTTCAGGGTTATCACTTAAATTTTTGTTACATTGTGCAAGACTGTCAAACAGTTTTATGCCAGATGAATAGGCTCCTTTTTGATACAGCGATAAATATGTTGAAGGTTGGTAAAAGTTACATCTTCCTCTAGTGTTTACGCCATAGACAACAGAATTTAATTTGAATGAATTTTTGTTGTCAATGGTAAATAAGAGAAGTAGTAGTATATAGTGTGATTGAAGAGGTATAATTTTTAGATTTTTAAATAAATCTCTGCTTGAGTCTCTTCTTCTTTAATATTTCTAATTATATTCTTTTGTACTTTAAAAAGTTTGCTTTATGTTAAAGAGTTCCCCCAAAATATGGATCCATAGTTCATAATGGAATGAAATAAGGTCATAGAAAACGACCTTCAGTGTTTCCTGTGACATAAAAGAATTAACTGATCTCACTGCATAGTAAGCTGCATTTAATTTGTGTGTAATTTGTTCAATATTAATTCTCCAAGACAGTGTCCTATCTACATATAATCTAAGAAATGTTGTATCATAGGCTTTAAAAATTAATTTGATATAATAACTAATGTCCAGATCTATCTGAGGGCTATTTTTAGTTGTAAATTGCATGAAGTGGGTTCTATCAAAATTCAATGATAGTTTATTGGCTTTAAACCATTTATTCAAGAATTCGAATTAATTCGTTACATTATTAACAAAATATCAAAGAATAGTTTTGGTAAGCAGTAGACTAGTATCATCTGCAAATAAAATTGGTTTAAATTTTCCATTAATAGAGTTTGATAAATCATTTACGTAGGGAAGGAAAAGTAGAGGACCTAAAATTGATCCTTGTGGAACACATTGTTTTATGTCTCCCCAGATTGAAAATGTATTACAATTGAAATTTTTACTATCTCTGCTCTTTGATGCCCCTTCCTAAGGTACGATTTGATCCTTTCATGATCTTTGCCAGTTTTTCCATAAAAATTTAATTTGGGCAGTACAATATCATGATTAACACAATCAAAGGATTTTGCTAAAATCACTCCCACAATTAATTTGTCATTAAGAGCACTTAGAGTTTCCTTAATTACTTCATAAGTTGCTTTTTCAGTTGTTAGATTTTTCTTAAATCCAAACTGGGTTTTTCAATAAATTTGTTGTTACCATTTAAGTGTCCAAGAAGTCTATTGTACATAACCTTTTCAAAGACTTTTGAAAATGTAGTCAGTAGAGATATTGGTTAGTAGTTAAAAATGCAATTGCTCTCACCTTTTTAGTAATAACCTCCACTACTGAGTTGTTTAAGTGTTGAGGAAAAATTCCAAAATCCTCATGAATTTGCATGTTACCATGTACCAAGATGAACTGCTAGCAAAGCGAAGACACTTGGATTGAAACACCTGCAGCTTCCTTAAGTGGGTGCAAGCAGCGGACCTCCATATGGGGCCTGCATACCGTGATTGGAAAGAAGATCTACTTCTACAGCAGAACTCTGTTCCTTATGGAGAGACCATGTATGTTTATGAGAGGACCCATCACTCCTAGTCTCTGAGCTGTTTTATTTCTCACCTGAGCAATATGGGTTGACCAGGCCAGCCATGTATCAGTGGTCATGCATAGATAATGGGCAGTAGACACCCAATGGCTTTGTCCAGCACAGAATAGTACCAGCAGTTACGAGAGTAGAGTTTGTTAGTGATCGGATGTCATATAAATTTCTGAGAAGCCGCTGGTGTAATATCATTGTTTTGAATGTGCATGAACCAAGTGAGAAGAAATGTAATGATTCAAAGGATAGCTTTTATGAGGAATTAGAGCAGGTTTTTTTTATCATTTTTCTAAGTACCATATGAAAATTCTGGTAGAAGATTCTAATGCACAAATGGGGAGAGAGGGTATTTTCAGACCAAAAATTGGGAATGAGAATGTACATCAGGATAATAATGCTGATGGTGTTAGAAAAGTAAACTTTGACACATTAAAAAATCTGGTTGTTACGAGCACCATGTTCCTGCACCGAAACATTCATGTATACTTCTGCATCTCTCCTGATGGGAAGACTCACAAACAGACTGATCACATATTAATAGATAGGGGATGTCATTTATATGTACTTTTTCAGGGGAGCTGACTGTGATATTGATCACTGTCTGGTGGTTGCAGAAGTTATGGGAAGACTGGCAGTAAGTAAACAAGAAGCACAGAAGTTTGACGTGGAAATATTTAATGTTAGGCAGCGAAGTGAGCTGGAGTTCATGAAATAGTATCAGATAAAGATTTCAAACAGGTTTGCAACTTTGGGGAACTTAAATGATAGTGAGGACATAAACAGGGCTTGGGTAAATATTATAGAGAATATCAAAACCTCTGCTAATAAGAATCTGGGTCTGTATGAATTGAAGCAACATAATCATAGTTTTATGAAGAATGTTTATATTGTTTAGATCAAAAGGAGCAGGATAAAATGCAGTGGTTACATGTTCCAAACGAGTGCAATGTATATAATCTAAACAACGTAAGACATGAAGCTAGCAGGCATATCAGGAAAAGAAAAGAAGGAATATCTGAAAGCTAAAATGATGAACTTCAAACTAACAGTAAGATTAAAAATATCGGAGACTTGTAAAGCGGCATCATAAAAGATGAGAAGGGCGATTTGGTTAGAAACTCCCAAAGTATTTTGACTAGATGGAGGAACTATTTCTCTCAACTATTGAATGTACATAGGGTTAATGATATTAGGCAAACAGAAATACATACAGCATAGCCACTAGTGCCTAAGCCCTCTGAGGATGAGACAGCTATTGAAAAGATAAAAAGACACAAATCACCGGGTAGTAGTCTAATCTCATCAGAGTTGATTCAAGAAGGGTGCAGAACAATTTGCTTTGAGATCCATAAACTAGTTAATTCTACTAGGAATAAGGAGGAATTGTCTGAGGAGTGGAAGGACTTGATCATTATACCTATTTCTGAGAAGGTTGAAAAAAACAGATTGCAGTAATTATAGAAGCATGTCACTTTGTCAACTACATACAAACTTTTATCCAGCATCCTGCTGTCAAGGTAAACTCCACATGCAGAGGAAATTAATGGGTATCATCAGTGTGGATTTCAATGCAATAGGTCAACTGCTGATCATACATTCTGCATTTGTTAAATACTTGAGAAAAAGTGTGAATAGAATGAAGCAGTGCATCAGCTATTTATAGGCCTCAAGAAAGTCTATGATTCAGATAGGAAGACGGTCTTGTTTAATATTCTCAATGTGTTTGGTATTTCCATGAAATTGGTAAGGCTAATAAAAATGTGTCTGAATGAAACCTATAGCAGAGACAGGGTACGCAAACATTTGTCTGGCATGTTTCCTATTAAGAATCACTTGAAACATGGAGACGGTTTATGACCATCACCTTTCAACTTTGCTGTAGAGTATACCATTAGGGGGGTTCAGGTAAACCAGGATGGCTTGAAATTAAATGGTACACATCAGCTTTTGGTATATGCTGATGATGTTAATGTACTGGGGGAAGCATACATACTATAAAGAAAAACACAGAAGCTGTAGTAGTTGCTAGTAAGGAGAGTGGACTAGAAGTAAATGCTGATAAAACTAAGTACATTGTCATGTCTCGGTCAGAATGCAGGTCGAAGGCACAGTATAAAGACTGATAATAGTTCCTTTGAAAGGGTGGAATAGTTCAAATATTTAGGAACAATCTTAGCAAATCCAGATTCTATTGAGGAAGAAAAGAAGAGCAGATTGAAGTCAGGGAATGCTTGTTATCATTCAGTGTGCAGAATCTTTTGTCTTCCAGTATGCTATCCAAAAAATTAAAGATTAAGATATATGGCACTATATTTTGTGCCTGTTGTTTTGTATGGGTGCGAATCTTGGTGACTCACATGCAGGGAGGAACGTAGGATGAGGGTGTTTGAGAATAGGGTGCTGAGGAGAATATTTCGGCCTAAGAGGGACGAGGTAACAGGGAAGTAGAGAAAACTACATAACGAGTTTATTTATCTTTACTCCTCGCCAAATATTATTTAGGTGATCAAATCGAGAAGAGTGAGATGGGTGGGACATGTAGCACGTATGGGGAGGTGAGAGGCATACAGGATTTTGGTGGGGAACCCCAGGGAAAGAGACCACTTGGAAACCCCAGGGAAAGAGACCACTTGGAAACCCCAGGTGTAGATGGGAGGATATTAAGATGGGTCTTCAGGAAGTGGGATGGGTGGGCATGGACTTAATTGATCCGGCTTAGGCCAGGGGCAGGTGGCGAGTACTTGCAAAAGCGGTAATGAACTTTCCGGTACCATAAAATGCGGGGAATTTCTTGACCAGCCGAGACCCGGTTAGCTTCACAAGAAGGACACTGCTCCATGGAGTATGTATGCACGTCAGTTCCAGAAGCTCTAATCCGTGGATTGCAACGCTCACGCTGAGTAGGAAACAAACTATTGGCCCTCGCCTGTGACGCACTGTACCAAACACAGGCCAAAGTGTTAAAAGAGTGCCTGACATTTAGCAAGATGAAACCACACGTGTGTACATGTTGCATTCCAACAGTCTTTCATACAAGCATGTATTAAGCGTTATGTGGCATACGCGTTTGTATACAGTAGCACCATCAGCAGCTTCGGCGATACTCGGCGCCTGACCTCCCAGGACCATGTACTGACGCTCGTGCTATTTCCATTATGTCACATTATTTGTGACGGGTGCGCAACGTTTTCAACAAATAGATGACCCTAAAATTTAATAAAATTACGTAGATAATTGTACTGTGTGGGAAAAGAGGTACTTAACGACATGGACGAGTCCTGTGTTTCATATGTAACAACATGGATGAGAATAAATGAATGAATGAATGTTTCAATTAAAGCTGACTACCTTGCTTTCGTGCCAAATGCATGAGACATGAAAAATTTATTGAAACAGAAATTGGGTTGTTCCAAAATTATATAATTAAATATCTTATGCGTCCCATGACTGAACATTTTCCACAAAAATACCAGGATTTGGGACAATTTCCATGCGTGAGTCGGACGCAATGCATTTCGTTAGATTATGCAAATATGATTAATTTGAAAGAGGAGTCGATATGTGATGAGAGGGGCGTTTCGCGTTGTACACTACTGCTTTAATTCACACGTAGCTTCCATGTTAAATTAAAACCTTTCCTTATTGACACATATGCAGGCACAGTATAAAACGGTTATATTGATTTGCCTTCACTGCATTCGCGCTTCCACCTGTTCCCGTACGCTCACAACAGAGTGGTTTACTATAGTGTTTGTTTCTGTGACCCCCCCTCCCCCTCCCCCTTACGATTCTTCTTGTTAATCTCTTACTACTTGTCGTAGTAATAAGAAAATATAGTCAACAGACACAGATACAACAGTGTTCAAGTAATAAAACTAAAATTCGGGGAAATGGGGAACTTGGTAAAGACGTTACTTGCAGAACACAATTAGCAAAAAGAAAAAAAAAAGTCCGTTTTACCTTCGTCTCAGGCAACCACAAAATGCTGGCACTCTGTGCGGCCCCTCCGCTCCATGGCCTCTAAAGGGTGGGTACACATATGTAACGTTACCGCGTGCCGTAACCTCGTAACGTTACAAGTGAGTGACACGATACGGAGTTACGAGCTGGACTTTCATCCCGTACCTCACGGCGTAGTAACCTGCGAGCGTTACACCACGGGGTTCCCAGTTTGTTACGGGAGCCCGAGCGATGTCTTTGCAGCTAGCAGCGGCTTCGTACATTTATATACATTATGCTTCAAAGAAAAAGAGACAAGAGCGGCGGTGGTGGCAAACAAAACTTTACACAAGCAGGGACGTGAACAGCGGTTCAAGTTTGCTGGCAGATTTGAATTTTCATTCGGTCAGTGGATTATATAAGAATTTCACCAGAATGTCTCCCAGTGAATTTGAATTTTTAATTAATTTGACTGGAGAAATAATCGCGAAAAAGGACACAGCGTTCAGGAAAGCCATTTCTGTTCAAGAAAGGTTGGCACTGACGCTACGTTTCTTGGCAAGTGGTGATTCGACGTTAGCCTGCAGTACCTCTTCAAAATTTCCTAAGTCCACTCCATTTCACAATTACCAACACGCTCAAGAAACAACAAAGCACTACATACTAGCACCATTCTTTAAGACAGAAGCACTAGGAAGGAAAAGAAGGGCAGAGGAGTGGACGGTGGTTACATTACGTGTCACGCTGCCTGTCCACACATATTCAGACCGTAACCGTATCATCCCTTTGATGCGACGGCGAAATACCGACAGCGCACCGAACAAGCCCGTAACGTGACCGCGTAATCAACTTTTGATACGTTACGCGGTCACGAGTTCCGTCCACACTGTCACGATACGGTGTGAGGTTACGCGGTAACGTTACAAGTGTGTACGAGCCTTAAGGCTGGCTCTGTTCCTAATTTTGCTGTGGGCGTACGTTAAGGGTTTTACTGTACATAGCTACAGACAGGGCCGGAATAAGGGACAGGCCAGCCGGGCAACTGCCCAGAGTGCTAATGTGTCTCAGGAATAAACGGAAATGTTGTGATAGCAAAGTCAAGTTTCTACACACGAAAGAATTTCTCCGAAAATGATTCGCAGCTTGGGCACGTGCCCTCAAAAACGTTCGTCAGCCCTGTCATAGGCTGATAAAGTTTGAAGAACATCGGGTTCAAGGGACGCCAAATTATTACGTTGAACTTGACGCCCACATGTTTCGGGCCAGCCCTGGTTAGAGGTATACTGCCAGTCCATGATATGATTCCTAGCAAGTTACCATTGTAAATAAAACAGGAATTTCTCCGCCGCTAATTAAAATTAGAAATAATAACTAAGAAAATATAATTTTGCTCAATCTATTCTGGCATTAGTGCCTGTTTTAGCCTCGAAGTTTACCCCACGTATTCCTTTTTCATTGTGGTGACATATTTTGTAGCTACGTTGCAAAGTATTGGTGTGCACATGTTGGTAAAGGAGTTATATCTCTGAATTAATGAACAGAGTAGGTTGTGAAGTATTTGCAAACGTAACATAAATTAAAAGCTCAAATGATGCAAAAATAATAAAAATAATTCAGGGCTTCTAGCCTTGAAATGCCACATGATAAACTCTTAGCCTTAACCTCTCACCACTGTGTATATATTAATTACCAACTTTTGTGCACTGATTATTATTTATTTATAAAATATTAATCTCCTCTACATGTTTCGAGCCTCAAGTGCTCATGTTCAGGAGGATACAGTTGTACACATGCAGCATATGGTACTGTCACTCTCTATG
>JGI20166J26741_11516919_pt1 | contig 12522 bp, 11 predicted proteins | sample TergutCu122P5_FD_26741 | JGI IMG/M metagenome (IMG submission 26741) | reverse complement strand
CATGTGTTGACAAACACCAAGCAGAATGCACAAAATCAGCAACATGGATATTAACTCCCGTTGGTCGTTGACCTTCGGTTCCATCTGACCTTTAAAAATAAATTTTGTACAGATGAATAAAAACAATTCCCTTGTAAAAGAAAATCAGCTTTTATGATGATGGAAAAACTTAAACATGGTAAAAATGCAAATGAGCTCTCTAAAACAATCTATCGATTACTCTTTGCATTCATCAATCATGTGCATACAATAACCGGTGATAATGGCACTTAATTTGCTGACTACCAAACAATTGCTAAAATGTTGAAAACAAAGTTCTTTTTTACCCATCCTTATTCCTCATGGGAAAAAGGTTTAATCGAAAATACAAACAAACTTATAAGACAATACATCCCCAAAAAATAAAATTTTAATAATCTTAATTAAAAGAAAATTAAAGAAATATAATACAAAATCAATAACAGACCCAGAGAAAAATTAAATTTTTATTCACCAAAAGAAATTTTCTTCTTATATTTGAACCAAAAAGTTGCATTCAGGCGTTGAATCTACAGGGCATCTTTGTTATTCTATTGGAGAATTTCGTAAAAAAAGAGGAAATGATTACCTTTGCAAGAAAATTAGCACACTACAATTTATATGACAAAAAGCGAAGGTAAACAAAAAAATAATCAGCGAAAAAGTCAATCGTCTGCCGGCAGCCGGCATCGGCTCATGAGGCTGCTCAAAGATGAACGAACTCATTTTATTTTAGGGTTAATACTGTTAATTGGGGTAACTTATGTCGCTCTGGCGCTCTGTTCGTTTTTCTATACCGGAGCCGCCGACCAGAGTAAAATACAAAATCCCTGGTATACCGACCTGCATCACGGTAATGCTGCCATTGAAAACTGGACCGGAGCAATGGGCGCCCATATTGCGGAAGCAATGATCAACAGGGGATTTGGCGTGGCGGCATTTGCGTGGTTGATATTCCCCATTGTGCTTGGGCTGCGGCTGATGTCGATACGGGTGATGAAACTGTGGAAAGCCTTTATTTACTCTGTGCTCATCATGATATGGGTATCGCTGCTGCTTGGCTCTACGCTCTCTTATTTTTATAAAGATACCTTTTTATTTCTTGGCGGTGAACATGGCTACTATCTTGGGTTATGGATGCGCAACCAGTTTGGCTGGACAGGTACTCTGATGATGTTAGTGCTGGTAGGGCTGATTTTTTGCGTTATTATTTTTAGCGGTACATTGCCGTTTTTAAGAAAAATGATGAAGAAGAAAACGAAACCTTCTGCAAGTGAACTGTTTGAAAAAATTTTCAATGAAGGTAATTTAGATACAACTAACAACAAACCAGCCAAAGATACAGTAACTATCAAAATAGAAGATGAGGAGTCCAATCCTAAAAATAATTCTGATACGGTTAATGGAAATGATGGTTTTGAGGTTGTTATACCCACGCAAGAACAGTATCAACCGGAACTGACTCCGGCTGAAAAAGATCATCTGCGCAAGATAAATAATGAAAAAGAACAGGAACAGGATGATGAGGAGTATTACGACCAATCCGCCTTGGGAGAATATGATCCGACGCTCGACCTGTCTCATTATCAGTTTCCTGTGATTGATTTGCTGAAAGAGTATGCCAATGACAATGCTCCGGTGGACATGGACGAGCAAAATGCCAATAAAAACCGGATTATCAAAACATTAAGAGATTTTGGTATTGAAATAGACAGTATCAAAGCCACCGTAGGACCAACCATCACACTTTTTGAAATTGTGCCGAAACCGGGGATACGCATCTCTAAAATCAAAAATCTGGAAGACGATATTGCCTTGAGTCTCTCGGCGTTAGGCATCCGCATCATTGCGCCCATTCCTGGCAAAGGCACTATCGGCATAGAAGTGCCGAACCGCGATCCACAAATTGTTTCCATGCGGTCGGTCATCAATTCAAAGAAATTTCAGGAATCGAAACTCGATTTGCCGGTAGCTTTTGGAACCACCATCACCAACGACATCTTTATGCTCGACCTGTGCAAAATGCCTCACTTGCTGGTTGCCGGCGCAACAGGGCAGGGAAAATCGGTGGGACTGAACGCCATCATCACTTCGTTGATTTATAAAAAACATCCGTCAACACTGAAGTTTGTACTGGTTGACCCGAAAAAAGTAGAGTTCAATATCTATGCCGACATTGAAAAACATTTTCTGGCAAAACTGCCTGATGGCGATGAAGCTATCATCACCGACGTCTCAAAAGTGGTGAAAACGTTAAATTCATTGACAAAATTGATGGACGACCGGTATGATTTGCTCAAAAAAGCCCATGTACGCAACATTAAGGAGTATAACGCAAAATTCATAGCCCGCCGCTTGAATCCTGAAAGAGGACACGATTTTCTTCCTTATATTGTGGTCATTATTGATGAATTTGGCGATTTAATCATGCAAGCCGGTAAAGAGGTAGAGTTGCCTATCGCCCGTATCGCCCAATTGGCGCGCGCCGTCGGCATTCACATGGTTATTGCCACGCAACGCCCTTCAACAAACATTATCACGGGCGTTATCAAGGCAAATTTCCCTGCACGCGTAGCATTTCGCGTCATGGCGATGGTTGACTCGCGCACCATTCTCGACACGCCGGGAGCCAATCAACTGATCGGACGCGGCGATATGCTCTTCTCACAGGGTGGCGACCTGATACGGGTTCAATGTGCTTTTGTCGATACGCCGGAGGTCGAGAATATTGTAAAATACATTTCCAAACAGCAAGCTCCTCCTGCAACGTTTTATCTGCCCGAATGGACAGGTGGCGAGAGTGAAGGCAACGAACTGGGCGATATTGACCTGTCGAAACGCGACCCGCTCTTTGAAGAAGCAGCCCGCTTGATTGTTGCCAGTCAACAAGGCTCTACATCGTCTATTCAGCGAAAATTCTCCATTGGCTACAATCGTGCCGGACGTATCGTCGACCAGCTCGAAGCCGCCGGAATCATCGGCGCGCAAGATGGCAGTAAACCACGGCAAGTATTGATTCTGGACGAATATAATCTGGAACAGAAGTTGCGGAATCTGAACTGAGCTAACTCATGTTTCCCACCCTTATTTTAAGCGTAACACGGTTTCCCAAAATGTGTTGCGTTTTTTTCTTCTTCCTATTGAAAAAACCAAAAGGATGCACTACCTTTGCAGTACCTTTTGTGAAAAGGTTTTTTTAAAAATAACTTATTGAAATACAGTAGTTTATTCTATAAAAAATAATTAATTCATTCAATAAATATCAATTCTACATCTGTTATGAAGTTCTTTCTTATTGATTCATCCATTGGTCGGAAGCTTATAATGAGTTTATCCGGTCTGTTTTTAATTGTCTTTTTGACGCTTCACTGTTTTTTAAACATGCTGCTTTTAGCCGGTCCCGAAACCTACCAGGCGGGATGTGAATTTATGGAGTTGCCGGTAGTAACTGTCATGGTGCCTGTTTTGGCAGCCGGTTTTATTATCCACATTATGTATGCTATTTGGATCTGGTGGCAAAACTACCGTGCACGTGGCGACGTTGGGTATGCTTCTGGGAAAAAATCGAAGACTACGTCATGGGCGGCACGCAACATGATCATTCTCGGATTGATAGTGCTTCTGGGCATTCTCATTCATTTAACCCAATTTTGGTACCACATGCAATTTCAGATGTTCTTGGGTGGAGAAAACCAGGTTCATGCCGGCGGCGCTTACGATTTAGTAACCACTGCTTTAAGAAATCCATACATTAATGTATTATATATTGTGTGGTATGCAGTGATTTGGTTTCATCTGACGCACGGTTTTTGGAGCGCATTTCAAACCATTGGGTGGAACAATCAGACATGGCAGCCGCGTTTGCAGGTTATTGGCATCATCTATGCTACCATTGTGATGGGATGTTTTGTTCTCATTAATCTCTACTTTCTCTTTGGCGGCGGCGTTCATTGATTATCATTAAAATAAATAAAGAAATTGCGATATGACACAAATTAATTCAAAAATTCCCGAAGGTCCTTTGGCTGAAAAATGGCAAAATTATAAGGCAAATCAAAAGTTGGTCAATCCCGCCAATAAGCGCCGGTTAGATATTATTGTTGTCGGCACCGGACTGGCTGGCGCATCGGCAGCGGCTTCGCTGGCAGAGTTGGGCTTTAACGTGTTGAACTTTTGCTATCAGGATTCCCCGCGCCGCGCACATTCCATTGCTGCTCAGGGTGGTATCAATGCTGCAAAAAATTATATGAACGACGGCGATTCCGTGTACCGTCTTTTTTACGATACCATCAAAGGCGGCGACTATCGCGCACGCGAAGCAAATGTGTACCGCTTAGCCGAAGTATCGGGCAATATTATCGACCAGTGCGTGGCGCAGGGCGTTCCTTTTGCACGCGAATATGGCGGTTTATTAGACAATCGTTCGTTTGGCGGAACGCAGGTATCGCGTACTTTTTATGCAAAAGGTCAAACGGGGCAGCAGTTGCTGCTTGGCGCCTATTCCGCCTTGAGCCGTCAGATAGGGAAAGGAGCCGTCAAACTCTATAACCGCCATGAAATGGTCGATTTAGTGGTTATCGACGGGAAAGCGCGCGGCATTATTGCCCGTGATTTACGCACCGGTCGTTTGAAACGCTTTTTCGGTCATGCTGTGGTGATTGCCACCGGCGGATACGGCAACACCTTTTTCCTTTCGACCAATGCAATGGGTTCAAACGGTTCCGCCGCCATGCAATGCTACCGCAGAGGCGCGTGGTTTGCCAATCCCTGTTTTGCACAGATTCACCCGACATGTATTCCCGTGCATGGCGATTATCAATCGAAATTGACATTGATGTCGGAATCGCTTCGCAATGACGGTCGTATCTGGGTTCCAAAGAAAAAAGAGGATGCGGAAGCGATTCGTGCCGGAAAACTGAAAGCAACCGATATTGCCGAAGACGACCGCGATTACTATTTGGAACGCCGTTATCCCGCTTTTGGAAACTTGGTGCCCCGCGACGTGGCTTCGCGTGCTGCAAAAGAACGCTGCGATGCCGGATATGGCGTAGGCGCCACAGGATTAGCCGTTTATCTCGATTTTGCAGAACCTATCAGCCGTCTTGGACGCGATGTGATTGAGGAACGTTACGGCAATTTGTTCCAAATGTATTATAAAATTGTGGACGAAGATCCTTATACAACACCCATGATGATTTACCCTGCCATTCACTACACGATGGGCGGCATCTGGGTCGATTACGAATGTATGACAAGTATTCCGGGACTTTTTGCCATCGGCGAAGCCAATTTCTCCGATCACGGCGCCAATCGTCTCGGGGCTTCGGCATTGATGCAGGGTTTGGCTGACGGCTATTTTGTGTTGCCTTATACTATTCAAAATTATTTGGCGGACGAAATACGCACTCCCCGCATGAGCACTGAAAAAGAGGAGTTTGTGAAAGCCGAAAGTGATGTTCAGTCCCGTATTCAACGCATCATGGCGATTAAAGGAAATCATTCTGTCGATTCCATTCATAGAAAATTAGGAAATGTGATGTGGGAGTTTGTAGGCATGGCGCGTTCTAAAGAAAGTTTGGAAGAGGCATTGAAAGACATTCAGGAGATAAAGAAAGAGTTTTGGAGCAATGTCTATATTCCGGGCGAAAGCGAAGATTTGAACCCTGAACTCGAAAAAGCGTTGCGCGTGGCTGATTTCATTGACATTGGCGAGCTGATGGCTCGTGATGCACTTCTTCGTGAAGAGTCGTGTGGCGGGCACTTCCGTGTTGAATATCAGACAGAAGACGGCGAAGCGCTCCGTCAGGACGATAAATTTTCGTATGTTGCCTGCTGGAACTATCAAGGCGAAAACAAAGACCCTGAACTTTTGAAAGAACCGCTTATGTATGAGACAGTTCATGTGCAGCAACGGAATTATAAATAGTAAACAAGTAGACGAGTAAACAAAGGTAAACGAGTAATAAAAAATAAGAAAATGATGACACATAAAAATTTAATTGTTTGGCAAAAAGCGATAGAGATGGTTACGCTTCTATACAAAGCAACTGTTCAATTTCCCAAAGAAGAAATATATGGAATTACTTCCCAGATGCGAAGAGCGGCTGTTTCAATACCATCCAATATTGCCGAAGGACATGGAAGATGTTCGGATAAAGAGTTAGTTCGTTTTCTGTTTATTTCATTAGGTTCTGCGGCAGAATTGGAAACACAATTAATCATTTCAAATAATTTAGGTTTTTTGGATGATGGCGGATATAAACAATTGTTAGAATATAATAATGAGATAATAAAAATGCTCTCAGCATTAATTCGAACAAAAAATAATAACCAATTAATTAACAACAATTAATAATCATAGCAAGAACTTCTGTAATTCAAGCATCTTTGTTTACTTGTTTACTCTCCTTCTTGTTTACTTTTTTCAATTATGAGCAATTCGATTAACGTAACACTTAAAGTTTGGCGGCAGAAATCCCCAAAAGCAAAAGGAAAGTTTGAAACGTACAAACTTGACAACATTTCTATCGACGCTTCGTTTCTTGAAATGTTGGATATTCTGAACGAACAGCTGATTTCGGAAAAGAAAGAACCTGTTGTGTTTGACCACGATTGCCGCGAGGGCATTTGCGGCATGTGTTCACTCTACATCAACGGTCGTCCGCATGGTCCTGACGATGACGTAACCACCTGCCAGCTTCACATGCGCCATTTTAAAGACGGAGAAACCATTACCGTAGAGCCGTGGCGCTCGCGTGCATTTCCTTTGGTAAAGGATTTAATGGTAGATCGTAGCGCTTACGACAAAATCATTCAAGCGGGAGGCTACATCTCGGTAACAACCGGCGGCGTTCCCGATGCAAATTCTATTTTAATCGGCAAAGTAGCTGCCGATGAAGCGATGGACGCTGCTGCCTGCATCGGTTGCGGAGCGTGTGCTGCCGCTTGCAAAAACGGCTCTGCCATGCTGTTTGTGGCTGCAAAAGTGAGCCAGTTTGCACTGCTTCCTCAGGGAAAAATAGAGGCTGCACGACGCGCCAAAGCGATGGTTGCCAAAATGGACGAACTCGGTTTTGGAAACTGCACCAACACGGGCGCTTGCGAAGCTGAATGTCCGAAAAATATCTCCATTTCGCACATTGCACGACTGAACAGGGAATTTTTAGTGGCAAAATTGAAGGATTGATAAAAGAAAAGAGAGGCGTAAATGCCTTCTTTATGGGTAAACGCGAAGACATAAAGACGCGAAGAGGCGACATTTCGATTTAAAAACATTTTTGTGTACTTTATGGTAAAGAAAACCTGATTTTCACCTGACAAAAATGAAACGAAACAATCTAAGTAACAGATCAATAAATATAAATAACACTTGCCATGACCTTTTGCTTTGCACATAATAATCTCAATGTATTTGACTTGGAGAAAAGCCTTGCATTCTATCGGGAAGCATTGAATTTGCAGGAATCGCGCCGGATAAATGCCGAAGACGGCAGTTTCATCATTGTTTATCTAACTGACAATCAGAGTGGTCATCTGTTGGAATTGACATGGTTGAGAGATAGAACGGCGCCATACGATTTAGGCGACAATGAGATTCACATTGCCTTTACGACCGATGATTTTGAGGCGGCGTACCGGTTGCACCAGCAAATGGGGTGTATTTGCTTTGAAAACAAAGAGATGGGCATTTATTTTATAGAAGATCCTGATGGTTATTGGGTAGAAATAGTGCCGTCACATAAATAATTGGAGTAAAAGCATATTTTCTTTTTTGGAACAAATATGTTACCTTTGCATTGTCAAATGAAACTTTTTCTGAATTTATTGTTTACACATGAAAATTTCGGAATTATATCGCTTACTGGAAGAAAAACGGATGGGAAAAGAAAAAAGGTAAAAAGCATACAAAATATGTTCATCCTGATTTTCCGATACCAATTCCGGTTGGATGCCATCCAAGTAAAGAAGTTCCGAAAGGAACCTTAGAGGCGATAAAGAAAGAGGCAGGGTTGAAATGAACCACTTTTCTTTCTCTTTTGATATTTACAAAATGTCATAAAATTTATGAAAAATGAAAAAGTAGTTGCCATTATTGAAAAAGCATCGGACGGAGGATATGGAATTTATTGTCCTGATTTGAAAGGAGTAGCTTTGTATGGATATGGATTGACCGAAAAAGAGGCTAAAGAAAATCTTCAGGAGAATTTAGAATCTGTTTTAGAATATTACGAAGAAGAAAATAAACCTGTTCCGGAACTATTAAGTGCTAAATTATCATTTGAATATAAGTATGATTTTTCCGGCTTCTTTAAAACTTATTCTTTTTTTAACGTGTCTGAATTAGCCAATATGCTTGGGGTCAATTCTTCATTGATGCGGAAGTATAAAAATGGCTTTGCTTTTGCGTCAAACGAGCAACGCAAAAAAATTGAATCAGGTATTCATAACCTGTCAAAACAGTTAAGTACAGTACGATTTTAAATGATAGCAAGATGATTGATGTGTTATTAGGGCTCCAGTGGGGAGACGAAGGCAAGGGAAAAATAGTAGATGTGTTAACGCCTTATTATGAAGTGATTGCGCGTTTTCAAGGTGGACCAAATGCCGGTCATACGTTGGAGTTTGGGGGAGAAAAGTATGTGCTTCGTTCCGTTCCTTCGGGCATTTTTCAAGGGAATAAAATCAACATCATCGGCAATGGCGTAGTGCTCGACCCTGCTCTTTTTAAGGCTGAGATTGAGGCGCTTGAAGCATCCGGTCATGACTTGACGAAGCGATTGTTGATTTCCAAAAAAGCGCATCTCATTTTGCCAACGCATCGCTTACTGGATGCTGCATACGAAAGCGCAAAAGGCGATGCGAAGATTGGTACTACGGGAAAGGGAATTGGACCTGCGTACACCGACAAAATAAGTCGTAATGGCGTGAGGGTAGGGGACTTACTCCATCATTTCGATGAAAAATATCAAGCTGCTGTGGCTCGGCACAAAGCTATATTGGCACAGTACAATTATTCGCTCGACCAATTGGCGTCCATTGAAAAAGAGTGGTTTGCCGGAGTTGAGAAATTGAAACAATTTCAACTTATTGACAGCGAACATTATATCAACAATTTACTTCAAAAGAAAAAGAATGTTCTGGCAGAAGGCGCACAGGGAACGATGCTCGACATTGACTTTGGTTCTTATCCTTTTGTTACTTCGTCCAGCACCATTTGTGCAGGCGTTTGCACGGGACTTGGCGTGTCTCCGCACCGGATTGGCGAGGTGTACGGTATCTTCAAGGCATACTGCACGCGCGTGGGCAGCGGTCCTTTCCCGACGGAGCTTTACGATGGCACAGGGCAAACGATGCGCGATTTGGGACATGAATATGGCTCGGTAACAGGACGTCCGCGCCGCTGCGGATGGATTGATTTGGTGGCGCTTAAATATGCCGTGATGCTCAATGGCGTAACGCAGCTCATCATGATGAAAAGTGATGTGATGGACGATTTTGATACTATCAAAGCATGTGTGGCATATCGCGTAAACGGTGAAGAAATAGATTATTTTCCGTTCGACACTGACGCCGAAATAGAACCGGTTTATGCCGAATTGCCCGGCTGGAAATGCACGATGAACGCTATGAAACACGAAAATGAGTTTCCTGAAGAGTTTAATGCCTATCTCTCATTTTTAGAAAATGAACTGAAAGTTCCCATCGCCATTGTGTCTGTAGGGGCGGACAGAGAACAGACGGTTTTCAGGGGAAAAACGCTATAATTTCTGACATACACCACCATAAGAAAAGGCTGCCGTTCAACGGCAGCCTTTTCTTCGTTATTTACTCACATTATTGGTTATTTTGCTTGTTTTGGCTGTTTGGGCTGTTTTGTTGGTTTTTATTCCAATTGCCTTTGCCATTCCAATTGCCTTTGCTTTTAGCTTTGCCTTTGCCCTGGTTGTTATTGCCATTTTTGTTCCAGTTGCCTTTCTGATCATTACTTTTCTTCATGTACTTGCTCTGATATTGTTGATACTGATCAGAATTAAGAATAGATTTCATCTGCGAATCATAAGCATCTTTTTTAGCTTTCATGTTCTGTTGATTAGCATTACGGTTCTGCTGCTGATCTTTAGCATATTGCGTATGAAGCGCCTTTACTTTTGATGCCTGATCGTCATTCAAATTAAGATCCTGTTTCATTTTGTCGGCATACTTGGAAGCTCTTTCTTCGGGAGTTGCTTTTGCTCTCATAGTCTTTTGACCCTGATGCTTTTGTCCCGGCTGTCCCGGTTGATTCTGTTGTACTTGATGTCTTTGTCCCTGTTGCCCTTGTTGATTTTGTGCTCCTTGTTGTTGGGCAAATGTCATTCCTACACAAAAAATCGACATTAAACATGTCAATGTTAAAACTTTTACTGTTTTCATTTTGTTCTAAATTTAATTAGTTGTTTATACAATTGTGCTTTGCCTTAAAAGCAAATACGCATATAAGACGTTTCGTTTTCGGATAGGTTTAACACAAAAATGTTAAATAATCTTTTCACCGAAATCATACTTCCCTTCATCTAAAAAAAGAGTTGTATTTTTACAATCAAATAATGGCAGAAATGGGAACAAAAGAAAATACACTGCTGGTGGTGCTTGGTCCTACGGGAGTGGGTAAGACGGAAGTCGGGCTGCACATTGCCGAACAACTGCGAACGCCGGTTATTTCATGCGACTCGCGTCAGTTTTATCGTGAGATGAAAATTGGCACAGCTGCACCCACCAAAGCTCAGTTACAACGGGCGACTCACTATTTTGTCGGCTGCAGGTCGGTTACCGAGCCGCTTAATGCTGGACAATTTGAACTGGAAGTAATGGCTCTGCTGCCCGAAATTTTCAAACAACACCGGACAGCGCTGATGGTCGGCGGCTCGATGCTGTATATTGACGCTGTGTGTAAAGGTATTGACAACTTGCCGACTGTCGATCGCGACATCCGCGAAGCGCTGCACAGTGTATATAAAAATGAGGGGTTGGAAGGAATACGCGCTTTGTTGCAACACCTCGACCCTGCGTATTATCAAAAAGTCGATCTTAAAAACCATCAACGCATTCTTCATGCCCTCGAAATCTGCCTTATGACCAACCAGCCCTACTCGTCGTTGCGAACCGGAATAGAAAAAGAGCGTCCGTTTAACATCGTAAAAATCGGACTGAATTTGCCGCGCGAAGAACTTTACGACAGAATCAACCGGCGAGTGGATGGTATGATGAATGAAGGGTTCGAAGAGGAAGCTCGGCGTCTCTATCATCTCCGGTCGCTGAATGCGCTCAATACGGTGGGATACAAAGAGTTGTTTGCCTGTTTTGACGGAACATGGGATCGTGATGTGGCCGTCGGCATGATTCGTCAAAACGCGCGCCGCTATGCTAAAAAGCAGTTGACATGGTTTAACCGCGACAGAGAGATAACGTGGTTTTTGCCCGATGAAATGAATAAAATAGACCAATTTATTGAGCCGTTTCAATAACACAATGATAGCATTTTTGTTATATCTTTGCATTATCAAAATTTATTACAACAATCAGATGAAAACACTTCTTATATCATTTATTCTCCTGCTGCCTGTTGCTGCGGCAGCGCAGACCGACACCCAGCGCCAGAAAGATTCTTTGCGCACGGCGATTGCACGAAGCGCAGGAAAGGAAAAATTGGATAACCAGTTGAAATTATCCCTTTTGTATTTTCCGGAAATGGCAGATGACAAAAAAATGGATACCCTGCTCACGTTGCTTCGCGAAATGTACGACGAGGCTGTGCGCCAGGGCGATATTGAAAAGCAGGGCGCCTCGCTTGCCAATACTTTAATCGCCTTGTTTAACAAAGGCAACTATGACGAAATTATCCGCCTTGCGCCCGACTATATGAAGAAAACAGACAAACCGGAAGCAGAACGCTTCCATTACATCATATTTAATACCTATTTCAAAGCATATCTGGCTAAGGGAGATGACAATACTGCGCTTGCCGAAGCACAGCAGATGTACGACAGAGCGCAGAAAAACAATGATAAATACGGTATGGCGACTGCGCTTTTTTGCATGTCGGATATGTATGGACGTCAGGAACGATGCGACGAACAGGAAAAATACCTCAGGCAAAGCATTGATCTGTGGAAAACGCTCGGCGATAAGACACTCGGTAAATTAACCGAAGCCTGTTTTCAACTGTGTATGTCTCTGCGCGGACAACAAAGGTATGATGAAGCGTTGATTACCGCCGCCGAATTTGAAAAAACCGTTTCCCGCTACGAAGAATATACAAAAGCCGAACAACTCACATCTCGCCATAATCTATATACTGCATATATGATGATTTATATGGATAAAAAAGATTTTGACCGCGCTGAGATTTACTGCAACAAAATTGACAATATACCATTCGGAAGAGAATCCGAATTTTTAGTCGTCAAGGCGAGGGCACAAATTTTCAATGCCCGCAAACAATACGACAAAGCGCTGCAAATGACC
>JGI20166J26741_11516808_pt1 | contig 12523 bp, 6 predicted proteins | sample TergutCu122P5_FD_26741 | JGI IMG/M metagenome (IMG submission 26741) | reverse complement strand
CATTTGAAGGAGGAAGCTCTAGATCGCACTATGTGGAGGCATCGTTTTGGAGGAGGCTTTGGACCTGTTGTCAGACAGAATACTGAATGAATGAATGAATATATATATATATATATATATATATATATATTATATTTTAGCTGATCTTCAACACAACGCGGATGTCTCACTTGAAAACTTAAAGGCAAAATTCATATCGTGTCCCGTTTTATAGCGCTGCAGAACTCTCTCTGTCCTTATTTTATACAAAACCCCTAAAAGTTCGAAATATAAAAAAAAATAATTAAGTTCGCTACATTCCTGCAGGTCTCTGCAGTTGGTGTCACATGTCACAGCTGGATTATCGGGGTCATGCCTAAACAATAACAACGCTAAAAACTATAAATTATTTTATATGAGTAAAATCTTGTTTCTCCTACACAGATAAAAACAGTAATTATTAAATCTCAGGAACTTGTAATGTGTTTGTGGCTCTTGTTTTGTTCCCATTGTAATGGAACTGCACAGACCGGCTACTTTATAGCAACATTACACACAGAAACTGAAAAAGAAGGGTTCGCAGCGTTACGAATTTACCCTCTGGGCCAGTGGTACTCAAACTGCGCTCCGCAGAACCCCGGGTGTCCGTGGGCGACTTTCAGGGTTTCCAAAAACTCATATCCTTCATAATGAAAATGCTATAAAATAATTCCTGTCTCTTTTAATTGTATTCTATGTTTTTCTTCCCATTTCTCTTTATATTCGGCGATGTGTAAATTTTCAATGTAAATCAAGACTAATATATATATTTTTGTTTTTTTTTATAAATTTGCTTAAAGTTTTGTTTTTAAAATATAATTTTGTTCTAAATGTTTCATTGCATGTAACGGTGGGGGTTTCGGGTGCGAGATGGTGGCCCGTTTCCCTTGCCGTGTTTAATATTGTGTTTTCCACGCAGGCTGCGGTCTTTACTTAGTAGCGTTTTGCTCCTTTGGGGTTTTGGATGAAGGGGCCCCGAGCGGCAATGGCCCGTTAGGGATTTTTGGAGAGATGATCGTTTTGGTATTTCTCTGTTCGATATTTAGTGCACAGGTTGCGGTCAGCAATGATCCCTAATCTCACAGATCTCCCCTGCTTAGCTCAGCCAACATCCGGTCCATAATAAAATGCAAACTCATTTCTCTGTTGCCATGCACTAAGCCCGCAGGGCTACAGCTGACTTCTCAAAACCACAAAAAGGAAGAAAATAAAGTGATGTCTTCACTACACGCACTTTCGTTTTTTATATTTAGGCACACAGTGATTTACAGCTGGGAGAGAATGCAGAGTGCAGTCAGTGCGTACCGCCAATCACCTACATACCGACGTCACAAAGGCTGTCTGCACAAACCACCATATCTGCCACAGACGACGGCGCCTTTGCGCGGCGTCATACCAACGCTGTTCAACAAGTAAGCATCAGCTATGCGTTACTAGGGGCTTTGACAGAAATGTAAACTAGATATGCGCACTTCTTGGAGCTTACGAGCGTACAGTGCTAATTCCGTACCGACGTTCTGGGACCTACGATGCGTAAGGTCCCAGAAGAGCGCAGATCTGATCACAGTTTATTGTAACAAACTTCTTAACGTTCGTCTGCCTTCATTGTGCGGGTTTTATTATGTTCCTTCACAATTGCGTTTACATTTTTTTTTTTTTAAGAATTACTTCGTCGTGAACTACATTATGTACCAAATACGTCTGTCTTCTTATGTTGTAAATTTCTGTCGTCTGTGCCGTCTGCAATATTCATTCAGTGGAAATGCACAGTGCGCTGCAGCCATCAGTCATTCCTGCAGACGATTGCCGCTTTGCCCGTAGGGTCAGACCGAACACGCCTTCGCTATAAATTTAAGCCCGAAGGTGGCGCAGTTCCTCTCACACAAACGTGATGTTTTAATATTAATAGGAGGCTGTGGACCAAGTGCATGAAGTAAAAGACTCCACGTCCTCAGTACCATGAACACTGTACGACACACACCTTTCACAAAGTGACATCAGTAACCATATTGTCTCTACGAAAGGAAGAAAGAACCTGAGATCAACAACCAGTCAGTCTGCAGGTTTACTGCGCGCCCACCATCCAGGTCTCAGACAACGCTACTTCTCTTCATGAAATGAAATATGGACTAATGGAGCTGACAATAAGACACATCGACGTGTAAACATGACAGCGTGTGCTCTGGTGTCACACAGGTGGCAAACGTCTGACGTCGTCTCCAGGACTCTGCTGCACAATATAAGAAGAAACGACGTAGACGGTTTGATAATATTAAGGTGACTATAACACCAAGGGAGCGATTTATACAGGGTTTTGGTGGTTAAACCTGAGGGGAAGAGTACACTCGGAAAACCTAGGCGTAGATGGGGAAAAAATATTAAGGTGGATCTTCAGGCAGTGGGAAGTGGGGCGTGAACTGGATTAATGTGGCTCACGATAGGGACAAGTGGTGGGCTCGTGTGAATGCGGCAATGAACCTTCTGGTCCCATAAAACGGGGGGAATTTCTTGACTAACTGAGAAGCGGTTAGCTTCTCAAGAAGGACTCTTGTTCTGTGGATTTACTTAATTATTTTTATATTTATTTATCATGTAGCATATGGACTCTATTCGAATTGCTCTGTCCAGTTAGTGTTTAGGCACGTCTGGGTTTGTTAACCAAAAGAAGGCATCTTAGTCTCTCAAGAAAGACTCAACTTTATGTGGTGTTTAGCTGTCTTAATGCAGCTGGCTTTGGACCAAGGGATAAAGTTCTCAAGACATTCTACTGCTGAAATTCAATGTAATATACCCTGGTAGGAAGAAAAACAATAAACCGCAATCACAAAGCTGAAGCTAAAGTACTTACAAGAAGATAGAGGTGTAGATGAAAGGCTAATATTAAAATGGATGTTAAATAAACAGTGTGTAGGATGTAGACTGAATTCTAATGAGTCAGGATAGAGTCAATATTGAGCTCTGCTGAACATGGTACTGACATTATGCGGTTCACAAAGGGCGGAGCATTCCTTCATTAGATGTTAGAATATTGGCTGCTGCTCTGTGTACTATTTGGTTTGGCAGTCGGCTTGGCTGGTTAGCTGCCCAAGTACTACTTTGTTTTTCCATTAAACGTAACCCTTTTCGTTCGAAAGGAGATACACTGTCCTGCAGTAGCCATTTAAACTGAACAAAAGCTACAGGGACTTAAACGGTCGCAAGCAGCACACGGCTAAGGACTCGGTTCTGTGTTAGAGTATGGGTTGTTTTGGTTTCGGTTGGTTTGTTTTCGTTTGGCTTGTTTTCGTAAGTCTTGGTTTGTTTTGCTTTGGTTCTGTTTGCTTTGCTTTGGTTTCGTTTGATTTGATTGGTTTGCGTTGTTTTGGTTTGGTTTGCTTGTTTTGGTTTTCTTTGCTTTGTTTTGGTTTAGTTTTGTTTGCTTTGTTTTGGTTTGATTTGGTTTTGGTTGATTTTCTTTTGTTTTGGTTTGATTTGGTTTGGTACGCTGTGTTTTGGTTTCGTTTGGTTTGCTTTGTTTTGGTTTGATTTGGTTTGTTTAGCCTGGGTTTGGTTTGCGTAGCTTTATTTTTGTTTGGTTTGTTTGTTTGTTTTTTTTTGTTTGGTTGGTACGTCGGCTAGCTGGAAGTTTACGTTGGAAATCCTTTGACCCGCTTAGCGATAACAAGATTCACAAGACGGAGTCAGCTGCACTGACCTCAACTCTGACTCCCTCCACTTTGAAGCTCTGTTTTATGGTGTCCGAACGGGGGACGTAGCGGTAGAACTCCTCGTTATCCTTGTACCACTTGACGGAGTACAGCTTATCGACACCTCCCAGTTCGTACTGACACTCCAACACCGCCATGTCACCGCGGACCTTGTACTGCGGTACGCTGACCCGAACCAACTTCAGGGACAGCACCCCACCTGCAACAGGTTACAAACATCCATCAGGCACACAAACGGGGCAGCTGATCGGCTGTAGTTTGTAGTGTGACGGACTGCTTACAGTGACCCTGAGGTACACACTTCGGCAGTCAGGATTTCGACACCGTGCAGTCTAGTATATAGATATGATCTATTCACCAGACTACACCTGACAGAAAGTGTTCCGGAGACAGACGCAATGCTACAAAGACGTCTGGGACAGGATGGACAACAAACTATGGCTGCACAGTTGGCTACACCTTGGCCCACTTGCAAGAAATCATTCCAACTGCAGTGGTTTTTAGGCTTTCACAGATGTTACCGATCAAATAGTAAACTTTTTAGATTTAAAACCTTGCAGATTGGGAGGGTGACACTGACGTTTCGGAGAAACTTGATGCCTTATCTTCAGTGTAATTAATTCCATCACCCCGAAGATGGAGGCAGAAAATTTCTTCGAAACGTCAGCGTTCATCCACAGTCCTTCACGGTGTCAGCAAATTTAAGTGACTAGCGTTTTATAAATTTTTTTGTGTTAATAAATAGTCTAAAACACAAAAGAAAAAATGCGACAAATGCATTAATGTCCAGCGATCTCACACCACGTGACATGTTCAGAAAAAAGTTAAAACAGTCGGTAAACGAATCCACTCGCGGAGTTTGAGCTATTCTCTTCACCAGAAGGCCAAATAAGTTCATTAGCACTCATGGTAATTTTCTTCTCGAGGCAAATACGACCTGGCTGTGAGGGTCATTATACACTTTAGTATGTACCAATATTAACAATTGATGGAGCTGTAGTGCTACGTCTCACATACGCCTTGGCACTGCACTCACAAGCACAGCAATGGCTTGACAGGCATGTTACTACGTACACTACGGTAATGAAGAAAATAGCGCGAGAAAAACACGCTGCATTAAGGCTTCAGGAAGTCAGTCCGGCACCAACAATTAGCAATTGCCGTTAGAAACCCTCTCAAAGAAAAACTGTATCGCTGTGACCTTCAGCCCAGCCCTCCGCTTTCGTCTACACAATACTAAAAATGTAGTACATAAATTGCATCTACATTAAAATTCCAGCCTGTTAACAATGCAGACCTACATGGAAACAACCGCTGTTTAGTGCCAGCATTGTAACAAACACATCAATGTTGCATCTTGTCCAGTATAAATCGGAATACTTAAAACGACGTGACCCATCAAAGCACAACGGATACCACACGTGCTTCCTGCTGTAACGTTACTGTGTGTGCCACCTGGCTTAAGGTTACTGTGTGCCTCATGCATTAACGTTTATGTGTCACCTGTTTTAACGTTACTATGTGTGCCACTTGTTTTAACGTTACTACGTGTGCCAATTGTTTTAACGTTATTACGTGTGCCACGTATTTTAACGTTACTGTGTGCCACCCGTTTTAAGGTTACTATGTGTGCTACCTGTTTTAACGTTATTACGTGTGCCAAATGTTTTAACGTCACTGTGTGCCACCTGTTTTAACGTTACTATGTGTGCCACCTGTTTTAACGTTATTACATGCGCCACCTGTTTTAACGTTACTGTGTGTGACCTGTTTTAAGGTTACTATGTGTGCCACCTGTTCTAACGTTATTACGTGTGCCATATGTTTTAACGTTACTATGTATGCCACGTGTTTTAACGTTATTATGTGTGCCACCTTTTTTAAAATTATTATGTGTGCCACCTGTTTTAACGCTGGAAAGTGTCTCTACTTTACCCATACATGTGTCTGTTTTTTTCCATCCTCAGGACAAACCTAGTACAGAGATGGTTCCATACTGTTTTCATACTCCTCATTCCGTGCACTGTCAATGATTTACAAATCCTTACTGTACCGACAAACGCACACTTCCACTATTATGTATTTCACTGCTAATTGGCTGCTACATGTTTCGGCTTAACTGCCAGGATTTGTAAAATAAAGAGACGGTTTCTGTAATAAAGCTGTAACGTGTTTTCTGTAAGGTATGAACGGAAGTTTTAAAGATGAAAATGGGTCTTAGAGTAAGAGGATGGTAGAGCCTGGATTGGATTTATCAGGCTCAGTTCAGGGACAAGTGGCTGGCTGTTGTGAATGCGGAAACGAAGCTTTAGGTTCCATAAAATGGGAAGAATTTCTTGACTGGCTGAGAACTTGTTAGACTCTCACGAAGGACCCTGCTCCATGGAATTATTTAGTCAGCCAGTCAATTAGTTAGATACAAGATTGTCGACTGATGTTTAATCGAAGAAGACATATCAACTGAATATCAACCGCCTACCATGATATAGCCATTTAACCTTGTACAGTTCCACACAGTCATAAACTGGGCACCTTTATTGTGGACGAGTACAAAGTTCGTTGATTTTCAATGGGAAATATTCGCACTTTCTTTACGTGTATAAAGTTTGTATGAATATTCTGAATTATTGTTAATGTTTTCAGTCACCTAAAGCGGCAATTGAAGGTAAAGGAGTCCCGTAACAGGCCCGGCGTGACCCAGAGGGTTCCAGGAGGTTTAGGCTTCCAGATTTCATAACATTCGGCACGTGAAGGTGGTGAGGTTGTCAGTCTCACAGACCGGCCGCCTTTACCCCCAGGAATGTTCCTGGTACTCATTTTCACTAGGGACTGAGTCGACCCAAGGACCATAGTACGGTCGGAAGGAAATATGTCACTGAAAAATCCAGTAACACCACCGGGAATCGTTCCCGGGACCGCCCGACTAGAAGCGCAGCGCCTTAACCACTACGCTACCCCAGACCCCTCAAGCGGCAATTATTTCCCTGTAAATTCATACAAGTTATCCCTTCCTGATTTGCTAAGCCCTATTTTGTGGGAGATTTATCCGGCAGCTAAAATAATTCGCATACTGAAGGCATCTTCTGGCTGAAAAATTCAACAGACTGAAATCAGAATTGGAATAAAATAAACCGTAATATTATCCCCACACTGAATACGCTGAAATGCGTTTTGCCCAACAGCACAACGAAGCTGACAGTAGATGAGAATTCAGTCTCAGATCGGACGATGAAGAACGAAATTTGTCAACCTGGAATTGGCTGAACAAGAATCAGGAATTGCGGCATTCCGGCAAATGACTCAACGATTTACTGACAAGAATGAACGAACAAGAAATAGAATCAATAAATACTGCCGCTACTACTTCCTCTTCGTGCAGCATTTCCCGGGAAAACGCCGCCCCCTAATGTTACGGAAGAATATATTACTCAGAGTTCGGAAACCTGTAATTAGCGGATCACAGGCAGAAGCGCATATTATGCGAGGACAATGAAATGAACTCTTACAAAGAGGGCAGTATTTAACGTTGATGTGCCGTCAGTAAGGAGGAAGGAGGTCAAAGGCTGCATTTAGATTGCGTTTTAACGCATATAAAGGACAATACACAAAAGGGTCAAGCACAGAGATACGATAGACTAAAACAACTGTATTAACGGAAAAAAAACTGTTTGTTTTCAGCTACAAGTTTCGGCAAAGCCATCATCAGGCCAATTACGATAACACGCTTATGCGCACTTTTTAAAGCGTACCCTGGGGAAAGGGCTTGGAAAGCTATATGCGACAGGTTGCGAAGGCCTTAATATCTGAGCAGGGTTGATCATGTTCAGAAAATTACAGACAGGAAGCAGAGAATGGATATCGGGAAGTATTCCTTTGAAAATAGGACCATAAAAAACTGGAACCAACTACCTGCAGAAGAGTCAGGGACTTTCCCTTGTAAACCTAGAATTTGTAGATATAGAGTTAGTGGGATGATGCGAAATGAATAGAAGTGTAGCGAAAATCGTCTACAAGTGCAGTGAAGTGAAGTGAGGTGAAGTGTAGTGATGAGAGGTGGGTTTAAATCAAATGAGAGGGTAGTGAAGTGTAGTGAAGTGTAGATGGGTAGGGTTTAAATGGGAAGTGAAGTGTCGGCAAGTGTAGTGAAGTGGAGTGAAGTGAGTGTCGATAATTGCAGTGAAGTGGAGTGAAGCGTAGTGAGTGTCGACAAGTTTAGTGAAGTGGAGTGAAGGTCTTAGGAAAAGGGTGTCTATCATTAGAAGATATACAGACCACATGAAGTTTGTTGCTTCTTTCATATTATTTTGGTTCATTGTGTTTCATTGTATATATGATTGTATGTTTTTGTAAGCTTCTATTTAATTTTGTACATTATGTATTCTTTTTGTTATGTTTATGTATTCTTATTGTTATGTATGTTCCGTTCTAGGTATTGTGTTTCACTGTGTTGTTCTGTGTATTGTTTGCGTGTAAATGTGTACTTTACTAATGCCAGCAGGTGTCAACCCAACTGCAGTTAACAAATATATATCATATCATATCATACCATACCATATAAATTGCACAGAAATGTATAAATGAGTATTCCGCATTGTTGTTGCATTCCAAGGCGATGATGGTGTCTAATTCTCTTAACAAATGACATAAAATGTTTAATGAGAATATTATTTATATTATCAATGTCTGACCATAATTCGTAGTTAAACATCGATGACTTGAATTATCATTCCTTTTGTATATCGGTCTATAAGCGAAGTCTTAAGATATTAAAATTTTTATGAACATTACAATTATTTAAAATCACCCAGCATCAGATATTTTTTTTTCTGTGGCGCGGCGACCCAAAGCGGGCCAGGGCCTCCTCATTCTTGAGGTTTCTAGATCACACTCATTTGACGCACCACAGTCGGTAGGACTCCTCTGGACGGGTGATCAGCCCGACGCAGAGACGTCTACTTGACAATACACAACATTAAAAAAACAAATATCCATGTCCCCGGCGAATTCGAACCCGCGATCTCAACAGGCGAGCGGCCGCAGACCCACGGCTTAGACCGCGCGGCCACTGGAACCGTCTGCATCAGATAATAATGTGTAAACATTCTTAGTAAGTAATTTGACGTAATGTAAATCCTTGCGATGCTTAGAAATGTCTGAAGGCGTGCTGTTCACTGTACACAGAGGATAGAACTACAGTAATCTGGTTTATGTTGGACACTACCAGTTTTTCGGACATGTGATGCGCTCTAATCCCTGTTCGAACAGTTTTGTGACTTAGTTCAAAGGGTTCAACTTGCACCTGCATACCACAGCCAGTTAGATTATTCTGAATGTTGTTTTCTTTCTTTTGGATGATTACCAGGCGTCTGACCTTTCGGAACACTGTTCCATCTTCATGAGCGGTGTACGCAGGAAGAAAACCGGTATCTCAGTTATTCTTCCTGCTGACACCATCTATGAAGATGGAACAGAGTGTTCCGAAACGTCGTCATATAAAATTCAGACGCCTGAACAATCACCCCCCCCCACCCCAACCCCAAAAAAGAATACAATATTCAGAACAGGGAGAAAGTTTGAAATCAGGATTAGTCTGAATATACACTTACTTACCGCATACCAACAATATGCACCTCTTAGGCAATATACACACCACATTACTTTGCATTATACTTCCTACGTCATGATTCGGCTGTGAGCGAGCCACTGTCAGGGAGATGCAGTTCAAGGGACTGTCCACGGTACGTGAACGTACGTGTTCATTACACAGTTCCACTAGTGTATCCGTGTTGTGCTAGTGGACAGAGATTGACCGGTTCAACACTGATCATATACATGTGCATATTTACATACATATTAATAATTAAACATTTAATTATTACGTAATATTAACATTTAAAGGTAATACGCTTATTTAATTTATTTATTTATCATAAAATATTCACTGCATTTACAGCTACATGCTAATGTTTTATTTACATTAAAACATCTGAGGTTTTTACGTGCTTTTTCCTCAGTTGTAAGGCAAATGCCAGGGTATAAGGCGCAGAGGCGGGGCACGGCCCGCACTCTTCCCTTCAGGCGATAATTTTTACGCAGTTAGTTCATCGTTAATCTTAGTTTGAACACTCTGGGTTCGAGTCCCAGAAAGTCTTCCAAACAAAGTTGTTAATTGTGTTGTTCTACGTATTGTTTGCGCGTAAATGTGTACTGCCACCGGGTGTCAACTTAATTGCAGTTAAATATATCGATATCAATATCAATATCAATATCAATATCAATATCAATATCAATATCAATATCAATATCTAGGGAATGTCGTCACAATTTATATTATTATTATTATTATTATTATTATTATTATTATTATTATTAAGGTATCCAATGCCATAACGTTAGAAGAGCAAGTGCGCTAAGAGTTAAAGCCAGCACTGAGCAAAACGTACTGAGTCAAATAGTGCACTTGCTACCTGCGCTAAAATGACACATTTCATGGCTGTATTGCTGAAGACTTCGAATTACATGTGTACAGTCGCTCGGATACCGTCCCTGATACTCCTTACCTGGTCATTATCGGCGCGTACGTTGAAGAAAATGGTTTCAAGCAATAATTTTCATGCACATGTTGTCTTAGGTTGCATGGAACTAGTTGCTTGAAACCCGTTTCTTCGAGCTGTGTGCCGTATTCAGAATCACGCATTTTCTTTGAAGATTCAAACATGTATTCGTGAAACTGTTACACACCTTGATAAGTGTGTACCAAACTACACAGCGTCACGCGCCAATAATGTTAATTCCAAGAGAAGTTAGTCACTAGTTGCACGAACCCAACCATTCAACTTCGCCCTAAACCCAAAGAACAGGACAGCCTATTGGTTCAGCACGGTCTAATTACTGCGTCCGGTCACGAGATGTCAATGTGACCAGTGATAAGTTTTCATTACTGCCCCAGTCCAACGTCTGCCTTTAAACTTTGCAGAATCCTTCGTACTGCCACTTACGGAGCCAGACTCATTAAACAACCAATCCACTTTATTCCCCCCCCCCTCCCCCCTTCCCCCCCCGCATCTTCAACCCCCATCCTCACATTCTTGTTTCTTTCGCTTTGTGAAAATGAAGGTAGCGTCCTCTATAGATCCGTCGCTGTCTAATTTCAGCATCTAAAATTAATGTAAGTCGGCGTAAGGACTACTGTTAAAGTCACGGTTCATGAATTTCTCATAATACTGAAGGCTCAGACGTAAAAAGAATATGGCTTTAATCTCCGGCGAGATTCCGCCATCAAAAACTGAACCCCATTTGAATGCTAAAGCTACGAAATTGTGTGACAGAACTGAGCTTTACATGGAACATGTAGCAGGTGGTTCGTGACTATGTGTGTCTGGTATGTCGCTCTCTCGTCGTTTCAAAGGCAACATGTGCAGGCAGTTTCTACGTCCTCAAACAAGGTGGCCAGCTGCGTCACCTGGAGAATAAAGTGTGAACTCACTGTACAGTTTTAAACTAACACAAAACAGAATTAGGCACTTTTAATTTCCAGGGACCTTTTCCAATTTAAACGATGTCCCATAAGTTTGTTCCAACAGGGAACATGAATGTCTTTGTCGCAGGTAGAGTAACACATGATGGGTGATATGAATGAGAGGCACATTGTTCAGGAAAAGACAGAAGTTGTCCATTTGTGCGCCTGTGGCCTTGGCCAACGACACAGAGCTGAAAAACTTCACCTTCATTAACTCAACAGACCTGGACAGCGTTCTGTTTTATGAAATTATTCGACGTTTCTGAAGACCGGCATTGTCTCGGACAAACCAAGAGCAAGTTGCCCCAGCCTTGTCACAAATCTCATCTGTACAAGATATATTTTGTGTAACAATTACTTGCAGATGATTCAGCTCTCCAAGTAAAATTTTGTGAGTGTTTTTTAGTCACAAAAAATTCGAGCGGATAATATCATGCTTAGCAATGTGTCGTGTTGTCACATAAACGGATAAGCAAACCGACGCAAGACCAGGTACTGAGGGCAGGGCACTCCGCAAGTCACAGATGATGCACCCACCACCAGATTAACCCCAGAACAATCGTGTGGTGCGCTCTACATGGCTACACTCTCTAGGGACCAATACTGCTGGGATTAGGGGCAGTGTGCGCCAGAGGGTACCTCCAGTTGTTGAATGGCTTGTTGCAATCGTACGTGGATGTAAACCCACTCGCAGTACGATGTTGGGTTTACTTTCAGCACGATGGAGCACCACCTCATCTCGCTGGCGAGGAGCCAAACGGACTGGATGAACTGGGCACTGGGGAACAACGGAATGCCACCAAGATCTCCGGACCTCACGTCCAAAGATTCTTTCTCCTCTAGCATCATCTGCAAGTCACTGGTGTCCAATACTGACCCACATACCATCGACGACCTTAAAGAAAATATCCACGCTGCTACGGCAGACATCACATTTCGGAATTCAGAATGTACGTGACGCTGTGAACAACATCGTATCAACCTGTGCGAGCAAAAGGAGGGACATCAGTTTAAATAATTGCTTATTTTATGACACTAGACTTACGCAACACCCTATATTCTATATAAATAAATCGCGGTACAGTCAGTTTTGTTATATAAGATCTGAATATTTATCACATTAAATAATTCAACAAATTTAATACAAGAAACATGTTTACGATCAACCTGCCAAATTTTCTTTGGCGAATGCTCTATTTGTATCAGATACGAGAGTTTTATCTATGTAACTCGGTCGCCAAACCCTTGTTATGGTGAACAATGGTGCACGTTATATACC
>JGI20166J26741_11516697_pt1 | contig 12526 bp, 7 predicted proteins | sample TergutCu122P5_FD_26741 | JGI IMG/M metagenome (IMG submission 26741) | reverse complement strand
ATGGGCATAGTGATGCCCGAAACATGTTGAGCAAGCAATAAGATCTGCAATAAAAACCTCTGTTGCATCTAGTTGGCATTTTATTTCCACATATTAGCAGATATTCACTTTGCCTGCTGAGACATCCCGGCTGGTCTGAGTAGTTACTCTTTCTATAACACGCGTTATTTCGTTTATTTATTGATTTATGCAATTATGAAGAGTGAACTGGAAGAAACTTAAGATATTTTATGGAAAATGACAAGATGCTTATGAGGGTTGAGATGGAGACGAGGTCTTGGCAGACTGTAAGAAATATTCCATTATTTTCTTGTAGGAAGTAGGGCAGCACTCATGAGACACGGGTAAGTTTTCCAGGTTTTCAGGTTCATATTCGAAAAGGGACTCGCCTGTGTACAGAGCAGGCATGTTAAATGCAGCACGAAGATTGTAGCCAGTCCATCTAGATACAGGATAGAAGTATTTACATGCGTAATTCTACACTACCAGTAAGCTCTGAAATATTGTGCATGAACACCACTGGGAGTTGTTAATATGCATACAACGCGATCGCTATAAATATTACGTATTTCATGTTGTCTTTGCAGAAGTTTATTACATTTCACTTAGCCGTACTAAGGCTGTGTTTCAATCAGTAATTTGATTGATGCCATAATTTGGGCGACAACCAATCAAGAATGAATGGAATTAGGGTCTAAATGAATTAGAAAATATTCTACGTCTTGAATAGATCGATAAATATGTATTTCAAGTAATAACATTGAACTGGATACGGTAAAGGCAGGGCAATTCCTCCGCAAGCCATGAAGACGTACTGGAGGGTGAAGGTACAACACCATGTATTCCTAACGTCGATACAAGTTGGGGTAAGTGTTCGTCCTTGCGCTCTGGAGGAAGACCCCCAGTAATCACTGAACACGTGGCTGGGTGGGCGTCAGAGCCTGTTCAGTCGACATTGCTCGCCGAAAACTTGGATAAACCTTTGTTACGAATTTGGAACCTGTTCGTAGAGTCTGGATTTTTCATCCCAAGAGCGAAATGTGGTTAGCTGTTCCGCGGGCCAAATTAATAAGCTTTTCGGACTGCAGTTGTTGGTTTACGGGCCAGGTAACAAAACTGGCCATGAAGCCTGTCAGTTAGTTGCCGCAATTCAGAGTTACGTAACCTAGGGTCTTACTGCAGCCGATGGGCTATCTTCGTAGACGCACGGTTAGTACGTAAGGTTTGGCCGCGTTTCGCGTAGACATATAGACTGGTTTAATGTATATTTAAATGCAGTTCCACTCAGTGCGAACGTTGATGGGTGTAAGAACAGTTCTAGCTGGATATCAAGTATATTATACCTGAAATGATGCCAAGAAACAAAAAACCTATATTAAGTACAGTTCCTGCTGACTGTCCATTAATTGTGAAGTGCAGCTGTGAAGAAACTCCAAGAACTACAAATTTCGTTTCGTCTTTCAGTCATTTTAGAAGGCACACAATCTATACCTATCTATTGCCAGATACCCCCGAGTTCTTTCTGTCGCCAAGCCACACCACTGGTTTCCGGTCACCTTATCCCAATCTCCGATGCTGAGACGTGACCTGTTCTTTGCACACGTGTGGACACTCGGTTTGTTGTCTGAGCTCCGTTCCCTTTACAGCATGAGATAAAATCAACATCGCCACAGCAGCATCGTCATTAACGATACTACGTTAGAGATGTTGCTATGAAGGGCGCGAAACTCTTACGCCCAACCAAAGACCTGTTACGTTGTGTTAGTGTACCGCACGTCAGATATCAGCTTAGCTGGGTTGGGTTAGGAGACGCGAGTACAATCCATGATATTCATATGACGGCAATGCAAACTTCTGATGTGAGAAGGAAACTAGTGTCACGTAATATATGGTCCTGAGTTCTGTACAGCAAAAGATATAGAAAAATATGAAATATCCAGTGGCATATATTTACTTGGTGGAAAGGAATAAACAACATGGCGACCGAGAAAAATTAGCCCTGCTTGAACACTTTTACTTATTTATGGGAATAAATAATGAACGACAGGAAATGCTCTCCTGAAAACAGTTACGGAAACATAGTCATAAACAAAAGCGCTTATTTTCAACGAAAACCTCTTAAAAGGCGTATCAAGAATTATTTGATAACACTTTCTTAGACAGATTATAAACTAATGAGCCTCATACACTAAAATGTTGCGTAAATATTAATGTGTTTTAGCTGTTACGCCCTCGGCACACGTGTAAGAGGGTCTGAAGTGTGTGGTATGATTTATTCCCACAAAGTCTGTCGCCGTGAAATAAAAAATGTCTTGCCTCTCATAAAGATTGGCTGAGGGATGTCTTTCAGACTGAATGCCAGTGAAGTACTTGCCGCTGAACCAAGTAGCTACATTTACTGCCTTTCAGCTGCAGAACTGTTTGGCTTGTGTGGTGTTTATTAGCTGTAAAAACGAACACTTATTTCTTATTCTACAATGTAAGTTGCTATTATTTCTGTGTTGTATTGTTGTGTCGGTTTAACATGTTTTGAACTGAAAAAAGTATCATTTACCTAAATTAAGTTTTAAAAAACTTTATATTCTGTTCTTTCGCAGTAAAACGTGTTTTACTTAAGTATACCACGTAAAATACAATGACAAATTGGACACTGCATTTGATAATATACTTTAAACTACAAAATAACAGAATTCAGCACTGAACATGCCTTCGTGCCTCTACTTACCTTCCTTAAATGTCTTGGTTATTCATACAGACTTTCCTTCCTAATCACCAGGTGAAAAGACTCCACATATTACTAATAATTTCTATATTTCCGTGAAACACAACAGATTTATTATATCCGACATTGCATGCTACATGTTTCGTCCGTCCCCGAACATCTTCAGGCATTACGGTACATAATTTAAAAACAATAGGACATGCAGCAAATTACAGTTGAAGTTGGTTATAAAGATCTCGGTTCGTGCGACACCTCGGTTATAGCGATATACGTTCATTCGTACCAACTAATTCCCCATTAGGTATGTGTTTTTCTGCCTTGCTTAGTACGACATACAAACTAGCATCTACCTAGGATATAACGAAATTGACACTCATCCATTCCAACACAGTTGTCCACGAATAGGCTACTTTGATAATTAAACCATTTCCATTTCTTCCTTTTTCAGGTAGCTATATAAATTACAGGCCTGAAAAATGAAAAAAAAATAGTGGTGACTGTGCTGTTGTTTCTGTCTACTATGCTACTTCTATACTTAACAGGAGACTAGTAAAGCGGTAGCATGGGTTGAATCACAAACAAAATAAATGTTTTGAACGCGAAGAAAAAGTTAAATTGGTAAGAAAAATAGAGAATGGGGGTGGGGTCGTACGAAGCTGACCTGTGTGGGTACTTAGGTTTCGTAAATTCTGTAATCAAAAAGATTTGGAAGTAAAGAACTAAAATTATTGTGCGTTTGAAAGGAACGGGTGAGAATAAGGTGTTCTCGAGAGACTGAAGGAAGTGGCGTCGTTAAGGCGCTGCAAACGTCGTTTAAGCAACCGAGAATTGATAGTGCAGCAGACAGCGGTCTTCATCTTGTGACAATTGATAGTGCAGCAGACAGCGGTCTTCATCTTGTGACAATTTTTGCTTTTCTTCAGTTATAATTTTAATTTAATGTATTTATTAGCGGAAGCCTGTATGGAATTTCCCAATTATAGGAGACTAACTTTTGTTCTTTCCAAATTTTAAGTGTCATTTAAATATATCGTAGCGAAACTTTTACGTAATAAGCCAACAGGCCTATATTTTACCTTGAAATATTTTTTTGTTTACTTTTACCACACAGATTGCTTAGAACGACACCTGTTTAAAATGACACGATTTTTCGGTCCCTCCGATGAAGTAATATCTTGAGTTCAAGTGTATTTTTGAAATTTGTGAAATCTCACAAATTTCAAAAAAACTTCAAACCATGTCTACTTGAGATTTAAATTATGTGCTTGAATGCCTAAAAACGACCGAAGACGATCGAAACATGTAGCATGCAACGTTTGATTTAATACTCTTATTCAAACCTACAATATAAAAAAGTACTATTCTGTCACAGCACAACAAGAAGAATTCCTTCAAAGTTGACGCCTCGAACTTCCCGCAATGGAAGGTTCTTCTGTTTACATTTTTGAACAAGTATAAAACCTAATTTGATGCCACCGAGAAATGACATCATAGACTTTTAAAGTACGGCGGTTTCATGTCTACATTTCATATATTAATTCGATATTAATTCGATACCATATTATATCGATTTATCTGTATCAGTTGACACCTGATGTGGAGGCGGTTTGCTGCCCCGCGAAGTGATATATTAGAGGAATGAGTGTAACTGAACATCTATTACATACAAATACGAACACAAATCTGATTTTTGGATACATTTATATTAAATTCAATGCTAGAAGCATAGGGGCTTTAAATACAAAATAAGAACCCTTTCATAGTATGTTCGTGAAATTTCCTAACATTCACTGGTCAGATTCAGTCTTCTCTGTAATGGCACATTGTGCCTCACTGCGCAACAGAGGCACATCCTTTCCAATCAAGAACACCTTGTGTCTCCTAATTGAAGAGCCATACTTCCGCCCCTCCCATCAACTTACAGAGCGCAATGCGATGCTTCATTGTCTACAGTCAGAAATCAACCAAGCCTGACGACTGGACTCAGGCGTGCCAACACAACAGCAGCGACCCTTCTGTGTCCGAAAGTCTAAATAATTACGCCCGTGAAATTTTGCATTTTAGCCAAATTTCGTGTGACCCATATTGCATCTCCAATATGAAAAATTATTTTGCGGTTGGTAGATCGATTTAATCTACCAGAGATCAGATTTTTAATTGCCAGTTGCCATATGCGAAGGACTAGATTTATTTTAAGGAGTAAACTGTATAATATATATAGAACGCAAGATACCTCTGGAACAAATGTTGCTCAGAGCTCTTCGAAATTCTCTTGCAAAGCAGTGTCTTCAAACAATGTCCTTTACTCACATACTAGGCCTCTGAGGTATAAGAAAGGCCAGAGCAGCCAGCAGGTCATCCAAATCTTGGGTCTTGCGATCAGTTACAAGCGAATATATATGTCTCTCCATTTTGTTGAAGGAACACAGAGCAAAAATAACATTTCCCGTCCTGTTGGGGTGGAGACGACTTCCGCTTTCGTGAGACACACCTGCGCTGCTATACAGTCACTTGTTCTTAGTGAATTAGTCACAGATTTGCCCGGTAGCCTACTGGCGGGGCAGACAATGAAATATGTGCATCTTTGCACTAAAAAGAAAAGGAAGAAAATACACAACTATAACCGTCACGCTTTTTACTTTCTATTTACCTTTGTTATAGCAAATCGGGGAAGTCTCCTGAATAGCATGAAAGAAACTATAAATGCTTGAGTAACGTTGGAGGAAAATAAAAGAGAGCGATAATATTAAAATTGGTGTGAAACCAATGGTTGTAGAGATATGAACCGGAAATTACTGACGTAGGGTAGGGTCCTACATAAAATTTGTAAAAATCTTGGCCGTACGTTATTTTATTTAAGGATATTTGATCAAAGAACCATCCAGCCCGTCAGACACTTGTCAGTCGCCATGTCAGTAACAAAGACCGCTTAAAGCGGGGCAGAGGAAGGTTCCAGATTTCCCCACTATGAGTGGTAGGTGCGATCACTCTACCGGAAGTGAGGATGCTGTCCGCCATACCATGTAAGCGAGGTCAACTGTTGACGGCCTGTGGGGAGGGGGTGCAGAACCACAGTCTGACAGCCCCCCCCCCCCGCCCACACATCGTGTTTTAGAGTTGGACGAGATGTAAAATGAAATAATTTTTCCTTCATTATTTCGACAGTTCTATGAAAAAACACTTTTTAACAAAAATAAGTACTGTAGATTATTTCGGTTTCTGTTTGTTTTTCACTAAATAATTGTAACTTTTGTTTCTATCGCTTCGTTTCAAAATTGAGATGGTTTCAATAGGGGTAAGTCCAAGGTCTTGTCCTTTCTGATATTTTCTTTGGTTTTCCTTTGGTTCTCATGAAGAAGAAAACTGTTTCCTTTTGCATTAAATTATCGCTGTCTTTCCGAAAACTCAGTATAGGCGACAGTTTATAAAGTATTATCTAAACATCAAAAATTCTATTGAAGTTTGCAAAGCCTTAAGTAACATTTTTGGGCACATACTCAACTTTCTTCATTTCATCGAAAGTGCAGTTCAGTTAACTGTAGTTAAGTCCTAATGTACATCAAAGTCGACGAATTAAAAATTGTGTTTTAAGGAGAACGCTCAATCAGGTGGAACATGCTCAATTATTTTCACATATAGGAATTCATAACTACAGAATCTTAGTCGGAAAAATTTGAAGGGACCAGACCACTTGGAAGATTTGAAATACATGTGGACTAATATTAAAATTTCATTTAAAGAAACCGGCTGTGAGATTATGGACTGGATTCACACAGCTCACGAACAGTAATAGTGGCAACTTGCTGACAAAACGGCAAAGAAATTGCCAGTTTCAAAAATATAGATAAATTCTTGCTTAACTAGAAATATTCGATACTCAAGAAGGGGCATTGTCTCAAAGAAATGGCGAGTAATCTGCTTGAAAAGCGACGATTTAAAAGTGTCTTTGAAATAAAGGAAACACTTTTAGCTTATATGAAACTGCATGTTAAATTCTATGCGAAGGAGTGGAATGCCAGGCAGGTCCAGTAATTACGTTGGGGAATAAATTATGTAAATTTAAGATCTGACACCGAGGACACTTTTGAGTATAAGTCTATTTTACTGCCTTATATACTTTCGATTACGGTCTTATTAGGCCGAAATACGTGGCTCATAAGTAAGAGCATATTTTCATACAATTAATATATAGCGTGTGACGGTGGTTTTGTTAATTAAAGGTCTACTAGGCCTAAGACTTGGTGCAACATGAGCCTCGAACAAGACAGAAGCACTTCACATTAAGCCTACACTATATTTTCAGGCCGAACATATAGCATATAATTCGTGATGTGACAGACGTCTAAATTATTCCTAAATCTGTCACAGCGCGAGAGAAATCTGAGTTCCTCAGTTTTCGAATTAATTCTCTCCTTCTTGTTCCTTCGTACTAATAAACTTCAGACGCTTCCGATTGGTTCTAGGATATGAAGTTAGCTGACAGATTGAAAGAGAGACAGAATGACAGAGAAATAAATAAAAGAAAGCCTTTTGTAATTTTGCTGTAGGTTTATTATATTCCAGTACCTCGACCATTAAAATATCGACTGCATTTGTTTGTATCGACTACACTCATCCCTCGCTTTTGACGAGGGTAGGTTCCAAGACCTCCCTCCCACGAAGAGCAAAAATCCGCGAATAATTGACCGCCCCTCCAATGTAATATTTTAGCATTTTTTAGTTTGTCTCTTTTATTTGCAGAAACATTGTAACGGGAGCGGCTGTTTTTCCCCCTTCCACTCCTTAAGCATCATGCGGTATCGCTCGAAGACCTGTTCCATTTGTCGAACAAATTTGGTGTTTCTCTCCCCTTAAGGATTCGAGTGATGTATTTTTATATTGGTGCGACCCTGCGAATTTGTGAAGCCGCTTATCACGAATCCGCGAAAAGCAAAGCACGAGTGTATACACGTTAAGGATTTTGAAACTGTGTCTGTATTGGTTTTACACTGGACAAATAAACATCAGACGTAGCTACTTGCATAATCCTCTGAAATTATAAACACTGAGAAGGGAGGCTTACGGTTTTGAATGAATGCGTAAGTGATTTAATATAGGTCCCTAAAGCTGTGTGTGTTAACTGCTCGTTATGAAATTTACGTACTACAAACGAAAATATTTACTCGTACTTGAGGGACATCGGTCTTATTTGTTCTACATTTCTGCGATGTTTTAACATTGTCAGTGAAAAGAAACAGCTGCTGTCTTTTTTTTTTGCGGCTCTTTGTAAATTACTAGTTGTGAAGGAAATATATCCCCCCCCCCCGCCCCAAAAAAAAAAAAAAGAGAATATTTTAGCGTGAAAGAAATTTCAGAACTTAAAGCTTTAACAGTCTATTTGGAAAGAAGTAAAGTGATAACAAGTAGATAGCGCGAAAATTTAAGTCCGTAAACGTAAAAACAAACATAGTCTGCTGGATACTTGATAGTCACTTCCGCGGGCGGAGTTAAAAAATATTACAGTCTTTGAGGCCTAAGTCTAAGAACCTGCTCTGTCGGTATCCATTGCAAAAAGAGATCTCCTTTTGTTTGTTTATTTTCGCACGGTCTAGGCAGGAAGTAACAGAGTTTTCCTTCAGTGAAAATCTTAAAGAACTACTTTGGATGCGATAAGCGGACCTCTATCTGAAAGAAAGTCCACACCATTTCCACTGAATTGATAACAACGGGTATTTAATTGGTTATCGCGTAATAACTCGTAACATCCTCGCTTTTCTAATCAATGCATGCGGCCAGGAATGCGTGTTAATCCTCCATTAATATAATATGCAATGCCAAATAGCGGACCACAAATGGAGAGCTACTCAAAACACGGGGTAAATGTTGTTAGCGGTCGTTCATCTGAAGATCTTATAAACACTGCTGTATTAATCGCAGAATATTTAACCAACAATTGTGATTTGGAGGATAACAGTTCGTTGGATAAATACGGCGGTTCTAGAAAACCATCTTGAAACCTTCAGAATCGAATTACTTCGCGTGGAGGGAACAGAACAGCACGGAAATTCAAATGTTTGTTTATTTTCTTAAATATTGTAAACGTCACGTATGGCGCATGCTTTCATTGTAAAAATGGAGAATAGGATGACATTTACCTTTCAGAAAGAAACTGTTGCAGAAATTTTTGCAAAGGAATCATATTTAAGCGCGTTCGCAAAATAGCGAAAAAAAAAAAAATTAGCTTCGTCATGTCTGTCCATCCGTCCGTCTGTCTGTCTGTCCGTCCCTCCATATGGAACAACTAGGCTCCCAGTGGCCAGATTTTTATGAAGTTGAATATCTGAGCATTTTTCGAAATTCTTTAAACATAAAATCTCGCGCCTTTCTTCTTAGAATGAGAGCTATTTCAGATGAAAGTTGTAGAGAAAATCAAAACCTATATTTCGTGTACTATTTTTCTTTTTACGAAAATTGTGCCGTTTATGAGATAATGTGGAAAAGTCTTGTAGTGTCGGGGAGGCCCCAGATGGCAATATAATACAGTGCATCCGCTGTGCATGCTGGATACCTAAGGCTAAAAACACACACTCATAATATGTTAATGCTTGTTGCTTTTCCACGGCAACAATGGTTTACGAACGCGGCTCAAGATTACTTTATACGTCTGCCTGTCTCCAACCACTTTTACGTTTAAAAACCTCGTTTCCTGTTCTGACACTTGCATTCCCACCAGGTGTTTTCTACTTCCCACAAGAACAAAAGTGAATCACTTTAAGTACGAATAAATTTACTGCTGCTTCCCCGGGTTGGTGTCGGCATCAGCTTTGCTGAATTGTCTTGCCTTGCTGAACCGCTCTGCCCCTCCCTGGAGCGCCAAGCAGGCCTCCAACTTACAGAAAGAAATATGACTCCGCAAGAAACTCCACATGGAAACGGCCTATTGTTACTGGATTATTCAGCCAGCACTTCAGTTTTCTATGTTATCGACAGGGTTGTATTGTTACGTCTAGTTTCCTACCCATGCTTCTTATTCTACATCATATTGATCGAAGCGTGCGCTCTGCCCCCCACCTAGTGTTCGTGCGCAGTACTACGGGTGAGTGGATCGGTAGCTAGCAGCGCTGCGCGGCACAGTCTGAACTCTGGTATCACGGCGTTTAGGAGTGTTACAGCTGCTCGGCCGCTCGATATTCCCTTCATCTCTTTTTCCTGGACCATTATTGCGTGTGTATGTGTGTGTGTTGTTTTCCTTGCGTGATTTTTTTAGATTATGGTTCGTGCTGTGGACTGGAGAGGGTGTTTTGTGATTTGTTTTAGTGTAATTAAATAATTGTCAGAAATGGAAACAGCAATACTTATGTTATTGACCGTTACAAATGTTGTGAAAGTATAAATAACGGATGAAAGACTTTCAGCTGTTTACCTTGTGTGTTGTTACAATAATGGATACTGCTGCAGGATTAATCTTCCATCCGATCGCCATTGTGCTCCTGCCGCTACTGCTTGTATCCGGTGAGTACAACATTTAGACTGCGAGCGGGGATAATGAGCGGGCCAGTCTGACCTGCGAGGAGGTAACCGTACGCGGTCGTCGAATGTGTCAATTAAGAAGTTGTTTATGAGGCAAAGTGGGCTCAATAACCTACGCTTAAAAACAGTGCAGATTCGATAGGTCCTGAAAGTTGATGTCTGATGTGAAGTGTGGAATTTGTCAGAGTGATTTTGTCATTACGTAAGGTGTTGCGGTCTAGTTGCCGAAATATGTCGGAAGCACTGAGAAAACTCAGGACATTCTGACATACCAACAGATGATTTCGGGACAAAAATCCGTTTGCATTCTTGCGTGTTCTCTTGCGCTGTCTAGATATGAGTACCTTGTAGTTGGGCAGGTCAAGCTCTTTGACGACGCTGTATTTACCGCACAACGAAAATCAGAGCGACCACACGGTAAGACGTCTCGCAGTGCAGTTACGTGCACTTTAATTAAGAAAAACATCCTGTTTTCTGTCAGGATTATGGAATGAATGTCAAAAAATAATCAGGCATGATAACGTTAAGATGGCCGTTAATGAGCCAAAGAATGTACTTCAGCCAAGAACGTTTTTTTTTATGGTTTGCAAAGCATTAACGTTCTGTGGTGATGGCTTGTTAGCGTCATGCCCCGACTCAATCACAAGGTGGAGAACTGCCTTATGTTGAATGTTCGCGAAGGCACATTCAGTAAATTCGGCTTTCATGTATAAAGGCACCGGGACCTACTTAATCTAAGCGTAGACCGAAGCGTGCAGTTATGATGGAGCTAATACAGTCCGCGTGAATTTGAGGATTCGACTGCGTTAGCGAAGTTAGGTTTCGGTGCCAGATTGAGGGAAGACATTGATGTATTCTATAAAAACAAGAAAGATTTTGTCCTCTTCAATTACTTTAAACTGCCTAAAGAATAATCTTACAGTGTGATTGGCGCCATTTTTAGTGGAGAACCTTGGGAGAATGGGGCGGCGTTTGACTCGGACCTGCAGACTGATCGCCTGTTAAATTCAGAATAAATTCCGGCTGTCAAATATCCTGCATCTGTCATCAGCTGTCAACGCTGGCGATCCATCACAGTCTGTCACTGTGGTTGTTCAGGAGGAACCCGAATCGTATCTCGACCGGACACGAGTCTTTCTGGTTGAAGTGTGCATTTGTTTTTCTCATTTCCTCCATGATAATGCCGAAATTCAACTTTAGAATGAAACATAAGCACTTGCTTCCATATCGACGTTTGTAATTGCTATGCCTCTTCTCATCCGAAGCTTTATAACCAATGCAATTGGCAGTAAACATTATAGTAAAGGTTTTCCTTCAGCAGTCGGTAGTTTAGAAATTATGAAGAATTTTTCTGTATTTTAGCATACTTTCTCTCCTAAGAAAAGTGTAAACTTATGAAGTCATCGTGCTGTGTTTGCATACCCCAATTCAACTTTTGCAACACTTGATTGATTTTCGCGACATTTGGTATGTACTTAAGCCATTGGAGCAATTTTACAATTCATATTCCAACAAAATGCACATTATGTAGTTGAAGATACATATTTATTACCAAATCTCTCCTACATGTTTCGGTACGTACTGCACCATCCTCAGGGGGACTTTGTATCACTTCTTAAAACTCTGCTTTATATAAGATCACTTTGGTTGAGTTACAGAACTTAAAATATATCACATTTCAGTTTTACAATGTTATTTGCAATTATTAAAACATTATTTGTCTCGTTATGATGTTTTAAAAAGTTTTAAAATAGTTAAAATTCTTATCTAAAGCACTTATATATATGCTGACAGTGAACTGCTACTGCTTATTGTATTTGCATTGTGCAGCGACAATACATGTTCATTTGCTCCAACTTGCTTGGGTCCGTTAGATGTAGTGATCTTGAAGACCCCATGTCCTGTTGTGTGCCAATTCTGTGTCTCGGTATGTTGAGTAATGGTCATTTGGAGGCCTGAATTATGCAACAGGAAAGAATACTTAATGAGTACATCTGTGGCATTACAAGGGCCCTCCTTCTCTCATACCCTGACCCATTGCAATGCAAACGACAACTTCCAGCTACTCATATTTCTAAGAATTCATAGCATATTATCCAGACCCTTAGTCGACGCACAGCTTACAGGTTTATTATTATTATTATTATTATTATTATTATTATTATTATTATTATTATTATTATTATTGATATTGATATTCAGCCCTTGGGCCGGTCTGGACAGAGACCAGAGTTCAGTCAGGCGACTGGTATGGCTCTGGTACGCTGCATCCTGGGCAAGTTCTTAGGGGTAGCT
>JGI20166J26741_11516585_pt1 | contig 12527 bp, 7 predicted proteins | sample TergutCu122P5_FD_26741 | JGI IMG/M metagenome (IMG submission 26741) | reverse complement strand
TCAGTACATATATTTGTTGAATAAATATATAAAATGTAGCATCTGGAGGTTAGCTGTGCGGTACGACCCATATAGTGGCCGTTAGGCGTCAAATGGTTAAATTACAGTCTTAGTAACTAAACTATCCATTAACAAAGGTTACATCATTAGAGCTGTATGGAATATGCATAAAAATTAGGTACCATGCCCACTTCATATAAACGTACATAAAAAAACTCCTTAAGATGCAAATTAAGAAGGTTGATCAACACTGTGAGAATAGCGTTAAACATGAAATGAGATATGAGAACAATACAATACACGGTGATGCCACTGCTTTTGCACAGGCTACTCACTGACACCACAACACGCTGCACATTCAAGAAGAGCCAGGAAATGGTGACAGCCAACAACAGGCACCAGAATGATGAATGGTTTGCCACAGGAAGAAGCTCATATAAGCAAAAACTGGCTCGCAATTTGAAAAAGTTATAAATTTTAGTATCTCATATGAGCAAAAACTCAAAAGCTGATTGCATATATGCCAAAGGATTACTGTGTATGGTTACTGAAGCATGACAAGAAAAAGTCATTCACTTACAGCGTGGGGTTATGTCAATATGTTTCAAGACTACAAGTATTCTGCCATTAAAAAAGATAGGTGAAACACTTTCATAAGCTATATATTTAATGAAGTACATTTCTTTGAAAATAGTTAACATGCCATAATATTCACAGCAAACCACTAATGAAGCAATGCATGCCTCTTTCTGATATGTTTATGCAGATTTCCCTTTTGTTTCATCTTCACAGGGCAATACGGACAGTGAAACTGCGGTTCTTTCCCACATTCTAGTTTGATATGTTTCTGAAGGGAACGTTTGTGTCGGTAAGTGTTGCCACAACCATTACAGGGGAAACATGCTGGTGGCTGACCGCCGTAATACAATGAGTCTAAGTTGACAACTTCCTGCATGTTCCGACTTCTAGCACTAATCATTGTACTTCTCCAGATATCTGTAACAAAAACAACATTAGTACAATCAAACCTGTGATTATTCATCACAGTATTTCAATACTCACAAGCTAAAAGCTGTGTACAATATAACAATGCCCTATATTGCCAATATGGAGGTAGACCCAATACACTGGAAGTAAGAACGTGGAAGATGGGGGAAAAATAATTTTTTATGTAACAGATTCTGATTCATAGCATTAACAATTTGAAGAAATCCATATTATACTTTTTCATGCAGTATAACACATTCATTAAGAGACTCTAAGACTTTTTTAGACATGGGTTTGAGTAAAGGTAAAGGTCATCCCACAACAGGCCAAGGTGGCCCAAGGGGTTCTGGGTACGTTAAGCCCCGGATTTTCTTGACGTTCGGTGCTACAAGGGTGGTAGGTCATCAACCAAACGCACCGGCCGCCTTTACCCCAGGAAAAATACCTGGTACTCATTTTCAGAGGCTGAGTCGACCCCAGGGCACATGGTTCCGTCGGGCGGAGCCGCAGAAGAAATCCCGTGACACCACCGGAAATCTAACCCAGGACCGTCCGACTAGTAGCGCAGTGCCTTAACCACTACGCCACCCCAGGCCCCAGACTTGGGTTTGAGTAAGGCAGTAAAATCAGGAAACTATTGCCAGTAGATTCTGTTTCAAAGAACATAATATTAGAGAATTACAGTTACTTGATTCCACCATCCCAGGAAGTACACTTGCTTCTTCTCATGGCAATAAAGACTATACATATCCCACTGCTAAAAAATGAGATGGCGAAAATAAGCCAAGCTTTTCATCATAACAGAATTATGTGTCTACCGTTTTGGAAACGGTTAACAAAATATGTATGGCACTTACGACATAGCAAATCTCAAACACGGAAGAAACTTGAACCCTGGTACACAAATCACACAAAGAATGTGGAGTGTGGGCCAAGAATCAAACTTGAACTGTCCAAAATATGAGATTATGTTCATCTTTCTCAAAGTAAAATTAATATTTCTTACGTTCAAAATGCTACCTAAAGCAATGTTTTCAAACTTTTCTGATTCATGGACCAGTGAAATAGCAGTGAGTTTTGTTAAGAATGGTATACAAGCAACACTATTTCATTCTGCTGGCTGGTGGAAGTCAATGGATCATTGTTTTGGAAACAATGCTGTGAGGAATAAGTGTGTAATTCAATCCAATTGCAGCAAAATGTGCATCTTCAAAATCTGTCTTAATGAATCACAATTACCAAAGTTAATATATTTATTTGTACTAAACATTATTTACAGACTGCTGCCAGCCCTCAAGATCAATCACACTCAGTAATAATTCTCACTTCCTTGAAAACAAGTCAGACGAATTAAAATTCTAATAAAAGGTATACATGACTGTATTCTGCCCACCTATCTCTCTGTCTACAGTTGAAAAACTTTACTTTATTTCATATGTCCAATCTGCAGCTGACAAAAGAGAAAATGCTGGCAATATATAAACATCGATTTTTAAAAATGCAAAAACCTGAAACATGAGTAATACAAATGACTGCACCGAGTATCTGCCCATATACTTAAAAAATAAACTCACTTCATGTGAGCGGACAACTGTATTTCTTGAGCCATGCTTGAGTACGTGTCATCTGTGATGTGACACTGCATCACTTGATGAGTGGCATCTGACATTTTGAAGGAAACTGTGACCTCCATCTTAAAGGGTTCAAGGTCCACATTGACACATTCCTTCAAAATATCACTAAACACTTACCCAGCAATGCAACGTCACATTTCAGATGACCACAATCCTTGAAAACACCACTGTAAAAATCCCAAACCTTTCAGAAGCAACATAATAAAGTAGAACAGTGGTACATCAGGCACAACTAATTTATTGTATCATATCATAGGCTACATGTTTTGACCTATATACAGGTCATCTTCGGGCCTTCTTTTACAGGTGAGTCCATAAAATACTGTGCATGTTGGGATCCCATCATGTTAACAGAGATAAAATACTTAAAAACATAAAACATTTATGTTGGTCAAATAAGGTAGAAAATGGGAACGCCGTATTTGTGACGTTGAGATCTGTGTTTTTACTTCTAGGTGGTGCCACTTTGGATGTGGCGATCTTCTATCGTATTTGGATGCCTGTATTATGCCCTGTGTTCTTGATGCACGTCTTGCACAGGGCATAAAACAGGCATCCAAATATGATAGAAGATCACCACATCCAAAGTGGCACCACCTAGAAGTAAAAACACAGATCTCAACGTCACAAAAGCAGCATTCCCAGTTTCTACCTTATTTGACCAACATAAATGTTTTGTTTTTAAGTATTTTACCTCTGTTAACATGATGGGATCCAAACATGCATAGCATTTTATGGACTCACCTGTAAAAGAAGGCCTGAAGATGACCTATATATAGGTCAAAACAAGTAGCCTATGATACAATACAATAAATTAGTTGTGCCTGACATACCACTGTTCTACTTTATTAGTACTATCTAAGCACAATGTGATGTATTCAATCAAAAAAAAAAAGGAGAAAACACAGATTGTCCAGATTTACAACAGCTATACCCAGACGATGGGTGCAGCATATTCCTCTGCAATGCTGGTATCCACCTCAAAGACTATACATTGTCATGGCGCAGAAGACCAGAACATGATGTTATTCACACACATATCTAACAAGAATTGTAACACTACACAAAACTTAATGCAAGTATAGACCATAAGCACCACCTTTGGTCTATCACACACAAATTTCAAACATTTCAGGGAAAGAGAAATTTCTTAGAATCATACAAGACTCACTGTCAAGTTATATTACATAACCACTTTTAATGAACAAGTAACATCCTTCCACATAAACACATTCATGGTAGCAGTGTATCTGTAAATGCCAAAACTGTCCAAGTTTTATCTAAGGCCAAAATTATTCAATTAATATTAATATATAAACAGAGAGAAAGAAGAGAAAAAACTAGAGACTATTAAATTTTAAGAGATCGCCTAACATGAGAATGACCAAAAAACAGTGTACGACTCTGGGTGAGGGTAACATGGGATTAATATACAGGGCAAAGGGAAGGAGGAAGACAGTGAAGACAGAGGGAAGAAGCTTTTAAGGCTGGCATAGGCATCTAGTTGCCTAATTTGTCCAGACAAGGAAACACAAACACTATGTAGAGACTTCATAACAAAACTATTACTCTCAAAGTCATGGGAAAAAAGTAAACTCAATGCATATACAATATACAAAATCTTCACATTCAGTGTAACTCAGTAGTGATATGGAGAGGGTGTCGAGTGCGAATATGATTCTTGAGACTAGTCTTTTGTGTTGTTCTCTGCGGACAGAACGGGCACTGAAACTGTGGCTCCTTTCCACACTCGTGTCTAACATGACGAATTAACGTCTTCTTCCACTGGTATACCTTCCCACACGCTGTACACGGAAATACATCAGGTCTCTTAGAATAGGTAATCTGACTTCGCCTTGAAATCCTTCCGCCACTTCCTAGCAGACATTCAAGTTTTGCACTGCTACACCAAGAGCCAACTAATCCTGGAAGCAAAGTAGAGAACCATGCCTGTACTATCTGTCCTTTTAATATACATTACATTTTAACAAACTTTAAACAAAAAATAATTGAAATTAACAATATATTAAAGAGTGAAAAGGAAGAAAACACATATAAGGGTAATTCAGGTCTTCTGGAATGTGACACTGTGCCATTAGGTGAGTGGTTCCTTAAGTATCAGGGTCTCGTACCATCTTCATCTGCAAGGCCCTAACCCATGAAGGCAATAAAATTCTTCAAAATGTTGCAACCCATTCACTTCAAAACACAGCACTACAGCCCTGAAAATCTAATTCCTCAGCAACACTGCTGTCAGAATCTCAAATCTCATACATATGAGGAGCAGCAAAATATTAACTATGCATCTAATACTGCCAAGGTGATGAAGTCAACAGATAAAACAGTTGGAACACCTAACACCCATGGACACACAAGAATTTTGCAGATCATTTAGACTTTATTCAAATGCAAAAATTCATATTACCCAATGTGGGAAAAATAAACACCATCAAAGTGAAGAAATCCTCAATGCCATGATTTTCAAACCAAGTTTCATAACATTCACAAATGTGTTTGTAGAGGGACAGGAATGACAATACAATAAGCTTTTACTTTCTTTCTAAACAAAGAATGCAAGCTAAAAATTGAATCATTATTATAATGCAAAATGTTAGAAATTATGTACCTTGGATGACTGTGCCATCTCATAACAGCTATCAATTACGTGATCCAAGAATCCAGCCTCTAAACATTGACCAGAAAGGATCATGGTAAGCTTAGCAGTCTGCCTCTCCAGTTCAGACATGGGACTAAAACTATATTATACAATATACTTTATGAAGCAATGTCCCTTACTATTGGTTCAAACTGCTGAATGATTGAGGATGACGACAATGAATGTGTTTCTTGAGGCTCACTTTTTGCTTCGACCTGTGTGGACAATACGGACACTGAAACTGTGGCACTTTGCCACATTCGAACTTAAAGTGACGCCACAATGATGGATACTGACGGTAACGTTTTCCACATTCTGTGCAAACATAGTCCCCCAGTGACTGTAATTGCAGCATGTGGGTATTAATATTTTGATCCAGAAGAAAATTTTCAGTTGATCCAATATCACCAAACGTGCAACCCATACTGCTGGCAATCTCTAAAACATACTCTTGGCCCATTGATGCACCTGTAACAAAAATACAAATATCCAATCAACAGGATGGTATTAATCTGTATTTTATTACTTAGGAACATGTACCACTCTTAACATACAATGAAATTTAAGTGCCACTACCATTAAAACAAAACATAAACACTGTGTCTTACTCCAAACCAGTTCAAAACACTTTGCCTGAATTATGTGTTGCAAGTTGCTCATTTAGACCATATTTACTCTCCACTTGTGATCCGCATCTCTCCCTCTGCAAATGGCTGGATGATGGAGGCTAGCAGCGAAGTGCAACTGCTCACAAACAGTATTCTGAAGGAAAATGCATCTAACATCTTAGTTCTGCTGTATTTAAATACAGCTCCTATCCTGACACTCACTGAAACCAGCATGTAGGTGACTATACAATTAGTATACATAAGACAGGGTCCCATCATGTTTGTTTGACAGTTCAGCATCATGCTTCAGAAATGCTAGTAGTTCTGACTGACAGTAAGATGGAAGCAGTTAAGATGCAGTACAAGGCACCTATGCTCCACTTGCTGTTACAGTTACAAACCTTGCTGAAAGGTTATCCCTAGCTATCAGTAACACTTATGCATGATGGTGTCTTTCCAGAGCTTATCAAGTTCACAGCACACATAATCAGTGAAATCATTATTTCAGAGTATCTTTCAAGGTCTATAACACATAAGTGTGTGTCACTGTATGGCTAACATGTGGAAAACATCAAATCAACCCACAATTTTTCAACACGTATTTCACTAGCTTATTATAACCAATCGACCTAAGTGTTAAAAACTGACATAAACCACCTTTACTGTCACAAAGAAGTTGTTCATTATTCTTTTGGATATCTACAAAGGTATTGGCAATTATGTAGTTACGTATGCCCTAGACAAAAGCAACAAAGAAAATAAAGATACAAGAGATTCAAGTCTTAAGGAATGTTGCACTGTTCATCAGGAACTACATACCCAACAATACAGCATAACATCCTACAACATTAATATTCAGTAACACCACTGCGACAACCTCCAATCTCAAAAGCAAACAATATCCCATATTTTTAGATGTACTGAACTACCATAAATAAGTACATGGCAAGTATGGACAGGAAATGACTTGGATATTACCATTCCATCTTAAAACATATCTCTTACACAATGCATTATAATAAACAATTTATTTTACAGCACAATGTGTAAAACAAGAAATCAAATTTTTCAACACGTATAAAACAGAGTACAATCACTCCCTGCAACAATTATACAGAGACAGTAACAGTTGTAGCACTAAAGCCTTGGAAGATAGAATACACAATAATCTGAATCCAATATTATGTAATTCAACAGATTCTAATCAGTTTCTTAAATTATATGCCACTGTACCATGACATATTTTATGAAATTCAAAATATGAATAAAAATATTCTTAAGAATGAAAACAATTCTGAAAAATAAACATCCCTGAAGTGATAGGCACTCCCAATGACAGTTTCACTCAGCACTAACTGCAATTCAGTAACTCTAAAACCTGAAAAATTACAACACAAATCAATTTTAATGTTGATCCTGTTTTCAGGTGCTGGCACCATGTTCAAGCAGGTTGTGTTGCCTAGATCTAGGGAGTAGAAAGTAAGGATGCTGTTGTGTTCAGGAAACAACAGGTTCCGCGGCAACAGTCCACATCCATTTGGTGCCCCCAAAATAACAGGTTCAACATGAACACAGGACCACTGTAAAACTGCAGCTGACACAGCTCGGTCAGTAGAGATACTTGGCCACAACTTGACAACCCAGAAATTGTTATTCAATTTCCAGTACAGGAAAGAAATTTTGCTCTTTTCTAAAGCAACCAGACCAGTTCTTGGGCCCACACAGCCTCTGTTCAATGGGTACCATAGTTTCAATCCTCGGGGTAAAGTTGGCCAAGGTGTGACGCTGACCACATACATGCATCTAGTGCCAAAGTAAAGAATGGGGGGAAGTATACCTCCACCCTCCCACATACCTTCATAGAGCACACAGGAACAGTTTTACCTTTACCACTGTAAAACCTCAAAATCATAAGTAATGCAATCTCAACATTAATAGTGACTAGCATCAACCTTTATCCTACCGGAGTGGGTATTTACATTTTTGGGTATGATTTACAAAAAAAAAAAAACAAGAGTATTATTTGAAAAGAGATAACATAGTGAAATAAATGGCATTTTGTAGAAAATAAAACAAAAATTATGCATCATGTCCTAAAAATCCAGCACATTTCTTTGTTGCCGAAATATATACAACAAATTTCTGCGGTTGTTTTCCTCTGTGTGTGTGCTCATGCATGTGTGTGTGTACACATATGCAAATGGTCATCAAAAGGTTAAACCTGTCCACAAAATAGGGCTGTTTCACCAACCATCACACAAACAAAATAAATTATAGGTACGTATTACAATTGTATACGTTTTACAATGTTTGAGATGCAAGCATTCAACATGGCTGCAGAATGTTGCTTCTTAGATGTAAATGTCAGACCACTGGTGCAGTCTGATCTGTGATAATGCACTATATGTAGGAACCACACCCACCATTATTATTATCACCACTTCCACCACCCTACCATAATAGGCAGTCAATTCTGCCACCCCCACATCGAAACCAGACTCTGTCCCAATTCCTCAAGCATGCAAACACTATGACACTTAAAAAAGACCAAGAAAATAGGAGTCAAAGATAACAATATCACAGTGGTTTAAAATTAATGTCAAAAGGGGCAGGAGATCATATGGCAACATTTTTAATACTGAAGGAATGACTTATTTGTCAAACCATTAGTAACTACAAAATCCTAAAGACAGACATGCAGCAAGTATGGTTTTTCCCAGCCTTAACATTTTACTGTAATAATTTCAGGAAATACAAGTGAATTTCAATACTTTAAGAATCAACACCATGCCGAGTTTTAATATGCTGCTGAAGATTTCCTTTCTGCTTCGATCTCTTGGGGCAGTAGGGACATTGGAACTGAGGTTCCTTGCCACACTCTAGTCTCTGATGCTTCAGCATGCTTGTTCGCCACTTGTATATTCTTCCACAATAAGGACAGAAGTATGCTCCAGGCATCTCTTTGGATTGTGACATAATTTGGGGTTTCTGAGGCTTCTTCATAAAAGTTTGATTCAAATCAGCCATGAATCCACTCCACACACTACTAGTGTCTGAAAAAAAAAATTATATGTTCTTTAATGTTCACATTTGATATTAATATTTGTAGAAACACAGTCTTTCATTGCCAAGACTTTAAATCGCAATTCTAATTACACTTGGTCTTTAAAATACCTTCAGGAAAAAATAACAGCAAGTTCCACAAAGACATTACTCTCTTTTCTTAACTCTTCAATGACACTGGGGTTTAATTTCCAACAGCTGCCCAGGATGGAGCTTTAAAGTGCCCAAAAATCCACTCGCTCAGTACGGTACACAGATGTTGGTGAGATGTGAGGAATTAAAGGTAAGTACAGAGCAATGGGGCTGGCACAGAAAGGTTAAATGCTTCAAAATGCATAATGAGACTGACACAAGTCAAACGGTTAAGTACTTAATTATGTGATTTATTCAAGTAATTTCCATTACCTTCAGCCCACAGAGGGACAATCCACAGCCTTACCCCTCTACATCACCCTTCAGCAGTTACACTTCCCCCTCTAGCATACTTCCCTATATTCCCCTCCAGTCATCTGGCTATTCTGCTTGCACACCATGCGGTAACTGTCCCTAATGACAAGTGCCTTGAGCTGGCTGATACAGGCCAGAAGAGGGAAATACAACAGTCAACAGAACGCAAGAAGCCTGGAGCATCGTCACCTACATCACCCATGGGATTTTGTTCCGTGTCATCATTCCCATTAACCTAAAATTTTCACATAACACAACTTTTGTAATATTTAAACTACACAGCAAGCTTTTCTTTTACAATAAAACCAACTAGATGCATTAATTTCACAAATTTATTTTGGCATGAAACTCTACATGTTTCGGACAGTTCCGATGTCCATCATCAGGAGTTCATTCACTGTACACTCAGCAATGGTATATATCATATTGAAATTAGTGCATCTAGTTGGTTTTATTATAAAGAAATGTGTTACGATGCATGGTCACATAAACATAAACAAAAAACTGAACATCTAAAGGAAAGAAAGAAAAAAGGAAAACGAAGGGTAAAAATAATAGCGAAATAAACTTTCACATGCAGCGCAATTACTTTTTTCACTGTACACTCAGCAATAGTATATGTCATACAGATTTGTAGACAACTTCCAAGCAGGACCATCTTGGTCCTGCTCGAAAGCTGTCTACAAACCTGTATGACATATACCATTGCTGAGTGCACAGTGAATGAACTCCTGATGATGGACAAAGGAACTGTCCAAAACATGCAGAGTTTCATGCCAAAATAAACTTGTGAAATTAGTGCATCTAGTTGGTTTTATTATAAAAGAAATTTGTCACAATGCATGGTCACACGAACATAAAATTCGTCAATGCCAAAAAGGAAAGGAAACATATCAGTACAGATACACCAAAGAAAAATTGTACAAAACCAACGTGGCAATATGGTATAACAAAATAAATTTCAGTATGATATATACTATTGCTGAGTGTACAGTGAATGAGCTCCCGATGATGGACAAAGGAACTTTCCGAAACATGCAGAGTTTCATGCCAAAATAAATTTGTGAAATTGGTGCATCTAGTTGGTTTTATTATAAAAGAAATTTGTTACCATGCACAGTCACACGAATATAAAATAACAAGCTTTGTTAGAAATCTACATGTAAATTCATTACCCACCTCCATACAAAATGTCATGCATCTACTTCAGTAATAATGACTATCAGCCAGAAAGTTAAACACATATTTCAATTGGTCACCTTTGTCTTATTGTACATTGTACAGGTAGTGCAAAAATCATGAACTGTAAGAAGAAATATAAAAATTTGCAACTACATTGCATCCCAAGATTCCTAATGTACCAAAACAAACTTCCAGCACATGCAACCACCCAGAATGTTCTTATATTACACATTACACTCACTTTTGTAACAATACAGAAAACATAAGATGAAGGTCTTCTTGGACTGACATTGTGCAGTTTGATAGACAGGCATCAACATTTCTGAAAAGCTACTACCTACCTCAGGATCACGGCCACATCACACAATGCAAAAAAACAATTCATCCTCACTGTAACAATCTGCCATAACAGCAGGCTGGCTGACCTCAAATAGCTGTGCTGGTATATTATGTAGCAAAAGTTGCTGGTCAAATACAAAACTTTAGAGCTCAGTAGTTCTCTTCTTATTAGTGAAGACATCCAGTGTTTATATTTATTTCTGGTGGAAATGGACTAAATGAGAGTGACCACCATAACAATGTGACATTTCATGAAATTATGGGATGATCCCATTACGAAGAGTAGAAGTAGGCCTGTTGCCTATAACACCAAAATCTTCTGGAAGTGGGTTTTATTATTAAAGTCGAAGATCACATAATGAATTCCCAAAAAAGCTAGCAGACAGCACATCAGTGACATGTTATGAATCCATCAAACCTGATGAAATGACTGCAGTAAATTTGAACCAAAATGCACCCCTTCTCATCAGGAGTATTTCATGGTTATATTCAAATACTGATTACAAATCATAAAACACCCAGAAGAATTTAATAAAATCTATCAACACCGAAGACAGTAGTTATAGTATTTAACCCACAAGATCATGATTTGTTGTCCTCTACATAATAGGTCTGCAGAGCTACTGCAGTCTAACCTGAATTCTTGGAATTACAGAAACACAGGTCAGCTAGTATGATAATCTCTTTATTTATTCACAACAAAATATGACGTTCACATGCAAATCCTTCACATTTCAAGAATCTGCATCAATAGTTGTCTGTTTAGTCTGCAGAACACAAACATTTTTCTTTATCTGCAATGAAACAAAGGCAGCTATTCAAAATTTAAAAGATGGACACACAACTTACCACAAAAACAAATTAGATGGCAATCTGGGCAACCAAAGAAGCAATGTACAATAACAGCTGTCCAAATAATGGCATAAATGGAATCATGGAGTATATATTCTCTCTGTAAAGCTGCACAATATACAGCATAGTGGTTATCTATAGGCCTGTCTGAAGTAACTTCTCTAGTCTGTCAAACAAGTCACATTTACTGCTGGCTACCAACTATAAAACAAACCACTCACACTTGGGTAACACAGCTGTTCACTGTACTCTTAAAGAAACACCATTCCTTTTCTTACAACCAAAGTTAAGCACAAATATAACCTTTAAGAAAACACTGCACTAGACAATTACATTGAGCTATCACGTAAAACAAAATGTTGTCACTGAATGACATTTATAACACACTGCAAATGAACTTTGCTATAAATGTAAATAAAACTTCTTCACATCTTCACATACAAGGCATACCCACACTCTATAAGCAGCCATGCTCTGGTCATCTTGAAAAACATGGCTGCTAATGACAGTCATGGCCAACTTTGTTTATACTCTGTGTCACCAATGACGCACATACAGGCAAGAAAGACAGATGTTTTATCCTGAATGAGTGATTATTTTATTATTATTGGTATTCAGCCCTTGGGCTGGTCTAGGCAGAGACCAGAGCTCAGTCAGTTGACTGGTATAGCTCTGGTACACTGCATCCTGGGCAAGTTCTTAGGGGTAGCTTGCCATTGCTTTCCCCCGCTTTTTAGACGTTCCCACTTTTCACCACCA
>JGI20166J26741_11516363_pt1 | contig 12528 bp, 7 predicted proteins | sample TergutCu122P5_FD_26741 | JGI IMG/M metagenome (IMG submission 26741) | reverse complement strand
TTTTTCTGAGGGAAGAGAAAGTGTCACTGACGAAGAGGATGGCCAGCAACAAGCAGAACTGAAGAAAACATTGCAAAAGTTCATCAAATTGTGCGTGAAAATCACCGGCTGAATGTCAGAAGCATAGCAGAGCAAGTGAAAATCGACAGAGAAACAGTTGGGAAAATCTTAACTGAAAATCTTGACATGAGGAAGGTGTGTACAAAAATGGTCCCAAAGGAGCTCACCGAAGAACAAGGACAAAGAAGAGTCACAATTTGCCAAGACCTTTTGGAGAGGCAAGATGACATTTTGAGCCGTGTCATCACAGGTGACGAAACATAGGTCTACCAATACGACCCTGAAACGAAGCGGCAAAGTGCACAATGGAAGACTGCCAATTCCTCACGACCAAAAATATTCCGTCAGTCCAAATCAAGAGTTACAACAATGTTGCTGACTTTTTTTAATATTAGAGGGATTGTTCATTATGAATTTGTACCAACTGGACAAACAGTCAACGAATTTTACTATTTGGAAGTACTGGAAAGGCTGCGTGAAAAAGTTAGGCAGAAACGACCCGAATTTTTGCCAACAACTCATGGGTCTTGCATCACGACAATGCACGTGCTCACACGGCACTGTTAGTGAGGGAGTTTTTAGCTACTAAACAAATAACTGTGTTGGAACACCCTGTCTATTCACCGGATCTAGCCCCCACTCATTTTTTCTGTTCCCGAAGATAAAGGAAATATTGAAAGGAAGGCATTTTGATGACACTGATGACATCAGGAGTAATACAACGGCAGCTTTGAAGGCCATTCCACAAAACCAGTTCCAAAATTGTTTTGAAGGGTGCACTAGGCGCTGGCATCGGTGCATAGCTTCCCAAGGGGAGTACTTTGAAGGCGACCACGGTGGTATTCAGCAATGAGGTAAGTAGCACTTTTATTATCGCGATGAGTTCGCGAACTTTTTTGTTAGACCTCGTACACAAAAGACAAAGCTAATAGTCGCTTCTCACAATTTTACGATAACGCCTAAAAATCGCAGGCTTTTCATTTGTGTTCGTTAACATTAATTCGTAGGTAAATGTAATATTATCGTGTGTCTTATTATTTCTTGCAAGTAGAGGATAAGAAACCCGTCAAATTCCAAGCCCATTTTTAAGGTGCGTGGGGACGTGGAGTTAAAGCTTTATACATAAATGATTTTGACGGTACATTAAGGTCAGATATGAGTTTAACAGTCTGGCAATCCCCCCGGGGAAATTACCAGAGCTACTCACTGGATTAGTTTTTGCGTTGGTAGACTACAACAAGCGACCCTGACGCAGAGGACAGACGAAAATTCCATCCCATCCCCGGAATAGAAACTAAGTCAAGCACATAGGCAGACACTTCTTTGTACACTGAGATAACCGATCTAAAAGAACAGCAAGTTACCAAATGTATATTGCGATAACAATCTTCGTCCTTTCATTCCAATTTGGTTAATTACGGATACGCCTAGAAATAAAATTTTCGCTTTATTTTTCTCTATTGTTTTGTACACAATCTTCCGTTTTCACCTGTTACATAAAGAAAATAGAGACTAAAATATTTAGAACACTAATATTCCCTCTAGCTGTAGGTGGATATGAAACTTGATTTCTCACGGGTTAAGGTTGTGGGAGAGGAAGCTCCTGAATAAGATATTTAAGTTTAATGGAAGAAATAGGAGGAGATTTAAAAAAAAAAAAAGCAAGATGAGGAGCTATATTATTTGTACTCATCGCATGGTATTATTCGGGCACAAAATGAATGAGAATTAGATTGGCGGGGCACACGGCACGTATTAAACAGTTAAGAATCACATAACGTATTTTGGTACGAAAACTGAATGAAAGAGACCACTTGGAAAGCTTACGAGTGTATTGGAGGCTACATAAAGAATTCTTGAAAATGAAGACGGAATAAGGAGAACTAAATATGGCTCAGGATGGGGACGAGTATAGGGAGCTTGTGATCACGATAATGTAACTTCACGTTCCATGAAGTCAGGAAACTTGACTGTCTGTGAAATTAGGTGCTCAAGGACTATTTCCAGTGAAGTTATTTATCCCTCCCTAGGTCTTACGTAGTTCCAAACATTCGTAAACTCAAAATTAGATAATTTTGAATTATTAGCTTCGCATCCTGGCTGCCTTAACTTTCGAGAAAATAGCCCCTCCTACACAATTAACAAGAAACCATATGGGCCCCAGAACTAATCTGGAACTGGAAGTTCGGTAAAAGAGTAAAAGGATTAAACCTACGTTTTGTCAGTCGTGAGAGCGTGACCCAGTTATAATACTGACGTCGCTTTTCAGGTTCCTCGAATTTGTGGTACAAGTAATAATTAGAAACAGCTTAGATTTAAGTAAAAGCATTCTTTGAATGGGCCTATTAGGGATGTTTAGAAAGAAGCATAAATATGCTTTCACCATGGATGGTGAACCATCTTCGTTTCAATAAATGATAGACATTAATGTGCAAAATACACATCTGCTATTATAATAGCTTTGTCTTAGATCTTGTACAGCTCGTAAGTATTCGGATTTTCCACCTCTCCTTTGAATATCTTCTATTTATTACCACTATTTCTCTTTCCAACAGTTAGTTCCATCAGAGATGTTCACCAGTTATTATTAACAACGTTCCGTTCCCACTTGAATTTCATCTCAAAATAAATAAAAATTCAATTCGTAATTTAACTCACAGCAAAGAGTGCGTCGGCCTGAAGTAGAAGAAATCTCTTAAGGCTCTGCGAAGAAGAAAATGATTTTTTTCTAAGAATCATGCGAAAAATCGATATATTCCGGGAGAAAAGTAACGTTTTTTTTTAAGTTAAAACATGTGGTACCTATAGCAAGCTCTGTGTTTTAAGGCGAAAAAAGTAACTCATTGTCAAATTTCACATTCTGTGGACCGTGCATCGTGATATAATTGCGTAATAAGGACCAACAAGATGCACAAGTTCCACTCTGATCTTGTTAGCAGCTAGTCAAACGCAGATGCATGGTAAATACCACATGCTGCATATAGAGTAATTAACTCCTGATGATGAATAGTTACTCTATTCCAGACGTGTAGACGATAGATTATTGAAATAAATTAAGAAAGAAAAGTGCATCTTGTTGGTCTTTATTACTCAAGTAACTCATTGTCATCTCCACAAACATTCTGCGGAGATCCATTTTCAGCCGTTGAAAATCAGAGCACTTAGAAAATAGACCTGTACTAAACCACAAAACGTCTGGCGATCTTTTCAGTAAGATAGACAGAAACAAGGATATTAGCCTTAACATTTTTCGTTTCTTTCATTGCACTGCTGCAAAATTACTAAAATTAACTTCCTATAGCCAAGTAGCACAAGTGTTCATTAGTGATATTTCGTTCCCGGGGGGTTGTATGAAATTTCAGTATCATTGCCATTTGTAGACAGTGCTTATACTGGAATCTGAAAATCAAATTGTAGCACTTACGAATAACCTTGACTGACCAGTCGTCACGTCAGTAGCACGTTTGGCCCGCATTTTGGTGCACCTGTTTCGTATCTCGGCCAAGTAGGTGCATACAGACTGAGCGTTTTATTGTTTGTATACAGCACCTCGGACAATATACCGTCGAATGATCAGTGAATGTTGAATTTTAAGATATGTGGAAAGAAACGGTCGTGGCCTAATTAACTATGAAGAGCAGGCATTTTCCTGTACGAAACAAGAGAGGCAAACAAATCAGAAGCCTTACCGCTTGAGCCAGCCTGCGCAAACACGCTGCACAAATTTGCAGGTTATTTTCGCAGTCTTCCTGGCCCAAATGGCGTTTCCTATAGCAGTTCCAATCCATAATCATATTACATATTCTCATTCGATATTACGTAAAATCAACAGTACATAATAACAAGGTAACCAATAAAATAATCCCCGAGCACGTGTAAATTACTAGCAAACACAGTAATTATAATCAGAAGAAACACTTCTGAACCAAGTACATACTATGACAGAAATATGCATAAAACTTGTGTACATACCTCTTACAAAATATCGACATACACTTCACATAATATAATATGTATGTCCGTCCGTTCGCGTCCCCCCCCCCACGAAACAACTCAGTTCATTTAGGGTACAAATCCCGAAACTAACTGAACTACGAGAAGGGGGGGGGTGATGAAGGCAGTTCTCTTCCTGTGTGGTACGAAATGAAGGAAAAGAATTTTTAGGCGCATTTGCAAAATTGCGAAAAGCGACTATTAACTTAGTCACGTCTGTCCGTCTGTCTGTGTCTGTCTGTCTGTCCGTCCGTCCGTCCATATGGAACAACTCGGCTACCACTGAAAGTATATCCATGAAATTTTATATTTGCGAATTTTTCAAACTGTCGAAAAAATTCAAGTTTCATTAAAATCTGACAAGAATAACATGAAATTTACATGAAGCCCAATATACACTTACATTCATATCTCGCTCAATTATTCTTATAAAGAAAAGTGTTTCAGGCCCATTTTTTAAAGAATATGAAAACACAAATTTCAGGTTCAAATACTGCACAGCCAGACAAGCCACAGATAACAACATGGCGCATGCGCATAGCATGCTAGATAACTAAGTCTACGAACAGAACACAAATATCTAATAGTTATTGCTTTTCTACTGCAGTAATGGTTGCACGAACGCGCCTCAATGTTAAGTAATACGTATATTTCCTGTCTTGTTGAGCTTTATGTAAAGAACTTTTCAAGGTTCATATGGTACACTACACTATATATTATGTTCTTTACATGTCACATATCACAATACACCTATGAGCCTGATACAACACAGAACAACGCTAAAGGTACAGTTTGACGCATCAGTTAAAGGATTTTCCTGATTATAACCCTTATCTGTCTCTCTGTGAGATATTCCCTCTCCAATTTTCTTACTAAAAATACTCTAATACATAATCCACAGCGATTAAATTAAGCTCAAAAGTGCCGATCTCGTGTTGCTGACTATTTTTCAAACATTCTATTAATTTTGTCAATACTTCAGCGTAAAAAGATAAAAAATGTCATTATTTCTGCCATGTCTGTGTGTGCGTTCTTACGCCTGCTCTTAATTCGGAATTGCTAGTCGGAATTTCATGTCTTTCCATATTTAGGTGTTTTACTACCATTCTTTCATGCTAAACTTTTGGATAAATTCGGGTAAGAATTAAGATTATACTGTGCTAAAATCTGCGTGGTTGTCGGAATGCGTCTCAAGTGCACCTAGCAAAATATCGGCGCTCTCCCCTACGCCTTCGTAACGTGGTGATTAATTCAGCACAGTTTCAACTTTACACCAAATTTCATCACACCTTCAAAGTCTAAAGCCTGCATGATCCTGTCTTACATTCAAACGTTACTGCGGTACAATCTGTTTAGTATACTTCGGCATCGTCAAAGCGAAATTCCCAACCTAAACTCGACATCAAATTTGTATATACGGTTTCTAATTTATTCGTTCCTGAAACTAGAGGTTACAAAGAAAGTACAAGAAAGTATGCAGCAGCTCTTTATATTCCAATTAAACAAACTTCGGAGAAGGGGCAAGGGGCGAGTTCTTTGAAGCGCTAATAAGCTTCGAAACGCACTGAAGGTTGGGGAGGAACAGTTCAAATATTTGGGAACAACCTTACCGAATCAAAACTCCATTCAGGAAGAAATTAAGAACAGATTGAAGTCAGGGAATGCTTGCTTTCATTCGGTGAAGAGTCTTTTGTCTTCCAGTTTGCTATCCAAAAATATAAAGACTAAGATGTCCAGAACTATAACCTTGCCTGTTGTTCTGTATGGGTGTCAAACATGGTCGCTCAAACGGAGGGAGAAGGATAGGATGAGGGTGTTTGAGAATACTGTTGAGGAGAATATTTGGGCCTCAGAGGGACGAGGTAACAGGGGAGTAAAGAAACCTACGCAATGAGGAGCTTAATGATCTGTACTCCCCACCAAATACTGTTCACGTGATGAAATCGAGAAGAATGACGTGGGCGACGCATGTAGCACGTATGGGGAAGAGGAGAGGTGCATATAGGGTTTTGATGGGGAAACATGAGGGAAAGGGACCACTTGGAAGACCCACGTGTACATAGGAGGATAATATTAAGATGGATCTTCAGGAAGTGGAAGGCGGGGCATGGACTGGATTCATCTATCTCAGGACAGGGACAGGTGGTTGGCTGTTGTAAACGCGCTAATAAACCTTCGGGTTCCATAAGATGCGGGGAATTTCTTAACTAGTTTAGAACCGGTAGCTTCTCAAGAAGGACTCTGTTCCTTGGAGTAAATAATTAAGTAAGTATGCACTGAAGGTTGGAAATTTGACAGGCTGATCTTCTCAAAACGGACTAACTTCATGGATTAACAGTGCTTGAAGCCTAAATGCCAAGCGCGTTAAGCCGATTCTGTTAATGTAGAGTAATTAAACAAATACAAACAACAAACTTTTCATTGGTAATTTTTGTACTTAGGAGCTTTGTTATTTATTATATAGCTGTCACTATTGATTTGGGAATAATAAAACATGGCTGGCAAGCAGTCTGGAAAAAATATTTTAAAGGGACACGTGTGAGCATTAAACGAAAGATGCCGAAGGCAATCCTAATTACAAACACACTGAGTCCTAATAGGCTTAGGTACATTTCCGTAAAGACGGGAACAATGAGCATTAGCAAATGAGCAGTTGCAGAGAATGAAGGCGGCCGCTTGACAGGGGATGACGGAACACAAGGTAACGGAGATAACAGAAACGAAGTAGGAATACATGTATCAAGGGTGGTTAAAAATGTGGTACGAGTAGGCAGAAAACTTGAAAGAATGGATGGATACTGAACTACAGAATTTAGCTGTCAATATAAAATGACGACGTAAAATGCTGGGTACGCCTGACAGAGAGTCAAAACAGCTTTTTCTCGTAACAAGAGAGGTCAAGACATTACCCCTAACACGTGTGATTAGAGTAGGCTAGTTTCTGAAATCTGAAGCAGAATATTGTTATTTACGACAAATAATTGGGCACAGGGACGTGAAAAGTGTTTAACTCAGTGGTTCCCATAGTGTGCTCCGAGGATCCCAAAGGATACGAGACCAGTTTCCAGGGAATCCACGAATATATTTCTGAATCTGTTCCTTTAATTTTACTTATTTTTTAAATTACAGGCATGATATTTTTAAAAACAATGGCGGAACTTCCGTAATTGATATGTTTATTGCGTATGGATGTTACAATATCTAACTAATGGAATTCTTATACTTACGAAATCAGCGGCAGTCATTTCAATTAAGACCATACACGTAATGCATTTTTACCTATGCTACTGGTATGTATTCGGAACAATCTAAAATCAGTTCTGAGGCATACATTTTTAATTTTTGATGACTGTCATCCCGAAACTCTATATTCACGCAATCAAGGATGTGAGGATCCGTAGTTATTACTCGAAGCCAAATCTGTCGGCGAGTAAAGGAACACTGGTTTATCTGCTTTTGTGGGAAGTATTTATTGTGTGGTCTAGTTACATTAGACCTCTGGAAATCAACTATTGTTGTTAATTTCGCTTTAACCATTAGTTGAGTGAAATTTCCAAATACTAGTTGATATAAGTAGATATTTGGAACACCCAAATTTTGTACTGAGCTGAAAGTTAGCAGTTAGCAGGCAATAAGGCCCTCTTATTAAATGCGACCAGCTTAAATTACATACGCTAATTACAACATAGACCAAGCCATTTCATGATACAGACAAAAGCGTGACGTATATTCATGCTTGTCGTTTTGTAGTTTGACTAATTAAATACATGTTCCACAGATTAAAAGATACAATTCCATGCAATGACTGAAAATCAGATGGCAAATAGTGTACTTCAAAACATTTACCTCTGCGTCTCCCACCCTAGTTTCCGCATGAAACATTTCACTCGCATACACAAACACAAATATAACAATGCCAATGAAATATGGGTTTTTAATGTATTAAAAATAGACGAATTCACCATATGTGAAACCCGTGGTGGCTAAATACAGAAGAAAATTCCAAGATGATTTCAGAATAATAAACCGCAAATTACTTTAGCTGAATTTTATCGTGCTATTAGACCGGGGATGGCAAAAAAAAACATTCGGTATTTGCTTTGTAGGCCGAATTGTTACAGCTGACTAAAAGTGTATCCAGTGAAGATAATACCAAAGGTTAGAGAAAGCTGCGCATAGAGTATTCGTGAAAATGTTACTGTTTCCAAATAAACTAATGGGAGAATTTGATGTTTAAATAATCATATATTATCATTATAAGGCTACTATCCACACTACAATACATAGTAATATTTTGGACAAATTGTGTTAATAAACCTGTTTAGCCTATGTCCTAAAATAATGTTATATTTTGTTTTTCATGCCTTTATAGCACTGAACATCTGTTTGTAACACTTTTGACACCAATAAGTTCAGAATTTTGTTTCCTTACGTCTTTTGTGCAAAGAACACAAAAATTAAAACAATGAACTGTGTGTTCCCTGTTGTACTGTACGTGTGTGAGAGACTACGTAGCTCTCACGCTCATGGAAGGGAATACTGAGAGTATTTAAGAAGAGAGAGCTGGGGAGACCATTGGGACTTGAGAGAGAGGATGTAACGGTAGGTTAGAAAAGTTTTCATCATGAGGACCTTCGTGTTTTGTTCATTAACAATGCTTGTATGAGCTGCAGTTTGCCTTGTCCATATCAGTTTTCATTTCAAGAAGCTTCCAGTATTAAAGCCTGTACTTGGACATGACTTATATTGTTAGAAGTGATGGCGAGCAAACCACGTAGTTTCATAAAAAGGGTTAGGAGAGTGTATATAAGTAAAGGGGATTTAAGAAGGCCATGAAACGTTTAGAAAGGCTGTGAAGGGAAGTGAAGTGAAATGAAGTGAATGTTTTGGTGGAGTGAGTGTAGCATTTGTGTATATTTATGTATGAGTGTTGCTGTACAGTGTGTGGTTTCATTGTTTGCGTATTTGTCCTTAAATAGTTTGTTCATTGTCATTCGTCCTCGGTTATACTTCAGTCCATTTAAGTTTTTATTACCCTTTTGATTTTTGTTTTTTGTTTTTGTCTTGCTTTTTATTTTGTGTATTATTTGATCTGTACTGTTTCTCCTTATGCCTTTTCTGTACAAGTGTAGGGACCACTGCCACCGGGTGGAAACCCAATTGCAGTAAATAAATATCGTATCCTATCGTCAAATAGTTTTAATTTTCAGTGTTAACAGACGAATAGATATAATTCTTGCACTGTAATTCTCAAGTTTCTACTAAACTCAGATAACTAAGTCTAGTAATTCCATTCGAGATATCTCGTTCATATCAATAGAATGGCTAAAGAACTATACCGACGATACACCGAAGTAATATGAATAGTAACATGAAATGTTTTGGGTATGATATTTATTTACGTTATTTATAAATTTAATACTAGGGGGGTGCTGATATGTCCTTAGCCCGACCACGAAAGAAACAAGCTACAGCGACACAACTCGGGATTTATTCAACATACTCCCCACGAAGCTCAATACACTTCTTAGCCCGTTGCTTTCACTTTTGCAAGCCATTCAAAAAAAAAAATTCAGAAGGTTGTCCGTCCAACTAGGTCTCCGCGGCAGCAATGACGTCCGCGTCGGACGAAAAATTGCGACCTTTCAATTGCTTTTTCAGTCCAGGGAACAGGTGGTAGTCCGACGGAGCCAGATCCGGAGAATAGGGTGGGTGATCAAGACACTGGAAGCAGAGTTAGGCCAGTTTCTTCTGGGTTACAAGTGCCCGATGAGCCGGGGCATTGTCGTGCAAGAACAAGACATCCTTGGTGACCTTCCCGCGGCGTTTTTCCTTCAAAATGTCCTTCAATTACACCAGCAGAGATAAGTAATACTCCGCGTTGATAGTTTGGCCCTTTGGAAGATAATTAATGGGAGGAAGTCGTCTTGATCCCAAAAAATGGAGGCGAGAATTTTACCAGCGGATTTTTTGGGACGGGGTAAGCCGCTTTGCCGCCACTCCATCGATTGTTGCTTTGTCTCCGGGTCCTAGTGATATAACCAGGTTTCGTCCATGGTCATCAATCGCGACAGGAAATCATTTGGATCGTGCCGTTAGAAATTCCAAATGTTGCTCAGATGACTGACACCGTTGACGTTTTTGATCCGCATTCGGGCATTTCGAGACCCACTTTGCGGAGAGATTCCGCATGTCCAAATCTTCATGAATGATGGACCCAACCCACTCACGTGAGATGCCCATTTGCTCAGCTACTGATTTATCCGAAATCCGGCCGGCGGTCTTCCAAGATTAGCTCGTGAATTTGATCAATAATCTCTGGGATGGTCACTGTTTTGGGTCGTCCAGGAAGAGGCGCATCACGGGTGGAAAAATCACCACATTTAAACTGGGTCACCCAGTTTTTGAAGGTGGCATACGATGGTGCATGTTCTCCCAATCTTTCTGTCAGAATGGCGTGAATTTCCTTCGGTGCCTTGCCTTGCAAAAAAAGAAACTTAATGATAGCTCGCGTCTCGATGTTGTTGAAATCGCGCGCGTCGCCTGACATGCTTACTGTCAGCCTCTGTAACAAGATAAGACTTGCAATTCGGCACATGAACAGGCCCCTCTTTCCAATGACATTATCGATTTCGTCCTACGACAACGGGAAGTAGGTCGGGCTAAGGACTTATCAGCACCCCCTTGTATGTAATGGTTAAGTTGTCCCTGCGGACGCCAAGGAGACACAAGCAGGCAGGAGAATGATAGATGAACTACTCATTTTTAACCCTGGGATTGCGTATGCGTGAGTGGGTAGTTTCAAGCTGCAGCCGCTTTAAAATAAGAGCAAGAGCTCCTTTTACCCAATGCATGGAAGTTTTGGTGAACACCAGAGCCGGTGTGAAAGATATGTCGAATAGAAATGTCTAGATTCCTCTGCCAGGGATCGAAACCTCTACCATAATGATTTCAATTCAACTATGTCAATTACGCAATAAAACTGAAAGCATTAATTTCACTAACAACGGACATGTGAAATTTGCGTCAGTTATTACCGTAAATAACGTAATTGATATATTCACAAGGTTTAATAATAACAGTATTAATAAAATATCGAAGACTAAAGATTTTATCGTGAAGGGGAACTAAACTTAATTTTAATTGATCAAATAAATTAATTGAATGTCAATTTACTCAAACGATTAACTTTCCAACCCCGTGTTATTAGCCGTCGTAAGACAGAAGGAATCACATCATGACACTCTATAGTTTATTTTTGGTTGTTTGTTTAGGAATGAAACGTTACAGGAGTATAATTTTCAGAATGAAACAGCGAAAGAATGAAGAGTGGAAACCAGAAATAAATATTTACAGCTGAGACACTTTATGTTTTCAGGCTCTCACCATTCAAGTAATAAACCTGTCAAGTATTGCTTGAGTACCGCGATGGAAATGGCCGTTCGCTGCCGAGTATTTCTATACAGCTATCTTACAGGATAACTGCACATTATTTTCAAATCTACTCTTATTTGCATGTGTTCAGAAGAATACTTTATACAGTGCCTCTCCGACTGAAGCAGTCCTCACTCGCTATGTGTCAGTGCGTTCAATACCAGAGACAAACAGAAACCAACCAGGGACAAACTTTAAGGTTTTCAGGCGCGTTCGCACAGCCGCGAGAATCTCCTGTCGGTTTCGTCACGTCCGTCTGTCCGTATGTCCGCAAATATCAGCGTGGCTCCTACTGGACGAATATCCGTGAAATTTAATATTGGGGACTTGAGAAAACCTGCTGAAAAAACTCAAACTTAACTTAAAATAGGATAAAAATATCGGTGACTTTGCATGAAGACCAAAATACATTTTATTGTTGCCGGCGACATAAAATCGCTCTCTTCGACTAAAACTGTATCAAGTTGTTAGGGTAGCTAAGTAGGTATAAACATTACGCGAACGCGCCGCAGTGTTACGTGGTACTTACATTAATTAAATTGTTTGCTCTTACTGTAGGACATGGGACAACGTGCCAAATTTGTGACGTAATGAAACCCTAGTGCATGGCTCCATTATAGAGATAATATGTGCAAATAAGTAGGACTACGAGCTTCTCCGCCCTTTGCACCAGAATGAAAACACACCCAGTAACCGAAAATTTGTGTTACATTTTTCATTTATGGAACATGAGATTATAAACAAAGTCCGAAATGTTAAGTTAATACAAAATCGTTAGTGCAACTTAATTTTGGCGATGTTTATAAAACGCAACAAAATAAAAATTATCAAGATAAAGTTGTGTCAGTTGTTTTTACGGGAACACAACGGGATGTCTGACTTCGAAAATATCTGCAATATACAGTAAAACCTGCCTAAAAGGGACCCCCTATATACCGAAGCCTGGAGAAACGGAAAATAAATTTCGGAACGGAGTTATTTCCCATGTAAAATAATACTTTAAACCGGAAAACTACCTAACGCGGAAACGGAATAATTTTC
>JGI20166J26741_11516252_pt1 | contig 12529 bp, 8 predicted proteins | sample TergutCu122P5_FD_26741 | JGI IMG/M metagenome (IMG submission 26741) | reverse complement strand
CCATAGTGAAGCATTACAACATGTACATAGCCTGATGCAGTTTGCGCAAACAAATCTGCCTCATTTACAGCCCACATTAATTAACATTTATAGTGAAATCGAAAAGAAACGGGCTACAGCCAACATTCAAAAGAAGAAACAGACAAAATTACATCAATTTCTTACCACTCCAAAATGAAGCAAAAAAATGTTGTTCATGTAGATCAGTGGTTATGTAAATAATTTTTTTGTCCATAACTATCACCATTTATATGTTGTGCTATTTCTATATGCATCAATAAATAAAATTTGAATTTATTTGTATAGGTTTTTTATTTATTTTTTCCCTATTCAAGTGTGCCGCCAAACTTTTAAACACTGTAAAGGTTGAGAACCACTGATGTAGATGATTGACTGTATATTAAGCAGGAAATAAAATGCGAGTATGGCTGAAAGCTATTTTGAGACACATTTGTGTAAGTTGACCACTTGCTTATGTTGACCACAGTTTCAGGAAAGGTCGGTGGTCAACTTAGACAGGTTTCACTGTACTTATTGCTTTTCCACGGCAACAATGGTTTCGCGAATGCTCTTCAATGTTATGTTTGTTATTTAATATTCTGTGTAATTCTTGGTATAATTTAACACTGACTTTTAAACGGTCATTTTTTCCGGGACAACAATTTTTTCATTCCCACGCTTTTTGTTTTACATTTTTGTGACCTTTTATCAAAATGCCATTTGATGTACATTCAGTTCGCATCAGAAAAAGTACGCCTTTTTATGCAACGGCATCATTTGATGCCGTAATTCTGTGTCCACCGCTCTTGAAAATTTGTTTTGCTCCACGCACGCGTGTAAGTGCTGATTTTCTGTAATGACAATTTTAACTGCAGCTATAGGAGGGTTAATATCTTAGACGTCAGACATTCATAACACGCTGTATGCGTTCATTAAGTTTTTATCCGGTAAAGTAAAATGGAAAAGACTATAATTCCTTTCCAACATTCATAACCCACATAACGCTGCTCCACTAGTGTGACCGGTTATAAAGTACCGTACATAATTTTCATTCACATACACGACCCTGGGATGGTATTAATTAATTTGTTTTTGTAACGGTAGATCTGGAATTAACTATATTTTTGAGAAATGTGGGCTGCATTACTGTTAAGTAATAAGGACTAGCTCATTACGCTGCATTGTTGCATACGGAAAATTTAAAACTGTAGGAGTAAAATTTCGGTTAATAAACTATGCTTAAAAATAAATTTTGTCACCTGCAAAAAAATCTCATTGTGAAACTACACGCCTTTACGAAGTTTGTACAATGAAGACTGAAATTAATGCATTAGAGTTCTCAGCAGTCGAAAAAGTTTTTTCTCGTATTATGCGACAAATAATAGAACTAATATGTTTGCCACTCTTCAGGCAGAGAGGTACGTTCTTTAACAGGGATCTTTTAAAATAACCTGTATATAAACAACGACGTTTCTTGATCCTGGGTTTTCTTAATACGGTAGAGATTTACTCGTATATTACTAATTCTTGGGACTTGATATAGTTTAATCTACTACATCTTGGGTGAGAGCCGTCATGTGAGAGGAATATATGGAGGGCACGTTTGGAGGTAGGCAGCGCCACTCACTGTCTTATCCTGAGTGACACTGCATGTTCAGTATGGAACACAAACAGTGACATCGTACTTTGTATCCGCAGATGCTGCTGTAAGTGGTGTGGTTTTGCTGGCTTCTTCTTGCCGTGATGAGCCAGGTTAATACCAATTTAGTCATTGCAATGAACAAAATGGCCGGTCCCAGTGGCCGGGTCATCTAAGGCGTGGGTATAAGGCTGCATGCCTGCTGAGATTGTGGGTTCGAATACCGCCTGGAACATGGTTGTCTCTAACTTGTGACCGTTGTATATTGTCACGTAGAGGTCTCTGCGACGAGCTGATCACCCGTCCAGAGGGGTCCTACCAACTGTGGCGCGTCGTTGTGCGTGATCTACGAGGGGTGCTGATAAGTCCTTAGCCCGACCTAACTCCCGATGTCGTAGAACGGAATCGATAGTGTCGTTGGAAAGAGGGATCCGTTCATGTGCCGAACTGCAAGTCTTTTCTTGTTACAGAGGCTGAAAGGAAGCATGTCAGGCGACGCGCGCGATTTCAACAACATCGAGACGTAAGCTGTCATCAAGTTTTTTTTTTTATAAGGCAAGGCACCCAAGGAAATTCATGCCATTCTGACAGAAACATTAGGGGAACATGCAACATGGTATGCCACCGTCAAACGTGGGTGGCCCAGTTTATATGTGGTGATTTTTCCACCTGTGATGCGTCTCGTCCTGGACGACCCAAAACAGTGACCACCCCGGAGTTTATTAATCAAATTCACGAGCTAATCTTGGTAGACCGCCGGATTTCAGCTAAATCAGTAGCTGAGCAACTGGGCATCTCACGTGAGCGAGTTGGGTCCATCATTCCTAAAGATTTGGAAATGCGGAAGCTCTCCGTGAAGTGGGTCCCGAAATTCCTGAATGCGGATCAAAAACGTCAACGGTGCCAGTCGTCTGAGCAAATTTGGAATTTTTTCGTTGCGATCCAAATGATTTCCTGTCGCGATTGCGATTGGTGACCATGGACGAAACCTGGTTATATCACTATGACCCTGAGACAAAGCAACAATCAGTGGAGTGGTGACATAGCGACTCACCCCGTCCCAAAAATTCCGAGTGCAAAAATCCGCTGGAATAATTCTCGCCTCAATTTTTTGGGATCAAGACGGCATCCTGCTAATTGATTATCTTCCAAAGGACCAAACTATCAACGCGGAGTATTACTTATATCTGCTGGTGCAATTGGTGGACATTTTGAAGGAAAAACGCAGCGGGAAGTTCACCAAGGGGGTCTTGTTCTTGCACGACAATGTCGCAGAGATCTGGTTGGACGGACAACATTCTGAATTTTTTTTAAGTGGCTTGCAAAAATTAGAGCAACAGACTAAGAAGTGTATTGAGCTTCGTGGAGAGTATGTTGAATAAATCCCGAGTTTTGTCTCTGTAGCTTGTTTCTTTCCTGGTCGGGCTACGGACTTATCAGCGCCCCCTCGTAGAAACCACGTGAATGAGGAGGCCATGGCCCGCCTTGGGCCGCAGCGCCAAAAGAAAAACAGTGCACAAAATGGCTTTTGTCTGTATTCTTTTTCGTGAAATTCAGCTATTTTTCTACTAACTATCGTTTCAGTTTTGCTCCGAAACCCTCTGTCAGTACTAACGTACAAAACACCCCTCTTGCAGCTAATGTTTGTATAACCACACGTGTATCAATTAAGTATTCTGCGTGCGTCTTTAAGCTTTTTAAAGCCTACTAGTTACGTGGTGCACCAACAAGTTTAACATTCAACAATTGTCCTCTGTGCCCGCACGGCATTTATGTTTTTTGTATTTATCTCAGAATAAACAGCGACTTGTACCACCTACATCATAAACTGACTGGATTCTACAGTGCGTTCGGAAAGTCAGTATGCACTTAGGCTACGGTACGTAGATTTGGTTGTCAGTACGAAGTTGCCGTTGAGGTGTGCTGTTGTGTGACATTTCACTGTACTGGGCTAGCTGTTAAAAAGCGGTTGAAGTGCAATACCGGTAAAGCGTTTAAGTGCTTAAATCAGTTTTTACTTACTATAATTCTTTCAATTGAGGAAGGTGTTTTTCTTGTTGAATACTTCTTTTGAAAGGCAATAGATACATCGAATTAGTGCAGGAGCAATTTGCTGAAAATTTCCCAGAAACGCCTGTACCTCATTGCAATGCAGTTCGTAGACTTATTGAGAAATTTCATTAATTAATGAATTAAAAACTGCAATAGCTTTTTTTTACAGTTGTACCGTGCATCTTGATACTATCAAAGTATTTTATTTACCAACTAATACACAATAGAGTTGTTTTGAAAGTATATTAAAATTTACATTAAAACAGCTCCTACATGTTTCGGTTCAATCACCATCATCAGGGAGCGTATTATTTGAGTTTGCTAAAGTTATTGTTATTAAAATAATCAGTTAAAATATATCGTTGTGGTTGGTTCGGTGGTGAGGCTGCATATTTTATTAGGTCCATGTTATTGTGTGTGTGTGTGTGTGTGTGTGTGTGTGTGTTGCGCTGTTCGGAATGAGATTGAACCGAAACATGTAGGAGCCCTTCTTAATGTAATTTTTAATATTCTTTTAAAGCAACTATATTGTGCATCAGTTTGTAAATAAAAGACTTTGATCCCATAACTGTGTACATAAGAAATATCTCACAAGAAAATCTACAGAAAGTGTTTGCGAATAAAATTAAACGTGTTCAGGCCTGTATGAACGCTCGTGGACGTTACTTCCAACACCATTTATAAGTGCACAGCGACTTTCCGAACACACTTCATAACCGAGGTGAAAAGTGTTTACTGCGCGGTACGAACTGGGTCTTTAAATAAAGCTGTCTGCGCTTCGTCTGTAAAGGGTTAGTACACATCGTAAACAATAACAGCGTAATGCAGTTCTTGACTGGAAAAATGCGTGCAATTATTCTTAATTTCATTCAATTAAGATCTAGCAAACATGAAATGTAACCGTGGTATAATAATTCTGGATAATTCGCTTTCTGTCGTGTAATTATCTCACAAACCCTAACTGTGACAGATGACGTGTATGGACAAAGAATATATGTTTGGTTTTGCTGTCTTGTTTATATTGATAAAATGTTTTACTTGTAATTCTTTCTGATCTTTTTCCTTCAAGTTGCATTAAAATCAGTACACTACTTCGCAGAAAGGATGTTTTCGTCGTCAGATGAAAGCGTGTGGAGGTACGTAGTACGTACTGAAATGTGTTTGCCAAGAAAATATGTTCTGAGGACGAAAACATACATTTGTCGAAACTTTCTGTTTGTTTTTTTAATACTCGACGATGGACAAGATCCTGAAAACAATACGCCATCAACTGAAGTATAGATAATTGAATTTCTGGTCTTGATAGATGTTAGTTGATCATGTTTAGAGAAGCGTCGCAACACAAAGTAGGTCTGCGGGTAAAGTGTCTGTGTTAATGTCGTCTGATTTTAAATAAACTTATCGGTAGAAATCCCCAATCTCGAATTACACGAAAATTCTTTCAGGATTTTTTTAATTTTCAGGTTATGTAGTATATTGATTCTATTGATCCTTTCAGCAGTTCTCTGTTTTCCACTTGCGGCGGAATCGTAGACGCAGAGGGCCAAACGGAAAGACGTGACGACACTACTGTGTTTATTTTTATAGCTTTTGGTTGTGAACTCGCCAGAACGAAAGTAGGCACATGTCACGTGTCACGTGGCAGCGCCGTGGTGCCTACGGATAGTAAGGCCTGTTCATCCTACATCGATGGGCGCTTTACGTATTAAGCCACGTATGGTTAAGTAGACTAACACGTATGGTTACTAATAGACGAAACTTTGACTAGTATTGAGCACTGGCCTCCTAGCGTAGGGCTGGCCAACATTGCGGCTCCCGAAAAGAAGTATTTTCGGCCCTCGATCACCCAAATATTTCCAGAAATGCGATTGAACAGATATAATATAATCGTAATAGTTACGTAAGAAGTAGTCGAGGCAACTATTTCTTATGCAATCAGAGTCTGATAAACACAGCAGGGATGTCCAGCCTTAGACTATGTCTACGTAAGATAATATGATAACTTCATTAGCAGAGAAAATGTTTACCAACTATAACTCATCACTTTTAAGACAGCACATATTAAACAAACGAATCTTCGTATTTTATCCAGTTGAGTACCTAATCATTCAACCGTACTTTTAGCGTAACTTACTCTTTGTAAAGAACTGCGTTCTATTTAGTTCAATCTCCGCTCCTTATCATTTCGGTATTTACACACACAAATGCGACCCTTAGGCGAGTCTTTAAAAATATTTGGCCCTTTTGTGGATTGAAGTTGGACGACCCTGTCCTAGCAATTCAATCAAACAGAGAGTATGACTGGGAAGCTGAGAGAGGCAGAAAAACTTTGTGTTGTATATTCAGAGACTCAACGCAAAACATTACGCACAAGTAGCAGAACCATTTCTTGTTTTCCGTACTTTACAAATGATAGTATGCACGAATGTTGTAAGTTAAGTCTGTTAATAACTTAGGGATCAATTCAGACCGAAGACAAAATGTGCACGTCGGTCTGTTTCCAGTCACACACAAGTGGCAAGTAAGGAACTTGTTGGAAGGACATGAATAACAACATATTTACAGACTTGTGTTCCCGAAACAGATGATAAAGGCACAAAGTGGCCCTAATTGTTTAGTTGATGTGACGCCTTGCACTCTGATAGATGGACACAGTCTTTTCGGAGGAACCACCTACCTTCACCTTCAGGACAGAAGAGTAATGCGGTTATAGCAAAGAGGTGATAGGAAAAAGATTATGACAAACTGAGGCCAGTCGAAAAGATAATTTAAACCACTCAATCCGAAATCATTTTATAAGTAAAGGATGTTTTACTTCAAGGAGTACGAGACAGAGGTACACTTTGTTATCAATTTTCTAGGATTCGCCTATCGTCCTTCTACCGTACACACGTTTGAAAGTGAAAACGCTAGATTGGTGGTAAGTACAAGGACCGCGGAATTCTGACATCATCGTGAACTGCTTGAAGTTGAAAGAAATTTGGTGACCTCTAAGAGCTAGTGGTTTAATACTGATGAATTTAAATCAGGAGGAATATAAGAGAAGCATGCAGTAGCAACTTGGACTTTGAGAATATTTAGCATTGCTGGAAGGCGGAGGAAAAGCCAAGATATTTATGAGGCCTGAAATTAAAATAAATCTGATCCCAGGGGTCCAAAATCTAGGAACCACGTCCAATTTTAACTCTCAGAACAGCAACGTAAAGCAAGTTCCATGCTGACCGTCCTCAGTTGTATAGTGTCTTTGTGATTCACTGTTATCAGGCGCTCTCATCTAACGCATGTGAACTGATATTCCTAGTTGTATTTAGGGGAGAATTTTAATAACCATGTTGGAAATATCAGGCGCTACGATACAAAATTTATTCTCCCGGACCACCGTAGGCCAAAATTTGTATACCGTTGTCTGATCCTACCTCACATGTAACACACTGACTATCCGTTCCAAAGGATACCGCTTGATGCTGTATGGGGAAAAAATAGCTGTTCACACACAAATGAAATATGTGGGCAAAGTAGATTTCTTAGTGTTAGAAAGGGCGGTGCATACAGTTACCACAAGGGGTGCAAACATTTCTCAAAGATTGAAGAGTACCTCAATATGCTAGGCGCCAGAAGGGTGATATAAGGCAAGTTTTGTAATGACGACAAAAAAAATACTAGGCACCACTATACAAAGTTAGGTCGCCGCGGCTTCCTGGCCCCGATATTTGTGCACCTCTAGTAACCACTTTATTTTGAAAGCTTAAAAGTGGATTGAGATTAAGTCTGTCTGGATCCTACGCTACAAATCAGAACTACGTACCGCAGCGTTTGAGCAGTTTCCGTGTGCCGTGGAATGCATGTCTATCAGCTTACAGTTGTAATTGTGATGGCTGCGTTCAAGACCTTTTATGGTGTAACTGAAAATATTTTATTGCTATAGTATGACGTGTCTACCATCGCACAGATGTTACGTTCTGGACTTTTATTCGGAAGATATCTCAGTTCGAATCTCAGGTAGGAAACCGAAACTGTGCTTGTTTATCCTTCATTTCCACAACCATTCCAGGCAAACTCCTTCCTTCCGTAATTTTTCCGTTTGATTATTTTATAAACTCCACACTGTATATCGCTCACTGAACACAATAATGGCACAACCTAAAAATTGCCCATTTGGAGTTAATACTACGACTGAGCTCAAAAATAAAACAAATAAATCTGACAGTAACAGCAATATAGTCATCTCGCGGGATATGTTTCGTCTACCAAGCGTGCCGATATTGTCGGATATATTTGTTGTGTTTGAGATCAATTGTAGTATTAAACCCAATTCTTGGATTGTGCCATTATTGCATTCAGTGAGCGATATGAGGAAAATATTTTTAAATGCAGTGCCTACTTGTTCTTCTTCCTCTCCTCCTCCTCCTCCTCCTCCTCCTCCTCCTTCGTCTCCTACTGGCGCTACATTTCATCATGAACTTTTTTCTCTTCTAATGCTGCCCTCCCTTGCTCCCGATCCTCGCACATTTCCCTCCAATTTCTAAAGCCCAATTTCTTCATATTTCCTTCCACTTAGTCCAGCTACTTTATAAGAAGGTGCTTACTTTTCCAGTGCCCTCTGTTGCATGAAACAACGGCTTCCTTCAGAGATCTTGCTACAGTGATGCTCCAGGTATATCATCCTTCCCGCTTCGATCACCTTCACATTTCTGCCGAACGAACTGTCGGAGCGTGCAAATCGACGTCATGAGGGGTGACGCAAGGGCATCTTGCACGTTCGGCATTTTGGTAAGATTACATGACAATCCTTAGATGAACAGTCCTTGGATGAAGGGTTTCAGAATCACTGGAGGGACACAGATGGGGGCAGTTCTTGTTTTCCCACTTTAAAACTGCCCATTGGATTACTTGCTTTTGACATCAACTGAAAGGCAAAGTTTACTTACCAAAATTGACGATTCTACGACAAGAAAATATGCTGTAAGTACCGATACAGCTTCTAAGATATTTTGCAGCGCACCACTGAATTGTGCCTTATATCTGAATAATAAAGGGGCAGTAATTTGAATGCGATACATCGCCTTGTGTATTTGCGTAAACCAGTAGATTTATTACAAGGCTGCTGAGTGACACTCTGCAGCAAACGTTTGTAATTCAGCTATCCTTTAATAAATAGTTGCTTTGAAGTTCATTGATGTCTACAGTTTACAGATACACAATGAATGAAGTATTTCAACACGATAGGCATTGTACGTATAAACTTAACATGTAGGCGCGTTCGTACGACCATTGTACCCGTAGAAGAGTAATATGTATTTCATATTCTGAGTGTGTGTCTGTAGCCTTAGCTATCCAGTATGAAATGCGCAAAGGCCGTATTATTTTATCATCTGTGGCCTATCTGGCACTACCATGTTTTTCCACATTATCTCATAAAAGGCACGATTTTTGAAAAAAGTTACTTATCATAAAATGTGTATTTTGGTGTTCTCTACACCTTTTGTGTGAAACATTTTTCATTATACGGATAATTAAGTGAAATATTGTCATAAATATAAAAATACCTTTATGTAAATTACCTCTTATTTTTGGAAGCTTTTAATGAAACTCGAATCTTCTGTACAGAGTTTCGAAATACACTCAAATATTAAATTTCATGAAAATCGGTCCAATGGGAGCCGAGTTGTAACATGCGAACGGACAGACAGACATGAAGTTAATAGTCGTCTTTGCAATTTTGCAAACGCGCCTAAAAATTTGAACTGCTTAAGGTTGTAAGACTTTTGGAACGTGACACCTTGCATCTTGGTAGATATGTTCTAACATATGAGAGTAACCTTCTGGTTCCATCCCCTCTTACACAGTAAAGATGGAGTCAGCGGGCATCCTCTTTGGAACTATACGGCGTCACGTACCAGAGGAAGGTAATTAGAATTTGCAAAGGGTGAAATCTACCGTTCTAATGACAGTGACTATGAAGAACTCTGTCCTTCAGTTGGGGACAGCAAGTTCGGCGGAATCCCCCTGATCAACTGCTATACACCGTACACTTTTATTGTCGTGTGTTATGTCATTCGGTAGACATACAAATATGAAATGCCACCATTCTTACACAAAGTAAGAAAACCACGAAACGCGGATGGAAATCAGAGTGGGGCAGCAGCACTGGAGGAATGTTACGAGTGGGGGACTGTAACGGTGCTTCTGGGGGTGAATGCTCTCAGCTGCTGCCGCAATAAGGTATATTCCCCACCAATGTTGCCACATCAGGTATTGAGCTAGCTGTTCGTGGCACGCCTACGTGCTGCCGAAACATCCTTCCGGCAAAATTCACACGAACGCGACCGTCGTTACTCAAGCAGCTATTACTCTCCACAGTTCAGTTTCAGTTTCCCTCGCTTAAAGAGCAGAACGAAATAAAGGGAATAACCACTGGCCAGACCTAATAGTAGATAGGACAAAGGATGTTAAAATACGAGACTCCTCACGGTGGTGAGAAACGTGATAATAGTCATATAAATACTACGTCCGAAACATGTAGAGTTCTAACACCAAATAAAAGAGAATAAAAAAAGCTGCATCTCGTTGGTATTTATATGACTAGTATTACTAAGATGCACGGTACCATGAACATAAAAAACGTTATATTCTTGCATGTGACGACGCGTAGTTAGGTACAAAGCTACCACGGTTTCGGAGGAACTTACTGCCATCTTCATGTTGAAGGTGGAAGCAGTAGGATTCTAAGCTTTTTACCCGTCTGCAGAGCTACATGACCCGCAGCCCAGAAGAAGGTGTTTTTACTTGAATCTAACGGGAATTGAGAGGGGTGGGATCCAGTGAGGGGCTGTTGTGCAGGCAGTATGTTCCCAGAAACGCAGAAATCCCATTCATCCCTGTTTTTCCGCGACAGCCTCAGTTCTATTTGTTTCAAAGACCTGTGTCCTGGTGTACCGCAAAATTGGGTTCGGGACGCCAAAAGTCCTGAGTCTTTCCACGGCATAAAAACACGACGTTTCTGAAACAGCGCACGAACGTCTTGACTCATCACATTGCGAGGAAAGATGAAGAAGCTGATACCACCAGCCACTAACAGGAAGGAATAGGAGAAGGAGTGGAAGATGCGTAGATTAGAGGTTGTAGAGTGTGGACTGAGACTGCGGACGGTGAAGAACGGATATGTATATTGCACGAGTGTCACAGTTTCATTATCCTCTTTCTCCTCCTCCTCCTCATCATCATCATTATCATTTCACTTTCATTTTTACCTCTATCTCTGTATCGATGTTACCGCGTTGTAGTAATATTAATTAATTACTCTTCTCTTTTTCTTCATTGTGTGATTGGTTAAAAGTTTTGTCTTATGCAACCCCCCCCCCCCCGCCACCGCAAAGTAATTATTAAGTGTCTTTTTTTTTAATAACTTAGATCCTTAACGAAATGTCGAGAATTTCTTAGCGTTCCTCCTCATTTTTCACCTTATGAAGAAGGAGGTGCTGTATTTTCAGTGTCCATTATGGACGCTTAAGTTGGCGGCATTGAATACAACGCAGTGGCTGGACGTTATTTTTACGGCTGTAAAAAAAGAGAGAAATTTCCTGATCAGTTGATGGACCGTCAGAATGAAAGGAGCATTTTACCCTTTAAGCCACTACATCGCCTTATTTAATATTAAGGAATTCCGCATATTAACTAAACAGCGTGTTTTTACACGTCGTATGATCCTCATTATACACATAAATTATCTCCCTATAAAGTGTTTGTTTGTAATGGAGTCGCAGTGTGTTTTTAAGACAGGATCTGAACTTTTAATTATTAATGAAATGAACGGTAAGGCTGTAAATTATAACAGCATTTTAATCATAAAATCGTTTTGTTTACACATTTTAGACGTTCTTTGATGTTCGTTTATCAACAACCGTCTTTTTCTCTCTCTCTCGAAAGTACGAGACAACCATAAACCCAAAAAGTTGGTACTCGAGCAGGATACCACCAAAATTTGAGCCAGAGGCGGTGCAGTTTTGGCCGACTTCGCCGAGAAATAATCGTGGGGGAAGGAATATAAGAATATAAATCTATTCAATTACAGGCCTGGACTGGCCCTTAGGAATCTAGGAGTGTAAGTTTCCCAGAATTTCTAGACAATCGGCACATGAAGGTGCTAGGTTTGTCAGTTCTAGGCACCGGCAACGGTTGCTGGTCACAAGCGAAGGCTGTCGGCTTTCTCCAGCTTAAACAACTGCCAAAGTCAACTTCAAACTCCACCGTCACTGTCTGTACCTATTTACTAGTCGACAAGGAGGAATATACCATAAGGTTTTTAAATTTCTATCAACATGGTGTGACAAAATTAAACCACGCAGACTTCGGCAATGTTCGCATGTACTCTGAAGCGCATCTAGATTATTAATCAGACAAGTTCCGAAATGTTCACAAGTCGTCAGTTTTGTTTAGGTAGGCCTGTCTATTAATTACTTGCACTGGACACAGAGTATATGTTTCATTCGTATTCCACAACTCTGTTCGAATCATTTTCTTTCCGATGAATATTCGTAATTGGAGAGTTTCGGCGAGAATAGTGCGCAGACGTGCCTGTGCAACTTTGATGACGTATGGTCAATAAAAGTGTGTGATCTAAATGAAATCTAAACCCTCTGCAAACTGTAGTAAACGTTCTCAAAGTCGCATTGCTTTGAAAATTATTTCAGGGGTTCCCCGAATTGCTTCATGCGTCCAGACAGAAGGATGGACGGAGAGATATTGGGCGGTCTGAGGTCTTGCGAAAACCCCTTAAGTGTACCTATGTAGGCTTTGCTAACAGACATATGGTTTCGAACCTGAAGTCAAAACCCTGAA
>JGI20166J26741_11516141_pt1 | contig 12530 bp, 9 predicted proteins | sample TergutCu122P5_FD_26741 | JGI IMG/M metagenome (IMG submission 26741) | reverse complement strand
TTCTCCTGACGATGGGCATAATGATGCCCGAAACATGTTGAGTTAACCTATTGTGAATAAACATCTATACTTGTGTCATCTGTTGGTTCTTTCTTCTACATTAATGATGCATGGTCACACGAACCTGAAGCCACACTAAGCTTACTGTCGCACACTCCAAGGGATATGGAAGAGTTAAAAACTGTGACACAACAAGTCAAACTTCATATGGTGAACACAAAATTAGAAATGAGACACTAGTGTCCACTCTGTGAAGTATCAACTTGTAAAAGAAATAAAAATGTACATGTCTGTACAAATACTGTCCATAATAGTTTTCCTACATGAACTTCATGTTCTGAACTTCCAAATTAATTGGACATGTACCACTCTTCCTACAAATAACAGTTTTCAACATAATGATTGGAATTAAATTCCCTAGTAATCCAAAAGGGGTAAATTTATTTTTCCATATTTCTTTCCCAATTCACAATATGATGCATTCTAGCATCCGAACTGAACACCCTGAATTTATTCAACAAGAAGTCCTTATTAACATACTGTTCAGGAATACCTTAAGCTTCAAGGTATGTGGAGAAGAGGAACTATTCTTGTGTGTATGTTTACACAGAAAACTCATGCTCGCACCATCCAAATTAAATACTTCAAACGGAAAAGAGCAGTATCATTTCCTATATGTAAGGACTGAACTCAACCACCTGCTAAGTTTGTTATTACACTATTCTAAAAACATTTGCAGCATTACCACTCTAATGAAATGACAATTAGGCACAAGGGCACAGTAGTGGGTGGGACACTTTATTTCCCATCTTAAACTTCAATGTTTTCAATTCTTCATTCAGGAGAACTTCCAATATTAATTTTTCAGCAGCAAAAGCAATAATCATAACTGAACATGCTACTTTAATCACTGCAAACACCTTCATGCATAGCTCCCCTTTTTCTTGCAGCTTCTGCCACTTGTCCTACACTGTACCAGGACACAGTTACAGAAACTCCAGTCACTTGCCAACATAAATAAATAAACACACAAAACGTAATCCACCATGGTTACACTTTGAGTTTTTGTGTTAGCAATAGCCAACATAAATAAAAACACAAAAGCCGTATTTAACGAGGGTTAAGCTCTGTATTCATATTAGCCACAGGAATTCCTGGTTCAGCTGCTGACACACATAAGCATTAGGTTCCATTTTTGCGACAAACACTCAAGTTGCAGTGCCATTTATGCCAATACAAAAAAAAACCTAGAGGGGTACGGCTTTCAATATTCATATTAGTGACAAAAACAAAGCATATGTGTTTGCAGCGAACACTTCAGTTACTATTACCACAGAAACCCACATACATTATGGTTAGTGTTATATAAGAAATGAAAACATGGTACCATACAAAGGTACCTATTTCAAGTACTTTCAATTTTTCACTCATAAAATTGCTTCTGCTACAAGAATAAGAGTGTTGGTGAATGAATAATTGTAAACAGTAACACACTACTGCATCACACCCAGGGCTTATATGTTGGGCACCTAAAGCAGTTCTCAACTACTTTTGCTCACCTGTTAATACAATTACATTATCCATAAGAAGGAAATCTCTGACACCTGACTGTAACCATATTTGTCCACTATCATCCCATTATATTCTGTTATAAGGAGGAAGTCTCCGATAAAAATGTGCAACAAAGTTCAGGTATATTTTACTTCCCACCCCAGCATTTGCTGGGTAGGCTATATGTTTCTCCAAAACTTCACTACGCATCTACAAAACTGCATTAGCATCATATCCTAGAAGACAGTAATTTTCACTACAAATTTTTGTTCCATTTTCTAAAATAACCAAGTCAGCGTATTCTGAGAGAGACAACCCACATTTTAGAAAAGCCAATTTCTAAGTGTTTTGCAAAACTAAATGCAAGCATGTTAAAAATGGTATATTACATAGCAAGGGTGAAAAAATAATTCCAAACCGTTCAACATTCTGTACCTTCATGTTAGGAAGTTCTTGGTCACATACCTACATTGTACGTTTCATATTTATTTTATAAAACTACCTTACTTGTGTATGAATCGTTCCATGTATGATTAAAACACCTGTACCTTTCTTTTCTTGTCTCCACCCAATTCGAAATGCTTACATCTCTTCAAAGGAATCTGCTTACGATATTTGCATTCTGTGCATTCCATTCTCAGCACTATCTTCTTTGTTGTCTTGGCCTAAAACATTTTAAAAATTAAACGTGTCCATCGAATTATTTCACACTTACATTCAATAACTTACAAATAAGTAAATAAGTATACCTTCTTTCTGAAGATCGGTTTAGTCTGTCCTCCGTACCCCTGTTGTTTTCTATCATATCTCCTCCGTCCTTGAGAAGCTTGTCTTTCCTTGGATTTCTTATACTGAGTTACTTTGTGTAACTTATGTTTCTTACACTTCTTGCAGTACGTACGCCTCTGCTTTGGTACGTTAACCTAAACAAATTTTAGTTTCCACATGAACGTGTCCGACTACGGCACATGACGTGAACACCTTTTAATGGTTTATATGTCTGCTGTGCACGTCTATATTACTTAAATCCGTAAACCCTGACATATATTAAATGTTTCAAAATTATAACTTGAATATTAGCATTGTCAGAGGAAGGATGATGGTTGCTATAAATTGATTTACAATAAATCCACAATAAACTCACCATCTTGCGCTCATCCGGAAAGGACGTACATTCACGATAGATGTCAGCCGCGTTCACTGTTGCACGCATAGAAGTCATAGAGTAACCAAGTAAATTGCGACTGCGCACCATCTTTTATCTTTGCCCGTTGAATTATGGTAAACCATTCAACAGGAGCACCAACATTCCTACTTTTGTCCTGTAAAATTTGACATAATGGATCACAGTAAAAAAAATGGTACGTGAAATCTATGGCAGTCCTATTTTTATTAGCATTTGCCCACACCATCGGAAGGCTGGATAATTTCGTGTTACCTGTAACGTTATTATCCTTCAGTTACAGTTCAGTAGTATACACGAAAAAAAATATGGATAATTAATGCGGGCATGAGTTTTATGTCTCTTGCAAAAGCAGTAGTTGACAATTCCAGCTTCTGATTGAAAGCTTTACATGTTATTGAAATTAAACGATATCCATAAGTTAAATCGTAGAAGAATATTATGAATCGCTCATAAAAGAAGCAGCTAGGCTTTCATAACGCTAACACCGCAGTAATGAGTACGACGGAGAAAAAGCCCTGGTCAAATTTCGAAAGTAGTAAACCAAACCAAAATTGGTACACAGAAAAAAATGTTATCAAAACTATACAAGGGATTCAAAACCACGTTTTAATATCATTTTAATTAGGACTGAAAGATTTGTTGACCATCTGCAAAATAAATTCCTACTTTATTTATGGCTAATTTATCGTCTGCTAGAAGCTCACGTAATATAGGAATGTGGAAATGTAGGTTGTCTATTGAAACGACGAATTGGAAGGCAGCGTGGTGATGTGATTTGAGATACTATCCTGATATTTGCCTAAAGGTTGTGGGAAAAATTGCAATCCGCATAATTTCTGTGCCGAGATGTGAACGCGGAATCTCCCGATTACAAAGCAGGCGTGCAAACTACTCGGCCGCGATGTTCCGTGCGAGTGTTTGTTAGTAAATTATCACTAATTGTAAATTAAAGTGTTTCACGTTGAATATGAAGTGTAGAAAGAACACTGATTGTATTCATAATTTATTTTCACATTCTGTGGATTATTTCATAAGTTGTAAAATACTGATTAGAATGAAAATGGCGACGCACAGTATATGACAGTCGCTTCCGAACGTCAGTGATTGGCTTATGCTATGACCTCATCTAAAGTCTTGTACCCAAATTTACCAGATCTGTGCAGGTACTCTCCAACCCCTCGTCGAGGTAAGTTAGGAATTTTATTTTTTTAAAAGTTACAATTTAGAAACTTGAATTATTTATTTTATAACATAAAATATTTCTTCCATTGGTACATTATCGAGACTTTATCAAATACTTGCTTCCAGAAGTTCTTTGCGTCATCAACCAATCACCGGTTTATCGAGCTTCAAGCCCGCGCCATCTTCATTTTTGAACAAAGCCTGTTGGAAGTGCGTTACGAGTTGTTCGCAGGAAATCTCCATAGAAAATATGAGTTCTAAGGAAAATAACGCCGAAGTCGCTGTAGATAAAGTGACAGAAAACAGCGAAAAAGGTGGAGGTGATGTGAAAGCAGAGGTGAAAGGAACGAAGAGGCCAGCAGAGGTGAGTACAAATAAGAGCATCATAACTAATACTCGTGGGCATGTATTGGCCAACGCTCGGAGGCTTGTGTGCATCATTACACCAAGGAATGTTATTTTCTTTCGTTTTGCGTTTGATTAGTAGTTTAGTTGTGTGCATAGTTGTGTTTCTTAGTAGGATTAATTGTTATTTACTTGATTTATCATGTGTGAAGTACTTATATCACTTTGATCATCCGTGGCATTTTGTTGCCATGTGAGAAAATGCCGGCCGGGTATCCTCGCATAGGTTCCGCGATGTTTTTTGAGGAAGTTAAGTTCGACACGGTCTTTAAGTGCTAGTAATTTTTCCAATATTTGTTGTCATGTGGTGCGTATTGTATGTAAAAGTGTAAAATACTTCTTTGTGAAAAGAAAATGGTGCGTCCCGCGCTCTAAATTTTTGCGGCCCTTGATTGAGGCTAGGCACTCGTACATTTTGAACGTGGCGGTCTTTCGAATTCAAGAGCTTTTGGGGTTGGAGGCTAGGTGAGAATCAATAGTAAATCGCGTTGGGAGCCTGTATGGAGGCTATGATGATTGTTATGCCGTATAAATTCTGTTCTGAGTAAATTTTATGGCAGCACATCAACCAAGCGAAATGTTACATACAAATTCTTATTTCGTTTCAAGCATGGTTGTCTCACATGTGGCGTCACTATTGTTTATCGATTTTATTAAAAACATTTTGTCATTTGTCTCTGTTATTGATCTCATGATCGTGGTATCCCCTCCAATATATCTAGCTAGCAGTTTGTTGCGCTGTATTAAATCTGTATAAATGAACATTTTGTACTTTTTAGCGTTTCTTGTAGTGGGGATTGTCACTTGGGCATGACGCTGTTGTATGTACGTGTGGGGGGGAGGCGTTGACCTTCATTATCCCCCTCAAGCCTTCTTCCTAAAGTTTGTACTTGATTCCCGGAAGTTGCACGCACAGGGAAAGATGTGTAATGGTTATTGAGGGTGATTTCAGTATCTCTCAGAATTTTGACTCTATTATTTTATGGTATTTATTGCGTTATCGCATATACAGTTGTATGTTTGAAATTATCGGTTTACTTTCCCGCCGAAATTTCATTATGGGTGCTGGTTTTAGGCAGTTGTACCCCCGGACGGTCCCCCATCCTGGAACCCTTATGGGCTTTCATAAGCGTCCTGCACCCCTCTCCCTTCCGGCGTAGTTTATCGCTGTAAAGTTAGCACAGAAAGAGAAAAAGAGTACAATGATAATGCGTGCCGGGCTGGAGGGAGGTTGAAAGAACGAGATGGGAAGCTTGTAGCTCATGACCAATCAGCGGCGCCTGCTGCAGAGAGGGAGGGTCGAAGACCTAGCCTCGCTGCAGGTCTCTAGCAAATAGTTTGCAGTTCCCGAGGTATACTCTCACGTAATATTCCTTTCGACCTCTTCCCGCCCTTTCTCTTCGTTCACTGACGCGACATTTTACCGTCAATATTTCCTTTGCCATTTTCGTTCTTGCGCCTGTTACTCCGTTGATACACCCTTCGTTCGTTGTTGGTATACAATTCGTTTACGTTATTAAGAATAGATTGTTTAAAGGTCACACTGCCTTGTGATGCTGTAAGATCAGTAAGGCCCCCCCCCCCCCTTCCCCATATGCTATGGCAGCATTTTATCACAGGGCTCTAGGAACTGCAAGTGGTTTTGCCGAAAACGTTTCCGCCCAAAATTCAAGGTTAATAATAACGATCAAAAGTTGACTGTGGAGCGGTGTGTACAATGAATTAGATAGCAGTTGTCCAGGCACTCGCGTAGTATAAATATTTTATGACCGTAACGTGACAGCGTAATGACAGTCGAGAAAAGCCAAACCAAAATTGTAGTGGGAAGACGTCTTTTCATATTTTTCGGTAATTTAACCAAAATCTTAGCGGGAAGACAACTTTCGGTATTTTTCTGTATAATTTGAATTACTGGAATGGTAAATGTTGAGCGAAATTATGATTATTTGTAATGAATAAAACTGTTGGCTTTTAATTTTCTTGACCCAGTGAAGGCATCAGGGTAGATTCTGTTTGCTGACTAGCAAATGAGTCGCTGAGAATCTTTCCTTCTGGTTGTATAAGTGTTCTGGCTTTTCTATTTATAGACAAAAAGTGAGGATGCAAAAAAGGCCAAGAAGGAGGAGAATGGTGAGGAGGAGGAGGATGTAGAAGATGAGGAAGATGTTGAAGGAGAGGAAGAAGATGAGGAAGAGGAACTGCCAGAAGGAGAGGAGGAGCTAGATGAAGGAGAGGGTGAGGAAACTTACACAAAATGTGACATGTTACTGATCAGAAAACAGCTACATTGATGTGAATAGTGTATGTATAAGGATGTGTCTGTAGGAAATCGTGTCACAGTATTAAATAAGAAAGTGAGTTGTGTTAATTTTTTATACAGTTCTTCCTCAAAATTTTGGCTTGTGTGGCAAGACTGCTTCATGATAACCCATACAGGATAATTTGTAGTGTTTTTCCTTGTCATTTTTGTGGTAGTTACATGCAAACAATTATGCATGAGATTTATATACATTTAGATTACATTTTTGTATTCTTGATACTTTCTTGTGATGTCCATAAATGGAATATTTGTGGAGATTTATTAGTTTTTATAGTCTTTCCCAATTGGTGATCATTGTTTAACACTGTTGTGGGAGTATCTGTTCGTTTCATGACTGAGTTTTGTGGTTTAGTTTTTTATATATGTAATATACATTTGTAGGATACAGATGTGTCTGAATTGTATGTAGTTCTTCGCGGAGTTGCTGTAACATTTGCGCATTTGTCAGTTGTGAACGTAGTTTCCTGATCGGTCACATGTCATTTTATATAAATAGCCTTGGCAGCAGATCTAATCATAAATTGTTTGCCATGTGGAATACTGTGGATGTTTAATACAATTTCAGTGGCTGGACTTTGGTCAGCACCCATTTTACCATTTTTATATAGCCATCGAATTAGTTTTATTGTTCCCTCCAATGCATAGTTCCCACACATCCTTTATGTGTTTGATTCTTTGTATTAAATTATAACTGTTGTGTGTGGTGTCAATGCAGGATTTGTTTGTGTATTTTAAATACTGCATAAGGTGAGAGTTCAGTCAACTGTGAAGTATAATTGCCTGGACTGAATCCATGGAACATGTTTGAGATGTCAAAGAATGCCAGTCAATTCTATAATTACTTCTGCCAACTGTTAGAGGTGTTTAACCCCTTTTGAGCCAAAATTAAGTGCCCAGTGTACACTGCAGATGACCCATGATTTAAATGGCACCTCACTGCCATGTTCATGGCTGATGACTTTAGTGTACAGTTGGTTTTCTCAGCATCGCTCTGCATCATCTGTAGTTGACTGTGGTGCCAAAGGGTTAACACAGGATGGGGCACTGTGGCCTGGGTCGTTTGTTATTGAGCTTTGCAGCAACTGTCATCATCTGAAAGGTGCACAGTCTTCTGTTCAAAAAATGGCCTGTATTTCTCCTATAATCATATTGTTATTTTTCACATCTTTCGAGCAAAAAATGGAGAGGGGCGCATCTGTCAGATTCACAAGATATTAGGTGTGAGTGTTGATTAGGGCGGATCATATTTTGATACATTACAGCCAGTATACAGATTTGGTCAAGGGTGTGAAAGTTATTGCTGACAGATTGTATTTTTAGGATGATACATACCAAACAGTGGCTTGATGCTACTAAAGTAGAACAGGGCAGATGTTTTTTTGTACAATAGAAGAGGGCAGTGCATGCAGATTTTCCTGGTGGCTACCACTTTCCCAGTAGCCCCTTGTGAGGACACTTCTTCTCTGGTGATTGCAGTATATAGCATACCCCCTCCTTCCTTCACCAAACTGTGCTTTGGTTTGTGTTTTTAGGAGACAAGAGTTTCCATCTTACTGCATTTTTGAACAGGCACTATGCCTTTCAGCTTTATAACTGTGGAATTGTGTCAAGCAGTAGGTAAATGTTAATCATGCCAAAGATGTCTTCAGGACATCGAAGTGTAGCAGCATGCATTGTGGATCTCTTCACTAGTTCCAGGCAAATTGTTTGATTCATGTTCTGCAGTTTTATTCTGGGGAGATTACCTGGTATTCATTGCAGAGGAGTGGATGAATTCCAGAGCTGGTTTATATGTAGTGGTGAAAAAAGAAATGCTGCTGCCTGTTGGGCAGTGTGTCAAATTAGGCGAGTTAGGGGGCTCTGCAATCAGGCTAATTTGAAATTTCTGACTTTCACGAGCATGATATTGTGGTGGGTATTAAATGTTGACTACTATTTACCTGTTAAGATCCCTTATATGTTTGTTTATTGTTACTGTTTATCTTTTACTGCCCTCTATGTTTATCAAATCAGATTACAAGATGCATTTAAACAGGGAGTAGTATTCCAGGTGTGTGCTTCCATATCTCCCTTACTACCAAAAAGTTTCATTTGAGTACAACATTGTGGCTTCTTCTGTTCCTTTGGTGCAGCAGTACATTTCATTTCTTGGCCATGTTGCAGGCTGCTACTTCTGGTGTACTCCAGTAGATGTGTGCCTTCTAATGAACCAGCTGGTTCATATCCTGCAGTGTTTTCCAGTCATGTCCTTTGTCTTATTCAGCACTGTATATTGGCTGCCTCTGCAGTTGGAAATGGGGTCATTAAATACTGTATTTAATGCTTAAGACTCTCCTCCCATCCCATGAAAAAGTCCCCAAAAGTCACCATGGATCCGAACACCAGGTCAGGCGGTTTTGAATCTGCAACATAAATGCCTTGCTAATTATAGGATGCCATGTATAATTTTTGGATGGTATCAGACAGGAAATACAATAGAGTTGTCAGTTGCTGGTTAAAACATCAAATATCAGGGAAACAATTTATTAGAGGCGTAATGAGAAGCATTTTGAGTTGTCCCCAAGTGGAGTGAAGCTCTCAGAAGTTGCTTCCCGGTTGTATAATTTGTGTGGTCAATATCTTACTACTGATTGTAGGAAATTATAATCAGTGGGTTTGGTGTGGGATACTGTATTGTAGTGTACCTACTTTGGTGTAAATCAGTCAAGTGACTGAAGACCTGCAATGGGACACGCGCATGCGCGTGTTCTCTCAACCCCTCCATATGGGAGGAATGTATGCAAAGTGTCATGAAGTACAGCAGATCTGTTATGTTTAATAGTTTTTGTTTGTTATGTGGATTTCATTGAATTTGTCCCAGTCTTGACTCCCATGATATATGTTCAAAATTCATCGTTGAAGATGTTTTTACTTTTTCGTTGCAGAAGAAGAAGAGGATGAAGGTGAAGGGGAGGGGGAAGGGGAGGATGAAGAAGATGATGCATAATGAGGAGAGAGTGGCAGAGACTTAAAAAACCGAGCGAGTGAGTGTTTCCTGCCTTCCCGGTAAAGCTTGGAACTAAGGAGTGAAAGATGCCTAGGTTTGTTCTAATAAATGACAATGGATAGACATTATTCTCACCTTGATAAATAGTCTTTATTTTTATTATTTTTATTTTCCTCTTATTCACCATTGTCCCAGGAGTAATAAAATGGCGTGTGCTGTGGTGCTTGGAAATACAAGGGTTGATACTTCAGCAGGCCTGTCAGTGTTTAAAGATGTCTTCTTTCCTGTGCGTTGGCAGCCCTCTGTTTCCTTGAATATGTGTGTGTGTGTGTAATTGACTGCAGTTTTTTACTTCAGCAGCTTGAGCCCCCTCTGCGAGGTCATGGTGTGGCACAGCATCAAAGGAATGAAAGAAAAAATTGCAACTTTCCAGTTCATTATCCTCTCACTCCCTATCTCCAGGTTTTAGCTCGGGAAATAAATTGCAACGTAAGTGGGGGGAATTTTTTTAATATATTCATTCACTAAATGGTTTCTATTTAAAATAATTTAAAATAAAGTGGACATGGGTAATTTTCCTTTTTTTTTCTGATTTTTTTTTTTTATTCTGTTTCAATAAGACCATCTCCCCCTATGTATGAGTTTGTAAGCAGGGAGAACCAGAGTAAGTTTGGCAAAGACAACACTGCATGAATGTTACTGGATTAGAGATGATGGCAAGAAAACAATCTATTACCAACCAAATGCTATGACGAATGTTGTGTGTGTGTTTTAAGTTGTGAAAGGAACAATCTTTTGTAATAACACTGGAGAATTTTGTTCAACTTAAGGATTTTTTTATGTGTTTACTCTCCATTTTGGTTGTAATATGTTTTTCGTCAGGCTGTAACATAGAATAGCAAACGTTTTCTTTTTATTGTGTCAAAGAACCCCAGTTTTACTGTACAAAGATTTTGAAAACTTAAAAATAGAACACAGATCCTCAACATTGAATGGGTTTGACCACTTAGTCAAGAATGTGCACTTTTCACATAAACCAACCATGTGATTTTGATTATTATGCAGGAGTTCAGTAAAATGGGCAATAAAGTTCAGTGAGTTGTAACCAAACAGTGAATGTATTTACTGGTACCAAGATTTGTCTTTGGAAGAGGAAACTATTAAAAAAAGAGAGAGAGAGAATCACATTTTAATAGTTAAAGAAACTCAGATTTGTAGATTTGTGTTCTGTGTGTCCATAATGTAATTGTAAGACCAATTTCATAAAAGTAATTTAGAAGAAACTTGAAATTGTAACTACAGAGCGGTCAACCTCTGACCTTCATTGAAACAAAGTTCTGCTCATTCCAACATTTGATAATTATTATTATTATTAAAAATAAAATGGGACAAGTTCGCTAGTAGTTTTCATTTTGGCATATTTTTATGGGAATTCTTGAATGGAAGACTACTGTAATAGGGCATGTGTAGTGAAATTGTAATTTCATGGAGTGACTAAAAGTGGATAGAAGTTCACATGTGTTGTTTTTATTGAAACCTATCCATTGTAGACGTTTTTATTGTGTAACAATTTTCCGACAATTAAAATTGAAAATAGTATTTGGGGCAGCGTACGTTTTGGGATAATGGCGTATCGGTCGTAAGCAGAAACGGTTGCGGGCGAGCACGCTGCGGTGTGGAGGGGGAACCATGGGTGTGAGTTCGGCGTATGTTGGGTTTTGCGTAAGTAGTTAAGTGCGTGCATGATAGATGGCGCTTGTGTTACGGAAACGGGCAGTCAGTTCGCAGAGCGCATGATAGATGTCGATAGTGGCGTCGGGCGCTGAGTCGTAGATGACGTTACAGGCGAAAACTGGGCTGGCACGTGGGCTGTTGAGCGATGAACGAAGTGCTGTGTCGCGTCTGGATCGATAGCAAAGTACAGTCGCGTACGGCACGAGGTACGACATGAAAATTTTAATACGTAATATATGTTAACAATATATTTCGGGGATGGAATCAGTTAAATGTTGCGATCCATGGTTACCAGAATAAAGTTAGGTGGCCGGATTAACTGAGAGGCGTGGCGTATAGTGCAAATCCCAACTAGAATTGCCTGCGCACAAGTTTGGATTTCATTATTTTGCCGATAAGCCTGCAAACAAGTAGTGGACGCCATATCACGCACTTTCGTGACGCACTACATTGCGCGGGGTTTTATGCATGTCAGTAAAACGGGTTTTATGCCGTTTAAATATATTCCCACGTTCGAAGTGTTAACACCTCCTTCCCCGCCTTGAATTTCAGTTTTGAAACAACCACTCATATTTGTATGGGATGAATTCTCGTGCATTATACGCGCCGTCTTGCACCGAGATTAAGAATACGTCGTTCAAATTACACGTGTGCGCCAGAGCAACGGTGTTAGCGCACGTGGCATCAGTTTTGAATATTTTGCCGCGGGGGCTAGGCCATAGCAGAAAAATCTAGGTCTAATTAAGATTGAAGAACGGAAGACACGCCGTGTAGCAGTACTTGTATGTGCGTGTGTGAATATTTTCTCTCGATGGTCGAACTTCTGGGCGTACATGTCAAAATTAGACTCGGTTCAAACGGAATAAGGACATAACTTCCTGCCTGAGCTGCTTATGTGTAATGCATATAGCTTTCCAGTAGTAGACATGCGCAGGACATGGCCGCCGCGATACCGACACAACAGAATGAACAAATTTGTTCCTTGGATGTTTGTATTACAGCATACATTGAATATTATTACACGTTTCGGTCCGCGAGGGACCATCATCAGGAAACCAAATCGGTCAATTTGATGTGATTTTGACCGTGCATCGTCGTTAATGTGTGGAAATAAAATGCCAACTAGATGCAATAGAGGTTTTTATTGCAGATCTTATTGCTTGCTC
>JGI20166J26741_11516030_pt1 | contig 12531 bp, 11 predicted proteins | sample TergutCu122P5_FD_26741 | JGI IMG/M metagenome (IMG submission 26741) | reverse complement strand
CGCCTCCGCTGATGAGGTTGTAGGGGATGAAGATGGTCTGGACCGCCAGCGCGATCAGGAAGGCTCCGAAGAGCGATCCGACGATCGAAGTGCGATATGTTCTGAATACATCCATTTCTTACATTAAACCGCAGGCGAAGCTTTCTGCGAATAATTTCCACCCCGGCGCGGAGAATAAAACAGGCCAGCCCGGGGGCTGGCCTGCGCTTTTGTCTGGAGCCAACGGCCGGACTCGAACCGGCGACCTGCGCATTACGAGTGCGCTGCTCTACCAACTGAGCCACGTTGGCGCTTTTCGTGCCAGATTATTGTAACACAGCCTTTTATTAAATTGCCTCTTCTTGTTAGCCATTTCATGCCCTATAATGATAAACTTCAAATATCAGGCGTTTGTAGAAATCTGGCGATGCCAGATGAGAAGCAGAAAGGTCGGTGAGGATTATGTTGCAGCAGATCATCCTTGCTGTCTTCCTGATCTTTGGCATCGCATTCACTCTCCTGGCGCTCTCGCTCTCCTGGCTGCTCTCTCCTACTAAACCGACCGAAGGCAAAGGTATCACCTTTGAGTGCGGCATGGATCCGCTCGGTCTTCCTTGGATCCGCTATCGCAGCGGGTTTTTCGTCTACGCCATCCTCTACGTTATCTTTGATATCGAAACCGCTTTTCTCTACCCCTGGGCCGTGGCTTATGGTAAAACGACAACAAGCTGGTTCTTCTTTGTTGAAATGCTTATCTTTGTTGCTATTTTACTCGGTGGACTTCTGTACGCCTGGAAAGAGAAGGCGCTCTCATGGCATTAGATCAGGTCTTCGGCGAAAACTCGATCATCTTCCTGAAAAGCGAGCAGTTCTTCGACTGGGCGCGCGGACGCAGCCTCTGGTACATGGCCTTCGGCATCGCCTGTTGTTCGCTGGAGGGGCTGATCTCGGCAGCGGGTCCGCGTTTTGACGCCGACCGGCACGGCATCTTCTACCGGGGGGTTCCGCGTCACTCCGACGTCATGATCGTCGCTGGCACGGTCAATCGCAAGATGGCCATCATCGTCAAACGTCTCTATGAGATGATGCCCGAGCCGCGCTATGTCATCAGCATGGGCGCCTGCGCCAATACGGGCGGACCCTTTCGCGCGTACCCCAACGTCATCACAGGCGTTGACAAGATCATTCCGGTCGATATCTACGTTCCCGGCTGTCCGCCACGTCCTGAGTCGGTGCAGTACGCATTTCTGCAGCTGCGCAAGAAGATCAACGATGAGGCAAAGGAGCGCCTTGGTAACTAGTGCGGACAGAGCGAGGATCCAGGAGGTCCTGGAGACCGCGGGCGTAGCTCCTGTCTCCTTGGCTGAGGAGAGCTTCCTTGGCCTCGTTCTGCGCGTCGGGTCAGACCAGCTGCTTGATACCTTTGCCGCGCTGAAGGCAAGCGAAGATCTGGCCTTTGAGCAGCTCATCGACCTGTTCGGCGCCGATCTGCTTGAGAAGCGCGGCGCCATTGAGGTGACCTATCGTCTGCGCAGCCTGAGCCGTAGCAGCGACCTGGTGGTCAAGATCGATCTGCCCGCCGGTGGGATGCTTTCGTCGGTGACCGACTTCTATCTGTCGGCTCTGCTGCCGGAGCGCGAGGTCTGTGAGATGTTCGGCCTGCTGCTGACGGGCCACCCCAACCCCAAGCGCCTGCTGCTGACTGACGGAGTCCCTCCGCTGTTACTGAAGTCTGTGCCGGTACGGACGGTCGAGGAGGCGCGCGCCGATGAGCTGCCCGAAGGCGATCTGTCGCTGCAGCTCTACCATGATTTCATCCTGCGCGGTATCGATCCTCCCGAGGATCCGGACGACCCCCTGCGAAACTACCTTTTCGCGGGCTGGCTGTCGCCGGAGCCGCCGGCAGGTCCGCTTGTGCCGCGCAACCTCCGCCGCGTCGCCGATGACCCGGATATCTTCGGCACCGATCACTATCTGCTGCAGATAGGACCGCAGCACCCCTCGACGCACGGCGCGCTTAACATGGTCGCCGAGATGGACGGGGAGACGATCATCTCGAGCGAGGCGCATGTCGGCAACCTGCATCGCGGCATCGAGAAGCTCGCGGAATCGCGGCGCTACCACCAGTTGGGGACGCTCGTAGATCGTGGCGACTACGTGGGCGGCTGTAATACGGAGCTGGCCGTGGCGCTCGCCGTGGAGAGGCTCGCCGCTATCGAGGTGCCTGAGCGCGCCAGCTGGATTCGCGTGCTGATGGCCGAGATCAACCGTCTGGCCAGCCACTATCTCTGGATCGGCCCCTGCGGGCTTGACTCGGGCGCGATGGGGATCTTCCTCTTCACGCTCTACGACCGTGAGCGCTGGCTTGAAGTTCTTGAAGAGATTACCGGTCAGCGCATGATGTTTAACTATGTGCGTCCCGGCGGGGTGGTCAGAGACATCACCGCCAAGTCAGTCGCCATGATCGAGGAAATGCTGAAAATAGCCGGCTCGCGCCTCGACGAGCATTTTGAGACGCTGATGGCTTCTGACATCTACCAGCAGCGCGTGCGTGGCGTCGGCATCGTGTCGAAAGAAGACGCGCTGTCGCTGGGCGCCACGGGCTTTGTCGCGCGCGCCTCGGGCGTTGACTGGGACCTGCGGCGCGACCGGCCCTACGCCGCTTATGACAAGATGGACTTTGAAGTCATGGTCGCTGACGTTGGCGACATCTGGTCGCGCGTGCTCTGTCGTTTCGACGAGATGCGCCAGTCGATGCGTATCATTCGCCAGTGCCTTGACGGCATGCCAACAGGCGATTTCACGGCTAAGCTGCCGCGCATCCTGCGCGTCCCGGAGGGGGAGTGCTACGTTCCGGTCGAGGCGGTGCGCGGTGAGATGGGCGTCCATATCTACAGTGACGGGAGCGACAAGCCCTATCGTATGCGCTACCGTCCGCCGACGCTCTACTCGCTCATGATCGCCGATCTCACGCTGCCGGGACTGTTCCTGGCCGATGCCATGGTCAACCTGGGATCGTTTGACTTCTGCTTCGGGGAGGTCGATCGATGAACATCTGGCTGGTTGCGCTGATCCGCGCGGTCCTGATCCTGTTGGTTATGCTGCTTAACGGAGCGATGGCCATCTACATGCTGCGCAAGGTGCTCGGGCACGCCCATCTGCGCCTCGGGCCGACCGAGCTGGGTCCGGCGGGTCTGGGGCAGCTGATCGCTGACATCGTCAAGCTGCTCGTCAAAGAGGATCGTCATCCCAACCACTCGGATCGCTGGCTCTACCTCGTCGCGCCCTTCATCGTGTTCGTGCCGACGTTCATAGCCCTTGCGTTCATTCCTTTCTCGGACAAGCTGGTTGCGATCAACCCCGATCTGTCGCTGCTTATGATGCTCGCCTTCCTGTCGATTCCGCCTCTGGGGATCTTTGCGGCGGGCTGGGCTTCGCGTTCAAAGTTCGCGACCATCGGCGCCGTGCGCGCGGTCGGCGGCATGATCACCTACGAGATCCCGCTGCTGCTCTCGGCGCTTCCGCCGGTCATGCTGGCGGGCAGTATGAACCTTCAGGCTATCGTGGGGGCGCAGGCGAGCTCGGTCTGGTATATCCTGCCCTGCCTGCCCTCGTTCATCATGTTTCTTGTCTGCGCGCAGATGGAGATGGGGCAGGCGCCCTTCGACATGACTGAGGCCGACCAGGAGTTGGTGGCAGGCTTTGCCACCGAGTACTCCGCGATGCGTTTTGGCTTCATGTACCTGGCTGAGTTCGCGGAGAACTTTGTGATGGCGGGGCTTGCGGTCACGCTCTTTCTCGGCGGCTGGACGCTGCCGGGGATTTCGGCAACGGCGCTCGGGCCTTTCGCGGTGCTTGTGTTTGTCGTGAAATGCTATCTGCTGATCTTCCTGTTCATGATGATCCGCGGTACCTACAGTCGCTACCGGGTCGATCACTACATGAACGTCGGCTGGAAGCGGCTGCTACCCGCCTCGATCGTCTGGATCATGGTCTTTGCCGCGGCACTCAAGGTCGTCGCGCTGTTGAAGGGCGGCGCCTGATGACCAGCCCCACGCCGAAGATATCGCGCTGGCCCTTCGGTCTGCTGCGCGTGGCGCGCATCGCGGTGATCAATCTCTTCCGTCGCAACGTGGTCATCCAGTATCCGAAGCAACGCTACGATCAGCCGGATCGTTCCCGCTGGGCGGTCGAGCAGGTCGTTGCTGAAGACGGCTCCGTCATCTGTACCGGCTGCAAGATCTGCGAGCAGAGTTGTCCGGATCACTGTATCAAAATCGACGTCGAAATCCGCCCGGACAAGACGAAGTTCATCCGCTCCTGGCGCTATGAGCGCGCGGCCTGCATGATGTGCGGCCTCTGCGTCGAAGCCTGCCCGTTCAATGCCATCCGTATGGGACATGACTACGAGCTGGCGCACCGGGACGTAGCCGAAAAGCGCATTGAACTGCTGCGCGAGGTCGAGGCCGCCGGTCCCAAGAAGAAGGGGGCGGAAGATGCTTAACGCACTTGCCTTCATTGTTTTGGGCGGCGCCATCATCCTCGGTGCGTTTTCCGTAGTATCGGTCAAAAACGTCATGCACGCGGCCTACTGGCTTTTGGAAGTCGCCGTCGCCGTGGCGGGATTACTCTACTTCCTGTCCGCCGAATACATCGCGATCCTGCAGCTTCTGGTCTACGTGGGCGCGGTGGGCATGCTCGTCATCTTCACCATCATGATCACGCGGCGCAACCCCGTTGACGACGAGCGCCCCGACGTGTTCTCGGTCTTCGCGCTGGGCGCGGCGGTCCTGCTGTTCGCCGCCCTGGCTTACAGCGTGACGCAAAGTACGTCGCTGGTTGCGCGACCGGTCACGGCCGCACCGACCGTTGTGCAGTTCGGTCTGCAGATGTTTGATACCGGGGGCTGGGCGATCGCCTTTGAGATCGCCTCCCTGCTTCTGACCGTGGCCCTGGTCGCTGCGGTCTGGTGGACGAAGGATCGTGATCGCTGATGCAACTGAGTGTGAACTTCACCGCCGTCATCCTGCTGGCCGCCGCACTCTTCTGCATCGGGCTGTTCGGCGCGCTTTCGCGCAAATCGGCCTTGGGTATCCTGATGTCGCTTGAGATGATGGGCATGGCCATCGCGATCAATCTGATTACCCTGGGGCGCTTTGTCAGCCCCCATCCGCTGGATAGCTGGTTTTTCACGGTCTTTCTCATGGTGATAGCGGCCGCGGAGATCGGCATCGGCCTGGCTTTGATCGTGGCGCTCTATCGGCGCAGCCGCACGAGCGAGGTCGACGAGTTGGATCAGCTGAAGGGTTAAGCGATGAGCTGGTTGTTTCTGATACCCGCCTTTCCCGCCTTCGGCTTTCTGGCCCTGGCGTTTCTGCCGCGCCTCTGGCGCAATCGTCTGGTGTACCTGGGTCCGGTTCTTGTGGGGCTCTCTGCTGCAGCGGCCGTCATCGGCTTCGTCCACTACTTTCCAGGCGCCGGCGTCGGTAAGCTTTTCGCGGAGTTCTCCTGGTCGCTTGCCCGCATGGGCGCGACTCAGCTGAAGATATCGTTCGGGCTTGATTCACTTGCGATCATCACCGTGGCGATGGTGGCGATCGTGGGGCTCTGCGTGCAGGTCTACTCGCTCTTCTACCTGAAGGACGACGAGCGCAGGGGCTGGTACTTCTGCGTGTTGCTGCTCTTTACCGCTGCGATGCTCGCGCTGGTGATGGCGGGCAACCTGTTGCTGGTGTTTGCCATGTGGGAGATCATGGGCGTGTGCTCGTACCTGCTCATCGGGTTCTGGCATACGGAAGAGGCGCCGCGCCGCGCCTCGATCAAGGCTTTTCTGGTGACCCGCGCCGGCGACGTCGGCTTCTTCATCGCGCTGGCGGTGATCTACGCGGCCTGCGGGTCCTTTGAGCTCTCGACTGTTTTGCAGAGCGCTTCTGCCTGGCCAGCCGCGACTGTGGTCACGGTCGGTATCTGTCTGCTCTGGGCCGCGGCGGGCAAGTCAGCGCAGCTGCCGCTGTCGGTCTGGCTGCCCGACGCGATGGCCGGCCCGACCCCGGCTTCGGCCATCATCCACGCGGCGACGATGGTCGCGGCGGGCATCTTCGTTCTGGCACGCATGATGCCGGTGCTGGTGCTGTCCGCGCCGGTGCTTCATATCGCGCTTTGGGTTGGCATTATCACGGCGCTCTTTGGCGCGTTTCTTGCTTGCTTTCAGACCGACATCAAGAAGATCCTGGCGTTTTCAACGATCTCGCAGTTGGGACTTATGTTCGCGGCGCTGGGGATCGGCTTGATCGAGCCGGCGATCTTCCATCTGATAACGCACGCGTTTTTCAAGTCGCTGCTCTTTCTGGCCGCGGGGTCGATCATCCATGCGACCGGCACACAGGACATCCGCGAGATGGGTGGGCTGGTCCGGCGCATGCCGATCATGTCGCTGATCTTTACGGTGGGCGCGCTGTCGCTTGCCGGCGTAGTTCCGCTCTCCGGCTTTTTCAGCAAGGACGCCATCTTCGAGAGCTTCCTGGTGCACGGTCAGCCCGTGGTGTTCGCGCTCGGGCTGCTCATGGCGGCCTTGACCGCGCTCTACGTGGTGAAGACCTGGCTGACGGTGTTCTTCGGAGACACGCGCAACAAGCAGGCTCACGAGGGCGGCGCGCTTGAGATCCTGCCGACCGCGCTCCTGGCGCTCTTCACGCTGCTCCTGGGCTTTTTCTGCAGGAACTGGCTGGGTTATCTGGGAATCCACGTGGAATTGCCGACGATCCCGATGGCGGCGATTTCAACAGGCGTCATGCTTGTGGGGGCGATCCTTGGGTTCAGCCTGTATCTGCGGCGCGTCGACAACGACTGGCTGCAGAAGCGCGCGCCGCGCCTTATGCGCGCTATCGACGCGCGTCTCTACACGGACGCATTCTACGAGCGTCTCCTCGTCAGGCCCTACTTCGGCCTCTCGCGCCTGCTGTGGAGCCTTGATCGCCGGGTCATCGACGGCGTGGTCAACGCGGTCGCGGCTGGCTACCAGCGTCTGACGACACTGGCCTGGCGCGTGGACGCGCGTGGTATCGACGCTGCAGTCAACGCCCTGGGCGTCGGGATCCGCGGTGCGAGCAAGCTAACCCGGAAAGTCGAGACTGGTCATGTCAGCGCCTACCAACGTTTTGTTGTGGGGGCCGTTATCGCGCTTCTGATTACTCTTTTTGCGGTTCTGATCCTGAAAGGGGCTGTGTAGTGCTCAGTATTACCATCTTTCTTCCTCTGCTCGGCGTAGCGCTTATCGCCCTTCTGCCAAAAAAGGTTGAGGCGGCGGCGAAGTGGATTGCCCTGGTGATCAGCCTCGCGGACTTCGCGTCGGTCGTCTGGTTGTTCACGCAGTTCAAGCGTGGCACGGACGCGATGCAGTTTGTCACGAGGCTCTCGTGGATACCGCAGCTGCGCATCTTCTACCACACGGGCATAGACGGGCTGTCGCTTCCGCTGCTGGCGCTGTCGACGGGGCTGTTTGCGCTGGCGGTGCTCGCCAGTTGGAAGGTCACGCACAAGCCGCGTTTATACTTTGCCATGCTGCTGCTGTTGTCGGTAGGTCTGTCCGGCGTGTTCTGCGCGCTTGACCTCGTGCTCTTCTACCTGTTCTGGGAGATCGTTTTGATTCCCATGTACTTCCTGATCTCAGAGTGGGGAGGCCAGCGGCGTCACTATGCGGCCATCAAGTTCTTCCTCTACACCTTCCTGGGCTCGGTCTTCATGCTGGTCGGCATCGTTGCGCTCTATATTGCGACAAAAGGAAGCTTCGACATAATCGCCCTGCGTCAGTTGGGCGCAGATCTGGGTGGGGGAGCGATCGGGACGACCGCCTGGTGGATCTTTGCCGCCTTCGCTTTGGGCTTTGCGGTAAAGGTACCGATCTGGCCGCTGCACACCTGGCTGCCGGACGCGCATGTGGAGGCCCCGACGGCCGCCTCAGTGCTGCTTGCCGGCATTATGCTGAAGATGGGGCTCTACGGCTTTTTGCGCATCGCCCTGCCGATCCTGCCGCAGGCATTTAGGCACTGGCAGCTGATCATTGCGATACTGGCGGTGATCTCTATCCTCTACGGGGCGGCGGTCGCCTTTGCCCAGACCGACATTAAGAAGCTGGTTGCCTACAGTTCGGTGTCGCACATGGGTTTTGCTATGCTCGGCATCGCCGCAGGTACGGCCGCCGGCTTCAACGGCGCGATGGCGGTATCGATCAGTCACGGTCTGATCGCGGGACTGTTGTTCCTGCTGGTCGGCGTTGTCTACGAGCGCACACACACCCGCGAGATCGCGAAGCTTTCCGGCGTCGCGAGCGCGATGCCGCGCTACGCGGCCTTCTTCAGCTTTGCCGGCTTCGCAGCGATGGGCGTGCCCCTGCTCTCCGGTTTTGTAGGGGAGTTTCTGACTCTGGTCGGGAGCTGGGGGTCGAATCTGCCCCATATACTGGTTATTCTGGCGGGCGTCGGCATTCTGCTGGGCGGCGCCTATCTGCTCTGGCTGATGCAGCGCTTCATATTCGGGAAACCGAGTCCGGCGCTTGTCGGCCAGCCTGACATGAGCGCGCGCGAGATGACCACGGTGCTGCCGCTTGCGATCTGCGTGGTGGCGATCGGCGTGTTCTGGTCGCTGCTCCTGCAGTACGCCAATCCGATCGCGATGATGCTTCAAAAAGCGGTGGGGGCATAAGCTATGGTCCAGTTCCACACTGTGACACCGCTGCTCTTCAAGGGCTACGCGCTGCTTTTCCCGGAGGCGCTGCTGATCATCGCGGCAGCCTGGGCGCTGTTCGCGGATCGTTTACCAGGGCGCGACCGGGGCGCCGCGGCGCTGGCGGCAGGTGCGGCGCTGGTTGCGGGTGTCATCACGGGGCTGACTGCGGCCGATACGGCTCTGTTTGGAAGCAAGCTGATCGCCTCGATCAATCCACGCGACTTCAGCGACTCACGCTTCGGCGGAGTAGCGCTCTGTGTGCTGGCCCTGATCTGGTTCATCTGGACGGCTGCCGCGGGTAAAGGGCGCACGGCGGAGGCCACCGCGCTCGCCTGCCTGTCGCTGGCGGGCGCTCTGCTGGCGATCCAGGCCGCCGATCTGATCGTCCTGCTGTTAGCCTTGGAACTTTCCGCGCTGCCGGTCTATGTGTTGATCGGCTATCGGAGGGGTCGCGCGCCGGGTTTTGAGGGCGCGCTCAAGTACTTCCTGCTTTCGATGCTGACCTCGCTGTTCCTGTTCTACGGGGCGAGTTTCGCCTTCGGTCTGGCGGGCACGACGCACTACGTCGGACTTCAGAACCTGCCCCGTGAACCTCTGACGGCAGTCGTGCTGATATTCATGTTTGTGGGGATATTCGCGAAGATGAGCGCTGCCCCCTTCCACTTCTGGGCGCCGGACGCCTATGCAGGCGCGGAGCCCTGGTCGGTCGCCTTTGCGGCGACGCTGCCCAAGGTTGCGGCCAGCTTTGTGCTGGTGCGTCTCATGACAGTCTTGCAGCCGCAGTCCGAACTGCTGAAGTGGACCTTGCTGATCGCAGCGGTCCTCAGCATGCTCGTCGGCGTCCTGGGGGCGCTGACGCAAAAGGACATCCGGAGGATGATGGCCTACTCCGGCGTGGCGAACATAGGTTTTGTGCTGCTGGCGCTGGGCGTGGTGGGCACGCCGGTGGCGGGCTCCGGACTATACTTCGCACTCTTCTTCGTGGTGGCCTATGCGCTGCCGACGATGGGCATCCTGCTTATCGTCGCAAGTGAAGGCGGCAGTATCTCCGCCCTGACGGGCCTGTCCCGACGCCGTCCCGTGGCGGCGGGCGCTCTGGTTGTGTGCACACTGTCGCTTATCGGGGTTCCGCCGCTTATGGGCTTTTTTGGGAAGTTCTTCATCTTCCTGGCGGGCGTCGCCGGGCACCTGCTGCCCTTCGTCATTTTGATGGTCGTTGTAAGCGTGATCTCGGCGTTTTACTATCTGCGCCTGGTCAAGGCGGCGTTTTTCGACGTGCCAGAGGAGACAGCGCCGGCGTGCTTAAGTGACGGGCAGTACTTCTCCTGGATGTTGGGGATCAAAGGCGCAGGGCAGATCGAAGCAGACCGGCCTGCGCGTCACACTCCGCTCGGCGCGGAGTTCGCGGTACTCCTCTGCGCGCTCCTGACGATTGCAGCTGGCATCGGTTCGAGCCTCATCATAACCTGGATAACCAAGCCTCCGTACTGACGGGGAGTCCGAGGAGGACAGAGAGGGCGTTGCCGGGAGAGACAGCCCGCAGCCGCATAAAGCTTATGCGACAACTTCCTGCAAATTGTGTGGCTCTTTTTCTTTCACCATGGACATACTGTGAAAGCTGCTGTTCGGTTGAGGCAGGGTTGTATCGTGGATATAAGAGCGTTTTGTACGCGTTGTTGACCCAAGGAAGGATCTTTTATGGATATTCGTCCTCATGATCAGGGGCCTCTTGGCCCCGGACAGGCGCCGATTGATTCGACGCCGTCGATTCCCGTCGAAGAGAGCAAACAGGTCAGCGAGTCGCTGCCCGTTGCGGCGCCGATTCCTCTTGAGCCGCGCATAAGCAGTCCCGTCCCGGATCCGGCGCCCCAGGTTGCTGAGCCGGCGGCGCCGACGCCGACGCCTGCCGCGGCGCCCGTGGTCCCGCAGCCCGTAGCAATGCCGAGGCCTGTGTCCGCAGCGCCTCCAGCGCCGGCGGTCCCCTCGGAAGCTCCCCGTCCGGCGGTCGTCGTCCCGACCCCGGCCCCGGCTCCAGCTCCAGCTCAAACTTTAGCCCCGACCCCGACCCCGGCCCCGGCGCCAGCTCAAACTCAAACTCAAGCCCCGGCGCCAATGCCTACGCCCGCTCCCTTACCGGTTGTTCAGCCGGCGCCTGTCGCGCCAGCCCCGGCGCCGGTGGCCGCCGTAGCTGAACCAAAGTCCAAGAAGCCCGCTTCGGCTCCGAAAATCTGGGCGCTCGTGCTTGTGACAGCGCTGATAAGCTCGCTTGTGGGCGCGGCCGCGGCCACGGGCGTCATACTGGCGGTGAACCGCTTTAATACCAACATCTTCTCACCGTCCTTGCCCGTGTCAGGCTCGAACAGCGGTTCAAGTATCACGGTCAAAGGGGAGTCGGCGAGCCTCTCAGAGGTGGTGGCGCAAAAAGCTCTGCCTTCGGTTGTCAGCATTATCGTCAGCGCGCAGACGCAGACTAATCCCTTTACCAACAGCACCACGCTGACTCAGCAGGACAGCGGGTCGGGCGTCATCATCAAGCCCGATGGCTACATCATCACAAACAATCACGTTATCTCCGGCGGCGATAAGATTGTCGTCAACGCCGGTGGCAAGAACTATACGGCGAAGGTCGTTGGGGCCGATTCCGGCACCGATATCGCGGTGCTTAAGATCGACGCCACCGATTTGCCGGCGATCGAGATCGGCAGTTCGAGCGATCTGCGCGTCGGCCAGTACGTCATGGCCATCGGCTGCCCCTTCGGTCTTGAGAAGTCGGTCAGTACCGGCATCATCTCCGGTCTGGGGCGCAGCGATCTGATGGCAACGGACAGCTATGTGACCGCCTACACCGATCTGATCCAGACCGACGCTGCCATCAATCCGGGCAACTCTGGCGGCGCGCTGGTCGACCAGAACGCGCGCCTGATCGGGATCAACGCCCTGATCAACTCGACGTCGGGCAGCTCCGCTGGCGTTGGCTTCGCCATTCCGGTTGACACGGCCATCGACATCGCGAATCAGATCATGACCACCGGCAAAGTCGTCCATCCCTTCCTGGGCGTCAGTACCCAGACTGTGACCAGCAATGTGGCTCAGGCCTATAACATGCCGGTTGAAGAGGGCGCCTACATCATCAGTGTCAGCAGCGGATCGCCCGCGGCTACGGCGGGTCTTAAGGCCGACGACATCATCACCGAGATCGACGGCACGAAGGTCACCAGCTCAGACGACGTCTTCAAGGCAGTCCGCTCGAGCAAGGTCGGCGCTACGATCACGATCATCTTCTACCGTGGCAGCGCCAAGCGGACCACCACCGCCACGCTGGCGCCCGACTCTCAGAACCAGCAGCAGCAACAGCAGCAGCAGAACAATTCCGGATCGAACAACCAGGGAGGTGGAAGCGGAGGCACCACCAATCCGCACGGCAATCTCACCCCGCAGGAACTCCAGGACCTGCTGAAGCAGTACGGCCTGGGCGGCAACTAGTACAACCGAAAAGAACAATCGAGCAGGACAGGGGCCAGACATTACGTTCGGCCCCTGTTGCGTTAAGGTCGCATCGATCGTAACTTAAAGATTTCTGGCAGGCTGGCGATTCGTTGCAGAGCTGACCGCTTAATCACTCATCAGTATCAAACTGGTCGCGCATCCGTTGTCGGCTGATCTGCTGCAACAAGAGAAGTGGAGCCGCCATGACCGCTGCAAGCAGGATCAGGGAGGAGGCCAACGTCAGGCCGGAGACGCTCTCTTCCGGTACGTACTGGTGCGCCAGCATGACGACCAGGCTCAAAGCGATATGAGCAGCGAACACCGCCCAGGTTCGTGGGGAGA
>JGI20166J26741_11515919_pt1 | contig 12531 bp, 10 predicted proteins | sample TergutCu122P5_FD_26741 | JGI IMG/M metagenome (IMG submission 26741) | reverse complement strand
AGATGTACGACCCGAGGGGAAAAGCGAGCACGATCAGGATCGTGACGAATACCGCGTCCTGTACCAGGACGACACTCATCCGCCGCCCCGAATCACCACAAGGGTCATGTGCCTATCTTCTTTCCGACGAAGAAGCATAGCACTGCGTCAATTCACACTTGTCGACATCGCGCTCGGACGGCCCGGCTAAACTTGAGGGATGGACACTGTCTGGTTGACGCGCGAGGCGTACGACAAGCTGGCCGCCGAGCTGGAGTATCTCAAGACTGAGGGACGCCAGAAGGTGTCGGCGAAGATCGGTGCTGCCCGCGCCGAGGGCGACCTGTCGGAGAACGGGGGCTACCACGCCGCCCGCGAGGAGCAGGGCCAGATGGAGGGGCGCATACGGCAGTTGGAGGCGATGCTGCACGACGCCCAGGTGGGCGAGGCGCCGCCCGCCGTGGACCGGGCCGCCGCCGGATGCCGCGTCACGGTTGCGTACGACGGAGACGCCGACGACACCGAGACTTTCCTGCTGGGCGCCCGCGAGATGCTGGGCCTGGACGCCGACATCGACACCCAGGTCTACTCGCCGCAGTCGCTGCTGGGCGAGGCGGTGATGGGCGCCCGTCCGGGCGATGCTGTCTCGTACGTCGCCCCCAGCGGCCGCACCATCGAGCTGACGATCGTCAGCGTCGAGCCTTTCGGCGCCGCGTGAAGGCGTTTCGCCCGCGTCCCGGCTCGGTACTAGTCACACGATGTAACTAGGCGGGCAGCCGCAGGACGTCCGAATGTGGAACTTCGTATCAATGACGCGATGCTCGCACGGACCACTGAAACCGTTGATGCGGTTCAATAGCATCTCAACAGCCTGCCGGCCGATCGCATCGACATCCTGCTCGATGTTCGTCAGGCCGGGTTGGAACAGATCTGTCCAGACGAAATCGTCGTATGCGACCAGAGCAATATCGTGTGGAATATGACGCCCGGTGCGCAATATGGCCCTCATGGCGCCGAATGTCATCGCATTATTCAACACGACAAAAGCCGTCGGAGGCCGGGGAATGGACAACAGGTGCGTGACAACACGATCCGCCTCATCCGTTCGAGATTTCGCCGTCACGACCAGTTCTGGATCGACTTCCAGCCCATGCGCCTCCATGGCATTCATGAAGCCCTCGGTGCGCTCCTGCGAAGAACTGAGCCCGGGCGTACCGGTGATCGCAGCGATTCGACTGTGACCATGCTCGATCAGATGATTGGTCAGAGTGATTACGGACTTCTTGTTCTCGGGCGTCACTTGATCACACCCGACGTCGACCGTGCGGTCGATGACCACGAGAGGGGTGCCCGTCACCGCGATGCGCGCTGCTGTCTCTTCGACGAATTGCGGTGCCGGCGCCACAATGATCCCGTCGATCTGCCGGTTCAGCAAGGAGCCGACAACGCGTCTTTCCATGTTCGTTTCATCGTGTGAATCGCCCAGGATCAGCAAGTAGCCGGCCTCTGTGGCCCGACGTTCGATCGCACTGATGAGCGGGCCGAAATAGGTATTCGTCAAACCGGATATCGACAGGCCTATCGTCAACGACTTACCGCCAGCCAACGTCTTGGCGAGCATGTTGCGATGGTAGTCGAGGCTCTCTATGGCAGCATTCACACGATTCTGGGTCTCCGCGCTGACTTTTCGTGTCCCGTTTATGACATGCGACACAGTCGTAAGAGAGACGCCCGCCTGTCGCGCGACATCTGTCATGGTTATCATGTCGATAAGGATACCGCTCTAGCCCTTCGATGGGCTTGCTCTTTCACGATGCACATTGTCCGGCTTCGACATCCGTCAGCTCTCGCCAGCCAGCCACCGCATGGCTTGCACAAAGAGACGCTCGTAGCCGCTCCAGTCCATGAATGCCTGCGGGCACCAGTGGGGACTGATATCGGACGTCCAAGCCAATGTTCGCCCGGCCCCTACCTGGCGCACTGCCAACAGCGGATCGCCTGCGATGGATGCCAGCAGCGTTGCGCCGGGCTTCAATCGGCACCGGTTGTGGCCAAGCAAGATTGGCCACTCACCTTCGATGCCTTTCACCACTGGATGTTCAGAGTCACAAACGTCGGCGCTTTGGCCCTCCGGTGTTTCGATCCTGTCATCGAAAGGATCGATGTCGACGGGCAGGACTTCCTCGACGGCTGTGCCGTGGAATCTGGCTTTGGCATCGACACCTTGGAAGCTCATGTACCCACCAGCCATCGCCAAACCACCACCGTGCCTGACCCAGTCCGCAAGTAGTGCCAACCGGTTCACGTGCGTTCTACCATGCTTCCATGTGTCCGGGTGGATCAGGATCGAATACGCTCCGACATCGGAAAGCACCACGGCATCGAATTTGGCAAGCTCATCGAGCGTGCTTGGGAAGGCCTCCGACGCCTCGTGAGCCAACACGTGGTCCACGCTCATGCCGGCACTGGACAGAACCTGCTTGAACCGCTTGGCCCCGATGTCGAAGTCCACAGTCGTGAATGTATCGAAACCACTGATGTGCGTCGCTTCCGTCACCCACGATTCACCGACAAGAAGGATTCTGGTCATCTTTACTCCCTTTCACCGTTCGCGATTTCCACTATCACATCGGCGCGGTCTTTGGTTCGCTCGACGATGTCGGCGTTCAACTGGTCGGTTCCAAGCGCCCAGGCCCTGGCGGCGTCCGGCGATCTTCCATAGCTCTCGTGTCTGCCGATCAGCCATTCCAGTCGTTTCTGCTCCGCGGGCGCACAGTACCAAACCTCGTCGATCAAGCCGGCCAGCTCGCTCCACGGTGGTTCATCGAGCAGCAAGTAGTTGCCTTCGGTCAGCACTATGGGCACCGCCGCGTCTACAGGGATGGCCCCGGCAATCGGCTCCTCAATTTCCCGATGGAATTGCGGTGCATAAACGATGAGGTCCCTGCCTTGGGCGGCCGCATCAGGCTGTTCCCGAATGCGACGCATCATCGCCACATATCCGAACGAATCGAAAGTGTGCGGCGCCCCCTTGCGATCGTGGATTCCAAGGTCATCCAACACTGCGTTGGCCAGATGGAATCCATCCATTGGCACGTCCACCGCGATCTGCGGACCGAGATCATCGATCAGGGCCTGGGCGAGCGTTGACTTCCCCGCCCCAGGTGCACCTGTGATACCAATGATCCAACGCCTGTTGGATTCAAGCCGGGCGCGAGTCCGGCACAGTAACTCGTCGATGCTGGTGACAACGCATGGGTGAATCGTTGTCAGGCATACCGGTTTCTGATCATCTGGCATGAAGGCTATCCGTGCAATTCAGCCATTGCAGCCTGGACCGCCCATGAGGTCGGACGGGCCAGGCTGCAGTCATGACTAGAACGGGAACTTGTCCACGTTGTCCTTGGTCACAATGTCGGCGTTGCCCAGCAGTACCTCGCCGTTCTTGCCGACTGTGAAGGTGCCAAGATCTCCTGCGGTGAAGGTGTCGCCTTCCGCGCCGGTGATCTTGCCGGTAGCCAGAGCTTGTGCTGCGTAGTACGACAGCGTCCCTAGATTACCGACGTTCCACCAGACATCTTGTGCAGATCCGGTTGCGATGTAGTCCTTGATCAGTGACACGGGCGCCAGGCCGGTCAGCTTGATCTTCGGGAACAAGCCGGCCTTTTGCAGGGCCTGAGCCGCTGCCGGATAGCCGAGGCCGGCGGGGATGATCATGCCCTTGAGGTCGGGATAGGCTTGGGCCAGCGCAACAGCCTGCTGGGCGTTGACGTCGGCTTGCTCCTGGCCGTATGCAACCTTGACCAATTCAAGGTTCTTGTAATCCGGGTTCGATGCGATCTCCTTCTTCATGGCGTCGATCCAGGCATTCTGGTTGACGGCAGTCGGTGTCGACGACAGAATCGCGAACTGGCCTCCTTCAGGGCCGAGCAGGGCACTCAGGCTCTTCAGCTGGTATTCGCCGAGTTGAGCCGTCGGTGCCTGATTTATAAAGATCTGGCGTGAACCAGGATCGATGTCCGAGTCCCACGACAGAACTTTGATGCCTGCCGCCTTGGCCTGTGCCAACGCCGCCGACGTCGAGTTCAAGTCGCTGCCGGAAATGGCGATGACGCACACCTTCGCAGCGATGAGCTGGTTCACGAATGGGATCTGCGCCGCGCCAGTCGCCTGGCTCGGTGACGTATAGATGATCTTGCCACCGGTGGCGTCTGCAGCCTTCTGGGCTGCGTCATGTACGACCACCATGTATGGATCGGTACCGAGCTTGGGGATGTAACCGATGGTCCCGTGGCCGCTTGCGCAGTCCGCACTGACCGATCCCGGCGACGAACCGCCTCCGCCGCCACTGCACGCTGACAATGACGTGACGCACGCTAGCGCCGCGATCAGTGCCATCGATGCGGCAAATCTGGTCTTCATTTTGATTGTCCTTTCTTGGGTTTCTTCTGGGGTGGGTGGATGGATGAATGAATCACGTAGTGGATGACGCAGGCACGCTGAGCCTGAGTCTTTGTTTGCGGCGCTCTTGAATGTTGTTCGAGATCGCCTTGACGATGTTCGACAACAGCAGTGAGAAGATCAACAGGAGGCCTGTGGCTGTTCCCTGCGCGTACGAACTGACGTTGAGAAGCTGAAGAGTACTGGTCAATGTGATGACCAAGAGCAGCGACAGCACAACCCCGCTGTAGCGGCCCTTGCCACCGAGGAAGTCGACGCCGCCGAGGAAGACGATGGTCAAGCAGACCAGTTCCCTGCCAAGCATGGCATCGGGAGAAGCCTGGCTCGTCAGCCCCATGTTGATCAGGCCTGCGATCGCGGCCATGAAACCCGAGAACATGTAGAGCACCATGAGGATACGCCTGCGGCTGACGCCCGAGTAGAGTGCCGTATCCGGGTTTCCGCCAATTGCGAAGATCCGGCGCCCGACCGGCATCTTGTGCAGGACGACGGCGCAGATGATGGCTATGACGACGAACGGAAGGATGTCCAGAGGGACGAACCCGCCCAGCAACGCGTCGTTGCTGAACGTGACGAAACCAGCCGGGATTGCTGTGACGACATTGCTGCCGAGCAGCACGTAGCACAGTCCTCGGAACAGAGACAGGGTACCGAGAGTCACGACCAGAGACGGCAGCCCGAGGATGGTAACGCAGAATCCGTTGAAGGCTCCGCAGGCCAGACCGACGATCAAAGCAACGATAATGCCAACCGGAGCCGGAGTGCCGTTCTGCATCAGCATGCCGGCGCAGGCGGAAGTCAATGCGGCCATGCTGGCTACCGAGATGTCGATCTCCCGGACGATGATTATCATCGTCAGCGGCAAGATCATCAGGGCCGTGTCCGATAACACCGAGATCGATGCCCGGATGTTGAGAGGCGTCAGGAAGCCATTCACTGAAATGGATGCCACGACGATCAGAACGATGACACAGCCAGCGAGAACCACTTCCCACTGTCCGATCCGATGGAAGATCCGGCTAGGCATCACGTCACCTCCACGTGTCGAGTGTTTCGTCTCATTATCAGCACATCCAGACCGACCGCGATGATGATGGCCGCGCCGTAGAACGCCTGCAAGGCATATGAATTCACGTTCGCGAGCACCAGCACGTCTTGGATTGTGAACAACACCATTGCGCCGAGTGCAACACCCACGATGTTGCCGGAGCCGCCACGCAGGGCCACACCGCCGACAACCACCACCGCAACGACGGTCATCTCCTGGCCATAGGCACTCTGCCCATCGATGATTCCGTAATTGAGCGCCCAGAACACCCCCGCCAGACCGGCCAACGATCCGGAGGTTGCGAAGGCGGTGAAGAGTCGCTGTTTGGTCTTCACGCCGATCAGTTCGGCGCCTGACGGGTTTGACCCGATCCGGTAGAACTCACGACCAGCCTTCGTCCAGCGAAGGATGATCCCAACGATGATGAACAGCAGGACGCAAAGCCAAACCAGCATGGATATGCCGATCACCTTGGTCGCAATGATGTTTTGCATCGACTGGGGGATGCTACCGGGGCTGACTTCCTTACCGTTCGACAGGATGGCGTCAATGCCACGGTAGACATACATCGTGCCTAGCGTCACCACGATCGACGGTACGCGTCCGAAGGCGACCACCGCCCCGTTGAAGAGTCCACAGGCCAACCCGATCCCGACCGCGATCAGTAGAGGCACAATCATCGGAATGGTCGGATGCAACTTTACGAAGTCACCGAATACGAAGGCTGTCAACCCGATCACCGATCCGACGGAGATATCGATGTTCCTGGTCAGAACCACCATCAGTTCGCCGGCAGCCACGAATCCAATCAGAGCGGCTTGGTCCGACAGGTTCGACAGGTTGGCGGCGCTGGCAAATCGGGGGTTGATGACCATGATGGAAACCACCAGGACCACCAGCACCGCCAGCAGACCCATTTCACGGCGCCGGATCAGACGGCTGATGATCGAACCTTCGGATTTCACACTTGCCGGTGGTGCCGGTGGCGGTGCGACGGCTCTCGCCAGACGCTTCTGCTCGGCGATTGCGGGCTTGACAAGTGGCGTGTCCTCTGCCGGCATCGCCTCCGGTTCTTGGTCGATGGTGGTGCTGGCTGCCAAACCGGCCACCCGCTCAGCCGTAGCCTCGTCGCCTTTGAATTCTCCGACCAGATGTCCACGGCGCATCACCAGAACACGATCGGAGAGGCCGAGCACTTCGGGCAGGTCGGAGGAGATCAGCAGGATGGCCAACCCTTGCTCGGCCAACTCCGAAACAATGCGGTGGACATCGGCCTTTGCTGCCACATCGATGCCTTGAGTGGCTTCATCCAGTATGAGAAGACGCGGGTTGGTCGCCAGCCACTTCGCCAGCACCACCTTCTGCTGATTACCGCCCGAGAGCGTTCCGACGGGTTGGTCATAGCTGGAGAAGCGAAGCTTCATGCGCTCCAGCGGGCCGGAGACCAGGGCCAACTCCAGGCGTCTCCGGATCAGGGCTAGCCGCGTGGCCTCGTTTATGACGGGTAGGGTCGCGTTGTCAAGGATGCTGAAATCCTCGACTATGCTCTGTCCACGCCGGTCCTCGGACACGTATGCGATTCCCTTGGCCATCGCATCGTTGGGTGAGTGGACTGCTATCTCTTTGCCGCCCAACTCGATGGTGCCGGCTGTCTTCCGGTCGACTCCGAACAGAACCCTGGCCAGTTCGGTGCGTCCTGAGCCGACCAAACCGTACAGACCGACGATCTCGCCGGCGCGAATGGAGAGGCTGATGTCGCGGAGCCCCGTGGGCGCGCAGATCCCTTTCAAAACCAAGGTCTCGTCGCCCAGTTTGGCTGTGCGATCGGGGTACATGTCGGAGACGTCGCGGCCGACCATCATCCTGACGACATCCGCCTCGGTCGTGTCCTTCGCATTGACGGTATCCACCAGAACGCCGTCGCGGAGCACTGCCAGCCGGTCGGCGATCCGGAAGATCTCCTCCAGCCTGTGGCCGACGAACAACAGCGCGACCCCCTCTTTGCGCAATTCGTCGATGACCTGGAACAACCTGTCGACCTCGGCGGCCGACAGCGAAGCCGTTGGCTCGTCCAGAATGACAACCTTGGCTTTGGTCGACAAAGCCCGGGCGATCTCGACCATCTGCTGTTCCGACGTCCGTAGGGCATTCGCCTGGGTGGACGGGAGACGGTCAAGCCCGAGCCGATCCAGCACTTGCTTAGCCTCTCGTGCCGCTTTCGAGTGATCGATCAAGCCCAGCTTCGTGCGCGACATTCGTCCGGCAAAGATGTTCTCTGCGAGGCTCAGATCACCGAACAGGCTCGGTAACTGGTTCACCACCGCGATGCCCATGCGCTGGGCGTCCAGCGGCGTCTTGACCACCACGTCGTGGCCCGCGACGCGAACCGTGCCGCTGTCAGGGTGGTACACGCCGCCCAGCATCTTCACGCAGGTGCTCTTGCCGGCGCCATTTTCACCGACCAGCGCCAGCACTTCGCCGGGCATGAGCGCGAACGACACGTCCGAGAGGGCTTGCGTCCCCCCGAACGCCTTCGAGACGCCGACGAGTTCAGCGGCTGGCACTGTTTGTTTGGCAGGAGGGCCGACCGCCCTCTTTCCTTCGCCGACCAGCGCCTGCACGCCTGGTGGCCCTCCCGAGCTGGTCATAGAGACTCCCTTGCCGCTACAACAGTGTTGACCCCGGGACATCCGAGTTGAGCCACGATATCTCGACTGGGGAGTGTCCGTCTAGGATCGCTTAACAGCTATCGTGCCACAACGAAAGCGCTTGCGCAAGCGCTTCCCTCGATTTTTCCACTTTTTTATTCCGGGTCACCCAGAGACTGTTGCAAGCTGACGATCGTCAGCGTCCAGCCTTACCCAGCCTGAACGAAGGCTTGAACGACGGTTTTCGGAACACCGGGCGGGCGGGCACGTCGTCCTGATCGTTCTGGCCGGCCGCGGCGCGGATCACGCCCCAGAACAGCGCGGCCAGCGGGATGGCGAAGACGCCGCCGGCTATGCCGGCCAGCACCATGCCGATGGCTATGCAGATCAGGACGACCAGCGGATGGATGTCGGTGGCGCGCCCCAGCAGCAGCGGCTGCATGACGTGCACCTCGGTCTCGAGCACGACGACGAAAACCGCCAGCATGATGAGGGCCTTCACCCAGCCGAGTGTGGCCAGCACGATGATGCAGCCCACGCCGCCGGCGATCAGGGCGCCCAGCATCGGCACGAACGCGCAGACGAAAGTAAGAGCCATGATCGCCGACCACAGCTGCGATCCCAGTAGCAGCGCCCCCAGCCCGGCGCCGGCGCCGTCGCAGGCGGCTACGATCACAGCGGCCCGCACGTAGTTGACCATCGCCGACCAGCCGGAACTGGCAGCCGGCAGCACCACCGCGCGCATACCGGCAGGCACCATCCGGTGCATCGACTGGGCGAACCTATGGCCGTCCTTCAGGAAGAAGAAGATCGCGAACAGGCACATGATGACGCCGGTCAGGAACCGGGCGATCGACTTGCCGACATCCGCGGCGGCGGCGGCGATCGCGCTCTGCTGGTCGGACAGGAACTTCGTCAGGCCGCCCAGGTACGAGTCGAGCTGGTCCTGGCTGATATGCAGCGGTCCATGGTTCAGCCAGAGAGCCAGTTGCCTGGAGCCGTCGACCATCTGGCGCGATAGGTCGCTCCACTGCGAGCCGATCTCGACGGCGACGAGGGTCAGCAGCCCCTGCACGACGATCACCAGGACGAGCAGGCTGATCAGGGCAGCCAGCCACCGTGGGACGCGGCGCGCCACCAGGAAATCGTTCAAGGGCTTCAGGGCGGCCGTCAGCAGGAAGGCCGCGAACACCGGCAGGACGACGGAACTCAGCCGCCCGGCCAACAGCGCCAGGCCCCAGACCAGCAGACCGAGCAGCAGCAGGCACAGCGCCCACACCGCCGCCACCAGAAGCCCGCGCGGGACCGAGCCGATGGCGTCGGCCAGGATCTCTCGCAACTGCGCCTGAGCACGACCCGGCGCCGCGACGTCGTCCGCCGGCTGCACTTCGGTGGCAACCGGTTCGGCATCGGCTGCCGTCTCGTCCGCCGTCACTGCCGCGGCCACGGGCTGCACGTCTTCGTCCACACCTCCATCCTGCCATCATTGCTAATGTAGGCGCCATGCCCCAGCCAATCAGTGAACTAATGGCCCCGGATTGGGCCGAGGCCCTGGCCGGGCAGGAGGCCGCCATCCACGCCATGGGCGACTTCCTGCGCGACGAGATCAAAGCCGGGCGCGGCTACCTGCCCGCCGGCGACAAAGTGCTGCGGGCGTTCTCGCGGCCGCTGGCCGACGTCAAGGTGCTGGTCGTCGGCCAGGATCCGTACCCGACGCCGGGTCACCCCGTCGGCTTGAGCTTCTCCGTCGAGCCAGGTGTGCGTCCCCTGCCGCAAAGCCTGAAGAACATCTTCAAGGAACTTCAAGACGACCTGGCAGTGCCCGAACCACAAGACGGCGACCTGACGCCATGGTTCGAGCGGGGCGTCCTGCTGCTGAACAGGGTACTGACGGTGCGCCCGAACAGCCCCAACTCACACCAGGGCAAGGGCTGGGAGCCGATCACCGGCGCCGCCGTCGAAGCCCTGGCCGCCCGGGGCGGCCCGCTGGTGGCCATACTGTGGGGCCGCAACGCCCAATCCGTGACGCCGATCCTGCGTGCTACCGGCGTGCCCATCATCGCCAGCGCCCACCCGAGCCCGCTATCCGCGTCCAGCGGATTCTTCGGCTCCCGCCCCTTCAGCCGCGCCAACGCCGCGCTCGTCGCCCAGGGCGCGGAGCCCATTGATTGGGTGCTGTGAAGAACCACTGACACAGGTGCCCTGAAAGCGTGGTCGGGGCAACAAAAAGTGAGCGTGGATGGGACTGGCCGCCCGCCGAGGTCGCGACTTCGTCTCGACCTCCTGCGGGCTGGTTGCGAACGTTTGTTGCCCCGATCACGCGGAGCCGACCCCGTTATGTTTCCTCCGCGAGCGCAGCCAGCGCGCGATGTAACCGCCGCCACCGGCGTCTCCCGACGTCACGAAGTCGAGGACGTTGACGTTGCCCAGCCTGGTGGTGACGACGCGGTACATGGAGTCCGACGCGGCGAACAGGATCTCGTCGTCGCGGTGGAGTTCGAAGTCGACGGGCGGCAGGTGGAACACCTGGCGGCCGCGCGCCACCAGCAGGACGACCACAGGCAGCGGCGGGTCGCCGACGTGCTCGCCCGCCAGAAGCAGTGCCAGCGTCAAAGCCTTGCCCTCTTCGAAGTAGCCGATGACGCCCTCGGCCTGCTCGTGGTCGATGCGGCTGGCCCAGATCACCGGGATGCGCCCGTCGTTGACGGCCGCCAACTGGTCGGCCAGGGCGCCGCAGGTCTTCTCCGAGTACGCCGGCATGTGGTCGAGGAAGCGCACCAGCAGTGGCGTCGTGATGCGGGCCAGGAACTCCTGGGCGACGATGCGGGACGGCACCATGGGCAGGTCGCCGCGGAACGCCTCGAACAGCGGGGTGTTGGCGTTCTGGTTCTGCCGCGTGACGACGAAGATGCCGGGTCGCATGTCGCGGGCCGCGACGGCGATGGCTAGGTTCTTCGTGTCCGACAAGTTGCCGGCCACGATGCCGACGGCGTCCTCGATGCCGGCCTCGTGCAGAGAGTTCTCGTCCGTCCCGGTGCCGTAGACGTCCACGCTGCCGTCGCCGAAGTTCTTCTCGTCTATCACCGTCACCGTGTTGCCGACGGCCCGCAACTGCTCGGCAACGGCCTTGCCGAATCTGCCGTACCCGCACACGATCCAGTGCCCCCGGGGCGGCTGCAGCTGCTCGGGCAGCGGGTCGCCCTCGAGCCCCGTCAGGATCTCGCGCAGACGGTACCGCTGCGGCTTCGACAGCGCCGCGCTCAGATGCTCGGCGAACCGGTCGAACGGGTTGATGACCAGATCACCGCCGAAGACACCGATGTGGGTCTCGACCGCCTGGCCCCGCACCCGGGCAAGCACCGGCACCTTGGGCGCCAGCAGGCGCACCGTGACGGCGATGGCCTGGTTGACGAGATCGTCGTTGACCACAGCGACGACACCCCGGCAGTACGGCGATTCCAGCCCGGCCTTGCGCAATACCGACGGCTGGGCAGCGTCGGCCGCGACCATCGGGGCGTCGGCGCGGAATTCGCCCAGCCGCAGCTCTTGCAGCCGCGCGTCGTCCTGATCGATGACGACGAACCTTAAACCCAGCTTGTCCAGCCCGTGGCACACCAATGTGCCGGTCTCCCCCGCCCCGCACACAACGTAGAACGGCTCGCGCAGATGGCGCACCCGGCCCGCGAACCGTCCGAACCGCACCGCGTTCTGGAACCCCTTGTCGCCCACCAGGCCCATGATCACGACGATGGAGTAGCTCCAGACGGCCACCGACAGGTAGATGACCAGCACCATCCAGACGCGTTGGCCGATCGAGTACGCCTGCGGCACCTCGCCGAAGCCGATCGTCGTCGCCGTGTACGAGATGACGTAGAAAGCCTGGAACATCGTCATCGGCGGTGTGGCGTTGCCCTGCGCGTCCACGCCCGGCATCAGCGACAGGCCGATCGTGCAGAACGTGAAGACGGCGATCATCAGTATCAGCGGCGCCCGCATGCGCCGCAGTATCAGATAACCGACGTCGGACATCGCTCCCCCGCTCACGCGGGTCTCGACGTCCGGCAGCGGCATCAGCGCCATGGGCTACCTGCGGAACTGCACGATCTCGGAGATCATCAGGACCACCGAGATGATGTTCGCCACCAGCGCCCCGGCAGACATCGAGACGACGATCGACACGCTGGCGGGTTCCAGCGGCCCGCCGCCGGCCGGCGCTAGCAAGACCCAGATGACGCAGGCCACGATCAGCTGCAGGTCGGCCACCAGCGATGTCGCCAGGTGCACCGCGCCCAGCTGGGTGCGGTCGCCGAACTTCAGCACCGTCGCGATCAGCGACACCACCAGCGCGGCCACCAACTCGATGCCGTTGTGGTCGACGGGGTTGTCGAAGCCGCC
>JGI20166J26741_11515697_pt1 | contig 12533 bp, 9 predicted proteins | sample TergutCu122P5_FD_26741 | JGI IMG/M metagenome (IMG submission 26741) | reverse complement strand
ATATCCTGTATTTATATTTGTTACTTAGCCTAGAGTGATATTCTCTCGTAATATCTATAACTCAAGGTAATTTCAATGTTACTCATGATTACACCACCAATGAGATCTCGTTGTCCACAATATACTGTATAGTTTCCTCCGGGATGCCATGCGAGACCTGACAATGGCCCAGTGACAGGGCCGAAACATGTAGTCTATAAGTCCAATAAATACTACACTCGACATTTAGTTGTGTTCGACTACTCCTACCCTTACATTACATTGACATTTGTAATATGTCGTGAACTATTTTATATTTTAATATTGTTGGCTAGTACTGGTTGTATTAATGATTATACGTTCTGTTGTACATGTTTACGATAATATTGTTGATTCACAGGTGCTGCCATTAGGGAGTAAATACATGGATGCTAAACAGTTTTTAAATATTGTGGAACAAGTTAATTGATGTATGTAACTCTTTTGTAACTTCAGTAATTTCAAACAATATTAAGCTTCACTACAGACGGCCCTACAGTGCTGGAACACGTAGGAGAGTGGAATGAATGGATTTGGCCCAAGTACTTTTTGGTATTGTAATCATGTGTCATTCTTAAAAAGTAGTCCTAAATGGTGATGATGCAACAGTATAAGACAGTAGAAAATATTTACCTTGCAACACAGTGTCCAGCTGTAACTACATGGTAACGGTTGACAAGAGATCCACCACACCGACTGGACCCAATACGGATGTATGCCTAGGGAAAGAAGTTGATCATGACATAGTTGATACACATGAAGCGAAAAGTTGGAGTAATGAGGCTGTAACTTACCTGCCAAGGAAAGCTGCCAAATCCAGCCTCATCACCACCAACAATACGACGTTGGGCACCCAAGCTGGGACCTAGTTTTCCAATAGAAACTCCACATCCTGCAATTTAAAAACACAGTGCTCAACATACAATAATGAATATGCATTCATTGTATGTATGTACACAGGTGGCTGAAACTACTGGGAGGTTCCAGTGCAGGTAGCTCAGAAGGTGTAGGAGGCTTGAAGTAAAATACAATTATGCAAGAAGAAAGAGAATAAAGTTGAGCTGGTGAGTCAACAGCCCACATTAACACACCAACGACAGGTGAAGGGCGAGCATAGTCTGTTTGCTATGTAAGTTAGTCATTGTCACGTTATGTACAAGTTTGGTGTAGGGTCTCCCTGCCTTTAATGCCAATCCGCAGGTACAGGGATTGAACCTGATGACATTTTATTGTCAATGCCATGTACTTACAGTCTTCAAAGTCTGATGTAATATGTACAGAGTTACAGTCATAGGCTGATTTATTCTGTCCCTGTGTGTGTGTGTGTGTGTGTGTGTGTGTGTGTGTGTTTGTGTGCATGCACCTGCATTTATTTCATGTTATATGGCATTTTATTTCCTTAATACTATTACAATAATATTACAACTCTAACTCCCTATCTACATGTCACACAGTCTTCATTCCAGAACTGTTAGTGACTTAGCTAGTCATGAAATTCCTGCATTTATGGTACTAAAATATTGGTCACTTTGTTCACAAAATCCTGTCACTAAGGGGCCACTTGTATACAACATCTTCAAAATGAGATGAATTTTAATTTTATCCTCCCTACCATGCCTGTGTTGCCACAGCAGTCTCTTCACTTTAGGTTCTTTGACCAAAATTTTATATACATTTGTCATTTCTTCCAGTATGAATCGTGCCTAGACTGTATTCTTAGAGCCTGCATGAGTGAATAAAAGAATGATTGCTTGAATGAATGAATGAATGAGTACAAGAGGATGGAAAATATATATTTATATATTTTATTGGAATTTTTGCAAAGCCTTTGTGTTTTAAAGGTAGGATTGGCTGCATAATGACGTGATTTAAACACATGAGTGAATGGACATGTTAATTTCATATTTGTTGCTCAGAACTTGAGATTCATCCAAAACTGTGTGACAGTCTATACAAGATTGAAGGAAATTTTGTTATCTTTCAGTAGGAATCTAAGACTATAGTGTCTTCATATTTAACAAGTCTGTTATATCAAACAAGTTAGCATGGAAATAATGCCTTTTGTTCACTTGAGATGTACCTGGTTTGAATTCAGAAAGTTGGTTCGCTATTCTGACTGAAATTGTTGTGTTTTACCCTCCATACAAAATAACTTTATCCTATGAATGTCCAGTATTCCACATGCAAACGTGGCCATGCCCCTAGAAATATATTTTATATATTTAGGCAAAAAGGAACTCTACTGCACTTTTAAGATATGCGGCACAATCTGTGTTTTATTTTCCAAAAATGTTATTTATTTCACTATTCAAATTTTTTTTATTCAAATAATTTCCGCGTCTTTCATAAAGGAAATATGAACATATAAATATGTTCCCCTATCATTGAAATTCATAAGCAGTGCCTGCTTCTTCCATTACAGTCCCATCAATTCATCACTTATAACCATCTTACCATTTCTCACTGAATATTACATTGTAATAATGGAATTTTAAGTGCTTCTGAACAATGTCATTTTACCTCAGCCTGCTAACCAGCATTGCAAAGCAACCACTGAAATAGCAAAGACTGTTCAGTCCAATTACAAATATTACATTTAAAGTTCTGGCAGTAGTTAGTATGAATGCTCTTTTCTTATATCTTGGTAGATGTGTACCAAGTTTGTGGTGGGACCTGGTTAATAGGCACAAACATTATGGTGGAATGTGGTCGGTAGGTACCAACATTATGGAGGAACCCTTTTGATAGGCACAAACATTACGGTGATACCCAGCTGATAGTAACCAACTTTAGAAAGATGCTGGTTGATAGGCACAAATATTATAGTGAAATATTGTCAATAGGTACCAAAACTGTGGTGGAATCTGGTCAATAGGTACCAACATTATGGTGGAACCTAGTCAGTAGGTACCAGAATTGTGGAGCTATATCTGCTGCCATGTAAATGATCTTGGTTTTGCAATACAGAGTCTGGATTTTCTGCTTTCTGTTGGAAGTTTCAAACTAAATAGTATATACAATGATGCATTATTCCACTTAAATGAAGTTCAGTTTTAGTAACCTTAACAATTAATTTTATAAATGAAATGAAATATGTGGACTGCAGTACACTACAAATACTACAGGTCATGCAGACAAGGAAGGAAAATGTTAATGCTTTGACATGTTTAAGGCTATGGCTATGCTGGAAATGTATTTGTACAAAGTTGAGTTGTAGTAATTAAGAACAGGTCATCCCATACAGTGGGTGGTGTTTGTTTTGGTCCAGATTTTGGGAGTGTGGTCAATGATAGTTCTATTGCAGTCATGGATACTGCCCACCCTTAAGTTATATTTCTCAGAAATTATTGTGTTGGAATTCATAATTTTTTTAAGTAACATTAGAGGAAACTGGACGAATCCTTTATTTCAATGCAAAGAAAGTGAATACTTGTCACACTTTGAGGAGTTACCCAAATAAAATGAAAAATGTTATGAATATTACTGAATGACACCTGATACACATTCACAATCTACTGCAATGAATAAAACTCTAAATAAAATTGTACACAGTGCTGTCATTCTCAGGGGATAAAAATGCAAACATATTTGAACATCAAGCAGTATCACATGATTCACAAAATTGTTTCACTTCTAGTGTAAATTTCTCCATGTTCGTACAAATTGGTTCTTTTTGGGTGTATTTGGTTGTATTTCCAAGAATGCAATTTTACATAAATACCCTCAATTTGCTTCATGTATTAAGTGATCTGTAAGGATATTCAGATTAACTGGGCAGAATATACTGTAAATGTTTAAATGTTCTGTTGAAGGGCTGATGTGTGTTTAAACATTTGTCATGGTGTTGCTATCATGTACTGTATGGTGGTCCATCACATTTTCCTGGTGGACATGTTATTGTGCATCGTTCTGCTCTTTTCCCAAATTTTGAGCCTTACTTATTCATTATCACAATAGATTCCATACTGATATATATCTATAATGCTGTCATTTAAGTGGAACATATTGTTAGTGTGCCACTACATTAATTATAAATTTGTGCAACTAGTTAAGCGAAGGAAAGTTTTAGGCAAGAGTTGTACAGCATGTTGCATGTTAGGAAAGGTGTTATGTTCTATGTGAAGGTAAATACTATTTCCTCAGGTGTGAGTATACTACGTCTTTGTGCTGTCTTTCTAGTAAAAGCGTTTTTATACATTTGTTGCAGTATGTACAGTTGTAAGTAATTATTCGTATCTTTGTCTTTTGTGTGAATGGCACAGATACAACATTTATGTTACTTAGTCAGAATTTCATCCCGTCTGTAGCAGGTCTCTGTTGATACATACAGAATTCCACGTATTTCACAATTGTCCTTTCAGTCAATCTGCATGTCAGATGTTTTCAGGATAATTTCTGGAACATTATGGTTGATTCTTTGAAGTCTGTTGATAAATTATTGTACGGTACCACACAGCTTATTTGTCTTCCCAGTCCGGCTACTTGTTGAGTGCATCGGGAGTCGAACCCGAGACCTACTTACTGGGGTCATTGGTCACAGGACCATAGTCCACAAGTAGGCTGTTCTCGTCATGCTCGCCCTTCTTTGCTGTGTCCTTGGCTGCCCGTCGCTGGCAGCAGGCATACATGAAGCCCCCACATGACCCTTCCAGGAGCCCCGCTGACATCCAGCAGAAGAGGAAAAACTCGCATGTTCCCGTGGCACAAAGCGATTGGTCTCCTAGCAATGGGTGCCCTTCTTGACCAGGCACTCTGCCCTCTGGAAATATCATAGTGTTACAAACAATGTTCATAATGGGAATCAGTAAGATTTTCTAGAAGAGTGAAGGTTAATTTACATTCCCAATATCATGGGTAGTTGATATGGCATTGTTTGATGATCATTGGTTCTCAGGTTTCGTACCTGTGGGATGTGATACTCAGTATTTTTACTTGGGTATAGATATATTAAGTAACTGATTTGATCGGTTATGAAGTCTAGATGTGAGGATTCATTACAATATGTGTGAAAAAGTGGCTTCTTTTGGTCTTTAATTTCTTCACCTAATTTATCCAAGGCAATAGGAAAAGCTGATGGCTTGTGATTAGAAACACAGATGAGTAGAACATGCAGTGTGTAGAATTCCATGCAATTGTGTGATGTGCATATGAGCTTGATTCAGGGGTTTTGTGTCTGCCATTAAGGAAAAAATCTCTCACTGCCTTCAAATCCATTCTTAATATTTTTCTTCTTCTTGGGTGCACATCCATCATTTACATGGTCTGACTGACATGTCATCTCAGATTGGTTTGTTATGTTCAGTTGATTGTGTGTGTGTGTGTGTGTGTGTGCGCGTGCGTGAAAGTGTCTGTGGTCTGTATGATTGCAGTTCATTTCCTGACGAATGCAGGCATCCTATATTCATCGTCATGCCCAGACTAGCTCCTCAGCCCACCCAGCTTAATATGTAATGGTTGCTGAGGCCTTGTTTTGCATGGGTTACATCAGCTGCTGTATGAAACTGACCACTGAGCTATATGTAGTGGCAGTGTTAAGATTGCATTGATCTTACCTCTAGTCTACTGCACAGCCTTCACGGAAAACTTTTATATTTTATAATTATTATGTAATGGATGTAATTAAGAGGTTGCAAAGAAAATGTGTAGATGAATGTGAAGTTCATATATAAAAGTAATAAAAAAAGCTACAGTTACATCTTAGTTTTCAACAGAATTTAAAATCATGGATGCTGTCCTCTTTCTAAAGTTTATTGAATACTGGCGATGTTACACAAATTCTATGACTTTAAATCAGCATGCAGTGGAAACAATGACAGCTGCACTTTGAAATATACTGTGAACACAGAAGAAGTAGTGCAATGCAGTGTACTGATTTGTGGTTTCCACCATTATTATTTGGTAGGAGAATCACTGTCACTGTACTGGACTTGATGGATGTTTGATCATATTAAAGAACACACACATATACAAATTACAAAATTTGCTCTTACAAGGTTGTCTTTCCTTTCAACTAAAATCTTACAGTTCTGAAGACATAATTTTGTATGAAACTTATGTTCAGTGCCTGCTGCAGTTTGGTGACGAATAGGTTAGTGTGTTGTCTTAACAAATTTCCAGCATTCCTACTACATAAGTTCATTTAAATGGTACTCAGTCCTGGTGTATAAGCCCTTTGCTAAACAGATGAACATCATCAGATTGGTGAGCAACCACTAGCATCAACTGAATGCTGAAAACAGATAGTTTAGTTCATCAAAACCTGTACTGTGTTTTAAAGATTTTATGGTAGTTTGAATGTATCTTTTGGGGGAGAGGTGAAACATTTTGGCAATCAAAGTTTTTTATTCACCAACGAATGCACAAGGGTTTGTCTTAAAAACAATATTAAAATTTACGTTAAAATAGCTCCAACAAGTTTCGATGCAGTCACACCATCTTCAGGGAGCGCATTATTGTGCTTGCTAAAGTTACACTTGTTAAAACAGTCAATTATGGTACATCGGTGTATGATTAAATCGGTGGTGATGTGGCTGCATATATTAGTAGGTTCTTGATGGTGTGTGTATGTTGCACTGTTCAGAAGTAGACTCATCTCAAGATGCACGGTACGAATGTGAAAAGTTTGGCAATCATTTAATTCATTTCAATTTATCTAATTATGGGAGGTTAAGCTTTCTTCAGTGGCACTTCCTTTATTATCTTAGACCATACACATGTCTTTTCTTACCAATGAGTGATGCAAATTATAATTCCTGCAATTTAATCCAGGTGGGACATGGTTATTGTATGTAGGAAAGTCATGCCTCACCTCTGGGGTCATCAATGGCAAGGTCTTGCAGGCTGTTGGCTGCCTGTTGACTGTAGTATGGAGAGGAGGCATGAATAGTACCAGGTATGTCTGGGTCACGAAATACAAGCCTGGGGCTTCTCTGGCCCATCTGGGGTATCCTTGTATAGTGACCTCCCACAGCAGGCGCTGTCACCTGCAGAAAAGAAGCAGTTGGGTTGAATTGTGTACAGGCAGATAAGATATAGATAAGATATTTATGTCCATAGCAAAATATATGAGGGCATATTCTCTCTGTTTGTGACTAGTTAACACATATGATGAGATTAAATATGGAGAATTTGACATTATTAACATAAAATTACACTTTTGAACCACTGCAGAGGTGTTATTTTACTTGAAGACCTGATTATTCTCCATGTTGGTTTTGTTAATTTCGCTGAATGATGGAAATCACTAGCTAGAAACTGGCGATCTAGGCAAACACACTCAGTACAAACCCCCTCCCTGGGCAGATGGGAGTTGAAATAAATGCATTAAAGTGTTAATTTAAATGTTTTTTATTGCAAATTCATGATCATCATGGAATTAAAGCAAATTTATTCCTTTAAGTTGGCATTTTCTCTTGAGTTTTGTGCCGCACTTTGTGCTGTTGGCAGCCGCCTAATGCATCCATATGGTCTGACCATCCCTTGATTGCACATACAGCAAAACTAAAAGTAGTTTTTATGCTGTTTTGTGTTGCGAGATTTTAATGAAATTTATGTTCATTTAAAAGAATTGGTTGGTTGGTCATTTGGACAGGCAGTCATTCGGCCTTTTGGGACTGCTACTTGTTTCAGGGAAAAATTTAGTTTAGGAACATTTCGGCAATTATTGACCAAATAAATGCTACCAATTTAAAGTATTTTGATTTTCATTGCGATAAATTGTAAGAAGCCTGTATAGCATAGTCCATACTGACTACTCTACGGGATCTATGCTACGATCGAATGCCGGTAAGGGCAAGGTATTTTTCTTTTCTCCATACTGGCTCTGGGGCCCACCCAGCCTCCCATTCAGTGGGTACCGGAGTTTTTTTCCAGGAATAAAGCGGCCGGAGCCTGATATTGACCACGCACCTCCATCTATCGCTGAGGTGAAGAATGAGTGGAGCTATAACTTCTGCTCCCCCTGCATGCCTTCATGGTGTGGACAGGCACAACTTTAACTTCCACCTTTGTAAGATAAACTGTGTGTGTGTGTGTGTTTTGGATGCAGGGAGCTATTGAGCAAGATGGCTCAAGCGGTAGCATTTCTGGCTTGTATTCGTGAGTTCACTGGTTTTAATTTCAGTAGGATGTATACCATCCTGACAGATGTTTCGCGTACCGAATGTGGGGATAGCGCCGAAAATTAGACAAAAACCACTTCCTTACAGATATTTGCCAATTTATAATGCACTACTAATGATTTTAATTGTCATAAATATAGTTTAATTCAGTTGTGATTTTTGTTTACTGCCTTATTTATTTACCTGATAATGTTGCTGCTTGTGCCTTACAGGAGCCCACAAATTATAACCTGCATGCAGGTTGGGTGGAGGTCTGGGGCTGTGAGGATACACCAGTCGACCGGCCCCGCTCGGCGTTTCACTTCCAGACAGGGCTGGGAAACGGACGTACCGCCTCCGCCGTCTTGAAGCTGTGATTATAGCAGGTAAAATATTACTTCAGAGCTCTCCTTCATCATTTGATATTATGGACGTCTGTGCCCCTCCAACGTCCATCCAGTAACATGGAGTGAGCTAGGGATTTATTTATTTATTTATTTGCCTTTGACAATAAAACCAACATAGTGCACAATATATGAAGCTTCTGTACGTTCCATGTTCCAAGATGTAGTCTGCAAATCTTTCCCCTGAGGATGGGCAGAGGTGTCCAAAATATTTACGGACAAATTTTAGTTTTTTTTATTATTTTGTATTATATCTTGTACTATGTTGGTCTTAATTTAATAAATAATTTCGCAATTTTTATTGATATATGATCATGCATTAATGATTCATTATGACAAATACGACCAACAAGTGCGTACACAGATTTGTATATTTATCGTTTTTAACTGTTTATAATACAATAAATTTACGTATCTCTATATGCACTTGTTGGACATATTCTCATAATAAATAATGTCGCATGTATAAGGTCTCAGTGAGCTAGAGAAATTTCCCATTTAGAATCACCTGGTTATGTTTTCAACAAAGTTATCCAGATTTGCTGTTGCAAATAGATCTGTCTGAGTAGGAACATGTCCTCCCTTTACACTTAATTGAGCTAATGTGTCCTGTTTCCGAGAAAACTCAATATGACTTATAAAGTTCAAAGAAACATATTATCGTCAGAAACATTTGGACCCAATAAAGAATTAATTTTGAAAATGCGTCACGTTATCTCGGTCCTGAACGTTCCAGCCTACGATACAACGCAGCCTAAATGAAGTTACACGGTTAAGTTATCTTGTTTATTTCAGGCGGCGTGGTTACAGACTTTGGGAGCGAATTTGAAAAAACTTTTGTGATAAAATGATAAAACTGTTTGTGTAAAACATTAACATGAACTAATCGGAGTATCTGTAATAATGTGAAGTGAGAACTGCGCTCTTCTGGGTCATTGCGCAGCGTCTAGTAGTAATTTCTTACCGACATTCCCAAAATATTGGTAAGAAATTACCACTAGTCGCTGCATAATAACCCGAAAGAGTGTAGTAATTGCAGGCGGAAACCTGCAATTACGCAATCATATGAAGTGTTTATGAAACCCCCCAAAATTGTAAGTTATGATATCATAACACATTGTTTGTGGTGTTGTATCCCTACGCATTTATCTCATTTTTTGTGCGCTTGTAATCACAGTAGATGGTTTTCAGTAGAACTGTGAAAGTAGTCGACATACTCGTAGTATGCATAATTATGTTTAGATGGTAAATGTTTCTGTTGAAACGAAACTGAGCGTAAATCAAACCCAGCAGTCTCCATTCTTGATCGACATTGAGTTATGTAAGGTATTGGATATTGCGAAGAAATCTCTAAAAGGCTGTGTTTTTTATTATAATATCATACAAAATTATCTCAGGTGGTAGGGAATCAAAATCAGTCGTTATAACAAAATCAGCTGTTCTGAGTTGTGTGTCAGCAGCCGACGTGTCAGTCGATTCCATATTCTCACGTGATCATATATGCTGTTAAGTGACCTAGTGAAGATATTCGGTATGACTGCAGTAGGGTTGAAACTTAATGAGATTCCATCTTCTGTTATTTGTTAAGAGTATTTGTGTGTTACATGCGCGAAATTATCAGTGTCTTTATTTATTGGTTCCAATTTGATACCAGCATCGTATATTTGGAATAGTATCGCTTCCTTCAAGGGTAACACCATCAAAACCAAGAAGATGAGAGAGATTATTTTTAATAATAGCTGGGTACTCTGTGTTATGCTTGTTTTCTTGTTGATTGGTAATAATTAACAGTTTATGTACTTAAACCAAAAACAGTAACGCATGTTTAAATTTTGTAGTGTTTAGTTTACAACAGCAAATAATGCTCATCACTATATAGTCTTTCTTTTTTTGTTGCTTAATACATAACAATATTGTGGTTAAATTCTTGATAAGGGCAGTGTTTATGTTAAATTTCGTGCGAGCTATAAGGCATAAAAACCATAAAGAACGGCTTCAAACATTTGGTCCACTACAAACCAAATAATCTACTTTTGTGAGGAATTGTTTCAAACTTAACGTTTCAGATGCGTTGGTTTAACATTAGCAAGCAGTCTGCGACTTTTGTATCAAAAACAACACTGTCCATTCTTTAAAGGAAAGTAACTGACATGAGTATTTATAAATTTCATATTTGTTTTTAATAAAGTGAAATTTGCATCAGCCTATATGAAACGGGTTTCATATTCTACTGGGAAGTGGCCCAAAGTGGATGTAGGTGTGTTTGATTTTACGGGTCCCATTTGTTGTTGCATTTGAAAGTTCGATGTGGTTCCTCATACGAGCATATTTTAGTGATATTTTCTGTTTTGAACCACTTTTTCTATTTGTTGTCGTACGTTGTAGGTATTCCTCTGATATGTTCTAAAGAAGGCAGGTTTCCTTCCGACTTCTTATTGGTGTTTTGCGTCACAGAGTATAGTGTGTTGTGGTGGCGTACATGCTGTCTCATTGTGTTGCAGTAGATCTTCCTGTCTGTGGTACTCACCGAGTATTTCTAGGGACGTTGATATGTTGGCAGGCCTGAGGGTTATACTGGTGTTCGGCACTACTGTCAGATGTTGTGCTGTTGTGTTGTGTATCGTAGCGACCAGAATCACAAGTACTAAGCACGTTGCAGCTGCTGCCCCTACACAGCAGTGTTTTGACAGCATGCTGAAAGGTAGCCTGTTGGATGTGACTACTGGGTCTCTGAAAGTGACGAAAAGTCTTACATTAATGGATTGGTGCAGGATACGAATAAAACGTCGACAGTAATTTCGAAACCGCTGTTTGGAAATAATACTAGTAGATCAGTGTTACAAGCGTACATACTACAAATGAAAATGCAGAAGCTTTGGTAGTCGCTAGTAAGGAGTTTGTACTAGAAGTGAATGCTGATAAAACTAAGTACGTGGTCATGTCTCGAAATCAGAATGCAGGACGAAGTTACAGTATGAAGATTGATAATAGTTCCTTTGAAAGTGTGGAAGAGTTCAAATATTTGGCAACAACCTTAACAAATCAAAATTCTATTCAGGAAGAAGTTAAGAGTAGACTGAAGTCAGGGAATGCTTGCTATCATTCGGTGCAGAATCTTTTGTCTTCCAGTTTGCTATCCAAAAATTTAAAGATTAAGATATACAGAACTAAAATTTTGCCTCTTGTTTAGTATGGGTGTGAAACTTGGTTGCTGACATTGAGGGAAAAACGTAGGTTGAGGGTACTTGAGAATAGGGTGTTGAGGAGAATATTTGAGCCTAAGAGGGATGAGGTAGGCCTAACAGAGGAGTGGAGAAAACTACATAATTAGGAGCTTAATGATCTGTGCTCTTCATCCAATATTGTGCGGGTGATAAAATCGAGAAGAATGAGACGGTTGGGGCATGTAGCGCGTATGGAGAGGCGTGTACAGGGTTTTGGTGGGGAAACCTGATGGAAAGAGACCAATGGGGAGACCCAGGCGTAGATGGGAGGATAATATTAAGATGGATCTTCAGGAAGTGGGATGTTGGGGTATGGACTTGATCGAGGCGGCTCAGGATAAGGACAGGTGGAGGGCCCTTGTGAATGCGGTTATTAACCTCCGGGTTCCATAAAATGCGGGGAATTTCTTGACTAGGTGAGAATCGGTTAGCTTCTCAAGAAGGACTCTCTCCATGGAGTAAGTAAGTAAGTAAGTAAGTAAGTAAGTAAGTAAGTAAGTAAGTAAGTAAGTAAGTAAGTAAGTAAGATCAGTGCTTCCTTTGAAGCATAAGATTTATTTACGAACCCCAAGTGCGTCTTGTTTTCTGTGCAGCGTGTGTTTCGTACGTTGCACGTTGCATGTTGCAGCGTAACTAATTATTTTAATCATTTAAAGCACAGTGGTTACTGTAAGTATTCATTCATTCTTTCAGTATTCTGTCTGACGACAGGTCCAAAGCCTCCTCCAAAACGATGCCTCCATATAGTGCGATGCAGAGCCTCCTTCTTCAAATGAGAATATCCTCTC
>JGI20166J26741_11515474_pt1 | contig 12537 bp, 10 predicted proteins | sample TergutCu122P5_FD_26741 | JGI IMG/M metagenome (IMG submission 26741) | reverse complement strand
TATGGCCATCTCTACAACGGTATGGAAAACATTCCGGAGACCTTCTCCAGTGGCATCCGGGCCGCTCGGCATATCAATGGCCTGACGGCTTGGGATGCTTAAGCAGGGGTTTTGCTGATAAGCTGGTCTAAGCAAACCATCAGGTGAGGTAAACAAGTGGGGTGGGAAGGCGCCACCCCACTTGTATCTTCTGATGTGCGCGAAAACTGGAATGCCTGGAGGAGCGATCAATGACAGCAGAATTTGAGGCAGCGCAAGTCGATGTCGAGCAGCAAGACAATGCCGAACAAAACGCCCCGCACGAGATTAGTATGGCTATCTCTCACGTCAATGCACCGGAAACGATGCTATCTGTAAGTACAGTCTATACAGGTGATATGGCAGACGTCCGGCATCCGCTTCCTGAGATCTATGCCGGCTGCGATATAGCTCTGCAGGTTAATGTTTCTTGCTCTCAAGCCTGTGATTTGCGGGGTGGTCGGGTTGAGATCCGGGCCGCGGATGCTGTAATTGCCCAGGAAAAACTTACCACTTTTGATAATGACAAGGCAGTCAATCAGACTGACGTGTGCATCCTGACTGCACCAACAGAGCCCGGGGAATATACCTGGACAGCAACGTTTAGACCAACAGAAGAAGACAACCCTCATCCAGAAGAGAGTGCCCCCCATCCAGAAGTAGAAAATAACACCAATCTGCCGGAAATAGAAAATACCACCGGTCAGCCTGAAGAAAAAATCATCCATCGGCCGGCTTCGGCTGCGTTTACGTTCATCGTCAAACCCCACATGATCACTCTGTCCGCCTGGGGTCTGCCTTCCCCGGTAATTGCTGGTTCGAAACTCAGCCTGAAGGTCGGCGCCCGCTGTGTGGGCAATTGCCTGCTGGCTGGTGAGCAGATTGGGCTTTATGATCAGCAAGGCCAGCAATTGGCGACAGGTGTCCTTGGAGAAAAACCTCTGAAGGATACTGTTGGTGTGTATTGGACGGAATTGGAGATGACCGTTCCCGAGACAATCGGCGTTTATGAATGGGAGCTGAAGTTTGCGCATTTGGATGAGACCCAGGCCCATAATGAAGCTTTCCACCCCATTGTTTTTAGAGCTTTCCGGCAACCCGAGCATCTGTTAACCATAGAAGTCACGAGCGATAATGAAAAAAAGCCGCTGGAAAATGCTTTGGTGGCCATCACTTCAGAGGATGGCTTATACCGCGGCTTCTCGGATAATGCTGGAAAAGTTGTCTTCAATGTACCTAAAGGCGAATACCAGCTCTTTATTACAGCTGATGATCACCTTACAGTGGACTCTAATGAAAAGATAAAAGTCGATGGAGATCTAATAGTAAAACAGGAGATGGTGTTTTCAGTGGACCCATTCAAATAACCAAATGGGAGCAGGGATGGCGACCCAAAGGTAGATGGGTTCTGGCACCTGGCCAGTCTCTTTGTCCTTCTTCGATGGGAAAATCAGTTCTGTAAGCTATGGCTAATAATCAAATCAAGGACCGCTTTATACAGATTCAGTAACATAAAGTTCAAGAACTAATACTTGCAAAAGTGTAATCTACAGATTACACTTTATAAATGTTAGAAATAGTCCAGACGGAAGAATATGTTCACTGGTTCAACAAGCTAAAGGACCGATCGGCTAAGGCCCGGATTGATATCCGCATCCGGCGTTTATCGCTTGGAAACTTTGGTGATGTCAAATCGGTGGGGTCTGGAATATCAGAACTCCGAATACCTTACGGGCCTGGTTATCGGGTTTATTTCGCACAAGAAGGAAAGCGATTGATTATCCTGCTTATTGGTGGAGACAAATCAACTCAAGCTAATGACATTGCCAAGGCAATCCAAGTATTGCATGAACTACAGAGGTGAAGACATGACGACAGAGATGAGATTGACTAAATGGGATCCGATAGAGCACCTGGACAGCGATGAGGCTATCGCGCTTTATCTCGATGCTGCCTTTGCTGAGAATGACTGTGCGTTGATTGCGGCAGCATTGGGTGATATTGCAAGAGCCAAAGGTATGAGTAGCATTGCTCGTGAATCCGGATTGGCTCGTGAGAGCCTCTATCGATCACTGTCTACTGAGGGAAACCCTGAAATGGCAACGATTCTGAAAGTCATCAATGCCCTTGGTCTGAAATTGCATGTGTCTACTTATGACGCATAAACTGGTCAGTTACATTGTGGCCATAAGTTAATGTCCGCAAGGCCGTCATACACTATCAACGAGAAGGTTGCCGGCTATTTAGCAATGATAGTTGGTTAAGATGAGAGGAATGCCATGCCCGAACCTCTCCAGATTGTGATCATCGCGCTGCTGGCCTGCTGTCTGGTTTTGCTGGTGATCATTCTGGTCATTCAGCACCGCGGTGGCAAAACCGTAGACTCAATGACGAAGCTCTCCCACCAATTGGAGTTAAACAATCAGGCCGCCAGTCAGGCCACTCAGTTGGTGGGCTCCCAGCTGAACGACCGTATCGCTGAGCAGACCCGGGCTCTGAACGATCGCATCGGTGAGCAGAACAAAACGGTCAGCGAGGAGTTGACCCGCAACCGCGAGGCTTTGAGTCGTGAGTTCGAACTGGTCCGTAACACGATGGAAGGCCGTCTGGCGGCGATCCAGCAGGACAATACGAAAAAGCTGGAGGAGATGCGCGTCACGGTCGATGAGAAGCTCTCCGCCACCCTGGAAAGGCGTTTTACAGAGAGTTTCAATCTGATCAGTCAGCGGCTGGAGTCGGTGCAGCGCGGCCTGGGCGAGATGCAGAACCTGGCCAGCAACGTCGTCGATCTGAAAAATGTGCTTTCCAACGTCAAAACGCGCGGCAACTTTGGCGAATACCAGCTTCAAGCCCTGCTAGAGGATGTCTTTACTCCCGACCAATTCGAGGTCAACTTTGCGCCAAATCTGCGCAGCCAACAACGCGTGGAATTTGCGGTTCGCATGCCCGGCTACGACGAGCCGGTCTATATGCCGATCGACAGCAAATTTCCGATAGAGGGCTATCAACGCCTGGTCGACGCTTACGAAAGCGGCGATCTTGAAGCGGTTAACCGGCTGCACGATGAACTGGTTACCAAGGCTTTGCGCAACGCCCGCGATATTCGGGACAAGTACCTAAACCCACCGCGTACCACCGATTTTGGCGTAATGTTTGTGCCCACCGAGGGCCTCTATGCCGAGCTGATGCGCGAGCCCAGCTTTGCTGACAATCTGCGAAATCTAAAGGTGCTGCTGGCGGGGCCCAGCACTCTGCAAGCCTTGATTGTCAGTTTTCAGGTGGGTTTTTCCACCCTGGCGATCGAAAAACGTACCAGCGAGATCGAACAGCTTTTAGGTGCCGTGAAGACTGAATTCAACAGCTTTCAGGCGATTCTGGAGAATATCGATAAGCGTTTGGAGCAGGCCCGCGGTGAGATCGGCAAAGCCACCAGAAAAACCGGCAGGATCAACAGCAGACTGAAGAGCGTCACCGGGTTACCCCTGGGTGAGAGCACGAGACTTTTGGAGATTGGCGACGCCGAGGTGCTTGATGCGGGCAATGACGCCGAGGTGGTTATAGTTGAGGCGGCCCAGGATGCAGAAGCTTGATACTCAAAGCGAGACAGACAAAAGCAATCGGGACATGGATACCAGCAAAATGACCAGGAAGGTCTACGACATTCCTGGCGATGTGGCCGCCGCGTTGGATAATAACGGATTATGGGAGCAGTATCGCGCCCGGCCGCCCTATCAGCGCAACGACTACATTGGCTGGATTACGCGCGGCAAAAGAGAAGAAACACGCCAGAAGCGCATCGACCAGATGGTTGAGGAATTGCAGTCAGGCGATGCCTATATGGGGATGGCCTATAACGCCAAAGAGTAGACCTCGCCTCGCCTGGGAATGATAACCGGAATATTTGGATGTAATTGCGCCATGGCGTCCACAAAGGGGGAGACGTCTATCCGGCGTGAGACCGGAGGAAAGGCGTCATCAAAGTGATCAAGCATTATCTGGCGAGGCAGCAACCGCTCGACTATGGGCAAAGCAAAGGACAGCAGGTGAGAGTTGCCCTGGTAGGGGAGAATCAGCAGGTCGGGGCCTGGGGTGTAATGCTCGGATTCATTGAGGGACAAACTACCAAAAAGTGTCACAAGCTTGGCTTGATAGTGAATTTCATAGACCAGGGTTTCATTGTTTTCTTTGAATATTTTGGCCGTTTTGATGAATTCCCCAGTACTGCCAATTTGACGTAACACGCGGGGGTTGAACAATGTTTTGAGTATTAGGGGCAGATCGAAGGGGATGTGTCTGCCTCGCTTGACGGCGACAGTGATCACCGAAGCGGAAGCTTCAACAGCAGCTTCCGTGGCATCATCTTTGAAGATAGCCGTTTCTGAACCATTAAAAATCAAGATATCGCCTGGTCTGATGAGCTTGATATGTTCCGACGGCACTTGCAGGGAATGCAGCGCAGTGCAGGCAATGCTGGTCGCATAGACCTGGCCTGCTCCGCGTGAAACTAATTCCGGTACGCTCTGCAGGTGATCCACATGCCCATGGGTGATCAGCACCTGGGGAGCAGGCAGAAAATCTGCACAAGTCATTGTGTATTCAGCCCCCGTCCAAGGGACAAAGGGGTCAAAAAGCAGCGAAGTTTCATTCGCTGTCACCCGCACCGACGCGTTGCCATACCAGGTAATATCCATGCCTGTCTCCTACTTGGGATTATTGCATTCGTCTTTTTCTGTCCCAAAAATCGGTCAAAGCTTCAAACATGTTAGGGTATATTATGATAGAAAACAATTGAACCACTTTTTAACTCTTTGACGTTGGAGCTAACGACTGATGGACGAAAAATTTCAATGGATTCTGTTTTATGAAGCTTTGGCAGATAAATTGCTGGAATACAAAGACAAACAGCCAGAGCTGTTTGAGTTGATGAAGAATTTGGCTGATGAACAACCGAATTTGGAATATCTACATTTTAGAGATCGCGATCAATATTGGGCTCCGCGTAACTATCGAATTGACCCCTTCTCCGTTATGGCCGTTATAAATCGAGGAGCAAAAGATGAACTGCGCATCGCGTTGGCAAAAGCTCTTGCTGTGGCCTTTGACCTAGATATAGCGGCGCCGAATGAATTTGCGGGTATCCCAGAGCTTAATGCTCAGCGGAGTTTCTTTGTAGGTAATGATGAAATGTGGAGTTTGTTTGTTGAAGCAATTCAATCAGCTAATACCGGAGTTTTTACTGTTAGATTTAATAAAGCTTTCGAGAAAGCTATTGCTACTAAGGGTGATGGATTAACGTCAGTAACCATCGGTTTGTATTGGATTCGTCCACAGTTTTTTCTACCATTAGTTAATAATTTGCGTAAATACATTAAATCAAAATATAGTCTGAAGGTTCCTGGCGGTCGCTGTAGTGGCCGCCAGTATATTGAGTTTCTTGCAGTGTTGAAAAATGAGATTTCCGAGAAAACTCCAGGCCTGACTTTTCCAGAAATAATGGAAGCAGCTTACATTGAAGCAGCAAATGATAAAACTTCGGATAATGAATGGTGGCCTCCACTATCTGAATATGATCCAGGGATTACTAAAGAAAAATGGCTGGAACTTCTCAAAGATAGCAGCATCTTTGATGATAATTCCAAGCTTGTGATGAGCAGGTTCTTGGAAATTGGTGGAGCAGCTACTTGCAAACAGCTTAGCGAAGAGTATGGAGAGACTCCGAATTTTTATAACGGTGTGTCTATCGGTTTGGCAAAACGGGTAGCTCAAAACACCGGTTGTTCACTTCTGGAGGGAGATGAAGCTGAAAACTCCCATTGGTGGCCCGTCCTATTTGTGGGCAGGCATACAGAAAAAGATGAAGTTGGAACCTATATGTGGAAGCTGCGTCCTGAGCTCAAAGCCGCATTAGAGGAGATAAATATGCCAAATCCACGAAATGAATCCTCAAGAGTTGACAGCAAGTTTTCTAAGAATCTGATTCTTTATGGTCCTCCAGGGACTGGCAAAACTTATAGCTCCGTTCTATATGCCGTAGCCATCATTGAAGATAAGCCCCTCGAGGATGTACAGTCGGAGGATTACGATCAGGTATTCAGTCGTTATCAGCAGTATCTAGAAGACAACCTCATCACTTTCATAATCTTTCATCAGTCTTTTGGTTATGAGGAGTTTATTGAGGGGATTCGACCAGTCATTAGTGATGAAAGTTCGCAGACCGGCGGACAAATCGAATATGAATTGCATGATGGCGTTTTTAAGGATTTTTGTGAAAAAGCAACAGAAAACGCAGGCAAAAATCATGTTTTTATCATCGATGAGATCAACCGGGGGAATATATCGAAAATCTTTGGCGAGTTAATCACTCTCATTGAGCCTACCAAACGCCTTGGCGCGCAAGAATCATCAACAGCCATTCTTCCGTATTCGGGCGATACGTTTGGTGTTCCTGACAATGTTTACATTATTGGCACCATGAACACGGCGGACCGTTCGATAGCCCTTTTGGATACCGCGCTGCGTCGCCGGTTTAGATTTGTCGAGATGCAGCCGCGGCCAGATCTGTTAAAAGATGTTGTAGTGGAAGACCGGAACATCGGCGAGATGCTTAAAGTTATCAATCAACGCATCACCATATTGCTGGACCGTGAGCATACGATCGGGCATTCTTTTTTGCTGCCTCTGAAGGATGAAAACACCATCGAAAAGCTGGCTGAAATCTTTGAGTTCGAAATCATGCCACTCCTCCAAGAATACTTTTTTGACGACTATGAAAAGATCCGTCTGGTTTTGGGTGACACCCAAAAAACCAAAGAAGATGAAATACTTTGCTTTGTTATCAAGCAGGATGGCAAGCAGGTTTTTGGAAATTCTGAGGAACCTACGGAGTATTACGAAATCAATCGTGAGGCTTTCAGGTCGATAGATGCGTACAAGTATCTCCAATAAACCCAATACCATCAGGGAATTTGAAGGCTTTACCAGCGGGGAAGCTTTTGGCAAATTCCAAAAACTGCCATCCAGGACTTTTGCTGCACTGGAAACTTTAGTTCTAGCAAATGCTTCTGAAACCAGGACCGATCCAGTGGAGCTGATGTCTCTCTCCGTACGTAGAGGAGGGGCCAAGGTTATTACCGCCCGCAATTACGTCGGTTTGATCGCTATGAACGACGGCACGGTAATTGAGATATTGCCCAAAATTGCCAACGTCTCGGAAGGCGCAGAAGAATCAAAAAATATATTTCTGGAAATGCTGAAATCCTTGAAAGATATATCTTTCAAGGATTTTAATATGGCCAAACTTGGGACTGATCGTTTAAGCCTTTTCGAGATTTTTATTACCATGTTTTTGGACGAGGTAACTGGTCTGGTTCAACGCGGATTGAGCGCCGGATACACTGCGCGGGAAGCCAACGAGCACTTTTATAAGGGCAAACTCCTCTTTGCACAGGACATTAAGAACAATTTGGTAAACAAAGAACGCTTCTTTGTGCGCTACGATGAGTTCAATACCAATCGTCCGGAAAACCGGCTGATCAAAACCACTCTGCGGTTTTTACTCGGAAAATCCACCGATAGCCGCAATCGCCAAAGCGCGGCCAGACTGCTGAATTATTTTGATAGCATTCCGGAGTCAGTGAACGTGGAAAATGATTTTGCCAAGTGTCTGGACGACAGAAGCATGACTTACTACGCTAAAGCCCTGGCATGGTGTCGGGTATTTCTACGCGGCAATAGTTTTACAACATACGCTGGCAACGAGGTAGCCTTTGCGCTGCTTTTCCCCATGGATAAAGTGTTCGAAAGCTATGTAGCCGCCAAACTTCGTAAACTTGTTGATAAATCTATTGAACTGAAAATTCAAGACAGCCAGTACAGCTTGTTTGATCAGCCGCAGAAGACATTTAGACTACGGCCGGATCTAACACTCAAATATCCTGATGGATCAACAGTTGTGATGGACACCAAGTGGAAGCTGTTGACGGGCAATTCGTCGAACAATTACGGGATTTCCCAGGCTGATATGTATCAAATGTATGCTTACGGTAAAAAATATCAAGCAAAGAAAGTCGTGCTGGTTTATCCGAGATCACCAAATTTATCCGCTGAAAGCATTCCGGCGTTTAAATCAAACGATGGAGTCATTGTGGAGATAGCATTTATCGATTTATTGAGACCCGATGAAAGTTTTGAATTTCTACTGCAAAACACTTATCTATCATTCGCCATTTAGGAGCAGGGATATAGGTAAAAGACACCATGAACTTTTTGGATACAGAAGAACGGACCGGGGCAATTATTAAACCTATCTTGAATATTGACGGTTGTCAGGGTTGAATAGAAAAATTATCGCCAAAAAAATCAGAAAATAGTGATTTGATCTGACATAACGGCTGAAAAATATTACCCAGACTTTGGCAGATCAAACGATGAGGAGCACCAATGCAACGTTTTACCAGCAAATCCAGCGATGGTCAGTACTCGGTCGATGGTGAAAATCTGGAAGCAGCCATTCAGCGTTTAGGCCGGTTAGAGGATGCCTATACAGATCTCCTGATTAGCCAGAAGCAAATACCCACTGACCTGGAAAAGCTGCGGCAGCAGGGCAAACAGAAAACCGTGCAATATAAAGAACTGCTGATTCGCAAGCTGAACAATCAGAATATCCTGATGTTTTTAATTGAGTGCGGCCTGTAATAGCAAAATTTCGACAAAATTAGTCTCCGTGCTAAAAAATTGCAGAAACGCGAGGTTTTCCTGTCATTAGGCTGGGGCCAATATTTGTTGGTTGATAGAACCACTGGTCAGAGGGACGCTTGACTTTTCCTAACAGAGTAGAGCAATAAAAAACCTCGCGTTTCTCTGATTTTTTAGCAAAACAACCTCAAAAACCGGAAATCTAGGCTTTGAAATCTAGGCTTTTAGTATGGGTTTTCTCGGGTTTCAGCATTTTGGTGGTCTTTGTAGCTGTTATTACGGTGGGTATCTTTGAGAAACGGACAAGCGTTACGTCCATATGAACAGTTAAACCCCAGATAACTGGCTAGTTACCTGGGGTTTAAGTGGTGCGCCGTACAGGATTCGAACCTGTGACTTCTTGATTCGTAGTCAAGCCCTCTATCCAGCTGCGGTAACGGCGCACAATAATCAACGAACAACGAACGCTAATAATAACACCCTTGCCGGCCGTAATCAAAGGATCGTGGCCAGCGCAATATCTGGTTGTCCCTATCTCAAGGGCAGCGCAAGATTCATGGTGCGCCAATTAGGCGAGCAGCGTAAAAGCAGCGCTGTCAATAGTGTTGTTAGCAGTGTTGCCAATAGCGTTGTCAACAACGCCGCCAATAGCAGGCCGCTGAACTATGCACAAAATGAGCCAAAATTGGCGGTTTTGCTTGACAAGTCTGCGGATATTAATCATTCTGGTAAAAGTAGTTTTCAGAAAGGCAACATTGTGGTAATTATCGCTCGGCAAAACATCGCTCTGCTCGGCTTGATTAGCTTGTTGATTAGCAACGAGCCTTTAAGGCACGGTGCCGAACAGCGGAGCTAGAGCGGTCACAAATACTTGACTGAACCTCGAATCCCTGCGGCCAGTGCCGCGGGGATTTTCTTTTTTCCGAGGGGGCAAGCGGGGGTGCGGGACAAGTAAGGAGCGAATAGAAGGCTGGAGTGGAAGCCGGCAGGGAGCAAGGTCAAGCGGGGCGCTGGGTAGAGGTACCAGAGAGAAAATGCGGGACGAAGTGAGAAAGGCCAGGCAATGATCAGCAGAAATGGGAGGAAACAGATGACCGGCCGCGGGCATGACGCAGTTCAGGTTCATCGCCAACCGTTGCCAGAGTCGGCGTACTGAGCGGATAGACTGGGCGGAATAAGCCACCGGCCACCAGCCGCGCTGGCCCGCCATTAGCAACGGTAACCAACAGAAACCGATGAACCTGAAACCAAAGGAGCAAGCAATGACTCGAACCATTAAGATTTTTGACACCACTCTGCGCGACGGCGAGCAATCGCCGGGTTGCAGCATGAACCTGCAGGAAAAGCTGGAAGTTGCAGCTCAGCTGGAGCTGCTGAAAGTTGATGTAATCGAAGCCGGCTTTGCCATCTCTTCGCCGGGCGACTTTGAATCGGTCAAGGCCGTGGCCGACCTCTGCAAGTCCACCACCGTGGCCAGTCTCAGCCGCAGCCTGACCAAGGACATCGACGCTTCCTGGGAGGCCCTGAAGGGCGCGGTGTCGCCGCGCATCCATGTTTTTCTGGCCACCTCACCCATCCACATGGAATACAAACTGAAGATGACGCCGGAGCAGGTGCTGGAAAGTGCCGTCAGCTCCATCAAATACGCTAAAAAATATTGCTCGGACGTGGAGTTTTCAGCGGAGGACGCTTCCCGCAGCGAGCCGGAATTTCTCTGGCGGGTACTGGAAGCCGTCATCGCCGCCGGCGCCACGATCGTCAACGTGCCGGACACCGTTGGCTATGCCGCGCCGCCGGAGCACGCCGCCATGATCCGCGGCATCCGCGAGCATGTTGCCAACATCGACAAGGCTGTGATCTCCGTGCATTGCCACGACGACCTGGGGCTGTCGGTAGCCAATTCGCTGGCAGCCGTGGAGGCCGGCGCTGGCCAGGTGGAGTGCACCATCAACGGCATCGGCGAGCGGGCTGGCAACACTTCGCTGGAGGAAGTGGTGATGAACCTGGCGGTGCGCAAGGATTATTACGGCGTTGACTGCGGCGTGGATACCCGCCAGATTTACCGCTCCAGCCGGCTGGTCAGCGGCATCACCGGCATGCGGGTACAGGCCAACAAGGCCATCGTCGGCGAAAACGCCTTTGCCCACGAGGCCGGCATCCACCAGCATGGCGTGCTGGCCAAACGCGAGACCTACGAAATCATGACGCCGGAATCCATCGGCCTCTCCGAGAACAAAATGGTGCTGGGCAAGCACTCCGGCCGCCACGCCTTTGACGAGCGTGTCAAGCAGATGGGCTACAACCTGGACGCCGAGCGGTTGAATGTCGTCTTTGAGCAGTTCAAAGTGCTGGCGGACAAGAAAAAGGTGGTCAGCGACGAGGACATCGAGGCTCTGGTGCGCGGCGCCAGCTATACCGGCGAAGAGGCTTACGCCTTGGAGCGTTATGTGATCAACGCCGGCAATACCATCACCACCACATCGACGGTCCGACTGGTGCATGACGGTCAGACCATCGAAACCGTAACCACCGGCTCCGGTCCTGTGGACGCCTCGTATAGCGCTATCAATCAGCTGGTGGGACTGCCCATCACGCTGGTGGACTACCAGATTGACGCGGTAACCAGCGGTCACGACGCCCAGGGCGAAGCCGTGGTGCGCATTGATCACAACGGCGACGTCTACCGGGGCAGCGGGCTGTCCACGGACATTGTGGAGGCCAGCGTGCGGGCCTACATCAACGCCATCAACAACATGCTGCAGCGCTGAAGTGATCACAAACGGCTGGCAGCAGTTAGCAGCGACCAGCCGCATTTAGCAACAATTAGCACGTCAAGAAGTTAAAAGCGTCAGGAAGTCAGTAAGTCAGAAAGTCAATTAAGTCCGGAAAGTCAGGAGGCACGGCATGCCAAAGGTTCAGGTATTTGACTCAATGCTGCGCGACGGCGCTCAGGGTGAAGGCATCTCCTTTTCGGTGCTGGACAAGATGAAAATTGTTCAGGAGCTGGATCAGCTGGGCGTAGACTACATTGAGGCGGGCAATCCGGGGTCCAACCCCAAGGATCTGGAATTTTTTACCAAGGTCCGGGATTACCAGTTCAAGCAGGCCAAACTGGTGGCCTTTGGCAGCACGCGCCGCAAGGATATTGCCGTGGAACAGGACGCCAATGTGGCCTCCATGCTGGCCGCCGAGACCGAGGCGGTCAGCATCTTTGGCAAGTCCTGGGACTTTCACGTTACCGAGGTAATTCGCACCACGCTGGCCGAGAATCTGGCCATGATCGCCGATACGGTGGCCTACTTCAAGCGTCAGGGCAAGGAAGTGATCTACGACGCCGAGCACTTCTATGATGGCTACAAGTCCAATCCGGAATACGCCATGCAAACGTTGCTGGCCGCTCAGGAGGCCGGCGCAGACTGCCTCTGCCTCTGCGAGACCAACGGTGGCGCTCTGCCTTGGGAAGTGCTGGCTATCACCCAGACGGTTTGCCAGACCGTTACGGCGCCGGTGGGCATTCACACCCATAACGACGGCGGCATGGCGGTAGCCAACACTCTGATGGCCGTGCAAGCCGGCGCTACTCAGGTGCAGGGCACGCTGCTGGGCATCGGTGAGCGCTGCGGCAACGCCAACCTCTCTACCATCATCGCCAATCTCCAACTTAAGTGTGGTGTGGAGTGCATTCCCGCTGATCAGCTGGTTAATCTAACAGCTGGGGTGCGGCGGGTGGCCGAGATCGCCAACATCAATCTGGATAACTTCATGCCCTACGTGGGCCGCAGCGCCTTTGCCCACAAGGGTGGCATGCATGCGGACGGTGTGCTG
>JGI20166J26741_11515363_pt1 | contig 12537 bp, 9 predicted proteins | sample TergutCu122P5_FD_26741 | JGI IMG/M metagenome (IMG submission 26741) | reverse complement strand
AATAAAGATTGGCGTCTTGTTAGGACGCTCCCCTGCAGGGAGGCAGGGGTTGGCCACGTGGGCGTCGACAGTGGTGCCAACCGGCATGCCACTCAGAGGCATGCGCCTTGGTGCAGTCTCGGAGGAGACTGCGGGTTCGGACGGATTCGAACCTTTGGCTGTGGGCTTGAGCGGCCCACTTGGCTTGTGCTGGGCGGCAGGTGCGGCCCCGCTCTCGGAGGACCCGAGTTGCCGGCCGCCGGAGGCGGCTTGTTCGCCTGTGGCTCTAGTAGTCATTGCGGGCAGTGGGGCGGACCCATCGCCTGGTGCTGGGCGCCGTGTTGCGGGTTCCGTAGAGTCGCCCGAGCCGGTCAGCTCGTTCACCTTGCGTTTCCCCACAGCGTTCGTTGAAGAGCGGTGGGAGGCAGTGGAAGCGCCTCCAAGTGTGCTGCGGCTCCCAGTCGACACAGCAGGTCTCTTCTTCTTCCCCACGTTGGCCACTGCCTTCCTCAACTCCTTAAGGAGGGCAAGGGAGGGCTGAGCGCAGGATAAAGCCTTAAGAAAGGCTATGTCTTCCTGCCTCAGCATGGTACTACAGCAGGCTCCTCCTCACTTCACAGCAAAGCAGATACAGCAGCAATACAACCACCGCTCTACAAACTCAATACGTAACGAAATCAGATAACACCTGCTTGCTATGTGCCCTACTTTATTGCAGTGGCTACACTTCGGACCTTCTATACTGAAAGTCGTGTTCCTATGCCTCTCGTTTTTAGAGAAAATGGCGCTTTCCTCTTCGAACGACGATTCGGCAATATCGTCGAAACTCGAACAGTTCCTACTTCTTACTATAGTCTGTATCCTGTCGGAATACAACCCTTGTACAAAACAAATATTTCTAAGCTTGTCTGCCAGTGTCAGAATACCTGCTCTTTCATCTTGTTCGCAGTCTTGTAGAGCGGCTTCTCTAAATTTGGATCCCAATCTCTGCACCCTTTTCATCCATTCGGATACACCTTCCGTTTTGCTTAGCTTGGTGCTGAATAGCTGGTTAGCATGAAAGTCTAACATTCTCTTTTCCGTGTAGGTATTCCTTAGAAATTCCCTCAGTTCCCCAGTTTTCTAAGTTCCTGTGCGAAATGGCTAATTCTAGTTAGCTCAAATTTTTAACAACGTACTCGCGTTTCTCGGGTCAGTCACCTCGAACGCGGTATCCACATTCGCGATAAACGCTAACACTTCCCACTTTTCGCCCTTAAATGGCGCTACCTATTTCAGAGCTTCGCTCACCGATACGAACTCGGTCATATTTGCGGCGTTATTGTCGGGGTTTATAACCTCAGTTCTTAAATCAGGGTACAGGTTAGGCATGGATTGAGCAAGTACTCACCCTGTGATGCACGATGCTCAGGGTGACGACACACTCTGGATTGACCCGTCCTGGCGTCTCCCGGCTGCTATTACTCCGTCTGTCGACGAGACACGAACTTGCTGCGCCCGATGCCGTTACACGACCTACTCTACTCTGCGCCTGGACTGGGCCCTTTCCGCCCGTTGCCCGGTCTGGAACCGTCCTGCTGGTTGTCTGGACCGGAAACGTTCTGCCCTGCACCTGGATTCGATCCATTCCATGGACTGGAACTCTTCTTGTCGCAACTCAACGCCTCGTCGTATGCTCTCGCGAACGACTGATTGCAGTTTGGAACACACCAACAAGTGAACCAGTGTTGTGCACTCACCCAACTATCTGATACTAGTAGCGTATTAAACACCCAAACATCTGACACCAGTGTTGTATCTGACGATCGCGGTGTGATTAACACACTTGATTCGCAGCGAGTAACACGTCGATCGGTCAGGTACAGCCAGATGATATGCCGAGCGGGAGCAAAGGTGATGTCGGGTTTGCGGGTGAGCCTTGACAGATACACGTAGCAAACGCAAGATTAAGTTTATTGTGCAGAAACTGTACAGGCAGGAGCTAGCCTGCTCGACATTTTAGGAACGTCGCATTGGGCTCAGGCAACCCTTATATAGTAAGAGAAGTTTATAAATGTTTCTGCAAGTCATAAGGAAACAATCTTTGTATAACAAACATTAGCAAACAACCCTTTTTTAATAAACACTGTAGCAAGGAATGGAACATCTCCATTCTCATCTGGGTCTAGAGTGAGGGTGAGTACTTATTACTTTTAGGCTGTAACTGTTTAGCAAACAGTGTATGTTTAGTAAACTGTGATCTGTTATGAATATAGGGGTTGGTTCTTTCGAGGGAACTGCAGACAGAAGAATATATACCATAACAAGGCTGCGAACTCAGTCTGCTTGGGTTAGGTCCTGCGAAATGGAATCTGTCATCATCCAACCAACCCTTGTACGCAGGCCACAAGAGAATAGTGAGTGTATGCAGACTCACGACAAATCCTAACTACATGGCGCCTGCCTGGCTCAACTCTAAGAACATATGGTAATACATGTAAGAAATAGGCTTATAGAGAGTAACGCCATCAAATATGTGTAAATGCGAGTACACTTACCTCTATATGCATGTATGGATATGTGATGACATGCATACAACAGCTTGAGTAGCCGCCACGGGTTTTGCACTCGTGGTTGCTGACTTCTTGGGCTTACCACCTGCAGCTGTAGGGGCTGTTTTGGTTTTGGGCTCCGCCTTTTCAGGCTTCTCCGCCTTCTTAGTGGCTGTCACTTACGGCTGGATGGGTGCCTCAGTGACCGGTTGAGGGATAGGTTTAGGAGCGCTGGCCTTGGCAATTTGCCCCCCTTGGACGACGTGGTTCCATCCCTCGCCCAGGTCTATCTGCTCAGCAGAGGGTTCTGCCCGGTTTGCTTTCGGTGCAGCAGCAGATTTGCTTGATGCGACCATCTTATGACCCTGTTCAGGTGTTCGCGTTGCAAGCGCGGCCTTCGCCTCTTTCCATTTGACACATCCACGGTAGTTCGCCGTGTGGTTGCCCTCGCAGCTGTAGCACCGAGGCTGTCCCTGTGGGGCCGGGCAGTCACCAGAGAGGTGAGACCCCCCTCACGCGACGCCCCGAGGAGCGTATCCACAGTTCCGCTGCGTATGGCCGAAGCGCTGGCAACGCTTGCATTCGAGTGGGCACTTTTGAGCCACGTATGTCTCCACCGTGACCTGCAGACCGCAGAGGTCGGTGAGAGAACGCACTCTGGTCACCTCTGGACCTCGTGCCACAGACACAATGAAGTGGGGGTGGGAGGACGGTCCTTGGCAGGATCCTGGTCGCGGCAGCTGGATCGGAGCTGCATGACTCCCTGGATGCGAATGTTCATGGTCTCCAGCTCCTCCCGGATGGCGCTCTCAGGCATTCCTTTGCCCAGATTCTTCACCAACAACCGCACGCAATGGTCCTCCGGAAGTGAGGTGTGAAAACTCACGCCTTTTCCTTCGTCAAGGGATCGCAGCGCCCCGACCGTGGCTCTGAAGCCGTCAGCTGTTGATGGGACGACCATCAACTTTTCGGCCTTAAGTTGGGCCGTCAGGTCACAGGGGCAGGATGACCGCAACCATACCAGGAAGGCTCTGGTGTCTCCAACACCTGTGATAAAAATTGGCGTCTTGTTAGGACGCTCCCCTGCTGGGAGGCAGGTGTTGGCCACGTGGGCGTCGACAGTGGTGCCAAACGAAATGCCGCTCAGAGGCCCGGACATATCAGTAGACATGCGCCCTGGTGCTGTCTCGGAGGAGACTGCGGGTTCATATGGTTCCGATCCCTTGGCTGTGGGCTTGAGTGGCCCACTTGGCTTGTGCGAGGTGGCAGGCGCGGCTACTACAGCCGCGTAAGTTGCTCCGCCCTCGGAAGACCCGAGTTGCTGGCCACCGGTGGCGGCTTGTTCGCCCGTGGCTTCTGTGGATGTTGCGGGCAGTGGTGCGGACCCAGCGCCGGGCGCTGTGCGCCTATTTGCAGCTTGCAGCCGGTACAGTAGGCCTCTTCTTTTTCTTAGCAGTGGCCACTGCCTTCCTCAGCTTCATTAGGAGGGCAGGGGAGGGCTGGGCGCTGGAGGACAGATCCCATCTCGATAGTTGAAGTATAGTGTATTCCTTTTGATACGTAGTTCTGATCCAAACAGCGCGCACCCACGGATACACAATACTTTTTGACTTCGACGATTCTAACACCCCGTGTAGTCCTCACGGTTTCCATAGTGCTGCAACCATTCAGTTTTGTTTAAAAGCAGGCTACTGACATATTGATACGCATTAAAAATATCTTTACTGCCTCCGGAGAGACGTTCTTTGTCTTACTTTAGTCCGCAAAATTCTATCGGTACGTGTAGCTAGCCAGGGTACTCAAGGATGTTATGGTGCAGTTATATTCTGGTTGCTAAATAAAACTATACTGTTAGTATAGTCTAGTTTATTGAAGCTGTCTAGTTACAGGGTTAAGCTAAGTGCGATTGTACAGTTTTACAGGAATTACACAAGTTTACATTAAATACCAATTTTCTCTCAAAATAACTGCCTTGTCTCTCACTATAAATAAGTGCAGCGCTGGAAATTTAGAATTTAGACAACAAACAAAAATCGCCTGTGGACATCAAAGGTGCTCAACTCGAAGTGGAAATTACCAAAGGGAGTACAAACATCCATATATATAATTTGAAGCTAAACAAATCTGAAACGCATAGTAATAACTTCTTAGTATCGAGCCCAGAGCCGTTTGCACGTATGTAGAAATCTTCATTTTGTAGGGCACGTAAATTGTAAATAAACGAGCGAGGACAATTACTTTGCAACGCTGGGTTATATGGATGTTTGAGGAACACGGTCTGCCCAATCATTCTCTAGTGTAAGGAAATGCTGACCATAATTGCCAACATAATAAGGCTACGTGACATTACTTCAGGTACCCCAAAACGTAACGCAAAATTTTAAAATTGGATAAGCATCCCTGACCACGGCCTGTGGAGCGGTCGGATCCGGGTGTGCCTGAAGAGCAGATCAGGACAGGCTTGATTTACATTCATTGAAAGCTGTGACGAATGCTGCGGTCCAGGTGACGGGATGGGAAACCTAAACTTGGGGCCGTATGTGACGTTGTGAAAGGAGCTTGAATGGAAATGAGTACAGATTCGTGATGTACGAATGACCGGATGTAAGTATCAAGGCTTCACAGCCATGATATCAGAGATGCTGCTAGAGCTGATGCTTTGTTTTGTCAAAGACTTCATGGCATACACTTGTCCTCCAGGTAACTTCCCTTTTGTGAGGACCAATATTCCAAATTCTCCTTCGCCCAAACTTTCGATGAATTGGAAATTGTCTAACGACACAATTATGATGTATTACTTACACAAATGATAATCTGAATTGAACGTAAGCAGTATGCATATCTGCTGGAATCTTCATAACAACAGGAGAAGATACCGATGCAAAATTCCTCGCTTATGTAAAAACTGAAATGCCAGTGTGATTTCTGCGTTATAAAATTGTGATCTTTTCTGGCCGAAGATGCCACCTCAGTCAGTAGGTCCCTGAGGTCCCTTCCACTCGTGTATTCCAATACAAAGAAGAGATGGTCCTCTAAACAAGTACGACAGTCAATACTGTCTTAGGTGAAGAGGATCTGCATTTAGCATCTATCACCCCTGGAGAATGGCCGGACCCCCTCCCCCCTCAAGAGGGGCCACCAGTGTAACCTCTTGGTAGCACGGCGAATCCGGTATGACACGGCCAACTCACCTGGGCCCCCAAAACTTCATTATTGTCAGCCTGAAAATATGTAACAAGTTTAAAAATTTAGACGTACCCTATTTTGGAAACGAGTAAAGTGTTGTGATGAATGGATAACCAGACTCAGTATCAATGCTTCGTTCTCAGCAAAGATTTGAGAGATGCTGATGGAAGTGATGCTTTGTTTTTTCAAAGCCTTGATTGCATACCGTTCTTCGGGTCCTCCAGGTAACTTCTCCTTGGCGAGGACCACTTTCCCAAATCCTGCTTTGCCCAACCATTTTATGAATCGGAAATTTTCTAACGACACAAGTAATAAAACGGGGCGTCAAACACAGCTAATTTTATTTATTATGTAGTGTTGTCTTAGTGACTACATGTTTCGGCCTTTATTTACTAGGCCATCATCAGGCCACAAGTCTCTGTAGAGGAACTATACAAAGCGTACAATGTCAGGATCTCGTTCGTCAATAAAACTTATTGTACGTGCACATCAATTCTTTAAAATGAAGGTTATAAAATATACACTTATTCGCTTATTTCGTAGTTATATTAAATTATGATAATTTTTAATACGTGAATTTCACGGTGAAATTATGGATATATTTAAGATATTGTGCATGTTGTGGGTGTGGATGCTTTGATGTGTGATTTATTATAATGTATATTATCTTCTTATTTGTTGAGAAGAGTGCAGTCTATGTAGGATTGTAGGGTAGAGAAAATAGGATTCCGTGTGATGATTTTTCTATAATTGGAACAACTTGTATCTTTCTATTTTTCGAGTTGTGTTCGCTCGTTGAGGAGTTTAATTTAGTTTTCAAGTTCTATGTATGACGACGTATAGAGGTTGGTGCCGTGCAAAATTTTAAGAAGGGTTCCTATGCACGTTGTTACAGCATATTTTGAGGTCGTACTGCGGATATGATCGATAATATTGAATAGTACCTGTGGAGAAATACAGGGCTGTCGTTATATTTGCTAAGAGCTTGGACGTCTACAAGATCGCATTCGAAAACATCCAAGACATTATTGACACTATAGGGATTTCTTGGGAAGCGTTTGCGTATTGGTCTGTGTAATGTGTAAGCATCTTGCTTCTGTAGTCACATTCTGATAGCGCTTGCTGATCTAGTCTTTGCCACTTTCTGAAGTTTCTTGAATGTGGAAAGTGCTGACGGCTGACGAAGTTCATAGTACAGATCGGACAGCATGTTATCTTTCAATACGTCATCCAGCGTTGTCATGTTTAACTTCAATGTTTGCTCTATATATAATTTAAACTGAAGCTAGGTTGGCCGATTGGTCTAAGGCGCTTGACTTAAGATCAGGTTCCCGACCAAGGGAGTCGTGGGTTCGAATCCCACACCTAGCAATAATTTTGTATTTAATATGTGATCCACAGGTGTCTTAGCGCACGCTCTACGCCTCTCTTCCTAGTGCCTGGAATTAATTTTGTAATGACGTCGTGAAATTTTATTCCTCGTGTTGTTTTAATTACACCCGACGGATCGTGATTTTCCCTGTGGGCGTTCGTCACATTCAAGATCTGTCTATAATTTTTGAGTTCCTTAGTGGATGTTAAAGAATGATTTACCCTTTTTCGAGTCAGCAATTCAAATAATCCTTTGGTCCCTTCATACATTTTACCTTGTACATAAACATTGCTTTGGGGATCTATATCGACAATTGAATTACCTATCCTAAACGTTCCGTCAGCCTCCCTGCGAATTCCAAAATCCTTATCTATATTCCTCGCGCGGTACGCATAAGTCGAAAAATAGGGACTAGCGACCGATCCGGAATGTTTAGTACTAAATTCTGTTACTTCCCGTTCGGGAACATAACTGCCCCCTCCTCAGTCTCCTCTTCTATATCTAAGGATATTTTGGGTCTCATATAATTTCACGTGACGTTGACGGTGACGAAGAAGGCGATGCCCAGACAGAGTCAGTGTCGGTCTGTATCAGAGGAGATGGGTGTTCAGTAAAATCGGGGTTTTCAATTTTGGCTGGTACGGTTCCTAGAGGTGTATTACTGAGTAAAACTTTTTGAAGGAAATCTGCAATTTTTTGAATCAGCGTCTTCTGTCGATATCAGCTTCTTGCATCTGGTGACACATTGTAACCCATTTATCATACGGGTGCTGAGATTTTTTTCTCGTCCATGTTTCGTTTTATTATTTCGTTTCTTGCGCGACGTCTGCTTTTGCTGTGGTAGTAGTTTTTTCGTTTTCGATCGCTGCTGGATTTTGGGGTTTTTTATCTACGTACTGTGGCGAGACCAGATACATTTTACGTAGCATTATTATGAACCCTTCAGACTATTGAAGATAAACCCAGCTAGTGTGGGCAAAACTGCTGACAAGAGTGGAATGAGGAAGTCTCCACGGTGATTTATAAGCCGTCTCTTTCTAGCCAGCGGCATGCGTTTATCGACAACTGTTCTGAGTCGCCCTTTCAACTTGCGTAATCTCTTTTTCTGACAGTCTGACAACTTTACATTGCCTCTTAATACATTCAGTGCTCATTTGTTAATACTATTAACCAGATCCCTGTCACAATTCGAAATTATAACTTTACGTAATTTTGGCTTTGCGTCTTTGATTGCGTGTAAGTTATAAAAGCTCGATTTTATGCGTTTCATTATCTACTTGAGCATATATAATGGGGGGATATTCATCTGGAAAGACGTTGGTTTGAAACCTTAGTCTGTCGTCTGTGTCTTGGACGAAATCCAAAATTACAGATCCGTGCGGCTGTCTTGTAGCGTCTGGATAGGCTTCTTATAGACTGTGGCTGTCTTTGGGATAAGCTTGGCGCGCCAAGTAGAGGAACTGATTCTTGTCTCTGACGTTTTTCAAAAGAACCAGATATTTTGCGTTTAGTGAAAAGTCCCTGCAGTTAGGACCATGATGGAAAATAAATTAGGTTAAGAGTAATACGCTGATATTTCTGTGGTGGGTGCCCTTTGTAAACAGATCACAAACCTCTCTGCTGTAAACCTGATTCAGCAAATCGTCGAGAATTATAAGAGACGGCTCATCCTGGGCGTTGTCGAAATTTTCGGGAAGTCCCTCTTGATATTGTATATTCCTGCATAATTTGCTCAACTCTCACGTTGGACCGCTATCACCTCGCTGTAACACCAGATAATTCCACCCTTGAATTTTGACTCAGTACAGTTTTGAGGTAACTTATTACAGAAGCTAGTTTTCCCCGCACCCGTGGGGCCCGAAATTATGCAGGTGAAAGGGTGTTTAAACCTTATGTACGCATTCATGAATTACACCTGTCAGGATTCACATCTCCTTTATATAGCCGAAAGGCACTGATGAATTATCGTCCAAGCGGCGGCTCTTAAAGAAAGATATCCTGTATGTTTTGTCCTCTGGTACACTTATAATATTTACTCTCTCATCACCGTCCTTTCCCCTTTTGCGTTTGATTTTACTCTGGGTGTAAACTACTATAGTTTCTTTCTCATCGGCTTTCAAAATCATCTCTCTAATTGTTTCAAAATTTACAAGTTGTGAGGCATTGTAGTTCAGGGTGATACCCCTCACTTTACAGATGGTCTTTTCTGCCCCTGTCACAGAATTGAATGTTTTGTATGTGTAGTTCTTAGGACCTCCGCTAACAAATTCCGAAATGTTTTCATCGGGTTTCAGTTCAGAAGTCATGGCGCCTAAGCAATCTCCGATTTCTACCACTGCAACGCCATCTCTTGGCTGTATAAACACAATGCTTTTTTTAGTTTATTAAATTTTTACTAACCCAACCTAAACATTGCTATTTTAAATTTTACATTTTTAAGACTCTAGGTTTGAATCTCCCCTTTTAAAGGCTGGGATAGAGATTTCCCACCCGATGCTTCCTACAAACGTTCCCACCCAAGGTAATATGTTTTTGTAATAAGGATAATAAATAAAAACACAGTTTTCTATTTACAAATATATACAATGCTTTTTATTATTATTAAAATGAAAAAATTCAATTTATTTTACAAACATATACAATTACAAAATACAATTTATTTTACAAATATATGCAATTTATTTTATTTTCACACATAAATATATACAATACAATTAAAAATACATGTGCAAAGCGGTTTATTCATTTTACATTCACACTTGCAAACATGTAGTCACTATCGGGATAAGACTTGTTGAAAAGGTTTGTTCTGAAACCTAGTTCATCATACAAAGTTTCGAAATAATGGCATTTGTGTTTGGTGGTGTACAAAAGGATTTAGGTTCAACACACTTATTGCGCCACTCTACCAGTTCATCTTGGAGTCCGCAGAATTTGATCACTTGTCTGTCTATGCAGGCACTCGCTAATTCTAGCAGTTGTGACCAATCTTTTTTACTTAGATGCGCTTGAGTGTTTTCACTTGTTATATGGACCTACCGTCCACAGTACACTGACAGGGTATGACGCGAGTCAGCAAGTTCGTGTACTCCACCCTTGGGAATATCACTTTTGAATGTCACCAGGATGAACCACTGTCGTTTAGCACCGCATGACCTGAAGAATTTCCCATCTTTACTTGCGGTTTGAGGTCATCACTCAGGTAGATGGAGACGTACTTTGTCTCTTGCTCATTGAGAAAGTAGGTACGGCGTAGTAATGACCACATCTGGAAAACATCAATTAAATGCAGGTTGAGGCGGGCACTTTGCGTACTGCACACTTAGGGTGTAAAAGTTTAGCCACTGAGCTAATGAATAGGCCGTCCGCAATGCACAAACATGTTTAGACAACTGATGCTAGCCAGACTTAGGTCGGCGAGTTCAGGAAATCGTAGCTGAATGATAACAATAACTGTGCTATCAAGAAGACCACTAATAAATTGTGTTTTCAGAGGTCCGAAGCAATAGATTGCAACAGCAGATGATGCCTCGTGATGTAGCAGTTTCCCGCTCTGAATACAGCACATCACCATCATTCCAATTACACCCGTGGTCAGTAGCTTCATTTATTCTAGCGTTAAACATTGGTACGTTTTCCCATCCGTATGGTTTCTTAAATATATACGATGAGATTGTTACGACGGGATTCGACAGTTGCCAGCTCCTTGACAATGAGTTCACCATCCCGCCCTTCTGAGTAGGTGAAATCAATCACTAGTAGAGACATTGCTGACTGATAAGAAGAATTGTACGTACCTTTATTTATACCTGGGACTTGCACGACTGCTGCTGCTGTTCCAACCGGCCGCAAGCGGGACACTCTCCAAACTGAGCACGGCCAAGCCAAGCCAAGCCAAGCCAAGCCAAAGTTCTAACTTAGGGAGGAGACTTGCGTGAAGTGCAAGTCGACATCCCTCCGTCTGTTAGCCATTCTTGCGCTTGAGCGCATTGCTGGACCCGGACAAACACCTTTACTCTAACTGGGGGATATGCTAACGCTAACGATATGGAGTCAGGCTGAGGGCCTTGACTGATTAAACAAAAGACTAGTGCTTATGAGACATTGTACTTAGTTGGGGGAAAATTCCTACTTTGGTTGGTTGGCTGTGTGGGGTTCGAACCCAGACTGGCTATCTGAGTGAAAATTCAGGCGCTTAGGTGAGGCCTCCACGCCTTGGGGTGGGAGTGCGGGCCGTGCCCCTACTTTGCATGAAATTATGCCCTCGCATTTACCTTTCAACTGAGGAAAATCACGGTAAACCTCAGTCAGGGCAGACGAAAAGTGCTTGACAAATCAGTGCCGAGCACGATTCGTTTGGTCGACTTGGTCATCGACTAGCGGTGGCCTCGACTGGCCTGCTGGCAACCGTCGCTCTCGGTTTACACTTCAGGCGACGGGGCCAACCCTCGGCCAGAGTAAATATCTGCCGTGTTGCCGAACTAAGGGGTTCCCCACATCAGCTAACCTTGGGTTGAAACTCGCAGTTAGGGCTCTGATGTGGTCAGCGAAAAAAGGAACACCCAAATCGTCGTGAATCTGCCTGTTACTAAGGTACCAAAGGGCACCCGTAAAAAGGCGAAGACACTTGGACTGTAGCACCTTCAGCCTCTTGACATGTGTGTGGGCAGCGGACCTCCAGGTGGGGCACACGTAGTCCATCAGGTGGCGGATGAGCTGCTTGTATAGCAGAACTCCATTCCTGATGGAGAGATCGCTCCTCTTGTTCAGGAGAGGACCCGGCAAGCCCATCCTTTGAGCAGTTCTCCTGCTCACCTTTTCGATGTGAGGCAACCAGGTAAATCGTTTGTCCAGGGTCATTCCAAGATGAGTGGTATCGACCCATTTGATTGGCTCTCCGAACAGAGTCGCTGATCAGGGCTGAATGAAGCGCCGTCCGGCTCGCGTGAAGATGATCACGGAGCTCTTTGAAACGTTTATGGTGATCCTCCATTCAGTCAGCCACCGTTCAAGGTGGCTGAGGTACGATTGCAGGTAGCTGACAATCAGCGCCGGCGTGCGCGATGTGTCTATGATGGCTGAATCGTCCGCGTAGATGGCCAACTCATCGTGGTGTGAGGGTTTGGGCAAGTCGTTGACATACATACTGGAGAGGATGGGGGAGATCAACCTACCCTGCGCCACCCCAGCCCGCATGCCGTCACGTGATGACGTGGCCGTCAGGAAGGACGCCTAGAACGTCTGTCCCCAAAGGTGTTATGTACCCGGAAGGGTAGGGTGAAGGAAATGTTGATTTCTACCCCCTTCATGGTAACGTGAGAGAAACACCAATCTCTTTAACAACATAAGTATATTCTAACAAAATAATAACAGTTTAATACAAGTACAAAACTAGTAACCATTACTAGTAAATAGTGGGCAATTAACATATTCTTTCTAAAGTCTCAACTTTATGAGCCTATCGGTTGC
>JGI20166J26741_11515252_pt1 | contig 12539 bp, 11 predicted proteins | sample TergutCu122P5_FD_26741 | JGI IMG/M metagenome (IMG submission 26741) | reverse complement strand
AATGGGAAGACGGGGATGAGCCGCCAAAAGTCGGTGACGAAATCAAAGTGTTGATCGAGGAACTCGAAGACACGATGAACCCTGAAGAGCCTCGCATGATTCAATTGAGCAAGCGGAAAGCCGCGAAGATTGAAGCGTGGGACCGGATGATGGAAAAAATCAAGGAAGGGGACGTGGTCACCGGAAACGTCATCAAAAAAATCAAAGGCGGCCTCCTTGTCGATATTGGCGTCTCCGTCTTTTTGCCGGCCAGTCAGGTCGATGTGCGGCGTCCGGGCGATATTGCCGAGTTTATCGACAAGCCGATCGAATGCGTCGTGCTTAAAATCGACGACGCAAGACGTAACATCGTCGTCAGCCGTCGTGCCCTGATCGAACACGAACGGGCAACCAGAAAAACGCAACTGCTCAGCGAATTGCATGAAGGCCAAATCCGCAAAGGGACGATCAAGAACATCGCCGATTTCGGGGCGTTCATCGACCTCGGCGGCATCGACGGCCTGCTGCATATCACCGACATGAGTTGGGGACGAATCAATCACCCGTCCGACGTCGTCAAACTCGACCAGGAAGTCGAAGTCATTATTTTGACGATCGACCACGAAAAAGAGAAAATTTCGCTCGGTCTCAAACAGAAAACGCCGAGTCCGTGGGCCAACGTCGAGGAAAAATATCCTGTCGGCTCGCACGTCAAAGGGACGGTGGTCAATGTCATGACCTACGGTGCGTTCATCAAGCTGGAAGAGGGAATCGAAGGTCTCGTCCATATCAGCGAAATGTCCTGGACCAAACGGATCACGCATCCGAACGAATTCCTTTCCGTCGGCGACACCATTGATGTCGCGATTCTCGGAATCAACAAAGACAAACAGGAAATTTCGCTCGGCATCAAACAGACGCAGGAAAATCCCTGGGAACACATCGAAGACCGTTATCCGATCGGTTCCGAAGTCACCGGAACGGTCCGCAATCTCACCAATTACGGTGCGTTCATCGAAATCGAGGAAGGGATCGACGGTCTGTTGCATGTCAGCGACATGTCTTGGGTTCGCAAAATCACGCACCCGAACGAAGTGGTCACCAAAGGGCAACCGGTCAAATGCCGCGTTCTTTCCGTCGATAAAAAGAGCCGCCGGATCGCGCTCGGTCTCAAGCAACTGACCGAAGACCCATGGGCGGAGTACATTCCAAAGAAATACGAAGCCGGCAGTCTCGTCACTGGAAAAGTGACCAAAATCACGAATTTCGGCGTCTTTATCAGCTTGGAAGACGATCTGGAAGGGTTGCTGCACATTTCGGAACTCGCCAATCACAAAGTCGACAATCCCGAAGAGGTCGTCAAAGTCGGCGAAATGATCGAAGTCAAAGTGCTTCGCGTCGATGCGGACGAACGGAAGATCGGTCTTTCCCGCAAACGTGCCGAATGGTCGGAAGAGGAGGAAAAACAGGAAGCCGCCGCCGAAGAACAAGCCGCCGGTGGGGTGCCGCAGACAGTCAATCCCGAAACGCTCAAAGGGGGCATCGGCGACAGTTCCGGCCCGCTCTTCAAAGCCCCGGAATGACGGTTTGTGTTTACACAGAAGTAACACGGTCGTTTTTTAATCAGAGCACGAGAATCAGAGCACGAAGCGTAAGCGAGTGCCCCAAAATGCATTTCCCCATTGTTTTTGGCACTCGCTTACGCTTCGTGCTCTGATTTATTAATGACGGGGGCTTTTTTTGTTGGTGACATTACAACAAAGAGAAAAATCATGAGCGATACCGTCATTTACCGGGCAAAAATCGGTCTGTGGGTTTATCTTAACTTGTTCATAATCGTTTTCAATCTGTTGACGACGGGTTGTATTGCCGTTTCTGATGGGAGGTGGTGGCAGTGGTTTCCGTTTATGATCATGGTATTTTGCGGCGTTTCGCTCCTCCTGCAACTTGTGTTCCTGGCGTACTACACGATTGACGGGAAAAACAAGTGGATTCGTTCCGGCCCTTGTCGTTTGCTCGAAATTGAAAAAATCCGTAAAATCACGGAAAACTCCGATCTGATTTCTTCACTGACATCACCGACATGGTCGCTTGACCGGCTGGAAATCACGTACAACAAATACGACACCGTTTGCATTTCGCCGAAGGAGAAAGCGAAATTCCTCCGGCATCTTCTTTCGATCAAGCCGGACATCGAACTCAAGTTGAAGTCAAAAGCGATGTTCGAAGAATTTGTGCCGCAGAAATAATACTGTAGTCGGTAGTACCCGATCAAAGCTAATTTCATGAATGGCAGCCGGGAGCGCAACGAAGTGAAGCGACTGGATCACCACGCGTTCGATCCGGTCACTGCGCTACGTTCCGTTCCCGGCTGCCATTGAATCTCCCAATTTAAAATTTGGCGTGGTGTCAGGAGCGACAGCCTCTCATTTTTTGATCACGATGAACCGGTCGACAAAAACAGCCTGCACTTCGCCGGGGCGTTTGGGCGGGGCGACCCAAATGTACGAATGCGTGTTGAGCGGAACCTCGCCGAGGTCGATCAGTTTGTAATCCGGTCCGTTGATCTCCGAAACATCGACCGTTTTCTGAGCCAGTCCTTTTTTCGCCTTTTCATCATATACGCCGATGGTCATGGCCGCACCGTCATGCGCGGTTGCATCGCAGCGGATGGCGGCGAACACCTGAAACAAAGGCGACTCCGGTGTTTTTCCGCCCGCCGGTTTCATTTGATGGATTTCTTCGCTCAAATGCATCGACGTCGCCCATTCGAAATGATCACCGGGCATTCCGGCAGCACGCCCGTTTGACGCCGCCGGATCGTCGACGGTGTTCGCCCAGTCGTTATACGTTGACAATTGAAATTCGAATTCCTGGTAATCGGCCCAACTTCCCGGCGGAAGATTTTTGCAGATATCGGGCGTCGGCGCCGGCTTGCCGAAACGTGACAACAAATTGGTTTTAAACTCGCGCCAAGTATCCGGCGTGTTGTATTCACGGTACGCTGTGTTTTTATACTTGTCGGCAAGAGCGATAAACGCCTGACACGCTTCGAGCGGGTCCGCCGGTCCCAAAAACGGCTTGTTTGCGGCGTCGGCCTGACGTTTCATGCGGTAATACTCTTTGAGCCAGACATGGTCGATCGGCAATTTTTCGCGTTGCAGTCGGGCGACCTCCGGCGAGTCCGCCCCACAGGAATCTTTGGCGGCATCAATTGCCTGATTCATGAGCAACGTGGCACGGTTGAGCGTGTCGAGGTCGAGCCAATCGTTCGTGTTGTCCCGGAAACAGCCGAGATACACGTTTGACTTTTCGGCACGCTGCACAAGGGTTTGGAAATACTCCTTGAGAATCGGTACCGCTTTTTCACCGTAATACCCGTTCAGGAATTCGTCGATCAGTTGCTTTTCATCGCGGGACGGGTCCCACATCAAATGCGAAATGACCCAATTCCGCATCCGGATGAAATCGCCGACCGTCGTGTACGAGTCTCCCTGTTCGAACAGGCCGATCGTGCCATGATCGACGAAAAACCGGATGTTCGGGGCGAGAATCGCATAATTGGGGTGCGGCAAAATGTACGACGAAAAACTGGTCACGTAATCCCAGATGAAAAGTTGCGGGGCGATTTTGCTCCAACCCTGAATGTCGTCGCGGAGCGGTTTGTTTTGTTCCCCGTCGCCGAGCGGCTGGATGAACGAACATTCGATCGTGCAGAGCCGCACAATGACGTTGTGACGCGGTTTGACATGCAACGGCGGTTTGCGCGTATATTGATAGGCCAGCGTTTCGACCCAAACATCGGGGAACTCTTTTTCGATCTCTTCCGCGACCTGGTTGACGAATGTGATGAGCGGTCCCGATTCCGAGCCTTCCGCTTTGGCGATCGCCCGGCATTTTTCACATTGGCACGGCTTGTACCAGTCGTTTTGGCTGATCGAAATGAATTTGGCGTCGGGATTTTTTCGCAATGCTTCAAGAGCGTTTTTCGTCAGCTCGCGTCGCATTTCGTCGTTGGTGAGACACAATTGGGCTTGATCGTGCGTCCGTTTGCCGTCGATTTCGCTGAACCATTCCGGGTGCGCATCGAAATATTTTTCCGGCGGGATCAGCGGATAAAACGAATGGACAAAATAGACGAAACGGTGATGACCTCCGTACTCCGCGGGGATCGGTTCGCCGGAACCGTTGCATTTGCATCGCACGGCAAACATCGAATCGAACGCATCCTTGTAATACGCTTCCCGATAAATCAGTTTCGGGGCGTAAGCGATGTTTTTGAGTTCAACCGTGAGCGTCGGCTTGCTCGGGATGCTGCTTTCGGTCGACGACCACCAGCGGCAACCGACGTTGTCTTCGAGGAACGTGTTGACGGCGTACAACGTCCCGCGAACCGGATGACCGGCAAGCAGCAAATCGCGACCATTCGTTTGGATCACAATGCCGTCATACGGAACGGTCTCGAAATTCACGTCGGGGAAAGACGTTCTTGCACGTTTCGAATCGCCGATAAAAATGTGACTCAAATCGTCATCGGCTTTTGATTCGGCGATAATATTCCAGCCGGCACCGGTGATTTTTTGCAGATGCGTCTGCAATTCCCTTGCCGCAGACTGTTCGACCGGCGTCGGCGCGTCGGAAACGACGATTTGGTAATTCGTCGTACCGTTCACCGCCAGCGGAAGCGAAACGGAATCGCCGGCGTACAACAAAAGAGGTGCATATCCAAAGCAAAAACAAACGGACAGCAAAAGCATCATCGTCAGTCGCATCATTGTTCTCCTCAAATTAATTCTACAACGCAATGAACTTCATCACGAGGCACACAAGAGGGTACAGGGGCGGAAATACAAAACCTGCATCCTGACAACTGCACCTTTCTTCATGTCTCCGTGGTGAATAAAAAAATCACTTCCCCAGCCCCACCGGCGGCAATTCGGGGCGAAACGTGTCCGGCGACGCCGAAAGGGAATGCACCTGTCCGTGAGGAATGTCGCGGTGGCAATCCCAGCAGCGGAAATCGCCGGTTTGATAACGGCAGGCGGAAACTTCGGCAAGCCGTTCTTCGTGACACCGGAGGCAGTTTTCCTGCACCACCGGAATCGCGCCTTCGGAAAGTTTAATCGACTGCGGTTCCAGACGAAGCGTGAAAATGGAGGCGTGTCGCAAACCGTCGTGCGCTTTGAACGCATAAGCCCTGGGAATGGACGTGTGCGGGACGTGACAATCATTGCAGACGGCATGTCGGGCATGAGAGGAATGTTCCCAGGAAATGTAGGCGTCCGTCATGACGTGGCAATTGATGCACGTTTTCGCATCGTTGCTCAGGTATGATGTCGCCCGTGAGACCTGGGCAAGCAAAAGCCCCATTCCGACGAATACGCCGAGCAACAACATCGCCGGAATGCGCATTCCGGGACGCAAAAAACCGAATTTCAGAAAAAATGTTAAAATGTCGAACAACTTATTCAGCATGATTTTTGGAGTGGCGGCCCGGATATAAGGGTTCGTTGGCGGCGTCCTACAGCGAACGAACGAACTTGTAATAATCTTTGAGGAGTTTGTCCCAATCGTTGCCGAACGCCTCTTCAAAATCCCTGATGCGTTGTTCGGAACCTTCCGGGACGAACGGTTTTTTTGCGGAAATGATTTTCATGTATTTGACAAGGTCTTTGGGACGTCTGGCGTTGAAGTAAAACATCATCGACCACGCCGTCGCATAAGCGTCAACGGCACTGTAAGGGGACGTGATGATTTGAAACGGTTCGTCGCTGACAACGACCTTGCGAATCGGGTCTTCCGGGCGACGGTTGTCGAGATAGGAAAAAAGATCGCCCAAACGGTTCAGGTTCAACTTGATGCCAGGCGTCCAGGCTTGCTGGCTGTCGTAATTGGGCGTTTCGAAAAGAGTCGCAATCCCTTCGCTGACCCAAAGCGGGTTGGCCGCGGAACGTTTTTGCAATCCGGAATTGAATGAAATCTGATGGGTCGCCTCATGCACGAACGTCGAAACGGCCCTTGCCGATTCGGGACGCGAAAGAATTTCGCGCATCCGGCGCCCCGTCGTTTTGGTGCTAAAGGAAGCCCCGTCGCGTTCCTGCCCCGTCAGGTCGTAAAACACGACCCGATTGGTGTATTGATTATAATACGCGGCAATTTGGTCGACGGCACTGCCGACTTCACTGGCGGTACATCGCAAAAAATTGCCGCGATCCGCAAAAATCACCGCGACAAGCACGAACTCCGGTTCATTCAGTTCAAAACCTTTGGTTTTCCAATGGGCGAGAAACGCCGTTCCAAGCCGTTCGAGCAATGCGGCACACCATTGGGCATACGTCTTTGACGTGTCATAAACCACCAGATATCGCTTGGTTTCGAGGATGTGGAACTCTTTCGGAAATTCTTCCGTAAGCCGCTTTTTCATTTCATCTTTTGTGTACGGCTGAAATTCCTTGTCGTCCGACGTCTGGTCGATGATGTCTTTCTTTCGAATCATATGCCATTGACCGTCGCGGGTTTCCAGAAAGATGTTTCCACCGTCGTCAACGGCGAGAATTCGTCCCTCCAGTTTTTTTTCGACTTCGTCGATGTTCGCCGTCACGCGATCGACCGCCCAAAGCGGCGAAGCCGAACACACAATGGCAACGCCAACGACAAATGACGAAAAAACAGCCTGAAAAATACGACATGTCCGTTTCATGACTGACATCCTGTTGGCATGGCAACCTATTGGCAAGGTCACAAAGTTTGAAGAGATTCAAACCCATATTGGCCACGAAGACCGCAGCTCCCTTACTTTGGGACGGTCGCTGCTGACAAACTCTTACATGTCCAAGATATTATTATATTTGAAAGGAAGAATTTTTCAAGAATATGTGTTTCAAATATCACAAAATTTGTCGCAAAATCCTTATTTTTTGACAAAACAATCTGAAAAAAATGAACCGCCTGAAAACAGCCTCAGAGCGTATCCGGAGTTGGTTTGGAAGTGTTATACTCAAACTGGTTTAAAATTCCAGAAGCGGAACACGGTAAGCCCTGCAACGCAGGGCGTCTGCGCGAGGCCGAAGGCTGCCGCCCATACCGGCTACGGTATATTTCCATCAAAAGGAGCAACCAACAGGAGCGAAAAAAACTCCAGACCTATTCCAAATTTGCCCTAAACCAACTCGGCCATTGCGGCAACGAGTTCCCTGACGGCATCGACACTGTGCCGGAACAGTTTTTCCTCTTCCGCATTCATGGTCAGTTCCACGATTTTTTGCACGCCGCCGTCGCCGAGGACGACCGGCACGCCGACGAAATAACCGCCGACATGATATTCTTTTTCACAGAACACGGCACACGGAATCAGCCGTTTTTTGTCGCGCACGATCGCTTCGACCATTTGTGCCGTTGCCGCCGCCGGAGCGTAATAAGCACTCCCGGTTTTCAGAAGCCGCACAATTTCGCCGCCGCCGTCCCGGGTTCGGGCGACGATTTCCTGCAATCGTTGCGGGGCGATCAACTGCGTGATCGGAATCCCGCCTGCCGACGCACAACTGAGCAGCGGCACCATCGTATCGCCGTGACCGCCAAGCAGCATGGCTGAAATGTCTTCGACGCTGATTTCGAGTTCCAGCGCGAGAAACGAGCGAAAACGTGCCGTGTCAAGGACGCCAGCCTGACCGATAACTCGTTCCCGCGGAAATCCGGTCACCTGCATCGCACGTTGGGCCATTGCATCGAGTGGATTACTGACAACGATCACGACGGCGTTCGGACTGCTTTTTTTGATCTCCTCCGACACGGAACCGACGATTTTCGCGTTGATCGAAAGGAGGTCGTCGCGGCTCATCCCCGGTTTTCGCGGGACGCCGGCGGTGATGACGACCACGTCGCTCGCCGTTGTGTCACGATAATCATTTGTGCCGGTGATTTTGGAATCGTACATCATGATCGGCGATGCCTCGAAAAGGTCGAGTGCCTTGCCGTGCGGCATCGTTTCTGTTTGCGGAATGTCGAGCAACACAACATCCCCAAGTTCCGCCGACGCACACCAATGTGCCGTTGTCGCGCCGACATTTCCTGCTCCAATAATCGAAATTTTCGCTCGTTTCATCGTGGACTGCTTCCCAAATATTTTGAATTTTGCGTGAAAAACAAAAGTTTTGCCCTTGTACGGCAAGGGTAATATTTGCTATCATTTTACCTTGTGTTCCTCAGCCAGTCAGGTGGTCACGGGAATCAAGTCCGGTAAATTTTCCATATTTGGTGATGCAGTCGGAAATGCCATTGATCATCATGCCGTAATGATTCGATAAAATAAATTGTGTTTTGTCAATATTGAAGGTTAGCGGTCGAGCTTGCTCGACGAAAGCAGACTTACCAAGGTGCGTCGTTGAAAATTGTTAGGGGAAAGGATTCCCATGGTCAAGCAATATTATCGTCGTGATTTTCTCTTCAAAGGGACGGTTTTTTGCATCGGTTGCCTGGTGCTTGGGAGTGCCGGTTGCCGCAGCACGCAAAAAGGGAAAGTGATCAAGCAGGATGATCCCGGGCGTGTCGGAAGTCACCAGGCCGGCTCCGAAGTGTTTCGTCCGATGGTTTGCGACGCCACCGCCAAGTTGCTCGGCAAGGCGGAAATGCAGCCGGTTTCTTATGATGCGGCCAATTCGGCGAATCCGCAAACCCGTCGTGTTTGTTTTATCGAGTTGGAAAACAAAACCAACGAGGAAATCGGCGATTTCAAGGAACAACTGTTCGAAATCATCGACACTCAGATCGGCAGTTCGACCTCCTTTACGACGGTCAGTCCGAGAGCGATCCGGGGTGCGCTCCGCTCGACCGGGTTTCGCTCCGACGACCTCTTTCTTCCGAGCAACATGGCGACCTTTTCCGCTGCAATGCAAAAAGAGGGGCAACCATTCGATTACCTTCTTTTTGCCAAGCTGACCTCCGGAACGACGGTCGACAACCTCGACTCGCAGAAAGATTACATGCTGACGCTCGAAATGGTCAATGTCAATTCGCCGGACGACCGCCTCAAAGAAAGCGCAGTCATCCGCAAGGAATACAACCGCACCGCGAAAGCCAAGGTCAAATCCTGGTTCAAATAATTTGATCTAAAATTTGGACCATTTTTCAACTTTTCACTTTATCAAGCCGTTTTTATGATTTGATTGATGTCCAATCCCGATTTGAACGACGCGAATGACGGAGAATTTTTTGTGTTTCCGGCTGAACCGGACGAGCAGGAAGCCGCGCTTTCCTTCGACCGATTGCGGGAAGTGTTTGCCGGTCTGACCGACGATGAAGTTGAATCGGTTTCCGGGTTTGTCCGGCTTGATGAATCCCGACAGGATATTTCCCGGGATGTTGCAACGGAAAAGGAAACCGCTTGCGAAACCTTGTCCGAAACGGATATATCGATTACCAATGGCGAAGAACGTTGCGAATTGAGTCCGCGAACGATTTTCGAGGCGATGCTTTTCGTCGGCGACCGCGAAAACCGGCCGCTTTCCCTGGAACAAGCGGCAAAACTGATGCGGAACGTTTCGCAGGAGGAACTGCTCGACCTTGTCGGACAATTGAACCATTCCTATACGGAATGGGGAGTGCCGTACCGGATTATTCAGGAACACGATGGTTACCGGATGACATTACAGGCCGAATTCGAGCCGATCCGGGAACGGTTTTACGGCAAGGTTCGCGAAACGCGCCTGACACAGACGGCCATCGACGTTTTATCCATCGTCGCGTATCAGCAGCCGATCACGGCGGACGAAGTGCAGAAGCTGCGAAAATCCCCTGGCCAGTCGATTCTGTCACAACTGGTCAAACGGGGACTTCTCGAAATCCAGAAAATCATCCGCGACAAACGAACCGTTTCTTTGTACCGGACGACGGATCGTTTTCTTCAATTGTTTCAACTGGAATCACTCGACGACCTTCCCGTCGCGGAAGAAATCGATTACCGGTGATTGTTGCGGTGGCTGGCATTGTTATTATATCGTCTTCGACGCATTGTCACCCTGTTTTAGCTCCCCGTTCCAATTTTCGGCGTTCCCACTCTTCACGGACGGCTTTGCCTTGCGTTTCACCGTCCATGGCAATCGCATAGACATCATAGTTGAATTCCCTGGCATGTTCTTCACGTTGCCAGTGAAGTTCCTGCATGACCGGGTCTTCCCAATTATTCAGGTCGTAAGTAAAAGTCGAGGTCATAGTATTCTCCCATATCATTGATCATGATACAACGGTCAAGATAATTTGTCATCGTTCACGGGGACTTGTTTCACGCAAAGGCACAAAGAAAACAAAGGTCGCAAAGGTTTTAAAAAAATAAAAAAAACTCTTTGCGGTCTTGGTTTCTTGGCGTTTTTGCGTGAAATCCCCAAATGGCGCGTGAACGGTCAAGATCATTTCAAGTCGTCAAACAAATCCCGCACTTCGTTCCCAGTCTTGTCGGGCAGTTGAACCGTTCCTATACGGAATGGGGGACACTGGTGATGAACGCGGCGGACTTCCCAAAATCATTCCTCTCTGACTTGACGGTGGAAATGAAATCCTTTATGATCCACAATATACGATCCACAATATTGACCGTCTCCAAATTGTCATGAGACCGGCAACAACCTTTTTTACACGGCCATTTCATCATGTTTGACCAATGGCGCGAGAAATTTCGTTCGTGCGTCCCATGGATTCACGACCGGTTGTCGTCGACTGCGAATCTCGTTTGTCCTCCGGTTTGTTTCGCCTGTGAGCGGATTTTTGAAAAAACGAGCATTCCCTGGTTTTTTTGCGCTGACTGTCATCGGCAAATCACAGTTCCTTCGCAACATTTCTGTCACCGGTGCGGTTCCATCAAAAATTCGGCGATCATGCCGCCGAACGCCGTTTCCGGGTGTTCGGAATGCCGGCACCGGACATTCCGGTTTTCGCAGGTGTTTGTCCTGGGCGAATACCGCGATTTGTTAAGACGGCTGATTCTCCGGATGAAACGGGACCGGGACGGGACGCTTGCAAGCAATATGGCACGACTTTTTCTCGACGAACGAAACGATCTTCTGCAAACTCTCGCGCCGGACATGGTCGTGCCCGTCCCGATGCACTTTGTTCGCCGGTGGTATCGCGGCGTCAATAACCCGGTGTTTTTCGCCCGTGAAATCGGACATCGCCTGAGCGTGCCCGTGTTGCCGGAACTGATTCGGCGCATCCGGTATACAAAACCGCAGTTCCGGTTGAAACCCAAACAACGTTTGACCAATGTTCGCGGTGCATTTGCATATACGGGAAAAAAAGGTATGTTGCATGGAAAACACCTTTTGATTGTCGACGACATCATGACGACCGGTGCAACGTGCAACGAAGTGGCAAAGATTCTGATGGAAGCCGGCGCCGCCCGTGTGAGCGTCGCCGTATTTGCCCGTGCCGAAGGAATGTCAACACGGGAATTATCGGAAGTGAAAAATGAAAAACTAAAAGTGAAAAGTGTCCATGAAAATTATCGATGATCCGGGCGTTGTGCAACAAATGGCGATGAAGGAAAAGCGTGCAGGAAAACGGATCGGCGTCGTGCCGACGATGGGGGCGTTGCACGAAGGGCACTTGAGTCTGGTGCGACGTTCAAAACGCGAAGCCGACACGACCATTGTGACGATTTTCGTCAACCCGACGCAATTCGGACCGGCGGAAGACCTCGACAAATACCCGCGAACGCTTGAAGGCGATCTCGAACTGCTCGAAAAACTCGAAGTTGACACGGTGTTTGTCCCGACCAATGAAACGATGTATCCGCAAGGCTTCGAAACGTTCGTCGCGCCGGGGAAAATTGCGGATTGCCTGGAAGGAAAAATGCGTCCGGCTCATTTTCGCGGAGTCACGACCATTGTTCTCAAGCTGTTCCACATCACGGGTGCGGATGTTGCGTTTTTCGGCCAAAAAGATTACCAACAGTGTTGCGTCGTCAAAAAAATGATCGATGATTTCAATCTTCCGGTCAAAATGGTCGTCTGTCCGATCGTTCGCGAACCGGACGGCTTGGCGATGAGCAGTCGCAACCGTTATCTTTCGGCGGAAGAACGTCGCCAGGCGGTCGTGCTTTCGCAAGGGCTGGACGCGGCGCAAAAAATGCTCGATGCTCTTGTCTACTCAAGCCGGTTAGAAATTCCGGAAGCTTGGTACGGAAGCCCTGCATCGCAGGGCGGTTGCGCGAGACCGAAGGCTGGCACCCACACCGGCTGCGGTATCGACACGGATGCGATTCCCGTTGATCCCGTCAGAAATGAGGTACGAAAGACGATTTCAGCGGCCCCTCTTGCAAAAATCGATAACATTTCGATCGTCGATCCGGTCACGCTTGACGAAATCGGTGAAATCCGAAGATGCAACGGCGGCGGACATTCCGCGGTGATTCTGCTTGCCGTCCATTTCGGTACGACGCGGTTGATCGACAATGCGCTTGTCACTCTCGAAAATATATACTAGGTTGTGTTGACACAATTCTCTTAAAGTTTCACAAATCATAGCGAAGGAGGCAAACATGACCTCGAGTTTGTCGTAACGGGTGAAGACTC
>JGI20166J26741_11515030_pt1 | contig 12546 bp, 9 predicted proteins | sample TergutCu122P5_FD_26741 | JGI IMG/M metagenome (IMG submission 26741) | reverse complement strand
CTTCCGACAAAGTTATCGGATATTTCGTTCTCATATATGTCCCCCGTCGATACATTTGAGAAGATTATATCATTTATATTTAACTTTGTCACTATACTAGACACTTTACTTTTTCCTTTCTAGCCGGTTGTGGCTCCGGTTGATTCATCATTATAAAATTGCGTCCAATCGAAATCGAGGACGGCGGCAATTTTTTTAGCAATGTCTGGGTTAAGGGGGTTGCCGCGTTTTTCGTTTTCAATAAAATTATAGTACTGTTGTGATATTCCTGCTTTCTTTGCAGTTTCTTTTTGAGATAAGCCCTTGGTTTCTCGTAGCTCTTTTAACCACATTATCAAGATAACACCTCCTTAATCTATGATTTGTAGTATGAGTATACCACCACATTACGTAGATGTCAATTGTAGTATCTTATGAAAATATCTATTAAAATCTATTATTTGTAGTATACTATTTACAAACATCTTGCCGTTGTAGTATACTGCGTTAGTGAGGTGTAACTATGTTTGGTGATAATTTAAAAAAAGCAAGAAATAAAAAAGGTGTTAGCCAATTAAAATTATCAGAATTGATCAATGTATCGCAAAAAACAATATCGAGTTGGGAAGTAAATCGCACAAGCCCATCTCCAGAAATGATTGTTAAACTAGCCGAGGTATTGGAAACTTCAACTAAATTTCTTCTTGAAGAAAATACCAACAACACACCACTTAGCCAAGATTCTGTTCTTCTTGATAGGATAAAAGGGGTTTTAAGCCCTGAACAAATTGAAACAATTATAGGTAATCAGCCATTAACTATATATGCCGCAGGCACTGATGAAAATAAAGTGCGGCTTTTAAGCCAATCTGAAGCATGGGCATATATAGATGATTTATTATCACTCCCTCCAGAATCATTGGGGGAATTAAAAAACGTTTTTGAATATCTGAAATTTAAATATAGCAGAGATGATAGCAGGGGGTGATAGTGGTGGCAAATAAGACGAATTATATTAAAAATGGCATAAATTATTACAGGCTCGTCGCTACATACGGAAAAAAGCCAGATGGAAAACCAAATAAAAAGGAATTTCACGGTAAATCTTTTAAGGAAGCCAAAGCAAAAAAAGATGAATACGATGCTGGCCTTAATAATGGTTTAAACATTGATTATAAAAATATGACACTTGGTGAATTAATAAAATTATGGCTTTTTGAGGTTGTCAGAGTATCAAACTCAGATGCGACATTTGATCGATATGAGTCGATTTACCGTAATTATATAGAAAAAACTGAGCTTAATAATTTAATATTAAGTGTTATTCGGCCTTTGTCATTGCAGATGCATTATAACAATATGGCGGACCAGGGTAATTCTGAGAGCGTGATTTTCAATTTAAATAAAGTTCTCAAAGTCTTTTTTAACTACGCATTGGTTCAGGGTTACATACTCAAAAATCCATGTTTCAAGATTGCTCTTCCGAAATCTATAAAAGCAGAGGTTAGTAAAACAAAGGGGATTGATCCGTTATCTGACGAGGAAATCAAAAAAATAGAAGGGTTTTTAACAAAAGATTTTAAAATGATATATTTGTTAGCTCTGGGTACCGGGCTGCGCCGCGGTGAACTGCTGGGGCTTTCCTTTGAAGATGTTGACATAGACAATAAACAGATAAACGTTGTTAAGGCATTGGGTTACGTGAAGAAAATTGAGCATGATGGTACCTATAAATATGTGACAGAATTAAAAAATCTCAAGACAAAAAACAGTAAGCGCATGGTTCCAATTCCAGGAGGTTTAATTTTGACACTAAAAGCATACATTTAAAGAAGAAAAGCAGAGATATCTTGTCAATGGAAAAGTTTTTGATAATAGCGTTTTGTTCTTTACATCGCAGAGATTTAAGCATAGAGACGGCGCTAATGTGCTAAAAAGCTGGAAAAGAATATTGAAACACGCCGAAGTTAGGGAGCGAAGCTTTCATAACATCCGACACACTTATGCGACAAAGCTTTTTGAACAAGATGTTCCGTTGAAAACGGTATCAATGCTTCTTGGACATGCAAATATAGCTATAACTGCGGATACATATACGCATGTAATGCCAAAAGAGAAAATAAGTGCGGTAGATAAGCTAAATTATCTTTTCTAATTTTCCCACCGACTTCCCACTAAAGTTTTCAATGGATAGCACAATTTAGAAAACATTTTAGCTTAAATATCCCTATAAATACGAGTTTTTATAAAAGCTTAAATATATTATAAAATGATTAAACAGACATTTTTATTCGGAGGTAACTATGGGAAAACTGTTTGGCACCGACGGCGTTCGCGGCGTCGCCAACACGGAACTGACGCCGGAGCTGGCCTTTGCCTTGGGCCGCGCGGGCGCGTATGTGCTTACAAAAGAACGGCATCATTCGCCAAAGATAATTCTGGGTATGGATACGCGCATTTCAGGGGACCTGCTGGAATCGGCGCTGACCAGCGGCATGTGTTCCATGGGCGCGACGGTATACATCGCGGGGGTCGTGCCAACGCCCTGCATAGCCTATCTCGTGAGGCGGTACAGTCTCGACGCCGGCGTCATGATCTCCGCCTCACATAACCCGTATCAGGACAACGGCATCAAGTTCTTCAACAGCCAGGGCTATAAGCTGGCCGATTACATTGAGGAGGAGATCGAGACGGCCATCGAGGGCGGGCTGGACGCGCTGCCGCGCCCCGATTGCAGCGGGGTCGGAACGCGCCGGACGGCGGACGAGGCGCTGGAGGATTATATCGAATTCCTGTCCGGGATAGAGGCTGAGAATGAAACTGAGATAAAAATTGAGGCGGAGGCCGATATAAAGGCCGAGGACAAAGGGCCCGGCGGGCGGCTGAACGGGCTCAAAGTGGCGCTCGATTGCGCCAACGGCGCGACGTTCCAGGCCGCGCCGTGGCTTTTTGAGAGCCTGGGCGCGTCTGTGTCGGTCATCAACAACGAGCCGAACGGGTTGAACATCAACGAGGACTGCGGCTCAACCCACATAGGCGGGCTTATCAAGCATGTGCTGGAGACGGGGGCGGATGTGGGCTTCGCCTTTGATGGCGACGGCGACCGCTGCCTGATGGTGGATGAATTTGGCAAGGTTGTGGACGGGGACGAGGTGATGTCGATCTGTGGGGCCTATTTGAAAAACGCCGGGCGGCTCAAACAGGACGTCATCGTAGCCACCGTGATGAGCAACCTCGGATTCTTCATCATGGGGGAAAAGAACGGCATAAAGATCGAAAAGACCAACGTCGGGGACCGCTTCGTGCTTGAGCGCATGCTGGAAAACGGTTACAATTTCGGCGGTGAGCAATCGGGGCATATCATCTTCCTCGATCACAATACCACCGGCGACGGCCTTGTCACGGCCCTGATGATCGCCAGCATCATGAAAGTGACGGGCAAGACCTTGTCGCAGCTCAATGTGCTTATGGAAACGCTGCCGCAAGTCCTCTTGAACGCGCGGGTGGATAACTCAAAAAAGGATATGTACGACAAGGACGAGCGCATCCTGAGCGCCATCGACGCCATCGAGCGGAAATACCGCGGCGGCGGACGCGTCCTCATCAGGGCTTCGGGAACGGAGCCGCTGGTCCGCGTGATGATAGAGGGGCGCGATAAGGCGGAGCTTGAACGGGACGCGCGGGAGCTTGTGGACCTGATAGAGGATGTACTGGGCCGGAACTGAGCCGCGATGAATATGGGGCGCACATAAGGTATACCGAAGAGAGCGAGGGGGTAAACTGTGGGAAAGACGATCGGGGTCGTCGGCGCGATGGAACAGGAGATCGCTTTATTGAAATCGGAAATGCTCAAACCCGATATCGATAAGCCGGAGGCGGGTTTTGTCAGCGTCAAAAAGGCGGCGAATACCGAGTTTATAGAGGGCCGGCTGTCCGGCGCCAGGGCGGTGCTGGTCAGATGCGGCGTCGGCAAGGTGAACGCCGCCGTCTGCACTCAGGCTTTGATAGATTTATACGGCGTGAATTGCGTCATCAATACGGGCGTGGCCGGGGGCGTCTCACCCGATGTCAAACTGGGCGACGTCGTCATATCTACCGGTTTTATCCAATATGACGTGGATATAGTGGGCGCGGGCTATGAACCGGGCATCCTGCCCGGCGGGCTCGAGGCGTTTTACAGGGCGGACGCGGCGCTGGCGGATTGTGCCGTGTCGGCCTGCGCGGCCGTATACCCCCAGGACCGGGTGCACGCTGGGCTCATAGCCACAGCCGACAGGTTCGTCACCTCGTCGGAGGCGGTGCGCGATTTGAGAAGGGATTTCAACCCGCTGTGCCTGGATATGGAGACGGCCGCCATCGCCCAGGCCTGCGCGCTGAACGGCGTGCCCTTCGTGGCCGTGCGCTCCATATCCGACAACGCCGACGAGGAGGCCGGCATGGCGTTCGACCAGTATCTGGAGCTGGCGGCGGAAAAGTCCTGCCGGATCGTCTGCAAGATGGCGGAAGAGCTTAAATAAATCGGAGGTTACCGATGATGGATATGCCGAAATACACAGCTCCAGACTTCAGCCAGGAAAGATTCGCAAACTCGCCTGACGTGCGTACGGCCGAAGTGACAGAAAGCGGCATAGCGCCGGACAATTACCACGCGACCAGCATGTACCCGGAATATTATAAAATAGGCGGGCAGTGGAGGCTCATAGAGCAAACGCGCATGGACTGCGTGCCCGTGATACGCGCCGCCGCCGCGGATATAACCGTCGAGGCCGCTGAGTTCCGCAGGTTAAAGCCCGGAGACCGCGTCATATTGGGGCGCAGCGATGACGGCACGGAGGGGATATACCTGCACGACAAAGGGTTTTTGCCTGACACGCGCGGCTTTGACGCCTTCGCTTTCAGATGCGGCAGAACGCGGGAGACGTCTTTTCAGCGGGATTACGAAAACCTGGCCGGCCTGCTGCGCCATGACCGGACGGAGGGCCATATCGTCTGGGTGCTCGGCCCGGCGGCGGTATTCTCCAGCGACAGCAGGAAAGCCATGGAGTTCATCATAGACAACGGCTACGCGCACGCGGTCTTCGGCGGCAACGCCGTGGCCACGCACGACTTGGAGGGCGCGATGTTCAATACTGCCCTCGGCCAGGATATCGTCACGGGGGAAAACATGCATAACGGGCATTACCATCATCTCGACGCCATAAACGCGGCAAATAAGGCCGGTTCCATACCGGAAGCCGTTTCCGCGTACGGGCTGAGGGACGGCGTCATATGCGCGTGCGTCAGGAACGGTGTGCCGTTTGTGCTGGCCGGCTCCCTGAGGGACGACGGCCCCTTGAACGGCGTCATAAGCTGCATGCCGGAGGCGCAGGACGCCATGCGGGCGCAGACAAAGCGCGCGACGGCCGTGATATGCCTGGCGACACAGCTTCACACCATCGCCACGGGGAATATGACGCCTTCATACGCGGTGAGGAACGGCGAGATCAGGCCGGTCTTCATTTATGCCGTCGACGTCTCGGAATTCGCGCTGAACAAGCTCAGGGACCGTGGGACCCTGGAGGTCACGACGATAGTGGCGAACATTCAGGATTTCCTGTTCAAACTGACCGACATGCTGCGAGGCCGATAGGAAATAGCCGGTTCCGCCCGCGCCCTTGGGTGCGGGCGGAACCGGCCGGCCGGATACGGCTGCCGCCTATTCCTTCCCTATACCTTCTAAAACATAAAAACCCGTCGAAGCAATACATGTCTCCATCCTTGGATAAATTAAGGAACCTTTATTTTTTTGCTACCGAAGCAGAATCGAACCGCTCAAAGGCATATAGTTGCCGTCCCAGGCGTAAGCCTTGATCGAATACCCGCTTCCGGTGAATTTGCCGAGGTCTATCGCGAACCGGCCGGCGGCGCTGCCCGCGTCCGACGTGACAAACGCCTTTTCGTCAACATACGTGAGCACGCCGTTTTTATAGACCGCCAAAATGAACGTCCCGCTGGTTCCGGGCCGCCCGTCAAGGCTGACGCTAACAGCGTCGTCTTCCAACGCCGCGCTGAAGCTGCCGGCGATATCGCCCAGCGGCGTGACATTGAAATAATCGTACTTCGCGTCCAATGGCCCGGCCGCGCCGGTGGCCGCGGCGTTATTGAACGTGTACACGCCGACTTTTGTTATGGGGTTGTTCATCGTGACCGGGAGCGGCGCGGTCGCCCCGATAGTCTGATAGAACCGCGCTGTTTTGAAATTGACGCCGTCGCGCGAGTAATAGCCCATGTACTCATTGCCCTTCTTCGCGATCCTGAGCCAGATCTGGTCGTAATTCGGGCCGGCCTGCCGCTGGAGGTCGCCGCCGGCGTGGGTCGCCACGGTGGCGGTGCCGTTTTGTTCGCGCGTCCATATAAGGTTGTACGGGAGCGTGGCGTTGTTGACCTTCCGCCAGCCCAGCGAGACGTAGTTGTTGTCGTCCGTATAGGCGATGATCCCGCCCTCTTCGTTGGTCACCGAAGGCGTTCTGGAGAAGTTGAGCTTTGTCTCGATCACCCAGTCCCCGCCGGGGGCGTTCTCAAGCAGGATGTTCTTCGCCGTGTTCGTGTTCCCGGAGAGCGTCCCGTTTTGCGTGGTTATCGTCATGGCGCCGGGGTTCTTCCAAAGGCTCCAGTTATTTGTGTCCTCGCGCACAAAGCTCCATTTCGGGTCCAGGGTTTCGCTGTCGAAATTGTCGTCGCCGTCGGATATCGTTCCAATGCTGACGGTGTAGGTCTTTGACGGCGCGCCGTTATTTGAAACGACAATGCTCGCCGTGCCCGGGAATCCCGCCGCCTGCGTCACGACGACCGTCGCCGCGGGGTCGCTCGTCTCGGCGGATATCGCGGGCGGCGCCGAGGCGAACACGGAATAATTCAGCTTTTCCGGCTTGAATGATCCGAGGCTGGACCCGTTGAGCTTGATGTCTTTGAGCGAGGTGTCGTACACGAATTTGAACGAATAGTCCTGTTGGAGGTCGCCGAAGAAGCAGCGGTCCGTCACGGTCAGCTTCGCGGTATCGGCCATGCCGGCCGCCTGTTTTGTGATAACGCATTTGGCGTCCGCGGAGTACGGAATCACGTCGGTGATCGTGAAATCCGTCGTCCCGTACGGAACGCCGATTTCATAATCGCGGTAAGCCGCGCCCGTGGGGCTGTTTGAGCCGTCCAGAAACGCCGTGGAATTCGGGTTGATCGTCTGCGACAGGTTAAACCCGCCGTACTCCCTGCCGCCTATGACGATCTTTACGGAGAGCGGCGCGGTATCCGTGGGGATATCCAGCCGGCTTTGAACCTTCCAATAATTGACGCTCTCGTCCCGCCATCTGGCGGCGTTCGCCTCGGCCCTGCTCAGTTTGTCCTGAACCTCGCTCCAGCGCCTGGCGTCTATAGAGCCTTTGAGCGCGTCCCATTTCGTTCTGAGCATCGTCACATACTGCACGCCCATCTGGTACCGGTACACGAGGTCTTGCCAGAACGTATTGCCGGATTGCATTACGCGGTCCCAGGGCACGTGGTGGAACGCGGCGATGTATTTCTCCGGGCACGTGTCGATATTGGCGAACATGTCGCGGTTCTCGGGGAAATATTGGTTGACGAGCGGGAAATACTTCTCGTTCACCGAACCCGGCTCCGGGACGGGCAGCACTTCCGCGATGCGCCCGGCTTCGGTGCGGTCCCACCCCAATCCCTGCGCGTCGGCCTTATTGTAATAGACCGGCCCCCAGTCGTCCTGACTGCTCCAATCCCAGGGGGTCGGGGGATAGTGGCCGTAGCCCGTGCCGTTTTGCTGGTGCATGATCCCGAAGGGCTCCTGATACGAGACGACGGCCTCCCGCGAACCCATCATCATATCGACGATGGTGTTCACTACGTCGGCGTCGTTGCTCCAGGTCATGCGCGTCCATTCCCTGGCGATCTGCTCGGAGCCCAGGGTCCAGTCCCAGGCCATGCGGCCGAACGCGTAGAAATTGGCCTGGTCGAATTGGTGCCCGGTAAAATCGGGGGAGTTGCCGAGATTATGGACGCCGACGATGGCGGTGTCGCCCTGCCCCTGCGCCGAGCCGTCGATTATGTCGCCCACGAGCGTCCCGGGGCCGTTGGCGTATGTATCGGATTTGAACACCTCTTCCCACATCGGGGCGAGATAGCAGAAGGACTTGTTCTGCCCGAGGTATTCTTTCGTGATCTCCAGCTCGATGGCCTGGTTGGTATTCTTCATCCTGCCGAACATCGGATGGAACGGCTCGCGCGGCTGGAAATCCAGCGGGCCGTTTTTTGTCTGCACAAACGTGTTCGGTAGGAATTTATTGGCGTCGTCGGCGGGGCCGAATTCCATATAAGCCCGGTTCAGGCGGTCGTTGTCGACGTCGGCGTTGTACACGAACGATCTCCAGAACACCGGTACGCTGACGCCGGTCATCGCGGGGCGGCCGGTATCGGGGTCCGCCGGCACATCCAGGCTCTGCAGCAGGTTGGCGATGCCGAAAGCGCCCTGGTCGTGCGTGAAGCCGTATGTCTGCGGCCCGGACTGGCCTTCGGAATTGGCCTTGCATGTGTATCCGGCGAAATCCGGTATCCTTTTCAGTATCTGCCGCGTCTTGTCCGCCCACCACTGCTGGTACGCGGGGTTGTACGGGTCGCAGTTCACCGCGTTGGCCGCCCCGATCGACGTGGTTTCATCGGGGGGCAGCGTGACCGTCGGCTCACCCGCCAGCGGAGTGACGGAGCGGCCCGTTTCATTGCACATGGCTACAGTCGGCTGGCCATAATTGATGGACAGCGCCAGCTTGACGCCGTACGGCCTCAGGGCGTCGGCCAGGGCCGCTTCCTGGCGGATGACGTATTCGGTCAGGAACGCCGTGTTCGTGTTCACGTTGTTGATGTTGATCTCGTTTATGCCCAGGGAGGCGCAGGCGCGGGCGAAAACGATATACCTGTCCAGGATCATCGGGAGCCGTACGGCCGCGGCGCGGCTGTGGGCCGTATTCCCCGCCGTATTCGGGGACAGATCCCAGTTGAATATATCGCCGCTCTCGCCGTTGGGCAGCCCGCCCGTGGACGACCCGCCGCCCGTTGTGTCGCCGTTGGTCCCCGCGGGGCCTGTCGCGGCGTAAAGGCGCTCCGTATTCCAGCCGTTGAGCCTGCGGTGGTTAACCTTGGGGGAATCTGAGATTTTGAGGTTGCTGATCGGCTGCTGGGTCTGGATGAGGCGCAGGAACGCGAACGACCCGTAGAGCGCGCCGAGTTCGGTGTTCGCGGCGATCACCGTGCAGTTGCCGCCCCCGTCTAAAGCCACGGAATTTATCAGGTAGCCGTCAGTGCCGACGGCCTTCAGGGCGGAACCGAGCCTGAGCGATCCGATGAACGCGGAGCTGTCCGGGGTACCGACAATGACCGCGCCGTCATAATCGCCGGCGCTCCCCCCGATAACGGGGACGGACATGTCCAGGAGCCCGTCGAGGCCCCGCTTGAGCTCCATACGCGCGGCGGCGAGGCGCGACGCTGGCACGGACTCCTCAGCGCCGGCGGGCTGCTGAATGCCGCTTTTGCCGTACGCCGTCTGATACAGGGGCGAATCGGCAAACCTGTACAGACCCTCCGCCTTGGATTCATCGACATAAATGCCCTTGACGACGCCCCGATAGCCCGCGAGCAGCGAGGCGTCGCTGACCGGCACATACCTCAGCCAGAGATCGGAGCCGTCGTAATCATCCGCCGATTGCGGAACCGCCGCGCTCACCTTCACCCCTTGCAGATAGAGCGCGGAAGCGCACATAATCAGCGCCAAACCGAATGACAACACTTTGCTGGAAATGGACCGCGTACTTCTAACCATATTTCCCCTCCTAAAATTTTTTTGCAGCGGCAGCATGGAGACGGCCAAACCTCACTGCCCGCGCCGGAGGGCATTAAAGCCGTGGCGTCCGCTTTATACGCCGCATTTAAAAATAAACAATAAAACTTAAATATACAAAAATATTTTATATCAATGTATGCAAAGTGTCAAGGGAAAAATTGGTTAAAAATTGGTTAATTTCTATGAATTGGCGTTGAATTATCAGGAGCCTTTAAGTTATGCGGACGGCCGGGGGCCGCCCCTACGGAATACGGTGCGGGGGCGGATTTGCGCTTCTTGTGTATGCGCGCTTTGACCGCGCGGTGATATAAAACATTATTGCGGATAAAAATATTATATGCTATACTGACGTCAATTCGGGTTTTGAGTTTCGCGGCATACGCGTTTTAAGGATCGTGAAAAAATGGAGACAGGTGTCATCTGCGAGCCCGCTTTTGATTCCAATATAAATTTCAGCGTCGTTTCCGAGTTTGAGCCCACCGGCGACCAGCCCGAGGCGATCGAGAAGCTCTCCGCGGGCTTTCTCAAGGGGAACAGATTCCAGACGCTTCTGGGCGTGACGGGCTCCGGCAAGACGTTCACCATGGCGCACATCATCAGGCGGCTGCAAATGCCCACGCTGGTCATCGCGCACAACAAGACCCTGGCGGCCCAGCTTTACAGCGAGTTCAAGGAGTTTTTCCCCCACAACGCCGTGGAATATTTTGTGTCGTATTACGATTATTACCAGCCGGAGGCCTATGTCCCCTCGACGGACACCTATATAGAAAAGGACTCCGCCATAAACGACGAGATCGACAAGCTGCGCCATTCCGCCACGGCGGCGCTGTCCGAGCGCAGGGACGTCGTCATCATCGCCAGCGTCTCCTGCATCTACGGCCTGGGCGACCCCATAGACTACAACTCCATGACGCTCTCCCTGCGCCCCGGCATGCAAAAGGACCGCGACGACGTGCTCCGCAGGCTCGTCGAGATACAGTATAACAGAAACGACATGAACTTCACGCGCGGCACCTTCCGCGTGCGCGGGGACGTCGTGGAGATATTCCCTGCCGTCTCCTCCGAGACCGCCCTGCGCGTGGAATTCTTCGGGGATGAGATCGAGCGGATATCGGAGATCAACGTCCTCACGGGCGAGATATTGGGCTACCGCTCCCACGCGGTCATCTTCCCCGCCTCCCATTACGTCACGCCCAAGGACAAGCTGGAGGCGGCGATATCCGCCATACTCGCGGAGTTAAAGGAGCGCGTGGACGAGCTCAAGCGGGAGGACAAGCTGCTTGAGGCGCAGCGCCTTATGCAGCGCACCATGTTCGACGTGGAGATGCTGCGCGAGACGGGCTTCTGCTCCGGCATAGAGAATTACTCCCGTCCCCTCTCCGGCAGACCGCCGGGCAGCATGCCCCACACCCTCATGGATTATTTCCCCAAGGAATTCCTGATAATGGTGGACGAATCCCATGTGACCATACCGCAGGTGCGCGGCATGTACGAGGGCGACCGCTCCCGCAAGACCGTACTGGTGGAATACGGCTTCCGCCTGCCCTCCGCCATGGACAACCGCCCGCTGAAATTCCCGGAGTTCGAGGGCAAGATACACAAGATGCTCTTTGTCTCCGCCACCCCCTCGATATATGAGCACAACCACTCGCAGCTCACCGTGGAGCAGATCATCCGCCCGACGGGCCTGCTGGACCCGGAGGTCATCGTCAAACCCACCACCGGCCAGATCGACGACCTGATCCACGAGATCAGGCTCACCACCGAAAAAAAGCTCAAGGTCCTCGTCACCACGCTGACCAAGAAGATGGCCGAGGACTTGACCGATTACCTGCGCGAGAACGACATCCGCGTGCGCTATCTGCATTCCGACATCGACACCCTCGAGCGCCTGGAGATCATCCGGGACCTGCGCATGGACGTGTTCGACGTACTCGTCGGCATAAACCTGCTGCGCGAGGGCCTGGACATCCCGGAGACCGCCCTCGTGGCTATACTGGACGCGGACAAGGAGGGCTTCCTGCGCTCCGAGACCTCACTGATACAGACCATCGGCCGCGCCGCGCGCAACGCCGAGGGCCGCGTCATCATGTACGCCGACGCCGTCACCGACAGCATGCGCCGCGCCATCTCCGAGACCAACCGCCGCCGCGGCATCCAGCAGCGCTACAACACCCTGCACGGCATCACCCCCACCACCATCATTAAAAAAGTGCGCGATATCATCCAGGTGACCGTGGCCGCGGAGCAGCCCTTTAAAAAGAACCTCGACAAAGACCCGGAATCCATGAGCGAGGACGAGCTCAAGGCCGCCGTCAAAAAGCTGGAGAAGCAGATGCGCCAGGCCGCGCTGGACCTCCAGTTCGAGTACGCCGCCAATCTCCGCGACGAGATATTGGAGTTGAAAAAGCACTTAATCTGAGTTTTGTTGACTACACTATATTTGAGGGGTAGTTATATTGGATGAACAGCCGAGGACACTCACGAGGCATATTTATAGCGAAGCGCCTAAAAAACTAATTTTTATCACAGATCAACAAACGACCAAACCGCGATATTTCCAGTTTTCGACAATTCGACAGCGAATTACAATAGACCTGTCCCCTAACCTGTAATAATTGTGCATTATTATTAACACAGCTTGGATTCAAAATTATGTATGCCGCAGATCAATGAAATGCGGAGAGCAA
>JGI20166J26741_11514808_pt1 | contig 12552 bp, 9 predicted proteins | sample TergutCu122P5_FD_26741 | JGI IMG/M metagenome (IMG submission 26741) | reverse complement strand
AAGTCCGTGACCGTGCTGTTCGTCAACCACAACCCGAACGTGTCCGGATCATGCAGGTTCTGCAACCCGGCCAGGCTCGCCACCCCCGAACACTCGATCCTTGGCACGAAGGCGAGAAGCGCGCACTTGTCACAGCTGTGGGTCGCCGCCGCGTACGCGTCCAGCCAGTGCTGGCCCACAATCCCATTCGACGGCCCCGCCAGCCCCCAACCCTGCTCCGCAGTGTCGACCAGACACTTCCGCAACGCGGCATCCGTCACCAGTTGCACCGTGTCCAGCGGCGGCGATCCCGGGGTCACCGTCAGCGTGCCGGTGAAGGTGCCATCGCTGGTGGCCCAGGCCAGCACCGCATTCGGGCCAGCCGGCACCGTCACCTGATTGCCGCTAATCGTCGCCGACCCGGACTGCACGGACCACGTCACCGCACCCATCCGCGACAGTGGCACCACCGGCAGCGTGGTCGCCGCACCCGCCGGAACTGTCATCGAGGATGCCTGGTCCCACGCCGAGAGCGTGGTCAGGCCGGTGGGGAATGTCACACCGGCGAGGCTGGTGATCTGGTTGCTGTCGAGAACTAGGGACGTCAGACCGGTAGGGAATGTCACACCGGCGAGGCTGGCGATCTGGTTAATGGAGAGGTTCAGGGACGTCAGGCCGGTGGGGAATGTCACACCGGCGAGGCTGGCGATCTGGTTAATGGAGAGGTTCAGGGACGTCAGGCCGGTGGGGAATGTCACACCGGCGAGGTTGGCGATCTGGTTACTGGAGAGGTCCAGCCTGAAAATGCCGCTCAGGTACTGGACACCTTCAAGCGAGCTGATGGAGCTGCCGACGCAATTCACCCAGCCGGTGAGGCCTGCGAGCTGGGCGGCGCTGATGGGCGCGTCGGCAGCCTGGTGCAGGGAGTCGTTGAGGCAGGCGGCGAAGCCGGGGTCGGGCACGACGGTGGCGGCGGCGCGGGCGACGGGGGCGGTGACAACCAACTGGAGAGAGCCGAGCGCCAGGGCGGCGGACAGCACGATGGTCGGGATGCGACGGCGCATGGGGAGGCCTTTCTGAGCTTTCCCCCATGGGGGCCGAGGGGACATCCGGTGGATAGGTCTCATTGTGCTACCGCGGATGGGTCGTGTCAACAAGGCCAGTGAGGTGAGGGCAGCGTCCGCCATAGTGGTGTAGTGGGTCGGCGGTGGGCGTGTCTGCTCGTTGAGCGGGTGACGGTCATCGCATGATCCTTCGAGTGATCTCTCACAACCGACTCGAAGAAGGACATCACGATGACCGTCAACACCAGTATCGACCCTGTGACGCTGATCGAGGATCAGCTCGCTCAGACCAGTCCGGACCTCCTGGGGGAGCTGCTGGCCAGTTTCATCAATACGCTGATGTCGGTGCAGGCCGACAGCGTGTGCGGCGCGGACTATGGGCAGTCGACATCCTCGCCTACTTCACCACAATCGGCACGTCCAACGGTCCCACCGAAGGCATCAACGGCCGCCTCGAACACCTCCGAGGCGCGGCCCTCGGCTTCCGCAACCTCACCAACCAAATCGCCCGATCACTCCTGGAAACCGGAGGCTTCAGACCCCAACTACACCCTCGACTGTGAAGAACCACCAAACCTTCAGCAGACCCGTCCTCCATCTGGGCGGGCGGGATCGTACCGACTGGCTGGACGGGTACGCGCGCCGGCTGCTGGTGCGCCACAACGCGCGCGCCCGCACGGCGTCGAGCATTACGCGCGAGCGCCCGGGCTGCGGACAGGCGGACATCGGCGGTCGGTGCGCTGATGGCGTCGCGCGTGCGGTGCCGGCGCCGCCACTCACCTCGCACAACGAGAGCGGGGAACTGGTGGACACCGACAGGCTCCGCTCGGGCGCAGACCAACGACCGGGCGATGTGCCGGGCTGCCGTGTCGGGGAGGTGTACTCTGAGCTGTCCGTGACGGGCGTCAATCGTTGAGCTGCTGGGTAGGTTGCGGCGGAGCGGTCCGGAGCCTCGCGCGCGATGCCTGCGGCCACGCGGGTCGCCGCGACCCGGGTTTGAGCGGATCCGTCATGAGGAAGCGATCGGGGGAATTCGTGCGGGAGGAGGTCGTTGAGCGGTGATGCACCTGCTGGACCGGTGTGCTGCCCGTGCGCGCGAAGGACGGATACGGGATGAATGAGTCGTCGGTGCCCGATATCCGTGCTCTTCCTGCGCCCGCAGGAGGCACAAAGGCCTCGTCGGGGCCTCAGGATTCCCGAGCGGACATTCAGTGGATGCGGGCCCTGGCGGTGAGCCTGGTCCTGGTCTACCATCTCTGGCCGACCCGGGTACCTGGGGGGTTCGTGGGGGTGGACGTCTTCTTCGTCATCTCCGGATTCCTGATCACCAGCCATCTCCTCAGACATCCGCCGACCAAACTGCGGGATCTGGCGGAGTTCTGGGGCCGAAGGGTGCGGCGCCTTCTTCCCGTAGCATTCCTGGTTATCCTGGTTACATTGGCGGGTACTTTGCTGGTGGGCCCGATGACCCAATGGCGAAATGAGGGTGTCAGTGCCGTGGCCTCGGGAATGTATGTGCAGAACTGGTGGCTTGCAGTACAATCTGTGGACTACCTCAACACGACCAACTCGGCCAGCCTTTTCCAGCATTTCTGGTCGTTGTCGGTCGAGGAGCAGTTCTATCTTGGCTGGCCCATGCTGATTGGCATCGCCGCGTACGTCGCACGCCGGCGAGGCCGGCGGCAGTCGTGGGCGATCGGCATCGGCATAACGATAGTTGTTGTCGCCTCCTTCGTCTTCTCGGTGGCGTATACGGCCTTGAACCCTGCTCGCGCCTACTTCGTCACGCCGACGCGCATGTGGGAGCTGGGTGCCGGTGGGCTGATCGCGGTCGTCTACCCGCGTCTCCAGCACATGCTCGTGGTGTGGCACCCGGCGACACGGGTGGCGACCATCGCGCTCGGCGTGTCACTGACCTTGGTGTCGGCCTACTGGATCCCCGAGCAGGGATTCCCCGGCGGGATCGCCGCCGCTCCGGTAGCGGGGGCCGCTCTGGTGCTGGCCTTCGGGCCGGCCGACTACGCGGTGTCCTTCGACCGAATTCTGAGGGTGAGACCCGTTCAGCGCCTCGGCGACATCTCGTATTCCGTGTACCTGTGGCACTGGCCGGTCATCATGCTCGTTCCGTGGGCCATGGGACGACCGCTGACATGGCCCGTCAAGGTGGTCCTGATCGTCGTGATTCTGGGTCTGTCCTGGGCATCCAAGGTTCACATCGAGGATCGATACCGCGGGTCCCGGCCACTGGGCATACCGTTGAGGCGGACGTTCATCTTCCTGGTTGTCGGCATGATGACCGTGTCACTCGCGGGAGCGAGCGTCTATCTGCTGGGGACGAGAACCAGTGTGTCGTCGGCTCCGGTCATGCCGGACAACGCAACGTGCTTTGGGGCGAGCGCGCGACTCGATCCAGCCTGCCAGGCCGATCCTGCGCTTGTGCCGTCGGCGTTGTTGATGACTCCGTTCCAGGCGGCCGGCGACCGAAACCGGGCCTACGCCGATGGTTGCTGGTGGTGGATGACCGATCCGACCCACTATCCCGCGTGCGAATACGGATCGCGTGACCCCGCAGCAACCCAGATCGCCCTGTTCGGCAACTCCCATGCGGGTCCCTACCTCGACCCGCTTGTCACGATCGCCACCGAACGGGGGTGGGGGCTTCGCACCTATCTCGCGAGCAGGTGCTATCCGTCCATCCTGCCAGAGAACTTTCAGGCCGCTGCTGCGATGGACGGGTGTCTTGAGTTCACCGCCCACGCGATTGCCGACATGAAAGCGCGCGGCGTGAAACTCGTCGTCATGACAGCTCGGACGGGCAACATGGAGCTCGTAGGGGTGTCCTCGGACTCGCAGTACGAGGCGAAACGTGATATGTATCAGAGCCTTATTCAGACGCTGGTGGCCAGTCAAATTCGGGTTGTTGTCGTTCGGGACGTGCCGTTCCCGGAGCTCAGCGTTCCGGACTGTTTGTCTCGTCTCCTGGGCCACGGGGATCCCAGCGTATGCGCCGGACCCCGCGCGGGCCGGCTGTCTCCCGACCCGCTGTACGATGCTGCGGCGGCGCAAGGACCGGGAGTCTGGCCCGTCGATTTCTCGAATGCGATGTGTGATGCGAACCTGTGCCAGGACGTTGTCGGCGGCGTGATTGTCTATTTCGATCGGGAGCACCTCACGACGACGTTTGCCAACACCCTGGGCCCCTACCTGGAGCCGGTTCTCTTGCGCGCCTTGTCCGGGTGAAGGCTGCCGGAGCCTGAGAGGACAGCCCTCCCCGAGAGGTACGCCGAGCCGCTGGTGTGGCGGTCAGGCCGGGCGCCGAGCGGCGCGAGCGACGCCGGCGACCATGACGGCCGCGAGGAGCACACACTGCACAGCGGCGATGCCGACAGCGAGAGCACAGGCGCCAGACAGCCCCCATCGACCGACCACGAGGCCACCGACGGCGAGCGCGGTCACGGTGACGACAGCGCTGACGACGGACATCAGCAGTTGCCGGCGCATGATCGTCAGGACCACGGTTTCGAGCGCCACGAGCGCGAGCAGACCGCCGCTGGCGAGCAGCGCCGTGAACTGCCATCCGCGTGAGGTCAGATCGGTTCGGAAAAGCCAGGACAGCAACGGTGGCCCGAGGGGGTATCCGATGGCACAGGCCACGGCGGTGAGTGCGACGATCGCGGCCCCGACGCGGAGCACGCGACCGGCCAGCGCGCGATGGAGGTGGCTTGCCCATTGTCGGGCCATTGGGAGGATCAAAGGGCGGTAGATGAACGCGCTCACCAGGGTGATCACATAACCCGGCATGAGGAGGAAACCAAACTCGGCTTGGACGATGTCGCGGTCGGGGCTGGCCGCCTCGATGGCGTATTTCGGCGCGTTCGTGAGGTACATCGCGAGTACGGCCGACGCCAACAGCGGCAGGCATTCGAGCAAGAGGCGCAGAATGCGCCGTGTGTCAAACACACGGTCGTGGGCCGCGAATGATCGGGGAAGCGCAGACGCAACCATCATGCCCAGGGTGGCGACGCTGGCAACAATGGACGCCAGGAGAGCCAGCACAACGCCGGCTCTCAGGACGACGGCGAGCGAGAACACGGCGAGCACGACCACGGCTCGGATGGTCGCCGCCCGGGCGCCGACAAACAGATAGCCGCGTTGCTGGAGATGCCCGATGACGACGTCCTCGGCGGCGTCCACGACGCGCAGTCCTGTCACAGCGAGGATCATCAGTAGTTTGGTGCGGCCGAGATCGTGCCCCAGGGCTTGCACGACAAGGAACCCTGCACACGTGAAAACCATGGCCGCGATGGTCACGACGCGTGTGCCGACGTACTCGGCGAAAGAGAAGGCGCGCTGCACGTCCGAGGCCTGGAACGGCCGCATGCCGTAACACCCGATGCTCCAGAACAGGAACGCTTGGGCCGTGGCAAAGGAGAACACCCCGGCATCAACGTTGCCGGACGTCACCTGCACCACCCAGAGCATGGCATACGACTGAACGGCGAAGAGGAGGCTGGACGTGGTGTTCCACACCACGTCGGAGCGGGGTCGATTGCCGGTGCGGTACAGTGCGGCAGAGAGGGCCGTGCCAGACTGTGTGGGCTGGTCGGACCGAGTCACGTCGCAGACCCCGGCCTCATCACGCGCCGCTGGCCGCGGGCCGTGGTTCGCTACGGCTGGCGTCCGGCAGAGCCGCTCCGTTGGGGGCACCCGCCGCGGAGTTGCTGACACCGCTGACGGTTGTCGGCCCCGCCGACAGGGCGTCAAGCCTCGCCTCCAGCAGCGCCTGGTTCCGGACGACCTCGGCGACCCGTCGTTCATGATCTTTGCGCCACAGCCTGTCGTCGACAACGACGTACAGCACGATGATGATGCTGATGTACAGCAGAAGGTCGGTCCCGCGCCCCACGCCCACGGCGTTGGCCAGTCGCGTGGTGAGCTGCGGAGCCAGGATGGCCGCGATGGCCAGGCCGATGAACAGCATCATCAGCAGCGTCGTCACGGCGCGGTTGCCCGGGGTGGTGCGGCGCCACAGCCGGACCATGATGAACAGAATGGCTGCGATCAGCAGCGCCTCGATGACGAACCTCATCGCCCCAGTACCTTTGCGGTCAATGTGTCGGCGGCAATGTTGATCGCGTTGAGCATCGATTGGCCTTTCGCCCGGGCATACTCCGTGTAGTCGATCGTGACCGGCGCTTCCCGCACCCGCCAGTGGTGCTGGGCGACCGTGTCGAGAATCTCGGACGCGTGACCGTAGCCCGGCTCTTTCAGGTGCAGGTCGGCCGCGACGCGGCGCGTGAATACCCGCAGCCCGTTGTGGGTATCCGTCAGGTGCAGCCCGGTCGTCCAGCGGGAGAAATGCACGGCGGCCCGCAGGAGCCAGCGCTTTGCGCGCGGCATATCCGTCGCCGAACCGGTGAACCGCGATCCCAGGACAATGTCGTCACCGGACTCCGCCAGAGCCCGACGCATCGCGATCAGGTCGGACACGCGATGCTGTCCATCGGCGTCGAAAGTGGCGACATAACGCACCGGAAGAGTCAACGCGTATTCGATGCCGGTCTCGAGCGCCGCGCCCTGCCCGAGGTTGATGCAATGACGGAGGACGTGGGCGGGCGTGGTGCAGGCGGCCGCATAGGTGGAATCGCTGGAGCCATCATCGACGCACACAACCACCGAAAAGGTCGCACACAGCTCGTGAAGGATGCGCGCGATCACACTCGCCTCGTTGTAGGCAGGCACGACGACCGCGGTATCTTCGATGGTCACGGTGGCTAGCATACGACACCGTCGCTCGTGCCCTTGGTGCTCCGCCGGGCAGTTCCGCCCGGTTCCGGAGAGGCGACAGCGCCATCGCCATGGACGGCGTGCTCCAGCGCCTGGGCGGTGCGATCCCAGGTGAAGGTCGAGTTGACGCGGTCCCGGGTGCGGCGCGCCGCAGCGCGTCGCTGGGTGGGGTGGGAGAGCGCGTCGATGAGACCGGCGGCGATGGCGGCTGGGTCATGATTGGGGAGCAGGGTGCCATAGGACTCGTCGGGGAGCATTTCGCTGGCACCCCCGACCGGCGTCATCGCCACGTGGGTGCCCAATGCGGCCGCCTCCAGGACCACTGTGGAGAACCCCTCGGAATACGACGGCAGGCAGAACACGTCGGCCTGCGCCAGGAGTGACAGTGTTTCCGCGTGGCTGAGCAGACCGAGGAACACCACCCCGCGCACGGCGTATCCATCCGCGCGACCCGTCACCGTCGGGCTGTAGCGCGACAGTTCGGCCTCAATGGGTCCCTGCCCAGCGATGACCAGCGTCGTGCCGGGCACCGCCCGTCTGACCTCGGGCAGGGCCGCCACCAATTCGCGGATGCCCTTCGTTGGCATCAGGCGACCGACGTACACGACCAGCGGCGCATCGGCCGCGATGCCGCATCGTTGGCGCACGTCCCAGGGCCCAGCATCCGCTTCGGTGCGAATCTGGTCCGGATCCACCGAGTTCGGCAGGATCCCGCGGGCTGTCACACCGAACGTACGCAGCCATGCGGCGCTCTGGCCCGACACCCCGAAGAAGTCCCCGACGTAGCGACGGGCGACGCGGGCCGCCGCATGCTCATAGACGCGAACCGCGCGATCGAGGACGGGGCTGCCGAGGGAAAGGTAGCCAGACCCGTGCTCCACCAGGTACGACGGCACCCGGTGCGCGTGACAGGCCCGGACCGCCCAAAGCGACAGCGGATAGAACCGTGTATTGACGATCGCGAGATCGTAGTGCCTTTTCCAGAGGTGGCGAAGGATCGCGCGACACTCCGTCGTGGGGAGCGGAACCGGGTACCGCCCCTGGAGCAGCCGGGCGGACGGAACCCGGAGGACCTCGACCCCGCTGACGACCTCGCGCCACGGCGTTCCGGGGACCCGGTTGGCGACAATCGTGACCTGATGACCGCGAGCGACCAACGCCCGGGCGAGTCCGTCCGTGTACCGCTCGACGCCGCCGATGACAGGCAGATACTGGGCGGAGAAGATCAGCACTCGCACAGCACATCACCCAGTCGTTGTTTCTCGTCAGCCTGGCAGTCCTTGCACAGGCAACCTTCCGGCTCCCGACGACAACGAACCGAGGAGCTCCGCCGGCGTCGTGTGATAGGCAACCGTACCAGATAAGCGCCCTCGTCGCCAGGGGAGGTGGTCACGTTGTCCTCCGCCGTGGCTGGACCGAGTTCGACGAACTCACCAGCGTCCGGTCCCAGACGGCCCAGAGAGACGCTCATTCCGTCCGGCGACGAGGAAGATCACCAGCGCGGCGAGGGCGAATCCCACGCTGCCGCCGATCCAGGTGACCATCGGCGACGGCCCGGACAGGTGCCACCACTCGACCCCCTGGTTGAGGTCGAACGACGTGACGTCGATGCCCGTAACGTAGCGCCGGATCACGGCGAACAGCATGAGGCAGTGCGCCAGCGAGACGGACCCCCAGGCCAGCCAGGCCTGGATCGGTGACAGCGCCTCGATGCCGGTCCCATCCGGACGCAGCAGGGCGAGCCACAACAGGACGACCCCCAGCGGCACGATGTACCGCGCCTGCACGCCCTCGCCGACCAGGTTGAGGCCGCTCTGGAGCACCATCAGGGGCAGCGCGACCATCGCCCCGGCGACCACCGCGATCGCCAGACCCTTGGTCCAGGCGCTGTGCCGCAGCCCCCAGAACAGCAGGCCCGCGAACACGACCATGGCGAGGACCGTCGCCGTGTACGGGAGTGGGGTGTCCAGCCAGCCGAGGGCGCCCATCCAGATCTGCAGCACCAGCCCGCCGACCTGCATCAGGTTGTTGGTGAGCACCATCCCCGGTGCGCGTTCGGGATGGGGCTCCAGCCCGGTCGCGAGGGCGTCGTGCTGGGCGGCCGAGAGGTAGCCCACCACCCCGAGGGCGATCACGACCGTCCCGGCGATCCACCACCCCCACTGGCGACGGAGACGCGGCAGGTGGAACACGCCCACGACAACGGCGGTCAGCACGCAGTAGGCGGCGGCGTCGGCCCGCGCCATCGACGCGATCGCGGCCCCGAGGACCGCCAGGGCGAGCAGCGCCCAGCGGCGCCATCGCACCGGAACGGCCGCGGCGCCGGACAGCCCGACGGCGACGGTGCCCACGCCGATGATCGCCCACCCGCTGGGGTTCGTCGACGCGACGAGGTAGAGGGGCAGGGGCAGTGCCGCGCCGATCACCAGATACGCGAGGCAGCGCCGCAGCGCCGGGGTGAGCAGGAAGCCCAGCGCCGCACACAATACGATCGCCAGGCCCGCGTTGATCGCCCGGATGCGCAGCACGGACGCCATCACGCCCGGACCGACCGCCAGGTGCATGATGTCGTAGTAGCCGCCGGGGTAGAGGCCATCGTCCATCCGCCGGGTGACGGTCGTGCCATCGTCGGGAATGTCGTAGACGCACGACGCCGACATGTCGGCCTTCGTCCAGTAGCAGACCGTCTCGCCCAGTTGGGCCGGCACCGTGACCTGAAGGGCGCCGTCGGGGGCGGTCGTCACGGGGCAGTGCTCGTTGATAGGGGACGGGCACCAGGTCGCCGACAGGTGGTAGTTGTCGTCGGGCGCCGCCCCGACCGGCGAGGCGAACGCCCACGCGAACGCGGCCAGCGCCGCGCCCAGCACCACGATCACCGCCGCGACGATGCGCGTCGCCCGCGCGCCCCACCAGGAACGACGCCGGGTCGCCGGCGTGGGCCGGTCAGGGGCGGCGGTTTCGACAGGCTCAACCGGGGTTGCGGAAGGGATGGCGGTCGCGGCGTGGTGAACCGGCGTTGCGGAAGGGGCGGCGGTTTCGGCGGCGTCGACCGACGTCGTCTGCCGTGACGGCGGGTCTGGCTGCGTCGTCACCCGGGGGACCTCTCTCCTCGCGTGGGGGAAACACCGCGCGGGCCGGGCATCCGGTGCTCGACCCGCGTCCGAATCTAGCCGCCTGTCCGGGAGACTGTCCACCCGACACCACGAGGTGGGACGGGACCGTTGTCAGCGCACCCGGTACCGTCCCACCAGATACAGCAGCGATGCCACAAACGGGTACTGGCGGCGCTGGTAGACGAACCCGTACCGCCGCAGGTACGCCCACCGGACGCCCAGGCTGCGCTGGTCGCAGAACGCGTCGACGAGCGCCCGGTCGGCTACGGACAGGCGGTCGTCGAACGCCGCCCGCAGGGCCATCGCCTGACGGGTCCAGATCGACCGGTCGAGCGTGAACAGCCGCTTCACCGCGGCCATCGCCCGGGTGCGTCGCGTCGTCTGGTACCCGGCCTCGTTGCCGGGGTGCAGCCGGTAGCGCGCGTGCGGGACGGGATCCCAGATCAGGTGGCCGAGCGCGCACGCCACGATGTACAGCCAACAGTCGTGCATCATCACCTCGCCCGGGCGCAGGCTCGGCCCGGCGGCGTCCAACAACGCCCGGTTGAACGCCATCGCATGCCCGGGGGCGATGTTCTGGGTGAGCGCGTTGTGCAGCGACGGGCCCTTCGGCGCGTCGTCCGTCACCCCGATCGGCCGCAGCGCCTCGTCCACGACGAACGAGCGTCCGGCGACGAGCGTGGGCACATCCGAGGCCACCGCGTCCCCCAGCGCCCGAATCGCGCATTCCACCTTGTCAGGAAGCCAGACGTCGTCCTGGTCGCAGAACAGGAACACGCCACAGGCCCGGTCGGCGCGGCGCATCAGGTCGGCGAACGACGCGATCGCCCCGACGTTGGTCCCGTCGACGACCTCGATCACCAGTTCGCCCGGGTCGAACCTGCGCACCAGGTCCGCCGAGCCATCCGTGGAGCCGTCGTCCCGCACGAGCACCCGCACCCGCGGCGCCACCGTCTGGGCCCGCAGGCTGTCCAGTTGCGCGGGAAGAAAGGCCCGGCCGTTGTAACAGGACAGCAGAATCTGGACGTCGCGCCCGGCGCCTCCGTCTGCGGTCATGCTCGCTCCGGCCGACTCACTGCCCGACGGCGGCGTACTTGGCCTCGGTCGCGGCCTTCTGCGGCCGCCACCACGCCTCGTTCTTCTGGTACCAGTCGATCGTGTCGGCCAGCCCGTCGCGGAAGTCGGTGAACCGCGGCGCCCAGCCGGTCTCCTCGCGCAGCTTCGTCGAGTCGATGGCGTACCGCATGTCGTGGCCGGGCCGGTCGTTCACGTGGTCGAAGTCGTCCGGGTCGTGACCCATCAGCTCCAGGATCAGCCGCACGACCTCCAGGTTGTTCTTCTCGCCGTCCGCCCCGATCAGGTACGTCTCGCCGATCCGGCCGCGCTCGATGATCGCCCACACCGCCTCGTTGTGGTCGAGCACATGGATCCAGTCGCGCACGTTCTGCCCGGCCCCGTACAGCTTGGGGCGCACGCCGTCGATCAGGTTCGTGATCTGCCGCGGGATGAACTTCTCGATGTGCTGGTAGGGGCCGTAGTTGTTGGAGCAGTTGCTGATCGTCGCCGCGACGCCGAAGCTGCGCACCCACGCGCGCACCAGCAGGTCCGAGCCGGCCTTGCTCGACGAGTACGGCGAGGACGGGTTGTACGGCGTCGTCGGCGTGAACTTCGCCGGGTCGTCGAGCTCCAGGTCGCCGTACACCTCGTCGGTGGAGATGTGGTGGTAGCGCGTCCCGTGGCGGCGCACGGCCTCCAGCAGCGTGTACGTGCCCACGAGGTTCGTCTGGATGAACGGGGACGGATCGCGCAGCGAGTTGTCGTTGTGGGACTCCGCGGCGAAGTGCACCACGACGTCCGCCTCGGCCACCAGCGGGTCGACAACGTCCGCGTCGGCGACGTCGCCCTGGACGAACGTGATCGCCTCGGCGACGTCCGCCAGCGAGTCCTGGTTGCCCGCGTAGGTGAGCTTGTCCAGCACGGTCACGCCCGCGTCCGGGTAGTCGGCCAGCGTCTGGTGGACGAAGTTCGCGCCGATGAACCCCGCGCCCCCGGTGATGAGTACCTTCATGGCGTGCCTTCCTCGTCGTGTCGTGGTCACGCCCATGCTACCGGGTGGGTGCCGGCGCCCGGACGGCTGAGCCTGTCGGAGCCCTGTGGGGGCGGGCCCGAGGCGCCGTGTGCGTTGTGCAGCAGCGGCGCGGGTGAGAACGAGGGGGGAATCGTGCTCGCGGGCGATGGTCGGGACGGTTGCCGCTGAGGAATGTCGCGGTTCCGAGCCGATCTGGCGTCAGTCCTCGGCGGGAATCGTCGGCGAGTCACCCCGGGACCACGGTTGCCGCTGAGATGTGAGTCGGACGGGACCGACGGCGCCCGATGCCGACCAGATCAACCAGCGCGGGCCGGGGGACGCCGGATGGGTGTGTCGAAGCCGTAGTCCCTTGTCAGCGATGGGTTCGACAGGCTCAACCAGCGCTGCGAGACAGCGACGGCGGGTCGCCATGGCGGCCTTCGATCAGGGCGCGGCGCTTGGCGCATCGCACCGGCCGACGGCGCGTGGGGCATCGGTTGAGCGTGTCGAAACCGCAGTCCCTTGTCAGCGGCCGTGCTCG
>JGI20166J26741_11514697_pt1 | contig 12553 bp, 6 predicted proteins | sample TergutCu122P5_FD_26741 | JGI IMG/M metagenome (IMG submission 26741) | reverse complement strand
CATCGGATACACGACCATTGGTACCAAAATTGAAGTAAACTCATAATTTGAATCTGCTCTTCCTATGAGTACTTGACTATTGTAACCTTTATAGTTAAAGTGTTGAATATTATTGATGCATGGTGTAACCATGATGATTAATACAGTTCTATTGCTGTGACTAGAAGATGGTGTTAATCTATTATTTCTGACATTGTTTCGGCCTGTACTTTGCCATCATCAGGGAAATCATTTATCTACAAAATTTGAAATTACAACTGGATTTGTATAATGCATGTGTTAAGAATGGAATAACATGTAAATACTTATGGTTTATGAGGTATGTTTTTTTCAGTACATGGAAAAACTTAATGTTAGGACTATGCTTTGACAAAGTTTAAATATTTATTTAGTGTTTAACATATGTGCTCTGGAATTATGTACATACAGTATTGAAGACTGTTCATGGACAGCTGCATGTGGGAAAGTCTGAGATACAAACCAGAACTTCGTAAATACAACTTTGCTACTTTATAGTAGCTTTGTTTACTCTGAGACAGATGTCATGCGTCTTAATAACAGAAAACAAAATCTCAATTCTGCTACATTTTTGAACTCACTAAACTCTACAACTTTGTCTAAAGAAACCAGTGTGTTTATGAAGGTTATGGTCTACTGAGGTGTGATGCCATGTACTTTGGCAGCTGGTCACCATTATTGCCAAGGAACATAATTTCTCTGTACTCAGGGTAGAAGAGCTGTGACCGTAGGGATCTCCGTTTCCTCCACAACAATGATACCTTCCTACCAAACAGTACGGCGTCACATTACAGAAGACCATAATCATATATTAACCACTCTAAGCACCTAAAGTCTGTCACATAGTGTTTGCTCTTGGTTATTCATGTTGCAGAGTTTCTTTGAGTAATTTGCCAATGAGATTAATAAGAAATAATCCACAAGACAAAGTAAATAAAATGTTTTGTTCATGACATGCACAGTATTGTACTGATTGTTCCAAATTGTTCATGCATAAAGAATCATTGTTACTTACACTTAATTTCAATGTAGAAAACTTCCAAAAACACTTACTGTACACATATTACAAATGGAGATTTCTGCTGCACATCTTTTGCACAATATTTTACTTTATGAATAATGGAAGACCTAATAATCTTTTATGTTAATATGCATGTAATAGAAATGAAAAAATTGTATGAGTTATCACAAATACATCTACTCATGTTCTTTAAACAAATCAAAATGAAGAATATTTTGTATGTATTTCTTGCATTGCAGAAATGTATTGGCCACTTTGAAATATGATTTAAAAGTTCCAGGTTAATGAAAGGGTGTTTGTATTAGAAGCTGTACAATCATAACAGTCAGCAGCCATCTTGACTGCGCTGATCATTTCTGACTTATAATTCACCCTCCTTATAGTAAAATCAGATTCTTACATTTATGTCCTTTGGAGACTAGACACTCTCTTCTATGAGGTAACATTATTCTGTAAAAATAATAGAAGTCATTCAGTTTATCATTCTGAAATGTGGACAGTATACTGGATAATGGACGTGTGAGTACTGTGTCATTATGGAACCCTTTGTCATATCTTCATTATTACCATAATCACATGTTCATGGACAGAAGGAAAAGCTGGAGGATTTTTTTTAAATTCATAAGTGACACACTACACAAAGGCAAAGGTTCAAATATATATCTGAATTTGTATTTAATTTATTTGAATACATATAAAACAATCATAGAATAGTAAAAAGTGATTATTCTGTGTGGTATTTTTGTAGACATATTGCTCATTTGCGACAACAGTGTCACAACTCAAAATCTGTGATTTATCAGGAGAGACTTCTAAAGGTTTTGAAGTGCTATTATTTTCTATGAGTGCAATGAAAACACAACTGCTCTCCAGCGGCAAGTTTTGCAAACTGCGTTGTGACACCATACCTGTTAAAAGTGCATCTGCAAACGTTTCTTTCTATACCAATAACTCAAAAATACCAAATTTTGAGTTGTGACACTCTTGTCGCAAATGAGCGATATGTGTATTTTAGATTAACTTGCTGCTGGTTTTATTGTTATGCTGTGAGTGCTTATTTATACCTTGCAGCTGTGAACCTATGAAACCTAGCTACTTATGTCCTTTACGAAATATATTTTATGTGTATATACACAGAACAAATACAATTTATTTTTTAAAGTAAAGTGACATTGGCAGACTGAAATGTGATGAGGAAGGGGAAACATGGAGACACTACTGTTCATGCTTGAAACTGTAATTCACATTTGCACTTCATCTGCCTTTCATTCTAACCTGTCATCAAAACACAATGTAGTAAATTAAAAGACTTGCAAAATGACATGTTGAAGGAATATTTAATCACAACATTCTTTATTTTGACAAAATTACTATTTAACGTCGTTAAATGTTAGTTTTGTTAGGTAAAGATAAAGGTAAAGCTCGCCCTAGAACAGGCCACAAAGGCCCAGAGGGGGAGTAGAGTTGTAGCTCTACTCTTACTTTAACCTCAGCAGTAGATGATGGTGGGTGGTCAACGCCACGCCCTGGCCGTTTTACCCCCGGGAAAGACCCGGTACCCATTGTATAGGAGGCTGATTGGGCACCAGGGCCGGGGTGGACGGCTGCGGAAAATCTCGCCCTCCACCGGGATTCGATCCCCGGACCGTCCAGCCCATAGCCAGTCGCTATACTGACTGCGCTATCATGGCCCATTAAATGTAAGTGTTGTAAGAATTAGAATATCTCAGTAGGTTGACCAAGTGTAGTGACTAGGCTGTGGGTCAGATGACCAGGGAATTGGAGTTCGCCTCCAGATGGGATTTTTTGCTTCATCTCCACAATATTCAAACCAGCTCATAGGGTCCACCAAGCTTTGTATCCAAAGGGAATGTGGGCTTTTACCCTGATGGTAAAGTGCCCAGGCCCTTAAGATGACTGCTTATCTCCATGTAATTCAAAGATTGAGAATGTGTGTACCTCCACTGCTCCCACATCTTTATGGCTTGATGCTTAATTCATCACATGGTTGATTTTCCATTTTCACTCTCTGTGTATTCTTATGGAAGTTGAGAAGCATGCAGTAATAAAATCTGCAGCAAATTGCAACTGATTAGGTTCTTCATGCCTGTCTGCTGCACTACATTACATGTACCAGCAGACAAAGCCACCACCACTGTGAAATTGTTTGGTGCATTGTGATAAAGAAAGAACTGGTAAATCAATTAACTGTATAACATCACAGACACAGAATTTTTGAATGGGCTTAGCATCCTAAACTTTAGACACCACCATCTGAAATTGGAAGGTTCCTCAATACATTTTATTTAGTCTCAGTATCCTTGAATATCATTTCACAGCTAGAAGTATGGGAACTTGTGTTTTTGAGGAAGGCAGGAATATTTACATGGCAGGAAGCGTATGTGTACACTTACTGAGTTTCTGGGTCTTCCAGTTATGAAATTATTGCCACTTGTTTTGCCTTCCTTGAACCCTGCTATAACACCAACTCCACCTATTGTCACAAGTTGTTTCCATACCCTGCAAGTTCTAACTTCTTATTTTTGAAACATTCAGTCTATGTGAAGGTAATTGTGTCCCTGTGCTCACCATAAAGACTTATGGGAGCGGAGTTAGATCTGCACTCATTTTTTAACCCCAGCGCTAGATGAAGAGATTGGTTAGCACCATGCCTTGGCAATTTTACCCATGGAGAAAGCGCCTCCAGTACCCATTGAATACACGTAGGTGGGAAAAAGGGCTCAATAGCTGGTCTGGATGCTGTAGAAAAAGGAAGGTCTGTAATGCAGAGAAACAAATCACTGCTTCTCACTCATCAACCTGCATTCTAAGTACTACTCTGTCTGAGCTACCCCCATCAGTTGAGTTCATGCATGACTTTGTTAATGTAACTGATTGTACTCACTTGGCCTAGTGACATATAAACAGCATGAATCATGAAATTCCTCCTCCAGTGTTTTGTTCTGCTTGTGAGATATCTTTCCATATCAGAGACTGTGACATGACAGCAGTAACATGGAGCTGAGGAATATACAGTTTGGTATTATGTAAATTATGTGGCCCTTTATGTGCAATATGACTTTTATTTTCTGGTTGTAACAGAGTTAATTATTGTTTAAGAAAAGAAATGAACCTATGTGAACAGTGGCATCTTTTAAACACTTGCAGCAACTACTCAACACAAGGTCTGTTCTCCACAAGCAGTCAGTCAGTTTGTGATCATGTCTATGTACACTGCATTTATCTCACCAAATTTTTCTCTGAATTTATGCATGGTGGAACTTGTACAAATGGGAAGTAATACCAGTTTGTAACCTAAGAACCCCTGTCTCAGTCTCTTCCCAGATGCATTGAAATTCATATTTTACTGCAACGAAACTGTTTTGATTTCACTGCAGATGGCACACAAGTGCAATGATCTGTTGCAAATGAGGAATGTTGGACATATGAAAGAAGACTTCTTGAAATATCAACAGGACATTACAAAAGAATTATTATACATGGTGGATACTGTTACATACATACATATACATATATATATTCATTCACAGAACCATTATCTGCACAATTCGGATTAAATGTTGAATTCATCATGAAAAGAGGTAAATTGCAATATGCAAATGAGTCAAATCAGTAAGTTACAAATTATATAAAATTATTAAGAACATGATAAATTACAAAGAAAAGATCATATACACACACAATAATAATACAAGTCAAATAAGAATGTTCATGTGTCTACATTGTTATGACCAATGGATAGAAATTCCTCAATGGAATGAAAGGCATTTTTAAGAAGGTAGTCTCTTAACAAAGTCTTAAATGTATGTATGTATGTATGTATGTTGTTACAGTATTTGAATATATTTTGTGGTAGCTGGTTAAATATTTTAACAGATAAACATTAGATACCTCTCTGTATTGAGGAAAGTCTTACTGATGGTATGTGCAGTTTATTTTGCTGCCTTGTATTCATACCATGAACAGAGGAGTTGGGATCCATTATTCACAATTATTGTTCGTATTGATGTGTAATCTGCACAAACATAATTGAATGTTTGGCAATGACACAGTTTGTATATTTTCCTATCCTTTTACAGGATGTGCAAAAAGATGTCGCATTATGTATATTCTGTAATGGATAGTGGCAATAGAGCTTTTTGCCTCCGTCATAAGGCTCCAGAAGGTTAAGAGACAGTAAAACTACTTATGAGCTTCCAAAACCTTGAAAGTGGAAGCAGCGAGATCCTTTGAAATGCTGTTAGTATCCTGCAATTCACATACGCTCATTTTCCGTAAGACTTGAATCTATTAAAGCTCACAATTGACATAGTTTTCAGTTTGAATGTTTCTGTACTTACATTTATCTTAAAATTTGAGTTTATTAATGTGATTACAGTATCAGTGTTCATCATCTCCATGTAGTGTGTTCCATCTTTAATACCAATTGGTGGCAACCTTAATGGATTCATATTTCTGGATTATAATCATAATGACATGTCCTGTTTTGTATGCATTACAAACAAAACACTCATTTCCTTAGAAACCTGACACTTACTGCTGTGTTTTGTCCACAGTTTCCCCTCTACTTACCAACCACATTATGATTACAAAGTGTAAATAATAGAAGATAAGGTAACATGTATCTAGCTTTATAGTATACAAAGTCTGTTATGAAAGTAATAGTTTATTTTGTATTTACAATGCCATAAGTGTAAGATTGTATATGGCAGATCCTGGGGCCATTGCAAGACAAAGTTCTGCCCAAATCAGTGAGAGATTGCACTTACATTTATTTGACAGCAGTCCAAATTTCTCAAAATTTTGACACAATATCAGAAAATTCTCACTAGTATAGAAATCATCATTGGTGCTGTAATTTTTAATAGAGTGTTCTTGCATTTCTGCATATCATGTTTGGGTTATGGTTATGGTTGTAGTCTGAACAAAAGAGCATCATAAATTATTTTTTTTAATTGAATAAAAAGTCTAAAAATATGTTGCTAAACTTGTTGCCTCAAGCAGTCGCTCGGTTTGCCTGTACCATTCCTCTGGTCTCAGGGGTTTTCGATAGTTCAGTTCTAATCAGGTATTGGGATGTTAAAAGTACCTTAGTGAATATACGAGTATTATGGTACAACCTGTTTCAAAGAAATTAAATCTGCTGAATTGTGTGAAGTTTCTTTTGTTGATATTTGTTCTTAAATTCTCCATACAAGTAATAAAATTTTCTGTCTAAACTTTTCTTTTTCCATCCATCAGTGTCATCTTATACATGCTGTAATATTCATTTAAAGTTTAGTGAAAATTATGTATTTCACATTTACTTTCCGAATACTAATAGAGACTTATACTTCATATATTATACAATAAAATGTAATATAGTAAAAATTCCCACTAAAAATATTTACTGATTTGAAAAGTTTTATAATTAAATATTCTAGAAGGGACACTGCAATGACATTTGAAAAAAACCGCAAGATCATGTTACAGTTATGTGATTATTAATTAGTACATTCTGATGTGGTTGTGACTATTTTGACTTTATTGTATTGAAAATAGTCTGTGGTAACTTTTACAAATGTTTGTTTAAAAATGGTAGAGTTTAACGTGTAGAGATGCTAAGGAAAGAAGTGATATTATGCCTGAAAGTGCAATGTGAGAATGTTGCGCTGCTAAACATGCAGGATAATTGAAATATACATTGAATGAGTCTAATCCAGCCCTTCAAAAACTGTGACAAATTGTTGCCAAGGGAGGGAAAAATGTGTGAGGAAGAAGAAGGAGAGAGGAGGAGGAGGAGGAGGAGGAGGAAGAGGAAAAAGAAGACTATGAGAAAGAATGAAACATATGGTTTTTAATAATTAAATTATAAGATATGTAACGTAAATTAAACACAAAGAGATAATGGGAAGAAGTTCCAGTGTCTGCCTGCATTGAAACCCAGAAGCTACAAAATTTAAATTATAGATCAATAATTATCAAATCCAGTGGCTGGCAATTGTAAGCAATTTATTATTCTACATAATTCTGTGTGATGACAGCTGCAGTTTTCCGCTGAAGTTTTGTACAAATACTCGTATGTGGTTATACTTCAAAAATAGACAGTCAAACAGTGGATCTTATAGGATATATAAGAAGAAAAAGAAATACAAAACAAATAGAAATGTGCAGGTATATGTATGCTGTAATTCTTTCCATTCAAGTTATAAAAGATACTCTTCAGATGTTTACATGGCAGAGTATCTGCCGCTTTCATTTGACTGATGGCCATTTGCCCCAACTTTGCAAAATATTTGTATGTACACATATGCAGAAAGTGGGTCGGTATAGCGACACGCTACGGGCTGGATGGTCCAGAGATTGAGTCCTGATGGGTGCAAGATTTTACTCACCAATCCAGATTGTCCCTTGGGCCCACCCAGGCTGCTGCACAATGGTTACTGTGTCTCTTTCCCAGAGGCAAAGCGGTCGGGGCGTGGCGTTGACCACCCACCCCCATCTAGTGCCGAGGTTAAAGAAAGAATAGAGCTATACCTTCTCCTCTGGCCCTTCATAGCCTGGTCGGGGGTGATCTTTTACATGCATGTAGAGAAGAACTACAGTCTTTTGACTTATGACACTGTGTGGACTGATAGATATATTACAACTGTTCAGAGGAACACAGCTGCCTCCATCATCAGGGCAGAAGTCTGTTGCACTCTTTGTACTATGATCCACACAATTATTGTGCTGCAGAAATCCATATTCTACAGGAACATATCCTGAGAGTCCAACAGAATATTCTTGTACATACATTTGGGCTTCAGTTTGCTTCCTGCTTCCATTTCTTATGAATAACACAGTATTTGCACGTGAACTTAACTAAGGCACTAGAAAATGTTTACAAAATGCAAAAAGAGCAGTTTAGTGTCACACCAGTAATGATGAAAATAAGTATTTTTAAACATGATTGAAAAGAATATACTTTGAAATAAATACTTTTGTAATACCACTCCAAGTTTACATTACAAATTAATGAAATAGGAATACAATTAAAGTGTTAAAGCAAACCAGCACATGTACTGCTGTCCTTCATAGAAGATCAGCATAAAAATTGAACTGATTGCAAAATGTAAGAAGTATTGTGTATTTTATAGGCAGCAGATTTTGTCCGTTGCATCAACATGCTAGTGTCTGATTATATACATAATGCTAGCGTGAATTAATGTCTGTTTGCAAAGTTTTATGGTATGAAAACAATTTTATGAAGATGGTGTTATGAAATAAAATGCGTAAACTTATGCCATAATGTCAGCTTTTTGCTCCAGCATTCACATTTTACCCCTATAATATCTTTTTTGAAAGTAAGGCACATTTTTATTAAAGGCTCTAATATTATTAATGTGCTTTGGATTCAAATATAATAAATATACTTTGCACTTTACAGGTATTCACACAAACTGTATACAAACTGACAATAATGGTTTTGCGTCATCTTCGACTCGCAAATTGATAACTTTCAGGTGAGACATCCCCTAATGAGAGGGAGGAAAGTGTAGCCAATCAACAGAACTTGTTTAGAAAGATGGTGTATTCTAATAATGAAACTACATGTTTCGGCCTGTAATGGCCATCATCAGGTTTCTGCAATGATTAAGAAGAGTCTATATATCTGTGTGAGGGCGTGTTGATGTAGAGATCTCTGTGCATCAGTCCCCTGTTTGCTCTAATATCTAGTGCAAATTGCTATATATAACCAATAAAAAAGTATTTCCAAAATGTAGTGTGGACATAAGTGTTTCTTCTTGGGGCTGCACAAACTCTAGCTTATTGTAACTGTCATCCCCCTAGAGAGAGATGACAATTACGATAAGCTAGAGTCTGTGCAGCCCCAAGAAGAAACACTTATGTCCACACTACATTTTGGAAATACTTTTTTATTGGTTATACATAGCATTTTGCACTAGATATTAGAGCAAACAGAGGATTGATGTATAGAGATCTCTTCATCAATAAGCCGTCACACAGAAATACAGACTCTTCTTAATCATTGTAGAAACCTGATGATGGCCATTACAGGCCGAAACATGTAGTTTCATTATTAGAATACAATATCTTTCTAAACAAGTTGTGTTGATTGACTACACTTTCCTCTGTCTCATTAGTCACACACACAACGGGGATGACATGCCTTAAAGTGTGAGACATCTCCATTGTGTTGCACGCAGTTATAAATGAGTTGTGTTTGACTATATATTGTTTATATTTATAATTCTCAAATTGATGTTAAGATGCACGTCAAATTACATACTTTTAAAGTTAATGTGTATTCAGTGTTACCAACTTTGAGGTCCTCAGCAGTTTGGTTTGGATGCAATGGATGATTTAAGAACTTGTACCACAACTCTGCACTAGCCTGTTTTAGTAATAAATAGCGCCCCTTTATGTGGTTGAAATGACAGACCAATTTACAGTAGAATTATTGAGAGAAAGGAAGTTCAGAATTTTTAGTTAGAAATGTCATTTGGTGCTGCTTCCGAAAGTTGACACTCTAACAACGAATAAACTCACTTTCATCGCTGCACAACAACCATCGGCAGGTAACTGTGATATCTCAGGGCCTGTGAAGATGTATATACAGTTTTATTCAGTTTAATTAAATTGGCATGAGGCTATTTTGTTACAGCCAAACATCATCATTTTAACAATTAGCCATTAACATAAAAAGGTAAAGGTAAAGGAGTCCCATAACGGGCCCGGTATGGCCCAGAGGGTTCCAGGAGGTTTAGGTTCCCAGATTTCCATGACATTCAGCACATGAAGGTGGTTAGGTCGTCAGTGTCACGCACCAGCCGCCTTTACCCCCAGGAAATGTTCCTGGTACTCATTTTCACTAGGGGCTGAGTCGACCCCAGGGCCACGGTACAGTCAGAAGGAATATGTCACACCACCGGGAATCGATCCCGGGACCGTCCGACTAGTAGCGCAGCGCCTTAACCACTACACCAACCCAGCTATTAATGTATAATGCAGTATATTAAGACACAAAGGACTCTGAAAGATCTGTTACTTCACTGGCTCCCTATTGGCCAGAACATGAGCGTAAGAGTAAACTCTTCAAGGGTTTGCAGATTCATCTATCCTGTTTTTAACCAGTGAGTATATAAAGTGAAATTTCCAAACAAGGTAGAAATCGTGCCGTAATTATAAAGCTTTCACGTAAGTACTGTAGAAACTTCCATCAGTTTGTGATGTAGAAGTCATATTTACTGAAGTTGGTGGCAAATTATAGCTGCACTGGTTTAACACAGCAGATATAACATAGACAGTTTATTAAAAGTTATTCTGAGAAGTGTTGCATTTCTGTTTGAGCAGGCAGAACAAAACTTATTTATAACTTTGGTACAGCTACTTAACTTGTATACCTGATTGCCTTTGTATAAGATTATGCCATGCTGCTACACCACAAAACAATTTCTAAACTGTAATATACAGTAAACCAATGAATGCACTTGGATAAAATGTATTTTATTACATATTTTCGGTCGTACTTGCAACCATCATCAGGGTGTTTAGTTTTCGTTAGTATTCTTGTATAGATGGGCTGATTTTACCTGGTGGGCATTTAATGAATTTAATATGTTCCATCCCCCCCCCCCCAAAAAAAAAACAACGAATGTAGTTTAGTGAAATGTATTTTATTACATACCGCAAATCACCAAAATGTTTCAGTCATACTCATGACCATCAACAGGGTGCCCAACAGGCAATTTAGTCCATCTGTACTAGAATACTAAGAAAGAGAAAACACCCTCTGATGGTCACCAGTATGACCGAAATATGATTAGCAATATGGAATGAAATACATTTTACCAAAGTGGATTCATTGGTTTACTATATATTGTAATTTAATGTAAGGGTATGGAACATACTAAACTTCTAACCTATTGGACACAAGATATGATATTACTGAGATGACAAAATCAAATACAATGAGATGTTCAGGGGATGTGGCATGTAATGGGAGAGAAAAAAGGAATTCAGTGATTTGGTTGGGAAACCTGAAGGAAAGAAACAACTTGGATGATATAGGCATATATCTGGGAGGATAATATTAAAATAGATCTTAAAGAAATAAGATGGGAAGGCATGCCCTGGATTGATCTGGCACAGGATAGGAACACGTGGTTGGCTGTTGTGATTATGATAATGAACTCTGGATTCTGCAAACTGTGGGTAGTTGCGTAACTAGTTGAGGTGCTATTAGGTTCTCAGATGGTGTCCTGCTCCATGGAGTTAGTTTTTAAAACCTTCAGTTTTCAGGTACAGGAAATTCATTATGGCTTGAATTATTTGTGGAAATTTCAGCACCTAATGCTGTACTGAGAAAACAGTATGGCACTGTCCTGTAAGACAAAGCTGTTCAGCCTAAAATATTAGTCTCATTTGGGTTGCAATGATCAGCACTCTCAATGCTGGTGTTATAAATGTAAATAATTATGTATACAGTTGTCTGCCAGAGCACAAATTCATTATGGCTTGAATTATTTGTGGAAAATTCAACACCTAATGCTGTACTGAGAAAACAGTATGGCACTATCCTGTAAGACAAAGCTGTTCAGCTTAAAATATTAGTCTCATTTGGGTTGCAATGATCAGCACTCTCAGTTCTGGTGTTATAAATGTAAATAATTATGTATACTGTTGTCTGCCAGAGCACAAATTAATTGCCTTACAGTTGGTAATACTACAATCAGAAAAAGTATTAAGAGTTTACTGTGGACACATCAAGGACCTTAAGTATTGTCAATAGCAAATAATGTATTGAAAAATTATGTGTGTTTCATTTGTACATATAAATGTTTGAAGTATTATTCAGTTGTAATTAGCAGTGACCAGTACCAACACCATACAATTTATGTAATCTGACAATAATTTATTGTTCTACCAACCTTATGAAATTGAAGAATGACAGACATTCATATTCACTTCCAACTTAGCAATGTTACTTGTAAATAAAAGTAGTATTATGTTGATAATTTTGTTGTAATTATTTTTTATAAGTCACCACCTTGTGCATCCATGCTTATTCAGTCAGTTATGAAACACGTCTTTGATCGGTATGTCTGGTGTTTTGATTGGAACCTTTCAAGAGCCCCAATTTGTACGGTGGTGGATGAATTGGTAGGTTGTACAAGGGTTGTAATTAACAGAGTGGGAAGAGAAGGGTCATGTGCACAGACTTATATCATCCTGCATCATTCGCAGGAGGGCTTTAAGGCAAAAAACAAAATTTATTAACTGAAACTTGATTCATAATAATGATATTCTGGAATAGAAGTTGGGGAGGGAAAGTTCAGTCCTGTAGGTGACATTTGTGAGTTGGCAGCTTTGCCAAAGGACAAGGAACTTGCAACCAAAGTATCCTGTTGTACGAGGGTTGGAACTTTAATAGTGGCAACTATTTATTACAACTGATACAAAATAGATACATGTTTCGAAGTTTTACTGTCCTTCAGTGTAGTCACCAGC
>JGI20166J26741_11514586_pt1 | contig 12554 bp, 8 predicted proteins | sample TergutCu122P5_FD_26741 | JGI IMG/M metagenome (IMG submission 26741) | reverse complement strand
GCTCGACAGTCTCGGCCGATGGCCCCGGCCGGCCTCTTCGTTTCGCAGCGCACAGGCAGCCACTCTGCTGGAATTTCATTTACCACTCACGAATTGTTTTATCCGTAGGTGGTTCTGTGCGGTACATGGTCCGAAACCTCCGTTGCACCGTCAACATTGACTCAGTTTTGGCAAATCCCAAGACACAGAACGCTTTCTTATTCACTGTGCAAGCCATTTTTGTCACGACTACCCCCTAGTGGTGGAACCTGCAAGTACGCCAAGGCCCCTAGTAAGAAAAAAACTTTGAGAGATTCTCTACCTATTGATATGCTCCTTTCTGCCGTGTCTGTCTTGGTTGTTGCGCAGTCGAGTTCGGAATTTCCGGAGGCACTTATGAATAACCCTGTATAAAGAATCCGTAAGCTGAAATTGTATCAGTACTTTACAAAGGACCTCAGCAGACACTTACTACTATTTCTAAGTACTGGTGATATGTTTCTTGTGGTGGCAAGCAAAGGTATAGCTCCTTACCCATGTAATACCACTTGGCACTACATGGAGATAAGTAGACAGTATACCGCCCCGGCCTATGTATACTATGTAAAAGGCCCGGTACATAATACAAAGAAAGTTTAGCGATTTCTAGAACGGTCTCGTACTCTCTGCAGAAGAGAAAGCCACCAGAACTTCGAAATTCCTCCTGCTATAGCATAATCATTTAATTTGCTGAGCTACGCCGGCTCGTAGAACATTATATACAGGTATAAAGAGAGAGAGGCTGAATAATGTACATCCTTTCTAAATAAGATATTCCTGTGGTAGTGCGTTTGAAGGAATATTCTCAAACCTTTTGAGTCATGCCCCAGTTCAGACCAACGGCTTTGCCTCGCGACGGCTGAAGTCGGAAATATTTAGAGCTGCAAAATAAAAACCATGAATTGGTATATCGTATCTGATATTTTACTGATTTAATAAGATGAAAATAATAATTACGCAACCAGTTACAGGATTGTAAGAAAATGCTTCGGTGAGAAGATAATAATATTGAATTGAACTGAATTTTTAGTTGCGTCCACAACCGTGGGGAATGCCCCTTAAAGTCCCTTCGTTTATTTTTAAGCAGATAAGAACTGAGAACCGCTAAAAAAATGTTATGAAATTTGGACCGGGAGAGTTTCATGAAAAAATTCCAGTCCTTTCAGCTTCAATTTACACCGATCAACAAAAACAAAAACAACAACAATAACAACAACAGCAACGATAAAAGACAGTTTATTAAAAGTTTACGGCTTTGTAGGAATCTCAAAATAATTTCTAAATATATATTAAAAAATGTTTCGATAAAAATTGTAGGAATGATGAAACTCACAGTTTATATCTACTGCATTCTGTCAGCATTTCTTAAGTTCACAAGGTGATTAAAGACAAAACTTTATTTTGATTATTACTTCTGTGTAAATTCAAACTTTTTATTAGCTTTAATGCAGCGTTGTATCAGACCAACCTTACATTAAATAAACCATAACTTCTTTTGGTTTTTGCAATATCACGAAGTGACCACGATTTATGTCAATTTAGTTTTGTTTGTGCATATGTGATAAAAGTACTGTATCACTTTACTTTGGGTGGCACAATGACACTCTTCAGAGTGGAAGACGCTTTGATCTGCATAAAATAATGCAACCGGCAGATATGTAACTTTGTTTTATAGCTTAAGGAAATGTGATGAAAGTTATGTGCCTGCCTTTGACAAAGGCATTCTAATAATAACTACATTTACGTTCTTTTGTAGTGCAATGGGAATAATTAATTCCCGATAAGATACTTGGTCTTTCAGGTAATACAAATACAAGGTGTCTTGTAACGTTATGCAATTTTTTTATTCATAATTTAAATTATACACAATTTACTGCTCTTTTCTTAACTTAAGCATTATATCACAAAATTCTTAAGTATCTGTTAGATGCATATGCTGTATCAAAGGATTATATCAGAGCAAAATTGCCTTCACTTCATCCAGACCGCGGTCTCATAAACAGTGGCATCTTTTTCAGATAATTCTCACCGTGCTAGTGGCCACAATATGTATGGTCGCCTGTGTTGGGTACAGCAGAATTAATCCCGAACAAGGAATAGGAGCTATTAGAGCACTAGCTTACCGGGGATCGCATGTGTCAGAAGATGGACAAGGCACTGGCAATGCACCCAGATCGCCCAGCGAGACTGGAAAACGTGGGGAATCACAAGGACACGCAATTGTCAGGAATAGTGACTGGCACCTGAAAGATTAAGCAACTTTGTCATCCGATACATAAGACTTAAATAATCTTCACATTTATATTTAAAAACACATAATGTTAATACACATAAATCAACCCGTATTTTATTTTCGTCTATTTTTGCTGTATGTTGTAATGCTTAGACCGTCATCAGGGAAATGGTATTTTGATTACATCCACCGAGGATACCGAGTATTGGTCCTGCAGTAATTACATATCTAAAATTACTCATGTTCCGTGCAATAAACTAATTCACAATTCCAACAACTTCATGTTTAAACCTGAGTCGACAGTGGCTCTTTCTTTATGCTGGATGAAGGAATACTCTTCAGTTTGTGGAATAAATATTGTGAACGGTAATTATAATTACAACGCAAACACCTACAAAGTATTTAAAGTCATTTATATATTTACGGTACTTTATGTAAAAAAAGTTCAAGTTTAATACAAATTTGGTAAATTTATCAAATATGGTTGCTTTTTACACTCTTCATATAGTTTTAGACGTTACGCACTTTCTATGTAATCCTTATTTCCTAAATCATGATGACGGCCATAGGACCGAAACATGTCGTCAGACGTCAGAAAATGTAGGATAGATGTTTGTTTAGAGATTATGGTATATTAATAAATAAACTGCATCTTTAGTGTAAACTTCATAATGAATATACAGCACTTAAGAAAAGTTTGGCATTCATTTCTGCTCATCAGCTTGCAAACTGGTACCGAATTAAGAGTTATGATATCGGAGAGAGGTGCAGCTGCTTCCACGTGCAAGTCGCGCCTTTTTATAGTTTAAATTGGCAATGAAATGAATTGGTTATTTCTGCAGTGACATTATTGAAGGACAGGTAGAGGGAAATAAAGAAATAACGGGAAGATGATGAAGAATACGTAAGCAGCTACTGTATTATCTTAAGAAAAGGACACAATACTGTAAATTGAAAGAAGAAGTACTAGATCCACCTCTATGGAAGAGACTAATGACTTGCCGAAAGACAGACTACGTAATGAATTAATAAATCTGCATTAAATAGGAACTAAGACCAGTCTTGAGACAATATTGCTTCCTACTTTTCCACGTAAAATGTTTCGAGACAAACCAGTTACTATGGGTCCCAGACAAATCAAGACGTCTACACCATTACTGTTCCCATCACCTGGGACGCTTTAGGAGAGAGGTGCTTTTATGGTGATGTAGATTTCATGAGTTTGTGGGATTTATAAAACACTATGTCGACATAAATTAATTATTTCCAATTTGAGCAATTGTGTTTTGAACGTAATATTTATTAAAATGGTGTATTATTATTTTAAAAAATTGTTATTAAACATTTGTAAATATATATTTAACAAAATAAAAAAAAATTGCCGCCAGTTAGACTACATGTACTTAATAAAGGTAACATTACATAATGCGCTTGTTGTGATGTGGAATAAACTCAAATATTGGTGGCACAATATTTATACATTCCATGGCCCAGAGGTATTCTTAGAAATTATCCAACAAAACGAGATAGAAAAATAAAGCTTTCCGCATGCCTAGTGTAAAATTCGGAGCAAATTCAAAAGCATTGTGCTGAGTTTTCTAATGTATAGACATGTGCTCTTAGAAAACACTTCCCACGTTACTACATTTGGATGTTATTCGCCCAAAGATTTTACACGGTGCTGAACAGATGTGGTAACTCAAAAATGTTAAATTTGAGGCACAGTGATTTTTGCACTTACTACATGCTGTAACATTAAAATACTGCATTTTGTCCATACTATGCATTTACAAGTTTCTATCCGTGATTTACAGCTACTGCCGCGAAGTAGATGAGATCAGCATATTTCTGGGATATTACGGTGCCAATAGGGATAATCTCGCTTATACTGTTAATTGTGGCTTCCCTGTGAATAATTACGTCCACACGTTCTTTCTGTGCTAAATTAAGCACCACTGTCTGAAAACGTATGGAGCAGTGTAGGTAATGCTCCATGTATTCTTACTCTCGGCCTTAGAGGGAGATGAATGGTCAGCTTCATACCACAGCCGTTTTACTTCCGGGAAAAGTCCCCAAAGTCCATTATCGTGCTCACATGAAGTCGATGCTGGGCCCTACTCGAAAACATTAATCAAATCAACAAACTTTTTCCCCATTTCTGTAGCACCCATTTTATTGATGTCCTTTCATCTAAGTGCTTTAATTTCGTCAGGAATTATCTATTATTTGTGTGCTTCTTGCTCCAGCCATCTGAAATTTATTTATTCCAAATTTATTGCCCTGAAATTTGTATAAACAGTAGTCACTGAAGTTCCCATTTGTGTAATTCTCTCAATCCGCTTCTTTTCTCACTGTTCGGTACCAAAGACCTCCTCAGGATTCTGATTGTAGACACTCTGTTATTCTTTCTGTTGAGACGCCAAGGTTCAGGTCCACATAAATCAGCAGGTACAGTACAATTACAGTTATTGTTGTAAGTAAAAGTAGTATTAGAACTAGAACTAGTGGTGGTGGTAGTAGTAGTAGTAGTAGCAGTACTACTAGCTATGGGCTGTTCTCGAGGAATGAGCAGCATTATGATCGGAAAATTTTCTTGATATGAAGAAAAGTTTAGTGAAAGTTATGAAATAATGGATGAGCGAAAGATTTTGTTGTGATGTTGACAATTACGATGACAATGATGGTGGTATTAATAAAAAGTGAAATTGTCCTTGTGCGCGCCGTGAAAATATAAGGAGAACGGAGTAATAGCTCCAATCATTCTTCACCGCAGCATTAGATGGAGATAAGTGGTAAGCTTTATGCTTTGTCCGCTTTACCCCCTTGAAAAGAGAAGCTAGTATTCATTGAATCGGAGACTGGGTGAACCCTAGTGCCGGTCTGAAACTTAGGAAAATAGAAAGGTATATTTCCGCCCCCGGAACTGAAATAAGAGTCCTCTGCTGTCCAGCACATTAGTTACTATACCGACGGTAATGCTCCGGCTCCGAATGGTGGTTACGATGATTATGATGATGATGATGATGATGATGACATTGATGACAGCATAAAAAACAACAATAATAATGCTAAACCCTACTTTGTTTATTCTGCGCGCTATCTGGAGATGCATGTGCGTAAAATTTAAAATCGTTGTTTGATTTGACGACTTTACAAAGGAACTGTAGGTGTGTGCTTGCTTGCGCTCGCACCAGTAAATTACCCATTTTCACAAGCAGCAACCAGACTGACGTCAGAATACACCAGTCCAAAACAAGTGATAGTAGACAATCCTCGCCAGCTGATAAATGGCAGGTTTATTGCAAGGTCAGAATTCGTCCTTTCTTTTGTTAACTACAGAACGAATGTGATAATTATGGAAATTAAAACTTATTTATTTCTGCGAAACTGACATTCTTTACATTATTTCCACAGGCACAAAAGCTCAACACTGCTTCCTATATTGCACCAAATTAATCCTGTCTACCACTCAGGTACACTCTATTTATCTAAACTCCGCTTTGAAGTTTTTCTCCGATTTATGCTTGGGTGAACCAAGTGTGCTCTTCTCTTGACATTATCCAACCAACGAAATTAGAGTGAACTTATTCCATGCGAAATGCACGTGTAGCCAAATTTCGTATACTAAATTTGCACAAAATAAAATCATACAGGAAGATAGCACTTTGAGGCTGTCTGTGATCTGGTGACTGAAACACATTCGGCAATGAATCTGTGTGTATTTCAAGCGTGTCATGTAGAAGACCCGTGCTGTCCATCTCGCATATACATATCACGAATTAAGTCAGGTGCTTCATTCTTCCTATCACTAGCGCTGCATTGACGATTCCTACTAACAAATCAAATTAGCTTTTACTACACTTATGTCTGAAAACAACTGCGAAGGAAAAACTTCCTATTTTTGGACCTTCGCAAAATAATAACACAATGATCAGATAATAAAGAATCAGAAGAGTTTACTTATTTATGATTTATAATTTTGTCAGTAGCTGAAGTTCTATAGTGTCAAAAGAACACCGAATTTTAAAAAACGTGAAAGAATTTCGTGGCCAAAGTTAAGGTAAACTCTTCGGATTTGTCTGGAGGAAGTGAATTACATTTATCAGAATTCGTGTCTCCAGGACAAACTTCCTGCCCTATACTTCTCTGATAGGAAAGAGGACTGGAAGGATGGTTATGTAGCACGCAAGAGACGAGAGATTCAACAAAATATAATGTGGAAACCTCAAGTGCAGCAACTATTTTAAAGTCTTAGCACATCTGGGAAAAAATTATTAAAATTATTAAAATGAAAAATTTTGGTGCGTGGAATGGATACAGATGGGTCAGGGTACGAGTGAGTAATGGAATTTTGAGACCAAATTAACGAACATTCGGCTACTATTATGAGGTGGGAATTCATGCTTAGATGAGCGACCATTAAATTCTCAAGGAGATGTTTGTTCCAAGCAACTAATTTACAGTTTAGTATCTGCGTTCTTAGACACGCATGCTGGTTGGGTAAATCCCCAGAAGGTGAAAGTGATAATAGTATTCTTGTATGTACGTCTGTCCTTTACTATGGTCCCTCCCATATTACGTGATGACGGGAATTTCCAACAGGCACTCCGTTCTTTACTTACCAGCTGTCTCAGCGTTTAGGTTCAGTGACCTCAAAAACAAGGGGTCGTAATTTTAATATTTGTTGGATCCTGTACGTCTACTCATTAATCTTAAAATCCAATTGTTGTGTGGTAGGCCTACGTGGCACTCTATAGCACAGGTGGCAAGAATTTAGGACTCAGTGATTTACTCTAAAGACAATAAATCTTTCGCTGTCTACCATAGTACATCATGTACAAAAATTATGTCAAATAACAAAATAAATATAAACTAGCATAATAGCTAGAAATATTTAAAGTTGCAATTGTTTCATTTATTCAAAATTCATCTTTTCAAACTAAAACAATTTACTCACTGAATGAGGGTTCATAATGACTGAGGCATAAATGACGGCAGCATTTTAAAAGTTAATGTCAGACGGCATGTTATCTTGATTTAATTATCTTCATCTGGGAGAAGGCTTCTTCACAGAGCTACGTTGATCCAAAAAATGCTTACAGACGAAAAACTATGGATCGCACTGACTCGGCAAATGCTTTTTGATAGAGGTCAAAAAGCGGCCGAGATCAACAACAAATGGAGGCGACCATTTGCTGGGCCACATCTGCTCTATAGTCAGCTAATTCAGTGCTGATGTTTCGGAGGAATAAGTTGTCTCACAGCCTAAGTGTGCACGGTCCAAAGACTGAAGCAGCAAGTTCCTCTGAAACGTCGGCACGTACCCAAAACAACCCGCTGCGTTACGTCCCAGAAGACAATAGTGTTCTCGGCCATGAATTACAGAAAATTTAAGGTTTCACACACCAATTAGCTCATTGGCTACTGTACTAGAAACCATCTGAATCGGTCATAGGACCAAATTCCAGTCCAATTCAGTTTTTTTTGTTAATTTCGATTAGGGGAGCTTTATTATTATCATTATAATTGTTTTAATAATTATACCGTTATTATCGTCATATTTTTTACAAAAAATTTACTGACATACATATCTGTCTGCGGTAAAGTGTTTGGACATTATCTCGAATTTCTCATCATAGCTAAGATTTTATTGTTAAATTACAAATAGATAATTTGTACAAAGTTTGTAATCGTGATCATGATTAACTTCACACAAAATTTTACATATCTCTTTTCAGTGACCAATTCGTTAATTTCATGAAGCCGACAGCTGAAAGAGTCCTTGCCATCTCCTCTTGTCCTCTTACATTCTACAAATAATTCATCAGATTTTTTTGAAACTCTTTTTAGAGTAATTTGGGACACACATTAAGTGACGCTGGTTTTCTCCCATCCCGTTCGCTGTTACGCCCGCCATATTTTACTACCGATTGCACTAAGCGATGAGGGTGAACTGAATGGCACAACAGTTTTATAAGTTTCTTAGAAACTGACCAATTGGTTTAAGAGTTAAACTGGATTCCATAGACACATAAAGACACACAAGCTGTTAGCATATCCGTATTGTACACGTAAAACCACGCTCTTTCTTTATTAAAGTAATGTGGGATAATAATTTATAACTGACAAAGGTGTTTTACTATGAACAATAGATTGAAAATTTGATGTCTAGATTAATTACTTGATGCCTGAAGGTACCGAAACGAATATATCAAAATTCAGGTTTCACCTCACCACGTCACAATTACAAAATAGTAAACTTACAGTTAATGTTGTGTAACTTGTTGTTCACTTGTTCATCCTGGCATAATATAAAATAATAAATAATAAATATAGGTATACTCATTCTGAATAATGAAGAAGTGTTGAAATATTACAGATAGTATTAAAGGGTTACAAAAGCTAGTCTTGTAAAAAAAAACTTCGTAGAGATCAATAATCAGGAAATACGCATGCTGAGGTGTTACAATCTAAGAAACGAAAGCTTAGAACAGGCCGATAAGGGGACGAGAATGGGTTGCAAAATACTGATCTTAATATTATATCCAGTTGTTGAGCAGAGAAAACAGCTGCATTCAGAATTTAAGTTCAGAAATAATATGACGTAGTAACTACAGCCTTCACGATGCAGTCGTGTGTACTTATTACGAAATATACCTCAAGAGACAAGTACGTCAGTGTAGAGGAAGTGGCCTACGTAAAGAGGGTGTCATTATTTCTTGGAACTTATTCTTTCTTTTGTAAACAGATTTACTCAGTAGCAATCTCTTTTTTTTAAGAGAATAAAGTGTATATGGTTACGCGATACACATTCTCGAAAAGGCACCTTGAATTTATTTGAATGTCTAAAATCAAGTTCTTTTATTTTACGATGGTTTTGTGTATGAGCTACTGTTTACTTGCTGAGTCAGTATGAAGGACAACACAACAAACAGCAGCCTATATAATTGCCGCAATGAATTTTAAGTTTTCAGATTTCTTTAGTAAGTCAATAAGGCAACTTGGAAGTGTGAAGATGTTCAGGACGAGATCGCTAATTCTGGTTTGTATTTTTTTATTTCATGAATGTGTTATTAACTTGGATAATATTACATAAAATATTAGGATGGTTAGTGAATAATCAACTGTAAAATTAAATCAAGAAGTAATGGCTTAATTTGAAATGCTGTCCCGGCATTTGTGTGCGAAGTGTGAATAAAAATCACAAAAGCCTAGGATATAATACCCTGTGACCGGGCCGAGAATTGAGGAAAATGGTTTAAAAGCTCGAACTCGAGGTTCATTATCGCTGGACGACATATGTAGCACGTTTTTGTCTGTTTGGTTGTCTCGTGTCGCTATAATAACCAAGAGTTTATGTGGTGTGCAACTCCATATTCAAAGGAGTATGCAAAATTTCCCACACTGACTGCTAGGGCTGAAAACGGCAAATGTTCCAGCCTTCTGCTACTAGGCACCCCACTAACGCTATGTACTGACTCAGTTAGTGAGTCTGCAGATATAACTCTCTGCTTGGTTTCTTAAAGTGCTTTCATTTTTATGTGTGATAGGTGTGACATAAATTTCACAGTAGCTCATGCGAACCAACAAAGAATTTGCCTTACGTATGCTTCAGACTGTGAGAAAAATGCTTCACAAAAATATGGGATTCTAAAAATAGCTTTCGGTGACAATGCCATGGGCAGAACACAGAATTTTGTGTGGTTTTCTATACTTGCATGTTTGGGTGGGGCGTCATCAACAAAGACGGACGAAGTACAGTTTCTAAAACTGCTCGCAGGTTAGGCATCTCGTATGGAATAAGCCAGAGTGTTCTTGAATATGCAATGATCTCCGCGAAGTTGTGTGTGTGTTTTCAAAGACGAGCAGAAGCACCTCATTTTTGGATGCTGCGGCATGGGTGTAGCTTCCAACATTCCTTACTCAGTTGCTTTGGCCACTGGTGATTTGTTGTGTCTTCGATAATGACAATGTAGCTACGAGAACGGCGATTCCAAGATGTTCCTCAATCTCAGGAACAATACTTCCCTGACAATCCTACAAGAGTTTTCAAAAAGACATTTCCAGGGGTGCTGCCAGAAGTGACATAAATGCTGAATCCGTTTCATGAGCTCAGAATAAGGCTAGTTTGAAGGGGAACACAACGGTCGGTAACAAATATAAGTTTGTATTTCATTGTCTAATGTGTCCGAGAACTTGTGGAAACGCCTTCGTGCCAGCAGTCAAAGACACTCAACCAATTAGGAAAAATATCACACAAAACACTAGCTTGCTATTTGATGGGAATGTCACAACACTGCGAGACGGAACTAAGGAAGACAAGAAAAAGTCTCAGTCCTTCCCGAGATTCGAGTTATTAGACTCACAACATGAGCCTCATTTATTACCCTTTTCAATTTTATTCACATTAAGGCCTACGAACTTACACATAATTTACCTATTTATTTGTAAATATTTTTATTTATTCCTGGTTTGCTGAAATACATAATCTATTGCTCTAAAATAATAGCAGTTTACGAAACTCACTGTCTGAAGATGGAGCGGCCAGAATTCTCCGACGCGTTTTAAGACCTATCAAATAACATGGCGTCATGACCTTAAATCCGGAATCTTTTTTTTTTGATTCATTCTTATACAATCTTCTTGTTTTCGAATTCAGAGTAGACAGTCTCTGTACTTGAAGCAGCAGTTCTTAGGAGTAATATTTTATTTGTTATAATCTTTGGACACGAAGAGGATATACTACGTTCTTCTTGGAGTATGTTTTCATCGTGATATGCCTTTTGTTTCAGATATTGGTTTGCTGCTTGTTGTTGGCGATACATGTTAATGCCCAGTGGGGTTATGGTGGAGGATGGGGAGGCGGATATGGAGGAAGGGGTGGATATGGTGGATACGGTGGATACGGTGGATACGGTGGATACGGTGGTTACGGCCACCATAGACATGGTGGATGGGGTGGATATGGACGACACGGCGGATGGTACGGCCGTTAATTCAACTACAGCTACATGGAGAATGTTTAATCAGTCATTATCATATAAATCTATAGCAATTAAACCATTTAATGTGTTATTTCTTCATACGTTTTAGAAATAAAAGCAAAATGGTTGGCTTCTGACGACTTTTCTATGGACTTAGTAGGCCTGGTTCACTCGTCAACCTTACTGGAAAATTTAGGATTAACATTTCAATGAAACACCTTAATTTAAACCACACAATTCTCCTAGAAATACGGTATTGTGACATACGATTCTGTTTAAATTCACCGACTTTCGGAGTAACTTGCTGCCACCATATTCAGGATAAAAGTTAATTTCTCTAAAACGTCGGAAAATATATACCATAATACATCACGTCACGTTCCAGGCAACTGTAATGCACACAGTCCTCACTAGAAGAACCTCGTTTTTTATGAAAATAAAATCACATACATAGTACACACAATCCATTTACGTCATCCTGTCCATTTAACTAACTATATGGATCACAGACTATCTTGAGAAATTGGCTGTCGCACACCTAGTCAATAAATTCCTCTCTTTTGTGGAACGTGGTTCAGTTATTCGCACAGCCTTGAATAGGAGAAGGCCTCTGGTCTATAATCAGAGCCAGATGAATCCAAATCACACTTCACGCTCAATGACTGTAAGATTAACATCAATATTGTTAACACATTTGTGCTTAGGTTTTCCAAGCCTTCTTAACCTTCCAGTTTTTCCAAACAGAAAAATCCCTTTTCGTGGGGGGTGGGGGTGGGGTGGGGGAGGAGGGAGACAATGAAGAAATCCAGAAAAAGTAACGGAAGTCTTCTGATACCATCATGAAATTCGTGGAATGTCGAAAACCCTTTAAACGATGTTTAATCAAATTTATACAAATTTCCCACCCAGATCAGACTATTATGTGTTCCGCATATCTGCTTTTGGCACGCGTCTGAGTCCATAAAACTATTCAGCTTAGATTTTTCACAATGACTTATACTGTGACAAATTTCAAGGTCAGTGTAACACATTATAATTGATATTCGTCAATTGTGATAAGGTTACGAGGATTCTGTTCCCATTATCATGAAAACTATAAGCAGAAACCGCAACACAAAGGTAGGAATTGTGTGAAATCAATGCATGACGAGAAGATAACTATCCGCTCAACAAAGGAATTCCGCAGAATAAACTCATGTAAAGCACTTTTACAAATGCAGCTATACAGGGTTATTCATAAGTCCCTCCGGAACTTCCGAACTCGACTGCGCAACAACCAAGACAGACACGACAGAAAGGAGCATATCAATAGGTAGAGA
>JGI20166J26741_11514475_pt1 | contig 12555 bp, 6 predicted proteins | sample TergutCu122P5_FD_26741 | JGI IMG/M metagenome (IMG submission 26741) | reverse complement strand
CGGCTGCCATATTGCGCAATGGTGGTTGCGTTACGCTGACGTCACAGATTTGCCGTACAGACCCCCCGAACATAAAGATGTAATTCTACATCAAAAATCCCTTGTCAACAGTGTCATGTAGAAGAACAATATACAGAACACTGGAAAAGTTTTGAATTACAGGTTCAGTCCTGGAAAAAGTAAATTATGATAATTTTTTTTTTTTTTCTCAGATGCATGAAGAAAAGAAAATGTAGGGCAGTTCACTTTAATAGGAACAAATGAAGGGTAGTTATTGCAAAGAAATTGTTAATATTTCAGCTTTGGCTCTTGTTGAGGAATATTTTCAGAATGTGCACAAGGCCTGCATATTATGCTGGAGGTCAACATTTCAAGAATCTTATATGAAATAAGATAGATGAACTGCAGAGAAAAACTTAACTCTAAACTCTCAGTAGATGCGGGCTTCATATATGATGAAGCTCCTGAGACATTTGTCATGCTGAGGGAGATGAAAGATTCGCTGTGTTTTTGTAATCTTTTTTGTCACAAAACTGTAATTTTCCCACTGATAAAACCTGTTACAAATTTATTGTTTAAGGTTTTATGTCCTGAATATATGTGTGTGGGTGGTATGATACATAAAGCAATATGGGATTCATAGTACTTGCTTGGAACCAAACATTACATACTTCTGACAGAGGGAACTTTGTAGCCAAGAAAATAATGGTCACCTGAGTGGTTCAAGTAGCAGTACCATTATGATCTGTGTTTGTGAGATCCATTTTGAATCTTGGCCATGTTACTCCCTAATCTGTCTTTAATAGTATTGTACATTAAATCTCATTCAGGATGTTCTCTATTATCCTCTCTTGGATTCCATTTTAGGGACTCAAACCTTGCACAATTCACTCCGTTTGTTTGAATGCAGTTACTAGCATCTGATATGCTTCATTTAGAAAATAAATCTCATGGCAGTTCATGTGATTTACAACCAGGTATATGAAGAGAAAAGGTGGTGTATTATGTACAGTAGTTAAAGTAAAAAAGAAATGAGGCAAATGTTATTGAGATTAGGTATATCTAGGTATATCTGTCATCCACTGAATAACCACTGCCAATACTCCATTTACCTTTTTGACACCATTTTGATCCAGAGCTTTTTTCATATCACAAATTTTTGGCATCCTGACTTAACTGTAATCATACCTAATGTTGTGATTTCAAATATTTTTCATTTCAGACACTACATTTAAGTAATTCCTGGGCATTGTGTTTCTTCATTTCAGATGTGTCACCCTCTAAACAATGTGAAAGAAAGAGGGCTTCATCAGCATGTGACACAGAACCTGCTGGTGTTTTAGCAAAGAAAAGCAAGAGCAAAATCAACAGTCAGAGACTAGCAAAAGAACCGGAAAAGCAAATTAAAGGTACAGCAAGAAAGAACACTGTCGAACCTGAGGAAGTTGGTTCACCATCAACAACTGGACGTGTGAATGAAGACAACTTGACAGCAAAAACAGATGAGAGTAAGGGCAAGACATTACTGGAAATTCTAGAGCTTGAAATGAGAGCTCGTGCAATTCGGGCTCTGCTCAAACAGCAAACAGCTGGGGATGGTGAAGATATAGAAACTTGTGATGAGGAGTCAGGTACCTCTCCATCAGAATTAAATAAAAGTTCTAGTTTAAATACAGTGTGCAGTGCTGTTGGATCTGGGAAAGATAATGCAGTAGGATCTAAAAGCTTTGATATCAGCCCTAAATCTGTCAGACAGAAATTTGGTCATAAAGAAAAGGATAATGCGCCTCTAAATCAATCTACTGATAATGCTGATCATACAAATAATATACGTTCCAGAGCATCACTAGAAGTATCTCTAGGCATCAGTTCTGTACCCCAGTTACCTTCTTCATCGCAGAATACTGAACTATGTTCCGCCACAAAAACTTACCCCACAGTCGGCATTAAGCACTCTGGATTGAATAGAGATGTTGACCAAAGAGCAAATGAAGATAGTTCACAAGGTAGTTTGTGCAGCAGTGTTAAAAGTGAACTCATTCATGGTGACAGCAAAACACAAGAAAGGAAATCTGACCTTCCTTTGGAAATGAATATCACAGAGAAGAAATTAAAGTCATGTGTGGCACAGGGCAAAGAAATTGATGAAGCTGTCAACAGAACATCTGATGAACCAGACAAGGAAGATGGAGAGCTGAGTAATGAGGATGATGATGATAAATCTTCTGAAAGTATACTAGAAGTTCAACCAGAAGGGAGTTGTAATGATATAATAATTTTAGATGATAGTGATGATGAGTTATTAGAGTTGCATACCAGTAGTAAAGTTCAGAAGACTTCAGTTCAACAAACAGGTGATACACAAAAACTCTCAAATAAGAAGTTACCCTTATATGATAAGCATAGTAATGATAGCAGTACAAGTACAGAAATAAGTGGAATTCTAACTAGTGCAACTAAAGAGTGCAGTCTTAAACGTCGTAAGTCATCATTCTCTTGTGAAATTTCTGGTTCTACAAAAGAAAATTTAGCACAAACCCAAAATAAGGAGTTTTTTGAAACTGAAATTAATGAACGTTATACATCAGATAATCACTGCAAAAGAGGTGACACTACAGCAGAGTGTTCATGGGCAACACGATGGCTTCAAAGTAAAGATGTACAGAAAGTAGTGTCTACAAGTAAAATGTGTGCCAAAATCCGAAAAAGAATGAAGTCTGCACACAAAGTAAAGAAAGTGATTTCAGTAACGAATGACCCTGAAGAAAGCTGCAAATCTTCTGCTGTTATAGTGGGGAGTGTTAATGAATATAACATGCTAGATAAGCCCAAATCTGGTGATGGTGAAACTGCACAAGGCACCAGTAGGGCACTAGAACAAAATAGTAGCTGAGAGCATAAATGGTATAACATTTCACATACCGAGAGTTTTTTCCACTCTCATTTGGCATTACCTTGTATTTACCACATGGTACATAAAATGTAGAAGGAACAGTGTATCAGGCAAAATGTACGTATGTAAAACCAGCAAAACATACACTGTGTCCGGACTGTGGTGTCCACATATAATGAATAGAATTAATTTTTTTTTCTTTTAATTCGTTAGAAAAGAGTCCCTTCATTGAAAACACAAACTTTATGTAATAGGTAAGGGCTAACAGTCAATGGAAATTTTACAAGTGTGTAACAGTAACAAGATATTCCACAGCTGTATTTCTGTGAAGGCTGACATAGATACCTGTTGTCAGTAGGGATCATTCTTTTTAGAAATGTAAAACGGGACATTCAAAATAGTGACTGGGGGGGGGTAGAAGAAAATAATTCTAAGTACTGATAAATATGTAGACTTTCCCCCCAACACAGCCATTTGTTTACTGTAATACAGCTACAAAAATGTAGCTTTATTACAATTAATGGTTGTATCAGATGGAAAGTCCATATATGTATTTATCAGTACTCTTAATATAACAAAATTGGATGGCAGCCATTGAATGAAAAGTTTTAACCTGCCACACAATGAAAAAAGGAGAGTAATTTTTAACATTTCTGCTACAAGATAACTTGGATAAAATATGACATACAGATACATAACAACAACAATACATCAAAGATCCTAATGCCATGAACGAGTTGAATGAGTTATGTCGCCTCTGTGACTCTCCATCAGAAACTATCCAACATGTGATTGCTTCCTAACTAGCCCAGAATAATTACAAACACCAGTGTGATCAGGTCACCAAAATGTTCTGTCAAGGACTGATAGAACAGTTTCACCATCTTGAGATGCCATATTTTCCATATTATAAATACGAGCCACAGGTCGTCCTATAAAATGATGACAGACTCTATTGGGATCATACCCCAATAACAGACAAGACTGTTCATTTTAATTGGCCAGACATAATACTGGTTGATAAAGGATACAAGGAGGCTGCATTCATTTACATAGCATTCCCACTGGCTCACATTCTATTATCCACAAATGTAGAGAGCAATACAGATATCAGAAACTGGCACTTGAACTCAAGAATCAGTGGTAGCTGGACAAGATTAGCATTATCCCAGCAGTCTTGTTTGTGACAGGAGTCATCCCTAACATGCTTAAACAAAACCTCACAAGCCCAATTTATCACTATACATAATGTTCCAGGCACAAAAAGTGGTAATACTAAACCCCTGTTTGTCATGACAGTATTCCTCAATGATGAAGACCACATACCAACAAAGGGGCTGAAAATTCATAATCATGTTATTTTACCATGATTCTGGCTTTATGCGCTCATTTTAAAATCATGTGATATCACCTCCCAACAGATACTTGATGAAATGGCCTGTACTCTGGGTGCCTAACACCACCAGTCATAACCTGTCATGACCAAAAAAATAAATAAATAAATAATAATAATAATAATAATAACAATAACAACAACAAAACTGAAAAACTAAGCAGGTAAAAAGACCTGGAGATTGAGATCAGCAGGAAGTGAAAGTTAGTACAAAACCTGTGCCAGTTATAACTGGAACATTAGGAACAATTAAGAAGGGATTAGACAAGAACCATCAGTTGCTCCCAGGTCACTTGTCAGCCATACAGCTACAGAAGGTCACACTAAAGAGCACTGCACACATCATCTTTAAAGTGCTGGGGTAAATCGTTTGATCTTTTGTTGAGATCTGCCACCTAATAACTGAGGCAAGAGTTTAAAATAATAATAATAATAATGCTACTACTCCCACGTTCTTCACTCACTGATTTTCTTTATATATGTGTAGCTTATTTCTTACAGTCTCAGTTAAGACTCTGTGATCACTAACCTACACATCTTCCTTTTCCTCTCCTAATTCTTTGTGTTGATGGCTTGTTTATGGCTGTCATGCTCCTATGGATGTTTTTTACCACCACAGGAAAGTCACAGTGTTTTTATGCATTGTCAGAAATATGGACTTGAAAACCCCCAGGACATTTGGCTTCCTGAACCAAATTTGGTGGGACATCAGGATAGAGCTTTTTTAAAAAAATAAAACCAAGATAAATGGGATCCCTAGTTGTGTTAGCTGCCTATGCTTACACCCAATTTATTCATTTGACTTGTATCTTCTTCCCTTTCATCCACTTACCAAGAGGAAGGGGGACTTGTTATTTTTCTACCAGGAGTTTCTTCAAATTAATGTGCTGCTGTTGCTTCATTTGTAACTGCTGTGTGATACTGACTCCAGTTGTATGGTGTGTCCCCACAGACATGTCTCATAAAGTTATTGTGTTGAAGTACTTAGCTGTCTGGAAATTATGTAATAACATATTAAAAGTTGACTGTGCATCATAATGGTGGTATGAATGCCAAGCTTAGTTGTTCCTTCACTGCTTTCCTCCCTATTTGCCTCCCCCTTCCACTTCATTCCTCCCTCCCTCCTTTTTCTTTTGGAATTAAAATACTCTATTTTAATTACCAAGCCAAAAATTCTGCCTGAAATGAAAGCTACATTGTGGCAGATATGCAATATGCAAATTGATTTTATTGATAACATAGAAGCACTTTTCAAGATTTGTATTAACTCATGACAACAATGTACAAATTGAAAGTTCTTCCAATGTATGGGAAATTTCTGAAGATGGTATTCTTAATATTGCCCACTGTGATGACCTCAATCTCATAATGTTACATGTTGTCCAGCAAAATACAAAAATATGCTGTTGGACAACTATCTTCAGTCTTGGTTGACATGTTCACTTACAGACTTTGAAGAATTAACCAAAGGAAATTGTTGGGAGCTCATAAATTCAGTTAAGTATTACTGTTCATGAATAAGAGTAGGGCTGCTGAAGTGCTTGATTGAGCACTGTACAAGTACAGTGAAGACAAAGAGTTCAGGTTTTATGTTGTTCATTCTGTGCATTAATAATGGGCAATTTATAATAATTCACCAGCAAATGCACAATCTTGTGTTTACACATTTACATTAAAACAAAGCTCCTACATGTTTTGATCTCTGTGGGATCATCATCAGGGAGTCTGGACATCAATGATCTTGTATAAAACATTAAATAACCAATTTACAAGTTGTTAAATCCTGAAGAGAAGAAGAGGAAGCAGTACGTGAGAACAAATTTGAGTTACAAAATGTTTTTGTGGGATGTAGGACTGATCATTGTTCCTCACAAACAGCACCAAAATATGTCAGCTCATCTCTTTTATTGATGAGACCAGCTCATTAGGCTGGTTTTTGTTTGTTTTGATATTCCTAGGACTACAGAAAATGAAGTAACACTCCCTGCTTCCCCCCACCCCAAGGACATTTTAACTGCCATATGAATTACTCACTGTCTACTTTCTAGACCAAGTGATCTTCAAACTCTTTTAATGTTTGTCGAACCCCTGTGACTAAGTCTTACTTTTTGCAGCATCCTCAGAAAGTAGGAGTGTACTGTCTGGGCACAGAAATTTAATGTTACTTTTTCAAATGTGCACCAATTTCTATTTAAAAAATGGAATAGTATGGACATTTATGAAAAATATTGGTAGTGATGTACAATGAAAATAAAGATGGGGATGAAAATAAAAATAGCCATTAAAAACTATCAACTTCATATTAGCGATTTCATTATGAAGCACATGTGCTTGAAAAACCGCCTGTGACTTCCCCATGGAAGCCTGGGGCTCTGTGGAATATGGAAAACACCTACATGGTTTTCACTATTATTACATCCAACTTTAACAGGAAATCGACTACAACATACACACAAAGAATAGTGGCAAAAGCAAGACCTGGTATTTTAGAACAACTATTGCTGCCACCACCAACAACACAATTTGAATCATTGAAAGTATTCACTAAAAGTCCCTGTGCACACATTATATATGTTGGATTGGAGGTATAGCTCCATTCATTCTCAACCTCAGTTGTGTGCTTCACGCCCCGACCGCCAATGCGAGGCGGGTTAAGCCACATAGTTCACCAGCCCCCCTACCGGCAACCAACGCCAACATCTGGCTGTTGCACTGCATATGGGATTGCACACCCTTCTTTGTTGCCTAAGCAAATGTGAACTGATAGAATATAAACATATGTACTTGTTTAAATATTATTAATGTTGATTCCCCTACCAACTTAAATAGCTAATCCAGTAGAAAGTTAAAATCATTTGGCAAAGAAGGAACAAGCACTAATGCTAGGCAGGAAACGATATTGTGAAGGTTGCAGACTTTGTTCTTTCTGGATTGGTGACCATGCTTAAAGTATCAAGCTTTCTCTATTCAAAATATATGTAATTATGTTGTATGCGACACTTCTTGTTCTGAGGATAGCCTATCACCCTTTGGTACGCAGTGGTATGTACGTCTGCAACCGTTTTCGCGAAACCAAGTCACCAACGACTAGGGACACGACACAGTCCATCCTCATTGTGAAAATACGTACGTTCTTCCGAAATATCATTACATATTTACTAAGCTACACGGCATGAAGCTTCAAGTGTGCAAAATTCCCTTTGACTGTTGCATGAACTCTGTACATTCCAAGCATCCCTTGCAAGGTAAAATTGTACATCCTGCACACTACACGCTTTTTGCTTTGTGTTCTCTGCTTACAATTCGCAATGCAAATACGTACGGAAGAGACCTAGAGACTGTAATCCGTGGCTCAAAGCATACTTTTATTTAGGGATCATCTACGTGTGTGTTGTCACTGAACAACAATCAAGGACATGCGTACTTCCAGTTAGGTTGAAAGCAATTTATGCGTACTCTTTGTGTCATCTGTGATTGTGGAGCGTATCAAGTAGCGTTGGCTAGTGGTGTAAGGCTTTTATCCGTGGTTCGACTGGCACACCGCAAGGAAATATGTATAGATATGGCGGCTCCCATACTCAAGTGGAAGCGAGTGACAAATCCGACTGGACCACAGCCAAGACCTCGACATGGACATCGTGCTGTTGCAATTAAAGATTTAATGGTTGTGTTTGGAGGCGGAAATGAAGGCATAGTTGATGAACTCCATGTATATAATACAGGTAACTGGAATTTTGTTTTATTTAGCAGTGTTTGGCTTCCAAAGATGGCGACATCTGTTGTCACTGTGTATATTGATGGAAAACATTGTCATTGTATGTCGTACAGCAGAATTGGATTACTCGGCTACGTTAAATAAAATTTCAGTTATTTTGGACTCTTTAAAACAGTACGTCTAAGTAATGTTTCACCCATTTCAGTCTTCGTGATTTGGCGGTTTACTGGCGTTATCCAATATGGCAGCCTCCAAGTACGAAACATGATCTATTTTATGATAGGTTATTTTGTTACATTCGAGTGATATTTGGTTATGTCTTGTCTTCTTTTGTAATGTAGTTTGAACGCATGAAATTACAAAGGATTTGGACTACAGTGATTAATAGGGAACATTGTTATGTGCAATGTTATGTGTATTCTTTTATGCAGTATCGACGCTTTGACATTCGTTTGGTTGGTATACATCCGGGGCAGGAGCCGCCATGATTCTTCCTTGCCGTTGCCACCGGCGTGAGAGTATAGGATTAGATGTAAACACAAGCAGCGATGTTTTTCTCCAGTGTTATTAAACAAAATGTGTTGTGTGTTTTAGTGATTGAGTTATGGCTTTCAGTAAATATTATTTCTAAAATATTTAGTGTTGAGTATGCTTAATTGTCGTGGAAAGTAACATGAAAGACGAGTGGGAGAATTCGTGTGAAACTGTCATTTTTATTCCGCAAACTTGTTGACATCTAGAAGTAATTTGACGAGATGTGGCCTTTTTCAGTGTAATTATTACGGGCGAGCGTTATGTATGGAATGAGCACGTCGCCTGAACTAATGTAGGACAAGGCGTTACGTTTGTAGACAATTATAGGTAGACTTAAATTCATGTGTACATTCGACCGGCAGTTTTCGTTAGTAATAACATTTTGTTTTAAACAGTAGCGAGCTTTGTTTGCGAGCTGTTGCAAGTGAATTTTGTTATGGAAATTGGTGTGCTGTGGTTATGAATTAGCCCATAACCTGTCACTTTGGGGTTTGGCAGAGAATGACACACCCATCCTAAATATGAGTAAGAAACCAGTACACCAAAATGTGATTAACTACGCTGTAATGTAACTGACGTATGAGAAAATCATTGATGTGATTACATATTCCTTAACTAACATGTGATGCATTACAGTACATACTTTGTATATTACATTTTTATATAAAAAGACAAGGTATAGTGACAGCAGAATGAAGCATGTATGTGATAACTGTTAGTTGGCGTTGCATTCAAGAAGGAGCAGAAGAGGTAGTAGTAATGGGCTACTGTAGCATGTAGTTCTACCATTATTTTTTGGTGATGGTTTAAGCATTAATTGTTAAAGGGATTTGTTACATTATGTGTTGCATTTGGAGAATAGGTTAAGTGTATAGTTTGCCTGCAGAAACTTATTTAAAAAATTTAGCACAATGTCAAAAGAAAAGTTAATTTACTTGGAACAGAAGATAATAACTTGTAATGTTTCATGATGTCATTGTAGGAGTTTTGGGTCATAGTATGACTTGTAATATTTATTGGAATATTCTTCATACATCATGCTGTGAAACTGTTTGTGTAATGTCTGATATTATGGACACAGAGTTGCATTTTCCGTACAGCTGTGTTCTTTAATATTGTATAATATATGGAAGAATTAAGGCTGCTATATAAGTACAATCACTCCTGTACTTAGCTACTCACATTACAAACTTCAGAGATATGAAGAAGCCACTGTTTCACTGTCTGTTACATGGAGGCGTAACCCAAAGGCTTGGGGGTCTCATACCACCATCAAAGATCAGTTTCACCGTCACTTTGTATGCTAGTTTGAAATTGCTGTGAAATGAGACCCCGCCCTTCAAGGTGCTCAGGGTAATAGATAATTATTCTGACCATCCATCTTTCATTGGTAATTAACATACAACAGCTGGATGGTGGACTTGGCTCCCATTACCACTCCTGTCCTGCAGCCTATGGAATACTGGGCCGTAAATGCTTGCACAAGATACTACCCATGGAGAACTGTTGAAGAGGCTGTGAAGTCTACAGAAGGGGAGAGTGATGTTGAGACCATAACATTTACAAGTTAGTTAAGAAAATTGATACTTCTTGTGTGAAATCTCAACTTCCACCCTGAATGGTGTGTGTAAATGCAGCTCAGCTCTTTTTTTATCTTAGACATCCCGATGTGTTACAGTAATAGCAAAAAATAAAATAAATAGTACGTCGAACACATCAATTTTTATTGTTGATACTCCTGTCAACAATAAAAATTGATGTGTTTGATGTACTATTTATTTTATTTTTTGCTAGCTCAGCTCTTGGTGTGTCTGTGACTTCTGAGGAGACTGCAGATTCAGTGATCAGCATCCCAGTGAATATGGACACAGAACTGTGCTGGGATCTGGAGGAAAAAGATATCAAAGAATTGTAATTCCATGCTCAGGAGTTTACCAGTAAGGATTTTATGGAGTTGGAGTCACACAGGGTAAAAAGTGGGGTCATTGAGCAACCCAAAAGATGAAGCACCAAGCAGCTGGATGAAGGTTTGAATGTGACTGAGGAGCTGGTTTGCTTTCAATATGACAACCGTAACACAAAAATATGTATTAAGGTGCGCGATTTCAGGCCTCTACTGTGGTGTAGTTGAGGCATTCTTCTGGGATTTCGCAGAGTAGTTGAGGCACTCTTTTGGAATGTCGCATAGCGTATTATGGTAATAGGTTACTGATGTTTCGGATCAATGTATTGGTTCCGTTTTCAAAGGTCAAGCTTTAGAATGGGACTGATACATTTTCCCAAAATGTATGAAGGTGTTCTGCCACCTGGTACAACTTTATAAGAAGAGAGGAAGATAGCAGTGGTGCAGACATCTCTTGCTCAGGTTTTGAGAGTAGAGTAGAAACATGAGCGCTGAAAGGATTGGCATATTCTCCTGCAAAACATATACGTATACAGCTGAGTATACAACTTGTGAAGCCATTTCCCTTGTCATACAGCCATAGCCTTCAGGTGTACTGTAGATCCATTTTTTCTTCTTTCATTTTTTATGTACTTGTTTTTATGTCCAACACTGCCTGTGTATTGTTAGTCTGTACAGTTTTTCTTTAAATTCTCTACATTTCATGGGATCATAGTTTGTAGAATGTATCTTCCACTTTGTACATGAGGCAACAACATGATTTTGCCCATGCTTCAGCAGGTATGGCTGTGACTGTATCACATGTAACTAATACAGTTTATTGGTATAGCTGACAAGATAACCAAATAAAATGATATTACTCGTGGATTTTTCGAGTCTTTTCAATTTTTACCATTTGCTCCTTAATAGTTGCCTGTCAGACCTATGTTATTACATTATTTTCCACTTAAAATATCCCAGTTAATAACCTGAAGTTTGGTAAACACCCAGCACACAGGTGTTCCAAGACAAGTTAGGTAACTTCGGTATCATGTTCTGGCAGTCACTTACAGCAAAAAAAAAAAAATAAATAAATAAATAATAATAATAATAATAATAATAATAATAAACTGCAAATTATTCAAAACTGTTATTAGTTTTGTGTTGTAACCTTGATCAAGTGGAGTGTGGATCTTGTCAAAAACCAACAATTTGCATATATAAAATATATGGAAGAAATATACAGACATCACTCCCATGTGTTTTGGCGGTCAACCACCATCTTCAAGGAGCAACATCTACAGTGAAATGTGTAGGAGTTAAGTTTGTTTGTGTGTGTGTATATATACATATGTGCAGACTGATGGTTTCCCATCATAAGAAGCATATTGTATTGCACGGAATGAACAGTATAAAAATATTAAGTGTAGATGTTGCAAGCTGTAACCTTGATCAAGTTCGGTGATAGTCTAGTGAGTTTCCATGACTGGCAGTTCAGTTCTGTGTGGAAGTCTTAGCTGATGTGATTGTGTTTTGTTGCACCGAAGTGTTATCCAAAATGTCTTTTTTGACATTTACAAATGATGGAATATGCAAACATGCATTTTGTGTTCAGTTTTTGCAGCAGAAATTGTAGGACTGCTACAATGAAATACCAGCTATGATTTTCAGGTCATGGAATTCCATGTCAAAGTATGTACATAGAATTTAATATTATAAATTTTTCATGCAGTTGTCTTACACACACACACACACACACACACACACATGTTTATAATTGGTTTTACAGCTTTCAACACTTGTAGCTCCCTGAAGATGGCTGTGGTTTGTAGCCAAATCCTGTAGGAGCAGTAGAACCAAGTGTGCAGTTAGTTGGAAATAAACTTGTACGTAATGTACGGGACTGTTTGCTGCAGGGCACAACGCATTTAGACATATATTCTCATACCTTTGGATCAGTGGCATACCCAGGAATTTTGTTCGGGGGGGGGTTTCAACAAATTCAGATGAGGATGGAGAGAACGGGGATCTGGGGGCAGTAGCCCCCTAGTCAGGGGTTCTGGAGGCAGCTGTAATTTGGTATAAGAAATTTCATTTCATATAGTAAAATTTTCTTAATTTTTGGTACTTTAGACTAT
>JGI20166J26741_11514363_pt1 | contig 12557 bp, 17 predicted proteins | sample TergutCu122P5_FD_26741 | JGI IMG/M metagenome (IMG submission 26741) | reverse complement strand
CGAAAATGGCAGCACGCCCTAGGAGGACGGTATGGTGTAAAGCCCTGCGCCTCGCTTGCTGGAATGCTGTCGGTGTGCGCGGCGGAAAGCTTGAGCTGGAGCACTTTCTAAGCCTCCACGGTGTCGATATTTGTCTCTTAATTGAGACATTCCTTAAGGCTGATCAAGCCTTCCGGCTTGCCAATTATGTCTGCCACGGCACAGACAGACCGACAGCGGTGGGCGGTACAGCCAACATGGTCCGCCGTGGTATAGTTCACCACTCAGTACTTGTTTCGGGCCTGACCCACTTGGAGGATACTGCCATCCAGGTTATATTGGTCGGCAGACCGGTGAAGATCCTTGCGGTTTACCTCTTTCCTTCCCGCCCACTGATCGGAGAGGACCTAACCGTCTGTTTCGGCGGAGGATTGCCGGTCCGGATGGCCGGCGACCTCAACGCCAAACACGTGGAATGGAACTCACGGCTAATCACGAGACGGGGGAAATTCCTCCGTGATTATGCCGACGAGAACTCCTGTCTGATCTTTGGACCGGACACCCCTACCACCAAACCATACAACTGCTCCGCTATTCCCTATGTCTTGGACATCGCGATAGTGAAGGACCTCCCGTTCCCGTTGTATCTGACTTCGTGCTCTGCACTAAGCACAAACCACCTCCCTGTACTCATTGACAAAACGTGTCGCTCTTCCTTTCAACGCCCACCGGACCGCCCTGATTTCAGGAGCACTGACTGGGCCAACTTCCAAACTCACTTGGAAGATCAAATCCTGTTCGATCCGGAATTGCACAATGGGATGGCAATCGACACGTGCGTTGAGAACTTCTCCGGCGCCGTTCTGAAGGCTCTGGCGGTATCTACTCGCAAGTGTCGCCCGCGTGACGACTCACGGCCTCCGATAACGGTCGGCATTCAGGATGAAATACGCCTGAAGGTCCGGCTAAGTAGGCAGTGGCATTTCACCAAGGACCCCACTCTGAAAGCTGAATTCAACCGCCTGCAAATGTCTGTGACTCGCAGGCTCAACGAGTGGAGAAACGACAAGGGGAGCACAACGCTCGAATCCCTCGATCCTGAAGACCAATCGCTGTGGAGGATGACCAAGCAGGTGAAAAGAGTTCCTACTCCGTCTCCCCCTTGGTCACCCCTGGGGTAATCGCTCTCTCAGACTCCGAAAAGGCCGAAGCCCTTGCCGACAATCTGGAGGCTCAGGTTCAACCGGTGACCGATCCTTCGATCTCGGCAGTTATTGAGAATGTTGACCTGGCGCTGAGGCATAATTTATGACCCCTGACAACGAACCCAAGTTAACCTACCCCGAGGAGGTTCAGGAAGCAATCAGGGGACTCAAGATCGACAAGGCTCCCGGCCCGAAAGATATCCCGAACAGGGACCTGAAGCATCTCCCACAGCGAGTTGTGTCCCTCCTCGTCCTGATCTTCAATGCGATCCTCGTCACCCATCACTTCTCCAGTGTAGAAGCACGCCCGAGTGATCTGTATACTTAAGCCGGGAAAGGATCCAGCATTGCCCTAATCCTATCGGCCCATTAGTCTTTTGAACACGATTGGTAAACTATTCGAAAAGATCCTATTGTCTAGGATCTTACACGGAGTAAACGTGCGCGGGCTGCTGCGAAATGAGCAGTTTGGGTTTCCTCCCAGGCGTAGCACTTCTTTGCAGTTAGCCCGTCTCGTCGATGGAATCAGCAGGAACATTGGCGAAAAGAGGCTAACAGGCGCAGTATTCCTCGACGTGGCCAAAGCTTTCGATACAGTCTGGATCGATGGCCTCCTCCACATGCTATCACTCCTAAACTTCCTGTCTTACATAGTCAATAGATCCCTCTTACCTCCGGGGTCGGACGTTCCAAGCGTCCTTCCAGACGGACACGTCATCTCCTCGAGGCATGCGGGCCGGAGTGGCTCAGGGCGGATTGACCTCCCCTGACCTCTTCAGTCTATATGTCAACTACATGCCGTCAACCTCGCACCACGTCGACTTATTCCTCTACGCGGACTACACGGCTATCATAACCACGTATCGCAAGCCGATGCTGCTTGTCAGCTACCTGGAGTCGTATCTCAATGACTTTCAACGGTGATAGGGTGAATGGTGAATCGCCATTAATTTGTCTAAGAGCACTTCATCCAGTCCACACCAGTTACACTCCTTGGGGAACCAATCGAATGGGTTGATACCACTCGTTATCTAGGGGTAACCCTAGACAAGGGTCTTACCTGGTCGCCCCATATCGATCAGGTTAGAAAGATGACCGCTCACAGGATAGGCATGCTGGGTCCCCTCCTGAACAAGAAGTGATCTCTCCGTCAGAAACAGAGTCTTCTATATAAGCAGCTAATCCTCCCCATGATGGAATAAGCGTACCCCGCGTGGAGGTTCTTTGCCCGCTCCCATGTCCGGAAGCTACAGGTGTTGCAATCCAAGTGTTCACCTTGCTGGTGCCCCAGGAACGTAAATAACAGGCAAATTCGCGAGGATCTGGGTGTTCCGCTCTTTGCCGACCACATCAGAGCTTTGACTGCGAGCTTCGATTCAAAGTTAGCTGATGTGGGGAACCCCCTGGTACGGCAACTCGGCAAATACTTACGCTAACCGAGGGTTGACCCAGTCGATAAAACGAATCGCTTATGGATCAGCCGAGCGCCTTTCGGCTACCCTTACTGAGTTTTTCATTGATTTTCCTCAGTTGTAAGGTAAATGCCAGGGTGTAGGATGCAAAGTCGTGTTAGGGCTCGCACTCCCCTCCCCCAGGTGCGGCGGCTTCACCTAAGCGCCTAAAATGTTACAAACCTGCAGTTTGCGACTAGGCCTGTCTGGACTCAGAACCCAGATAGCCAACCAAGCAAAATTTATTCCTCCCGTAATTGGTCCAGTACCACCTAGGAACTAGTCTTAGGTTAGTTCAGTCAAGTCCCTCAGCCTGACTTCAAAATCGTTAGCGTAAGTATATTCCCTGTTAGAGTTAAGGTGTCTTTCATAGAGCCCAGCTAGGCGATCAAACTCAGGTATGGCTAACAGACAGGGGGACGTCGAATTGCGCTTCGTGCCAGTCTCTGCCCCAGTTAGAACTTTGGCTTGGCTTGGTCCAGATCATTCGCTCGTCTATTCAACGCTCTAATGAAGCAAAGGGCTCATCAAGATACGCCACCGTTCCTGGCCATCAAGAAGAAAGACAATACGACCGTCTTCTACTCCGCACAACGCACTGCTCACTGAAGCCTGCAACCTACCCGCAGAACATCTCGCCACCGACTAGACAGTGCTGCCATCTGTTCGGGCCCACGTCGTACAGACGCACTGCGCACTCACGTTACAATCGTCGTCCCGAGCGGTACAAAGCGAGGCCATATTATTCCGACACCTACCGACAACTAGCAAGAACACACTGTACGACTTCAAATGACGATAAATGTTATATGTGTTTACTGTGATTCTTATTATAAGTAGTCCCACAGTACCCCACCTATATTGATGACGCCGACAAGTGACACGTATTTGCGACATGACGGATTCAGCTGACGAGACTCTCATCGCAGCAGAGTACAGACTCGCTGTACGCCTGCAAAACTTATGGCCCGATCGACCAGTCATTTGGTTTGTCCAAGTAGAAGCACATTTCGAGTTGGCAGACATCACACGTCAACGGACCAAGTTCAAATACGTTGGGTCACAACTCAACCAGCAGCAAGCGGCCGTGGTGGAGGACATCATAATTTCGCCACGAGAACACGAGCCCTACGACCGACTTAAAGCAGAGTTGGTGCGACGTTTGCCCACATCACATGAACAGCGCGTGAGACAGCTACTCTCCTATGAGGAAATGGGCGACCGGAAACCATCGCAGTTTCTCCGTAACATCAAGAGCCTGGTACCAGAGGTCCCGAACGATTTTATTCGCAACATCTGGGCCAGCCGCCTACCACCACACGTACATGCCATACTTACCGGCCAGACTGAGGGCAGTCTAGATTCGGTCTGCCACCTCACGGACAGAATTTGGGAGGTCACTCCCCAGCCTACCACAGCGAGCATCTCTTCTGCGACGCCCGACAACACAGCCGGGATAATGGGGCGAATCGAGGAGCTCTCGCGGCTGGTTGCCTCACTGTGGTCATCACAAACCTACAGCCGTCGGCAGTCCAGGGAGCGCTACCTTTCGCTATCCAGTGATCGCCACCGCTCGCAATCTAGGGACCGTCGCAGCACACGAGATTACTCTGCAACACCGCCCGACATCTGCTGGTACCACTGGAATTTCGGGGACGAAGCCCGAAACTGTAGCCTACCATACTCCCGCCAGCAGAGAAACTTCCGCTAACAGAGGGACTTTCGCCAGCACAGGGACTACCGCCACCGGACAGACACCGGCCAGTAGGAAAACTCCACCAACGGGCGATAATGGCGACCAAATTCTGCACCACCAGCTCCGGCCGCCTCTTCATCACGGATCACGTATCAAAACAGCGGTATCTAGTAAACACTGGGTTCGATCTTTGCGTCTTTTCAAGCAAACCTCTGCCGGAGCGCAGGGAGTGTTTAGACTACACCCTGTGCCCTGCCAATGGATCCACCATCCACACATACGCATGGACCTCACGGAGCCTGAACATGGGGCTACGCCATGAGTTCACATGGCGCATCGTGATAGCGGACTGCAGCTTCCAATCATCAGTGTATTATCTTCTCTCACACTACGAACTCCTTGTCGACTGCTGGAACAACCGCCTGCTCGACGGGGTCACATCATTGTCCACACCAAGCCTCACCGCGCCGCCTTCCTAACCCATTGTAAAGTTAATCGCGGGAGGCAAACCCATGGACAGACTCCTGGAGGAATTTCCGCATATGACGAAATTTAATGCGAGCCATCTCGAGATGCGGCACAACACCACGCATCATATCCGCACAACACCCGACCCGACAGTAGCCTGCTGCCTACGCCTCCTTCATCCTGACCTCTTGACCGTGACTAAGACCGAGTTCAACCTTAACCTGCAGGACGACACAGCCAGACGCGCCGACCCCCCATGGTAGTCCGCCCTCCATCTGATGCACAAGAAGAACAGCGGTTGGAGGCCATGTGGAGATTACCGAGCCCTAAACGCTCGCACCATCCCCGACAGGTATCCAGTCCCAAACATAAAACACTACTGTCACCGCCTTTCCGGATGCAACACCTTTTCCAAAATTGACCTCGTGAGGGCTTACCATCAGATTCCTGTCCACCCTGAAGACATCCAAAAGACCGCTATTATTACTCCTTTTGGCCTTTTCGAATTCCCTTTCATGCCCTTTGGCCTACGAAAAGCCGCCCAAACCTTCCAACGCTTCATGTACGTGATACTGAAAGACATGGATTTCTGTTTCGCCTATTTGGACGACATCCTCGTCTTCAGCCGTTGCCCCCAAGAGCACGACAAACACCACCGCATCCCCTTTACCCAACTACAAATTTACGGCATCCTGATAAACCCTTCCAAGTGCGTTTTTCGTGTCCCCTAGATTTCATTCTTATGATACTAAATCTCGTCCACGGGCTCCGAACTACTCCCGGAACGTGTCTTCGATCTTCATGCCTGTCCCCCTCCCAAGACCGTCAGCCAAATCTAACGTTTCTTGGGAATGCTAAATTTCTATCGTCGTTTCCTTCCTCAAGCAGCATCCATTCAAGAACCTCTCCATGATGTCCGGTCCAGCCCTAAAGTCAAGGGATCACACCCTCTTACCTGGAACGACGCACTCACAGCAGCTTCTCTAGGGCCGCTCTCCTGGCTTATCCACATCCAACCTCTCCACTCGCCTCGCCATGGGTGCCGACCACCAACAGCGAGTGCAAGACGCCTGGCAGCCACTCGCTTTCTTCTGCAGGAATTTGAGCGCGACACAACAAAAATACAGTGCGTACGACAGGGAGCGCCTGGCATTCTACGAGGCCGTTCGGTACTTCGGTCACATGCTGGAGACCCGGGATTTCACCATCCTGACGCACCACAAGCCACTCACTTTCGCTTCCCACCAGAAGAGGGACAATTCTCACCACGCCTATTCAACAATTCGGATTTCATCTCGCAGTTCTCCACCGATATCCGCCACATATTCGGCCAGGAGAACATAGTTGCCGACACACTTTCTCGGGTTGAGGCAATCACGACGCGGGTGGCCCATGACGCGCTTGCCGCGGCCGAGGCCGACGATGAAGAAATGCCGGCGCTTCTGGTGAGTACCACAGCATTACAGCTGGAAAAGTTTCTTATCCCCGGTACCTCAGTCGAGCTGTACTTCGACACCTCTTGTGGTAAACAACGCCCACATATCCCAGCTCCTTCCCGCCGTAAGATATTCAACTACCTACATTCCCTCAGTCACCCCCCAATTAAGGCAACGGCTAAGCTCGTCTCCCAACGGTTCGTGTGGCCAGCCATTCAGAAAGACTGCCGAACTTGGAACCGAGCTGGCCATCTGTGCCAGCGCTCCAAAGTTTCCCGCCAAACCACCTACCCAATTGGCAAATTCCCCCCTTCTTGCTCGCTTCCTACACATCCACATCGAACTAGTCGGTCCCTTAACATCCTGGCAGCGTTTCAATACTTCCTCACCTCAGTGGACCGTTTTACGCGCTGGCCGGAAGCCTTTCCTATTCCCGACATCAAGGCAGAAACAGTATCACGTGACCTCCTCTCTGGGTGGACATCGCGCTTTGGTTGCCCACAGAAAATCACGACGGATCAAGGACGACAGTTCGAATCCCAGCTTTTTCACAGCCTGTCGTAAACGTGTGGTATCCACCTCTTCCGAACGACACCCACCACCCCGCAGCCAATGTCCTCGTGGGAAGTCTACACCGCAATCTGAAGCATGCCATCATGTGCCATGTGGACGAAAAGTGGACCGAGGCCCTGCCATTAGTCCTCCTCGTTTTACGCATCGCCTACAAGGAGAACATGCAGTCGTCCGCAGTAGAGCTCGTGATGGCCATCCCCTGCGGGTTCCCGGCGAGCTCCTTGTCACTGCCGACCCGAAAGTCGTGACATCCGCCTTCATGCAGCAACTCGACCGCCACATGAACCAGCTACGACCAACCCCAGCAGCACGACACGAATCCCCGACCACATTCATTCATAAGGTCCTTGGCGATTAGTCCCACGTATTACTGCGGTAGGACGCCATACTCCGTGCCCTGCAGCCTCCGTACAGCAGCCCGCACGAAGTGATCGCCCGCACGGACAAGACACTTGCAATTGTCGTGCGCGGCCGAAATGTCACTGTCTCGGCTGACCGAGGGAAGCCTGCGTACATACTCGAAAGGACTCAGCACGGCACCGGCAGCCTACCAGCGCAGCCACGCATTGCTCAAGCAAAACCGCTCGCACCGACCCAGCCTTCAAAGTATCATGCGCTCCAGGCGCATTGTACGCTTCCCGGCTCGTTTCACCACCTAAGCTCGTTTCTCCGCGGGGTGGGGGGTGATGTGGGAACACCCAAATGTCAGTGCATCTCCCTTTATTCATCTCTCTCTCGCACAATCCATCTGTCTTCTCGCTACCCATTCGGACCTTTTCAGGACCCAACTAGCGGGGCCATTATACTAGCCACGCCTGCTCGTTAAGAGCAAGCCGACCAGCCGACTTCAGGATAATAAGAGGCGGCCTTCCAGGTCCAGATAATTGTGTCGCTTCGCGCAAATCTCCACACACAGTTAGAACTTTGACGTGCCTTGGCTTGGGGAAAGCAGTTGGATTGATTGGAGAGTTGGTTGCAAGCAGTGGAGCAGTGAGGACAACGAACTGAGAGATAACTGGTTATTCGACTAAGTGCTTCACATAAGGACAGCGAGCGCGGAGACTGGTTTTAAACGGTTCAGTGTACCTGCCGGCACGGTTGCCGTCCGCATCGGGAGTCCGGTGCATGTTTTGTATATTGGAGCTCCTGCCGAAGCATTAAGCTAAAGCACGAGGAATTAGCCTTTGTTAAGGCTATCTCGACTACGCAACTCTCCCAGGCCATTCTCAAGGGGCTGAGAATGGCTTTGTCTCGAAGGAAGAAGAAGCCAATGGTGCCTGCAGGGATTCGCAGCACCATATCTGCAAGTGGGGCCGGGGCCCCCAACATCTACCGAGTATACTAGCGGGCAAGCGCAAAGCCAACGAGTTAGCAAGCTCGGGTCACTTGTCTGAGCCCGCCAGCCGGCGCCCAGCACCTGACGCCGGAAACGCGCCTCTGCCTGCGAACGCATCAGCAGTCACGGGCGAACACGCTGCATCTTGCAGCGGGCACCTCTTGTCCCCCAAGGAAGAGGATACGTACGCGACTGTCTTGTCCCCTCTTCAGCCAAGTGGGCCGCTGAAGCCCGCAGCCTTGGATTCAGACACATCTGCCTCCGAAGTCTCGTCCGAGACAGTCAATAGGCGCATGTCTGGCCATGTGTACGGGCCTCTTAGCGAAAAGCCGGATGGCACATCTTCAAACGCCCAGGTGACCAACACCTGTTTATCCGCAGGTGAACGTCCCAATAAGACCACCATTTTTATTTCAGGTTCACGCGACACCCGTGCATTCCTGGCCTGGTTTCTGGCGTACTGCGTCTGACGGCCCAACTTGAGGCTGAAAAACTGATGGTTGTACCGTCAACCGCTAATGGCTTCAGAGCCGCGTTCAGCGCGCTGCGGTCCCTCGAAGAGGGGACGGTGTAAGTTTCCACACCTTCACGCTCCCGAAGGATCGGTGTGCGCGGGTGCTGGTGAAGAACCTGGGCCGTGGCTTGTCTGAGGGCGTCGTCCGGGAGGAGCTCGATTCCCTGGGCATTCATGTCCAGGTTGTCACGCAGCTGCATTCCGGCCGTCGCAAACAGGACCCCAACAAGTACCGCCCTCCCACCCCACATTTCATTGTATCAGTGGCGGGGGGCCCTAAGGTGCGCTAAATCACCGAACTCTGCGGCCTGCGAGTGTCGGTGGAGTCGTACGTGAATCCAAAAAGCCCCATGCAATGCAAGCGCTGCCAGCGCTTCGGACACACGAAGCGAAACTGCGGACACGCGCCTCGGTGCGTCGCGTATGGTGCCTCCCACCTGCCCGGTGGGTGCACTACCCCGACTAAACACACAAATCCCTTCCTGCTGGTCCCCACCAACCCATTCGAGGAAATCTCTGATCTCCTCCATCGCATTCCCCTCCAAACATGTGTGGAGCTAACTCGTCGGCTTCTCACGTCCATCTCCTACCTCCCCACGGGGAGAGCCCGCCCGATGGTTGTCTTGACAACCGTCATTCTCTTCGTGGCCGAATATGGCAGCACGCCCTAGAAGAACAGTATGGGGTAAAGCCATGCGCCTCGCCTGCTGGACTGCTGACGGAGTGCGGGGCAGAAAGCTAGAGCTGGAGCATTTTATCAGCCAACACGATGTCGATATTTGTCGCTTAAGTGAGACATTTCTTGACTCTGGCCAAGACTTTCGAATTGACAACTATGTCTAACATCGCACAGACAAACCCTTAGGTGGGGAGTGGTACAGCCATCCTGGTCCGCCGTGGTATAGTCCATCACTCAGTGCCCGTTGCGGGCCTGGACCACTTGGAGGCTACTGCCATCCAAGTCATAATGGCCGGTAGACCAGTGAAAATCCTTGCGTCTTAACTCTTTCCTTCCCGCCCACTGATCGGAGCGTACCTGATTGCCTATTTCGGCGGAGGTTTGCAGATCATGCTGGCCGGCGACTTCAACGCCAAACACGTGGATTGGAACTCTCGGCTCAACAGGAGACGGGGGAAACTCCTACGTGATTACGCCGACGAGAACCCCTGTCTGCTCTTTGGACCGGACGCCCCACCACCAACGCGTACCGCTCCAACGCTACTCCCGACGTCCTAGACATCGCGATGCTGAAGGACTCTCCGTTCCCGGTGTATCTGACCTCGTGCTCTGCACTAAGCTAGGACCACCTCCCGGTACTCATTCACACTACGTTTCGCTCTTCCTTTCAGCACTCAACGGATGGCCCTGACTTCATGCGCACAGACTGGGCCAACTTCCAATTCCACTTGGAAGATCAAATTCCGTTCGATCCGGAATTGCACAATGGGATGGCAATCGACACGTGCGTTGAGAAATACTCTGGCGCAGTTCTGAAGGCACTGGTGGCATCTACTCCCAGGTGTCGCCCAAGTGACGTCCCGAGGCCCCCGTTTCATGCCTGAATTCAGGATGAAATACGCCTGAAGAATCGGCTGTGGAGGCAGTGGTAGATCACCGGGGACCACGCCCTGAAAGCCGAAATCAAAGGCCTCTAAAGGTCGGTGACTCGCAGGCTCAACGATTGGAGGAACACCCAGAGGAGCACCACGCACGAATCCCTCGATACCGCAGACCAATCGCTGTGGAGGATGGCCAAACGGGTGATAAGAGTTCCCACTGCGTCTCCCCTTCCTGGTCACCCCACGGGAGTAGCTTTCTCAGACTCTGAGTAAGCCGAAGCCTTTGCCGACAATCTGGAGGTTCAGTTTCAGCCGATAACCGATCCTTCGGTCCCGGCAGTTATTGAGTTGGTTGAAGTGGCGCTGAGGTCTAACCTTATGAGCCCTGCCAACGAACCCAAGGAGGAGTTTCATGAAGCCATCAGGAGTCTCAAGGTCAGCAAGGCTCCGGGAACGAACGGTATCCCGAACAGGGCCCTGAACCATTTCACACAGCGAGCGGTCTTCATATTCAATGCCATCCTCATCACCCCTCACTTCCCTACTGTGTGCGAGCACACCCGGGTGATCACTATACTGAACCCGTGAAAGAACCCAGCACTGCCCTCATTCTATCGACCCATTAGTCTTTTGAAAACTATTCGTAAACTATTTGAAAAATCCTATTAGCTAGGATCATACACAAAGTAAACGTGCGCGGGCTGCTGCGGAATGAGCAGTTTGGGTTTCGTCCCGAACATAGCACATCCCTGCAACTAGCCCGCCTCGTTGAAAGAATCAGCAGGAACTTTGGCGAAAAGAGGCTAACATGATCAGTCTTCCTCGACGTGGCCATAGCCTTCGATACTGTCTGGATCGATGGTCTCCTCTACAAGCTAACACTCCTAAACCTCCCGTCTTACCTAGTCCATACAAATCCCCTTCCCTTCGGGGTCGGGCTTACGAATCGTCCTTCCAGATGGCCACGTCATCTCGTCGAGGCATGCGGGCCGGAGTGGCTCAGGGTGGGTTGATCTCTTCAGTCTATATGTCCTCTTCAGTCTATATGTCAACGACAAGCCCACACCCTCGCACCACGTCGAGTTATCCCTCTACGCGAACGATACGGCCGTCATAACCACGTCTCGCTAGCCGACGCTGCTTGTCAGCTACCTGGAATCGTATCTCAATGACCTTCAACTGTGGTTGAGCGAGTGGAGAATCGCCATTAATGTGTCTAAGAGCACCGCGATAAACTTCGAGCGTGCAGGACGGCGCTTCATCCAGCCCCGACCAGTTACACTCCTCGGGGAAGCAATCGAATGGGTCGACACCACTCGTTATCTGGGAGTAACCCTGGACAAAATTCTGAACTGTTCGCCTCACATCGATCAGGTCAGAAAGATAACCGCTCACAGGTTGGGCATGCTGGGTCCCATCCTGACCAATAAGAATGATCTCTCCATCAGAAACGGAGACCTGCTATATAAGCAGCTCATCCGCCCCATAATGGATTATGCGTGCCCCGCCTGGAGGTCCGCTGCCCGCTCCCATGTCCGGAGATTACAGGTGCTGCAATCCAAGTGTCTTCGCCTTGCTACTGTTGCCCCCTGGTACGTAAGTAACAGGCAGATACACGAGGACCGGGGTTCCGTTCTCTGCCGACCACATCAGAGCCCTGACTGAGCGCTTTGACTCAAAGTTAGCTGATGTGGGAAACCCCCTAATATGGCAAATCGGCAGATACTTACGCTGACCGAAGGTTGACGCCATCGCCTGACACGAAAGCCAAGAGCGGCAGGGGGCAGCATGCCGGTCGAGGCCATCGCCCGCGATGGCCAAGTCGACTTAACGAATCGTGTTCGGATCAGTCAAGCGCGTTTAGGCTACCCTAACTGATGTCTTCTGTGATTTTCCTTAGTTGTAAGGCAAATGCCAGGGTATATGATGAAAAGTCGAGGCACGGATAGCACTCCCCTCCCTCAGGCCCGGCGGCTTCTCCTAAGCACCTGAAAAAGTCGAAGTCTGCGAATGGACTAGTCTGGGCTCAGAACTCAGACAGTCAACCAAGCAAAGTATTTCCCTCCCGAAATTAGTCCAGTGCCTCCTAGGCACTAGTCTTTGGCTAGATCAGTCAAGGCCCTCAGTCTGACTTCAAATTCGTTAGCGTAAGCATATTCCCCTGTTAGAGGTAAGGTCCTGTTATTGAGCCACGCTACGCGATCAAACACGGGAATGGCTAACAGACAGGGGGACGTCAACTTGCGCTTCGCGCAAGTCTCCGCCCCAGTTAGAACTTTGGCTTGGCTTGGCTTGGCTTGGCTTGGCTTGGCTTGGCTTGGCTTGGCTTGGCTTGGCTT